>Ga0075012_10002393_pt1 | contig 18488 bp, 14 predicted proteins | sample All_14_2_FD_71474 | JGI IMG/M metagenome (GOLD analysis project Ga0075012, IMG submission 71474) | Freshwater microbial communities in response to fracking from Pennsylvania, USA - Allegheny Zone_MetaG_DW_15 | ecosystem: Environmental > Aquatic > Deep subsurface > Groundwater > Drilled... | reverse complement strand
GTTCGGGGGCGACGTGCTGGCAGAACAGGCTGGCAACGTGACGGCCCTCGGGGGCCAGGCTGTCGTCGAGGGTAGAGGGGATCAGCATTTCGACGATCGGCTGGCGGGACCAGCCGTTGCGGCGGGCGTCCTGATACGCGCGGTCCATATAGGCGAGGCTGGGCGCGATGATGATACCGGCGGTCAGGTGGTCGCCGAGCCCCGGCCGGGCCGTAAAGTTCGGCAAACGGTCCAGCGCGACGTTCATGCGGAAGGTGCCCGAACCCGAGACATGCCGGTCCATCCGCTCGCGGAAGTCGGAGGGCACCACGGCCGGATCGACCAGACGGTCGAACAGCAGGCGCGGATGCAGGTTTGAGACGACCACGCGGCCGCCCACGACCTCGCCCGCCTCGGTCACGGCGCCCACGGCCCGGCCCTTTTCGGTCAGCACTTCGGCGACGGGGGTATCGAGGGTGATCTCGACACCGGCCTCGAGGCAGGCGGCGGCCATGGCCTGGGTGATGGCACCCATACCGCCGATGGCATGGCCCCAGGCGCCGCGCTTGCCGTTCACCTCGCCGAACACATGGTGAAGCAACACATAGGCCGAGCCGGGCGTGTACGGACTGCCATAGGCGCCGACCACGCTGTCGAAGCCGAACAGGGCCTTGATCGGGTCGCTTTCGAACCAGCCGTCCAGCCATTCACCGGCCGAGCGGGTGAACAGGTCGACAAGATCGCGCTGGGTCGTCTGGTCCAGCGTCTTGACGCGCAGGCCCAGGGCCCCGGCGGCAAGGGCAGGCCCGAGGCTGGCGAGCCCCAGACCGGGGGTCAGATTGGGCGGGGCCTTCAGCACCTGATCGCGCAGCACATCGGCGACCGCGTCCAACCGCCGGCCGTAGTCGTCGAGCCGCGCCGCATCGCGCGGCGAGAACCGCGCCACCTCACGCGCGGTCAGCCCGTCCTCACCCACCGACAGGCTGTCGCCGTCCGCCAGAGGCAGGAAATTCGACATCCGACGCTCGACCACACGCAGGCCATGACGCGCCAGCTGCATGTCGGCGATGACCTTTGGATTGAGCAGGCTGACGGTGTAGCTGGCGGTCGAATTGCGATAGCCCGGGTGAAATTCCTCGGTGACCGCCGCGCCGCCGACGACCGAGCGTCGCTCCAGCACCCGCACCTTCAGGCCGGCGCGCGCCATATACCAGGCACAGACCAGCCCGTTGTGGCCCCCGCCCAGCACCACAGCGTCCCACGTCTGACGTGCCATCCAGCCATGCCCCCGAGCAATTCACGCGCCGAGCTTCGAACCTATCCGGCCCGGGAGATTCGGTCGAACTGACGCGCGTGCCCGCTGTCTGTTCGTCAGGCCCCGAGTGGCCACCGCCTTTGCAGCCGTGTACCAAGGAGGCGGGAGGGCGTCTGAACCCATGGTCCGTTTTCTGCTCATTGCGCCCAAGCCGCATTGGGATGCTGACTTCGCCGGGATCTCTGGCGGCGCCGAGGACTCGGTGACCCGGGTTGCGCCTGTGGCCATCGCCACGGTGGCGGCCATGGCCCCGGACGGGCTTTCCATCACGTTACACGATGAGGCGCTGGCTCCTGTCGATTTCGACGCCGAAGCCGATTTCATCGGCATCACGGCCAATGTCGCGCAGGCCAAACGCGCGATCGAAATCGCCCGGGAGTTCCGGGCGCGGGGCAAGCCGGTGATCATCGGCGGACCGCACATCACGCTCGACCCCAAGGCCTTTGACGGGGCCTGCGACATTGCCGTGACCGGTGAGTTCGAGGAGATCGCCGAGGGCTTTTACGCCGACATGCTGAGCGGCACCCTGAAGCCGCACTATGCCGGCGGTCGCCCCGACCTGTCGCGCTCGCCCGTTCCGGCCTGGGAGCTGTTCGACAACGACCGGGCCTTGGTCGGGGTGGTGCAGACCAGCCGCGGATGTCCGTTCGAGTGCAACTATTGCGACGTGATCCAGTATCTGGGCCGCAAGCAGCGCCACAAGACGCCGGACCAGGTGGTCGCCGAGGTCCAGCGCCTGTATGACCTGGGCTATAACCGCATCGCCCTGGCCGACGACAATTTCACCGTTTATCGCAAGCGCGCCGCAGAGCTTCTGGATGCCCTGATCGCGTGGAACGGGCATGGGGGGCGCGACCATGTGATCTTTGCCACCCAGGTCTCGATCGATGTGGCGCGTGATGACGAGATGCTGGTCCGCTGTGCCGAGGCGGGTGTGTCGAACCTGTTCATCGGCGTGGAGTCGGTCAACGAAGAGAGCCTGAAGGCCAGCAAGAAGCGTCAGAATCTGAACACCGACATGCAGGCCCAGTTGCGCAAGGTGGCCCGTCACGGGCTGAAGATCGAGGCCGCGCTGATGGTCGGGTTCGACGCGGATGATCTGACAATCTTTGAGCGCCAGTACCGGTTCGGCATGGGCCTGCCGGTCGGGACGTTCAAGATTTCCTCGCTGGTCGCGCCCATGGCCACCCCCATCTATGACGAGATGCTGAAGGCCGGGCGGCTGGACCTGACGGGTGAGCAGGCGCACTTCCCCGGGGCGGACATGGTGACCAACATCATCCCCGCCCAGATGACCAAAGAGCAGCTCTATACCGGCACGCGGTGGCTGATCAGTCGTTTGTACAGCCCGGCGGCCTTCTGGACCCGGTTCGAGGCGCTGGCTGATGTTCTGGGCCCGAATCCGCTGCTGAAGCGGGGAACCGGCCGGCTTTACAATCCGCCGTCGCGGGCGCGGGCCAATGCCCATTTCGGACGCATGCTGCGCGCCGTCAGCCGGGGCAATCCCGAGATTGCCGACGTGATCCGCAAGGCCAACCGGCTGATGCGGGCCCGGCCGGACATCCGCGACGGGCTGACGGACATCCTGACCACATGGATGCTGTCGCTGTATGTGCACATGGAAAAGGGCGTCTATGACGCGGAATGGGCCCGGATGGAGGCCCCGCCCTTCGACCGGGTTCAGTCGGCGGCCTGACCGCCGGGCTCAGGCCGCTAGGGTGGAGCGGCGGGAGACATCCTGTTCGATCAGGAAGATGCGCCCGAGGGTGGCGATCATCTCCAGCCAGTCGGCGAGTGAGGCCTCGCTGACCAGATCGGCGTCGCGCGGTTCGAACTTGGACGACCAGCCCCCGCTGTACATGCGGCATTCCGAACAGACGGCGTCAGAGGTGCCACACTTTTCCTGACCCTGCTGCAGGTCGGTCTTGAAATAGCGCATCTGGCCGATCATCCGCGAATGACAGTCGCGGGCGATGCCGGTCTCGGGGTCAATGTCATAGAGGGGGCCCGACTGGGTCGCCCAGGCATTGTAGGCCTTGGAATAGACGACCGTCCCGGGGAAGTCGTCGATCAACGCGTCCATGGTGCGCCGGACCTGGGACAGGCTGTCGTCGTCCCACAGCAGATTGCTGTCCAGGTTGGAGATGCGGAAGAACTGCCGGTCATTCCCCTCCCCCTCGGTCAGCTTGCGCAGATAGGTGTGGGTCGGCGAATACATGTTGAAGGTGACCGGCAGGCCGTTGTCGCGTCCGATCTCGGCCAGACGGCGGGCGTCGCCCAGATTGGTCTTCGTCAGGGTGTAGAGCAGGATGGCGCGGGGATCGCCGGCATAGTTGCGGATGGCCTTGTGGAACGAGCGCCCGCCGCGCAGGTCGGCGTCGGTGTCGGCATCAACACCCCAGACCGAAACTCCGATCCGGTAGGGGACGGCGGGGTCGATCCGGACCGTGCCATTGGTGCCGATATTGCCATAGGGGAAGTACTTGCTGGCGGCCATCAGCCGGTCCTGATGCAGGGCCGGCTCGGCGCCGACGAAATAGGCCATGGTGACGCCGCGCTCGGCCTCGGCGGCAAAGAACCGATCCCAGGTGTCGATGTCCTCAACACCCTGTATCGGCTTGAAATCATCCGAGAAATAATAGCAGCCTTCGCAGAACAGATTGCAGCGTGTGGCGACCTCATAGAAGGCCGGCTTGCGGAAAGCGCGCACGACCCGCTTGGCCTCTTCATAGGCCGGACCCAGGTGCGGCGTGCCCTGCAGGAGGGCCGCAAGCCGGGTCAGTCTGGCTCTGCGATCACTCGACACACGGCCTCCCTCGCCGCCGCTGGATGTTAGGCCCGACGCTATCATGGCTTGTCAGAGCTGGGGAGACGGCGCGCAAAATCAGCCGGGACATGTTGCCCCTTCCGCGTGACCGCGTGACCTCAGACTGGCGGCGATGTCTCTGGAGAAAAGGCGCGCGCCCTCAGGGTTCATGTGGTTGGGGTCGACGAACAGCTCGGCGGGATAAACCCGCGCCGGGTTACGCCAGGCATTGATGACAACGGCCCCCTGCCCCTCGATGCGGTCGAGGGATCGCCACAGGGTCTGGAGTTCGGCGTCCATCTGTCGGCGGGTGTGGGCCTGCATCTGCGGCGAGGCGGGGGGGACGATGATGTAGAGCTGTCCGCCGGCGGCCTCGATCTGCGCATGGATGTCGCCGATCGCCTCGGCGGCCCGCCCGGGCACGCCCGGGTCGTAGTAGGCGATGGAGTTGATGTCGGTCGTGCGATCCGAAACCTGGCTTTCGGCCAGTCCGGCTTCCAGCGCCGGGTCAAGCGTGCCGTCGAGGCGCCAGATCAGGGTGTTGATCGGCCTGGCAGGCGGGCGCAGGCCGACGGTCACCAGCATCTGCTGAAAGCGCTTGCGCCAGTCCTGATAGCCGAGCGCGGGCGAGACCCGGGTCACGGCGTACTGACGCCAGTCCCCGTCGATCAGGCCATGGCGCCCGTTTTCGAACAGGAAGCGATAGCTGATGCGCCGGTTGTGGCTGCGCCCCGATGCAGGGATGGCGTTGTTGTAGAGGGTCGCGCCCGGGCTGAGCGCCAGAAACCACTTTCGGGGCGGATCGGGACGGCTGAGCACCAGTTCGACCATGGCCCGGGTCTCGAACACATCCTGCAGGACAAAGAAGAAGTCGGCGCCGTCGAGGCACAGGGTGTCGAACCGGATCGCGCCGCCGATGGAACTGCCGACGATGATGGCGTCCTTGCCGGAGGTGTCGTCCAGAAGGGCATTCATGGCCTCGATCTGACGGCCATCGTCGAACACGCGCGACACGATGTTGAGCCCGGCGACCAGAGCCGTGGCCAGGACGAGGAACAGGATCAGGCGGCGCATCGGATCCCCGTCAGAAGTTGAAATAGAGGAAGCCGGGCTTGTCGAAAGTCCCGAACATGAGAATGACCGCGATCAGGGCGTAGTAGAAGCCCCAGGCGACGACCGGGCCGCGCGCCTTGAGGCGCTCGAACACGGACTGGCGGCAATCGAACCACTGGAAGATCTCGAGGCCGACAATGGCGATCATCAGATAGCGCGGCATGATGCTGAAGCCCGACAGCAGGGCACCGGGGTCATGGATGGCCCAGGCGGGAAGCTCGGCCATCCGGCCCCAGGCCTGGATCGCCAGTTGCCAGCTGGGCGTGGCCACCATGGAGCCGAGCAAGATCAGGAAGCTCCAGAGCACCAGCCGGTTCAGGCTGTCCTGAAGGCCGACCTCGACACCGCGCGACAGACCGAGTGTGCGCGACAGACCGTGCGAAAAGGCCACCGCCGAGCGACTGCGGCGGACGATGCCCTCGCCGATCATGACCAGCCCGGCGATCACGCCCGCCGCCAGCCAGGTCCAGGCCGCGCCGTGCCACAGGGCGACGATGGCAATGGTGATCAGGGTGGCGACCGCACGGCGGACCGCCTTGTCGTCCCGCCGTCCCCTGCCCTTTCCCCCGCCCCGCGCGATCGGGAGATAGACGTAGTCGCGGAACCAGGTGGAGACGGTGATGTGCCAGCGTCGCCAGAACTCGGCCACCGAGACAGAGGCCAGCGGCCGGTCAAAGTTGCGCGTCAAATGAATGCCCAGGATGAGGCTGGAGCCGATGGCAATGTCGGCATAGCCGGACAGGTCGGCGTAGTAACGATAGATCTCCCCGACAGCAGCGGTCAGCACCACAAGGGGCGAATGATCGAGGGGCTGGTTCAGCACCGGCGGCACGATGTCCGCCAGCCGGTCGGCGATCACCAGCTTCTTGAAGTAGCCGACCAGCATCAGCGCCCCGCCGGCGGCCGCCCGGCCAACCTCGAACACCTTGTGCTGGCGGAACTGCGGCAAGAGGGTGCCCGGCCGCTCGATCGGGCCCGCCAGCAACTGGGGGAAATACATGACGTAGACGGCGAAATAACCGAGGTGGCGTTCGGGCTCTTTCCGGCCGCGATAGACGTCGATCACATATCCGAGCGTCTGGAAGGTGTAGAAGGATATGCCGAGCGGCAGCAGCAGGCTGATGGGCTCAAACGCCTGACTGTCGCCGCCGTGGAACAGCGTCAGGCCGGTATTGGCGACCAGGGCGAAGTATTTGAAGGTGAACAGCAGCCCGAGATTGCCGCACAGGCTGACGGCCAGCAGGGCCTTGCGCCGCCAGCCCGGCCGGGCGCGAGGCAGCATCTGCCCGACGACGTAGTCGATCAGGGTCGAGACCCACAGCAGCCACAGGAAGTCCCAGCGCCAGGCCGCGTAGAACAGATTGCTCAGGACAAGCAGGACGACCCACCGCCACCGCTGCGGCGTGAAGAAATACAGCACCACGACGAGCGGCAGGAACAGCAGATAGTCGAGGCTGTGAAAGCTCATCGTCGATCAGGACCGCGCGCCGTCGCGGTGCGGCATAACCCGGATCGGCGCGCGACCGTCGGGCCTGAGGGCAAAGTCGATCCAGCAGGTCAGGTCGTGGCCGGGATTCGGGGACAGGCGATAGCCGCTGACCACATGGCCGATGGCCCGGCTGAGGACCATGAAGGCGAAGGATGTGCCGACGCAGCCCCTGGGCCCGGCCCCGAACGGCAGCCACAGCCGACGGTGGGTGGTCAGATCCTTGCCCATGAAGCGGTCGGGGTGGAAGGCATCGGGCTGGTCCCAGAGCCGCCGGTTGCGGTGCATGGCATAGATGCCGAGGACGGCCGTGAAGTCCTTGTGCAGCACCTGATCGCCGACGGGCAGATCGACGGTCACGTCGCGCAGGATCTGCGGAATGGGCGGATAGAGCCGCAAGGTCTCGTGGATCACGGCGCTGGTCAGCGGACAGGAGCGCAGGTCGCGCGCGGGGTCGTTCGGGCCGGGCCCCTCGGCCCATTCCTGACGCACACGGTCCTGGATGTCAGGATGTTTCGCCAGCAGCCAGAGCGCCCATGTCAGGGTGGCGGTCGCGTTGTCGTGCCCGGCGTGCAGGAACAGCAGGGCGGTGTTGAGCATGCGGTAAGGCTCGCCGAAATCCTCGGCCCGGACTTCGACCGCGCGGGCACTGAGCGGACGCAGGCATTCGATCTGATCGCGCAGCGGGGCATAGGCCAGACGATCCATGGCGTCCGCCGCCTCGACGAGCAGCGGGTCGCTGTGTTGCGCCAGTTCCTCGTCGCAGAAGAAGGCCCTCCACAAGGCCTGCATGGTCAGATGCCGCGCGGTCCGGAACAGATCGACCGCGCCTTCATCCCATTCAGACAGCGTATGAGCGCAGGCCAGGGCCACCCGGTCGATCGTGGTGCGCTCATTGGTGCCGTGGATCGGGCTGAGAAAGGCCTGACGCCACTCGGGCCAGTCCATCTCTTCGCCCTGCAGCAGGGTGTCGCCGAAGCTGCTGCCCAGAATGCGGTCGTGAAGGCGCGACCGGGGGTACTGGCCATTCCGGTTCAGCAGCACTTCGGTCACGACCGGCGGATCGGTCACCATGACCATGCGGCGGCGGCCGACCGTTGCCTCGACAAAGGGCTCGGTGAGGCAGGCCCCTGACCAATGCTGGTCGGGCGCCTGAAGAGCGCGGATCATGCCGGGAAAGCGCAGGGGCTCGCGACCCTGAAAGATCAGACGTGGCAGGTCCGCGCTGGCTTCGGCCTGATTGTCACTCATCCCCGCCCCGCCGACTCGGCTCCTGCGACGTCCTGCTTACGCTGTCCCGGAAAAGCGGGCCAGTTCGGTGAACTGTCCGGCCACCTCGCCGCCGATCACCATCTGTTCGCCAGACGTGACCCAGACGTGGGCCTTCAGCCCCCTCTGCTCATCCGCTTCGCGCGCAACGCCATAGTGGAGCACACTGGAGATCCCCCGCCGCCTGAGCATGGCATGGGCCGCCAGCCCCTGTTCGAAACACAGGGCACGCCAGGGCACATTCCGGGCGGCGCGCCGCACGGCGCGGCGTACGGGCATGATCTCGTCACGGGTCTGCGCCGGGCGTCCGCCCGTCCGCACCCCATGCTTTGCCACATGACGGAAGGGCACGAAGGCGAGGCAGAAGGCCGCCAGTCCCAGAAGGAGGACGGCCTCGGTCAGAATGGGAACGTCACGCAGCTTCATGCACGCTCCCGCGCCACAAGACGCCGCGCCTTGCGCCACAGCCAGAGCGGGACGCGGATCACGACGTAGAGAAAGCCCAGTCCCTGCGGCAGGGGGATATGAACGCGATCGTAATCCCCGGCCCAATTGCTCTCCAGCTCTGCCAGGAAGGCCTTGTGCGTCGTGCCGATCAGATGGCGACCGATCCAGGTCATGCGCCACGGCTTGTTGTAGGCCGCGATCTCGGTCACGCCCCCGCCATGAGTCAGGTTGGCATGGGCGGCGCGGACGAGGTAGCGGCCTGCGGCGTCCAGCTGTGTCGTCGCGAGGGGGCGGCCGAACAGGCTTTGACAGAGCGCGAGCGCAACATCGGGCGCCCGACCGGCGCCCATGGCCACCGCCTGATCGCGCAGGCGGCTGACTTCGTCGCCACTGCGCCCCTTCAGAAAGGCGGCGACGTCGGCGATCCATTTCAACCGCGACCAGCTGTGGCGCGTGCCATGCACACACAGATAGGCGAACAGTTCGGGATCGGCGAGCGTTCGCAACTTGCCAGATCCCAGAGCGACGGACTGGGTCTGGCCCAAATCCAGGCCGGAAAGCTCGTGAGGATTATCGACCAGCTTCCAGTGGAGCTCGAGATAGATGTTCCGCGCCGGATGGAAGAACACACATTCCTTGGCAACCTGCTGGAACCGTTTGAAGGCGGCGGGCGCAAGGTCTGCGGGGTAGTTGAGGACATAGCCCTCCCCGATCAGGAGATCGCAGGCGGCATCGATCTGGTCCGGGCGCACGAGCAGGTCGATGTCCCAGGAGTCCTTCATGCCCACATCGCGGTGCATAAGGAGGGCCAGCGCCGTACCCTTTACGAAGGTTGCGTCCAGCCCGGCCTGATCAAAGACCGACTGAAGGAACAGGCTTTCCTTGGCCAGGTTCAGACTGCGTCGGGCGGCCTTGCCGGCCATCTGCGCGAGGCGCGCGGCCGTGTCAGGCGGCAGGCGCACGCCGGCCTCCGTCACGGCCCGATGGACCTGGGGAGCCACCCGGTGTCGCGCCACCGTCCGGATCAGGCGGTCCATGTCGAGGGCCGGACTGGCAACGAGAGCCCGGAGGCTGGCGCTCCGGGCGGCGTCGTCGTCCGGGCGGCAGCAGTTGACCACGACGTGGAGGGTCAACGGCAACGGCAGGGCTTCGCCCGCCCTCACAGCTGGCGGTCGTCGATCAGACGTCCCTCGTCGAAGGTCAGGCGACGGCTGCAGACCGAGAGGCTTTCCGCGCGGTGCGAGATCATGAGGATCAGCGGTCTGGGATCGAGTTCGGCCAGCGCCTTCAGGACGGCATCCTCGCTGTCGGCATCCAGGGCGGCCGTAGCCTCGTCCAGTACGAGGACATCCGGGCGCCGAAGCAAGGCCCGCGACAGGGCCAGGCGCTGACGCTCGCCGCCCGACACCATGGCCCCGTCCTCGCCCACGACACTCTCCAGACCGAGGGACAGTCGGCAGACGACGCGGTCTGCCCCGGTGGCGGCAAGCGCCTGGGCGATGCCGGCTTCGTCGGCCTCGACGCCGCCCCAGAGGAGATTGGCCCGAATGGTGTCGTTGAACAGAAGCGGGTCCTGGGTGACATAGGCCAACCGGTCACGCCAGGCGGAAACCGTCTGCGCGTCAAGGGTCTGGTCGCCGACCGTGATGCGCCCCTGCTGCGGCTGGAGCAGCCCGGCCATGAGATCCGCAAAGGTCGTCTTGCCAGCCCCCGACGAGCCGGTAACGGCGACAAATTCGCCGGGCTGAAGCGTCAGGGACAGGGCACGGACGCCGCGCCCGTCCGTCGCGCCTTCGTGCAGATAGGTGACCTCTTCAAGCCGGACAGGGCCGCGCAAAGGGGCCGCATCCGGGTCGGGGCTGACGACGGTACGGGCCTCATTGGCCAGGTCATCCAGCGTATTCTGAACCGCCTCCCAGGCCGGAAGAGAATAGGCGACCTGCTGGAGGCCCGATTGAATCTGCATGGCCGGTCCGGCGATTCGCGCCAGGACGACCAGCAGCGTCAGCATGACGGCCGGGGGATAGTCGAGGACCAGAAACCCGAGCACGAGGGAGATCGAGGCGACAGCAGCGCCCAGCAAACTCCACATGACCCTCATGGCCGCCTGGCGATTGATGAAGGCGATCTGCTGGTGGGCGGCGATGCCCAGATCCCGTTCAAATGCCGCAACGAAGGCGGAATGCAGGTTCTGACTCATGGCGGCCTTGAGCCCGCCGAGGAACCGCCCCAACTCGACCATCAACCGCATGTTCGAACTCGTCACCCGGGCGCCGATATCGCGGGTGGCCCCCAGCCAGCGGCCCATGACAAGGGCGCCCAGCCCCATCGCCATCAGAGCGATAACAGCCAGCTGGGGCGCAAGGGCCAGGGCCACGCCAGCCTGAATGACCACCAGAATGACGGCGACCCCGCCCTGCAGCAGGAAGTGAACGCCGGACGCACACCGTTGAATGTCCCCGCTCATCAGGTGCGTCACGCGGCCATGCCCGAGGCCATTCAGCGCCTCCCACCGACTGTCGGCGAGGGCGCGCGCGAGCGTCGATCTCTTGCCTTCCAGATATCCCACCTGCAGTGCGCCCATACGCAGGTCGCGCTGCCACAGGATCAGGGCGCGCAAGGCCATGACAAGACCGAACAGGCCCAGCACCACGATCAACCTCGAGGCCCCCTGCATCTCGGGCCACAGGTTCAGCAGCAGGCCGAGCGGGCCCGTCTGGCTCGCACTCTCCGCAAAGAGCGTCCCGAGCAGCGGAACCAGCAGGAGCAGGCCAAAGCCATCCAGCAGCGCACCAAGCGCTACCAGGGCGATGAGGCCCGGAGCACGGCCACCGATGTAGCCTGCAAGATCCCTGACAAAAGCGAGGGCCTTTTTCATCAGACGAACGACCGGGTGCGATCAGGCATTGGTGCGGGTCGCCTTGCGCATGAAATGGCCGGCAGACACGCCTCGCAGGACCAGCAGCCGATAGTGGCGCATCGTCTCGCGACTGGTCCAGTCCTTCTCAGGCATGGATTCCAGAAGTGTCTCGAGGCGATCCAGGTCCAGGACATCCGTGACCCCATCGACATTGCGCAAGCGGCGGACTTCCTGAAGCAGGGAGTCGCGGGATGTGACCACATTCTCGAACCAGTCCGCAGCCTGATAGCCCTTGCGCCGCTCTTCAAGAACAACGGCCGGGAGCCGGTCCGTCAGCCCCAGACGGGCCAGACGACGGGGCAGACCGTCATTCAGATAGGCCTCGGTCGGCAGGGCCAGGCAGTATTCGACCAGACGCCGGTCCGATGTGGGGTCGCGGACATCCAGGCCCCAGCCCCCCGTCACGCCCTTGGCGTAGTTGCCCGTATCGACGCGTTCCAGAATCCGCATGCGCTGGGCAAAGGCATCGGCCTCGGAGCGGTATTCGAGATCATGGCCTCGCTCACGGGCCCGACGTTTCAGGTCGTAAGCCTCGACCGCGCTTTCCTTCACAGCCGAATAGTCGCCTAGCACGGCGATGCGACCGCGTATCCTGTTGACAATCCGCCACAGCACCGTCGGCATCCAGGGCCCCAGCCCCTGGGCCAGGTAACCCTTCCAGTTCATGCGCTTCTCACGCGACAGGGCATGGCCCTGGCGTAAAAACCCGACCAGATCGCCCTTCTTGAGCAGTTCACCGGGCAGGGTTTTGCCGTCAAAGCTGAAGGTCATATTGCCCATCGCCCCGACGAGCAGGACATTCAGGTCAAGTCGTCGCGCCTCCTCATGGATATGATCCATCCAGCGCGCATTGCAGATGTTCAGAGCCGGGCGTTCAGTCAGGTGAAAGCCGCGATCAAGTCCAGCCGTCAGATCGCGCCCATCATTGCGCAGCACCACGTGGTCCATGTTCGGGTAGAGCGCCGCCGTCGCCGCCGCCAGCTCGGTCTCATCCTCGACCTGGCCGGGCGTGCCGGGGAGGACGAAGCCAGCCCGGGGGGAAGACGTAAAGGCAGTAACGCGCCCGCCGCGCTCCGCCATCAACCGTGCAGCTGTGGCCGCGACTGCGGAGCTGTCCAGCCCGGCGCTCAGATGGCTGCCGATGCGACGGCCAGCGCCTCTCAGCCGCGACTGAACCGCCCGGTCCAGATGCTGGCGCAGCCCCTCAATCTGCGCCTCGAAGGTCTCGGGGACCGGCATGGACCGGCTGGGGTTCCAGTGACGGTGAACAGACTGACCCGTCTCGTCCACCCGCACATAGTGCCCCGGCTGGACCCGATAGATGTCCTGAAACCAGGTCTCGGGACCACCTTCCGGCAGCAGGGCCAGAAGTTCGGTCACGCGAGAAGGATTCGGTCCGATCGGCACATCCGGCAGCGCGTGCAGGCCCTTGGCCATGGAGGCAAAGGCGAACACTCCGTCCTGACGATGATAGTGCAGGGGCTTGGCGCCCAGGGCGTCGCGCGCCAGCGTCAGTTGGCGGTCGCGCGCATCCCAGACGGCAAAGGCGTAGTCGCCGTACACATGATCGAAAAGCCCCGTCTGCCAGCGCTCCCATGCGGCCAATAGCAGGCGCGTGTCGGAACTGTGCACGGCCCGGGACGGATCAAGACCGAGCGCGGCCGACAGGCCGTCCCGGTCGTCCAGGCGCACGTCGGCAACCAGATGATAGCGTCCGCAATCACTTGTCAGGGGTGGGGTGTCAAACCGGTCTTCATCCAGACAATCGAACCGGCGCAGACCGAATGCGACCTCGCCGCCGTCCCAGAAGCCCTCGCCATCGGGGCCGTAGAGAGCCTGGGCGCTGTTCATGGACCGGCACGATTCGGCAGCAGCAGCCCCGTCCAGACGCCATACGCCCGCAAGCGCCGTCATTGCGTCCCTGTTCCTGAGTTCATTGCGCGTCAGACAGCCAGATTATCGAACAGCTCAGGGCTATCCCAACTCGAAGACCCCTTACGTCAGGACGGCGCGCATTCCAAATGCCTTCGCTCGAACGCCCTGAAGCCCGGAGACCGGGCAATCAGGAAGCAGAGGTAATGCCGTCGGTACCGGGAGTCGCGGCATTTTCCGCGCACCCTGCATCCAGCCGGAGCAGCGAGGGCGCCTGCCAAGGCTTGCGGTCCGCCGCCTTGTCCGAATCTTGGAGATCGAGCTGGTCGTTGATCGGATCACGCATGTGACTCAGTTTCCTCCGAACCTTCAGCGGAAGCCTGCCATATCGGTCGCCGCTGTCAATGGACACCTACCATAGCGCGAGTTTGGGCACCCCGCCCACCCGCGGATGATCCGCCTCAGACGCGTCGGATCATCCCCTCGAATTCCATGCTGGACAGAAGGGCACAGACGTCGGTCCGGCAGACAGCGGCATCCACTTCGTATTCGCGGGTCAGGCGAGCGACCAGATCGCCCACCGTGACCGGCGTTTCGACCAGCTCCCAAACGCGCGAGCCGATCGGGTCAAGGCCGTAGCAGGCCCCGCGTTCCACGCTCATGGCCATGACCTCGCCGTCCACGCGCGTGGTCAGCAAATCAGTGGACGCCACGATCCGATCCTCGTCCCGGAATTCCTGATCACTCATAGCTGATGCCCCACATCCAGAATCTGCGCCTCGCCGAGTTGGAGAATCAACCGCTCGACCTCGGCCTGAAAGACCGCGTGCCCCCATTGGCGCGTCCACTCGATAACGGCAACCTTGGCCGCCACCGAAACGCAATGGCCGAAATGCTCTTCCTGACGGCCGAGGACGGATACCAGCTGGGGCCGATAGGTTTCGGTCATCAGCAATTGCACCGCCGCACGACCGCGCAGCCGGTGCAGGCCGCCCTGCTGTGCGCCCTCCCGGCCCAGGCGGATGACTGCGGCGAGCGGCACAGGGGCCTGATCGGGGTCGAAGGGCAAGCCCAGCTGATACTTGTCCATGTCGTCGTGGATGCGCTCAAGCCCGCCAACATCATGGCCGTGCAATTCGGCCGCGTCGGCCCACAGCTTTACGCGGGGAAGCCCCGGGTAGACGATCGGTCGCCCGGCGGAATCAAGACCGATGATGCAGACATCATCGGTGAGCACCGTGTGGCCCGCCGCCGAAAACCAGGCGGCCAGAGTCGACTTGCCCGCGCCGGAGTGCCCGGTAAAGGCGACGGCGGCGCCACCGATCACCACCGCATTGGCGTGTAGCGGAAACAGGCCCCTCTGGTGGACCAGGATGCCCAGCGCCGAGCCCAGAAGAAACAGGCGCAGATTTCGCTCGGAGCACCCCGCGTCGATATCCACAGTGATGGACCGGCCGCCCTCGACCCGAAACCGGGCGACACCGGGAAGACTGAGGACAGCGGTGTCGCCGTCCCGCTCCATAGAGCCTTCCGCGGGCGCAACCACCGCGCCCCGTCGTATTTCCACGACGTCACGCCCTGCGTCCGCCCCGACCTCGATCAGCTCGGGGAGCGGAATCTCGGACCGCAGGAGAAAGTCGACACAGGCATAATCGGGCACACGCCCTGCTCGCCTGTTTCCGCAGGGCTGGCAAGAGGAAGATGGGGGATCTGGCGGAGACGGAGGGATTCGAACCCTCGGTACCCCTTACAGGGTACGACGATTTAGCAAACCGTTGCCTTCAGCCACTCGGCCACGTCTCCGGCAGGCGCCGTCGATAGCCGAGCCGGCGCGGGTGCGCAACAGGCTGTTCGATGGCGAAAGCGCATATGCGTTAACGGGACAGTCAGCCGGCTGTGGTGTGGTGTGGGCCATCGTCGACAGGAAGCCGCCCTGCCCCATGCCCAGCCCTCTTGCCAATGCCATCGCTGATGAGATGACCGGCTCGACGAGCGAGCTGGATGCCGCAGGCCTGCAGGCTTTGGCGCGCGCATCGCTGTCGGGCGAAGCGCCTGCCGATGAAGCGGCCGCCCACAAGCGCGGCCCCTTCCGCCCCGGGGTCTGGCTGAATGCGCGGGAGCGGGCGCGGGCGCGCCTGTCGGTTCACTATTTTCATGCCATCGATATGCTGGTCGTCACGGTGGTCACCCTGCTCAGCCTGTTCCTGCTGACACCGCAGGGCCTGGGTCAGGCGAGCGTCGGCAATGTGCTGCCGGTGGGTCTGGGGGCGGTCGTCACCCTGGGCCTGATGCGCTCGATCGACATCTACCGCTTTGGTCGGGACACGTCGGGTATCATGCATCTCGGGACGGTCGGCGCGCTGGTGATGGTCGGTAGCCTGGTGGCGGTTGCCACCGGACTGGCTCTGGGCGGCACCAACTATACGCTGTGGCTGGTCTGGCCCGCCCTGATGATCGTCAGCCTGTACGGCCTTCATTTGTGCTGGCTGGAGCTGATCCGGCGTATGCGCACGACGGGCGCCCTGACGCCGAATGTGGTGCTGGTCGGGGCCACCCGGCATGCCGAGGCCATGATCCGCGAAGCGATGCAGCGCCGTGACCTCAACATCATCGGCGTGTTCGACGACCGCATGGCGCGGTCCCCCAAGGCCGTCGAGGGCGTGCCGGTGCTGGGTGACAGCGAGGCGCTGATGTCGCACCGCATCCTGCCCTATGTGGACCGGGTGGTGCTGGCCATCGACCCGAAGGCCGAGGAACGGGTGCGCGATCTGACGCGCCGTCTGGGGGCCCTGCCCAATCCGGTCAGCCTGCTGGTCGATTCGGCGGATGGAAAGCTGCGCGCGGCGGCCATGGAGCGACTGGCCCGCACACGCCTCGCCCGCCTGAACGGCCCGGTCGATGACGACCGCCGGGCCTTCAACAAACGACTGCAGGACATGATCGTCGGCGGGATTGCCCTGATCCTGCTGATGCCGGTCATGGCGGTTATTGCCGTGCTGGTGAAGATAGACAGCCCCGGGCCGGCCTTTTTCCGCCAGCGTCGCCACGGCTTCAATCATGAGGAGATCGTGGTCTGGAAATTCCGCACGATGAAACAGGAGGCGGCCGACGCCACCGCCAGCCGTCAGGTGACGCATGACGACGACCGCATCACCCGTCTGGGCAAGATTCTGCGCTCGACCAGTCTGGACGAGCTGCCACAACTGCTGAACGTGCTGAAGGGCGAGATGAGCCTGGTCGGCCCCCGCCCCCATGCCATCGGCATGAAGACCGGCCAGATCGAGTCCGCGCGACTGGTCGCTGACTATGCCCACCGCCACCGGATCAAGCCCGGCATGACCGGCTGGGCCGCCATCAAGGGATCGCGCGGTCCCCTGCACACGGCCCAAGACGTCCGGCGCCGCGTGCAGCTGGATGTGGAATATGTCGAGCGGCAGTCGTTCTGGATGGACCTCTGGATCATGATCGTCACCGTGCCCGTGTTGCTGGGCGACCGGCTGGCCGTCCGGTGATCGGCGGGTCCTGATGTTCTGGCGTGGCGTCTGGGGCTATCTGCCCGCCAATATCGTTCAGGGGCTGGTCGGCTTTCTGACGCTGGTGCTCTTCACGCGCCTGCTGAGCCCCGATGACTTCGGGCGCTATGCCGTCGCCTATGCCGTGTTCAGCCTGACCCATGTGGCGGTGTTCACCTGGATCGAGGCGGCCATGGCCCGCTTCTGGGCGGCCGAGAGTCAGGGGCCCTCGCTGGCAGACCACTTCGCCGGCCTCTATCAGGCGACCTTTGCCCTGACGCTGATCTTTTTGCCGGTCATGGGGCTGGCGATCTGGCTGTGGCCCATGGACATGGCGTTCCGGATCGCGGTGGCGGTCGGCGTCGCGGGTGTGCCGATCCGCTGCCTCGCCCGACTGGTGCAGGAGCGCTATCGGGCCTCGGGCGAGGTCGCGAAATCCGCCTGGATGGACATTTTTACCAGCGTCGGCGGTCTGGGCTTTGGCGTTGTCTTCGCCCTGCTGGGGGCCGGTGCGGCCTCCCCCCTGATCGGGCTGGGGCTGGCGCCGCTGGTGTTGCTGCCCTTCGTGCTGCCGGCGGAGCTGAAGTTTGCGCGCGGTGGCCGGGCCGATCCGCAGCGCCTGCTGTCCTATGCCCGCTATGGCTATCCTATCGCCGTGTCGCTGACGTTGACGCTGGTGCTGAGCTCGACCGACCGCATTCTGCTGGCGGTGTTTCTGGATGAGGCCGCGACCGGCGCCTATCACGCGGCCTACAGCCTCGCGAACCGGACGCTGGATGTGCTGTTCATCTGGCTGGGCGCGGCCGGCGGTCCGGCGCTGGTCATGGCGCTGGAGCGGCACGGTCTGTCCGGATTGAAAGAAGCCGCGCGCGAGCAGGCCTCGACCTTCCTGCTGATCGGCATTCCGGCTGCGGTCGGTCTGGCGCTGGTGGCCCGGCCAATGGCGGAGTTCATGATCGGTGAGGATCTGCGTGGGGCGGCGGCGGCCATCACGCCGTGGATCGCCTTTGCCGCCCTGATGTCGGGGCTGTCGAGCTATTACTTCGGTCAGGCTTTCACGCTGGGCAAGCGCACCAGCCTGTTGTTCGCGACCATGGCCATTCCGGCGCTGGCCAATGTGGTGCTGAACCTGATCCTGATCCCGACCCATGGGGTGATGGGCGCCGCCTGGGCCACCGCCGCCAGTCTGGCGCTGGGCCTGACCTCGGTCATCCTGATCGGACGACGGGTCGTGGCCCTGCCCATTCCGGTCGACAGCCTGATCCGGATCGGCGTCGCGTCGGTGGCGATGGCCGCCGTGGTCATGGCCCTGCCCTCACCGGGGGGATTCGTGGAGCTGATGCTGGACGCCGGGGTGGGCGCGCTTGTCTATGGCCTGGTCGCCGTGACGCTTAATGCCGCCGGCGTGCGCGATGTGCTGGTGGAACGCTATCGGCGGCTGAAGGCCCGGGGAGCCCCGGCATGAGCCGCGCGCGGGTGAGCGACAGCCCGACCTATGGCGCGGCCGGGCCAATCCTGTCGGTGCTGATCCCGTTCCTGAGGGACGATCCCGCCGCCCTGCTGGAGCGGCTGGATGCCGAGGCTGCGGCGCTGGACGGCGCGGTTGAGCTGGTGGTGCTGGATGACGGGACGGGCGATGCCGCGCTGACGGCGGCCCTGACGCGACAGATCAACGAGGCGCGGTTGCCCGTGCGTATGATCACCCTGATGGCCAATGAAGGGCGGTCGCAGGGGCGCAACCGGCTGGCGACCGCGGCGCGGGGCCGGAC
>Ga0075012_10002392_pt1 | contig 18496 bp, 13 predicted proteins | sample All_14_2_FD_71474 | JGI IMG/M metagenome (GOLD analysis project Ga0075012, IMG submission 71474) | Freshwater microbial communities in response to fracking from Pennsylvania, USA - Allegheny Zone_MetaG_DW_15 | ecosystem: Environmental > Aquatic > Deep subsurface > Groundwater > Drilled... | reverse complement strand
AAGCTGCGGGAATTCGTCTACGAGAAGTACAATCAGGTCCTGGACGAGACCGAGTCCGCCCTGAAGGACAAGCAGCTCCTGGACCGCCTGCGCGAGGAGATGAACAAGCTCCTGAACGCCAAGAAAGGCTTCAAGCCCTACGAGAAGCTCCAAAACATCCATTTCCTGGACAAGGAGTTCACCCTCGGCGAGGAACTGACCAACTCCTTCAAGAAGAAGCGGCACGTCATCGAGAAGAAGTACAAGGACATCATCAACCGGCTTTTGAAATGACCCGGACGGGGCGGACACATGCCAGATTCGCCCGTCCTTTGGATTTGCCGGCTTCACCGGGCTCTCCGTTATCAGAAACGCCCATGAACGCATTCCAAAACGCAGAGCCGCAGCCATGCGCATGCGTCAGGCCCCATGCCCCCACAGGCTTCGCGCATGACCGGGCGGACTTTGTCCTGCGGGTTTTCGTCTTCCTGCCCCTGGTCCTGCTGACGCTCCTTTTCGGAGGCGCCAGACCGTGGATATGGCAAGCCGTGAGCGGACTGGTTTTCCTGGGAATCGGAACATGGAGCCTCAGGCACGAGCTTATCGCGCCCCAAGGGGAGATGCGCCGTCTGCAGGCCGCCGCCCTGGCCCTGCTGTGCGTGCCCCTGCTCCAGGTCGCCCCCCTGCCCGCATGGCTGCAGGCTTTCCTTTCGCCGGTGCGCGCCCAATGGAGCGCCGGGCTGCGGGAATTTGGCGGCATCGCCACCACCGCCCTCAGCTATGACCCGCTTTCGACCAGCATGCATCTCACATGGTGGGCCTTCCTCATCGCATTCGCCTCGATCCTGTACCTGAGCCTGCAGTCCGGCGGCCGGAGCCACCCCGCATGGCTCCTGCACGGCCTGTTCCTGCTGGCGGGTTTCGAAGCCCTGTACGGTGTGCTGCAGGCCCTCCTCCCCTCCCTGGGGGTGCTGTGGGACGTCGATGCCGCGACCGGTTTGGCATACCAAGGCTATGCGCGCGGCACGTTCATCAATCGCAACCACTTCGCAGCGTTTCTCGGTCTGCTCTGGCCCGTGCTGCTGGCTTACCTGCTCATCCTCAAGTCGCCGCGCAAGATGGAGCGGATTCTGGGCACTCGGGAACGGGCTCAAGTCCTCGTGCAGAAGAAGGCCTTCGGGGTGTTCTGCCTTGGACTGGTCGTGCTGGCCCTCGTCTTCAGCCAGTCCAGGGGCGGGATCCTCGCCGCCCTGCTGTCCTCCACCCTGCTCTTCGCCTTCGCCGGCTTTCGCCGGAAGCGGATGGCCATGGTGCTGGCCGCATGCTGGGTGATCATGCTCTGCTACGGGACCGTCATCGGCTTCGACGGCATCGCGGGACGCTTTTCGCAGATCGGACAAGGCGCCGCGGGCCGATTCGACCTGTGGAAGGACGGGTGGACCGCCGTGCTGGATCACCCCCTGACGGGCACGGGCCTCGGGACATACCCGACCGTGAGCCGTGCCTACCAGAATGCCTTGGACCCCGGACAACGGGCCAAGCACGCCCACAATGACTACCTTGAAGCCGCCGTGGAGATAGGTCTGCCCGCAGCAGGCATCCTGACCCTCTGCATATGGGGGCTGTGGTGGCGGCAGGCCATCCTTCTATGGCGCGGGCGCGAGAGCATGGACCAGGACCGTCTGGCCCTGGCCGCAGGCACTCTGGCCGCCCTGGGAGGGTATCTGCTTCATGCCTGGACCGAATTCAACAACGCCATCCCGGCCAACCACCTGACGGCCGTCATGGTCGCCGTCCTGCATTTCCATATCGCCGGGACGGATGATGCGGCGTTCAGGGAAACACCACGCAACTCCGCAACCTGAACACCTCGACACACCCGCAGCGCGTGAACGAACCGTCCCGTGTGGGCGAGCCTGTAGCCGCAGCCAGTTCCACTCCTGCTCCCCTTCCGTATTCCGGGCCTGCCGAGTTCTGCGGCACGTGAAAGCGATGTCTCCGGGAGATGCCGTTTCTTCCTTGGGGATGCGGGCGAGCGAGCCCGTTCGGTGTGCCAGGGGGCGGATTCAGCAGGGGCAGCGCATGGCCGCAGGAATGTCGGACCGGGTCAGTGAATGACGTATTGCAAGGTGCGCACACGAAACGTCGACCCGAAGGGTTCCAGGTCCATGTGCAGCGTCCCGTTCATCGCAATTGGTCGGCCGTCGAGGAGGAGCCCTCGCAGTCCGCAGCGGCCCGCGAAACGGACGAGGTCGGAGCCGACGCTCATTGAGTCCACCGTGATGCTGTACCGCATGGTCGGAATTTTGCGGAAATTCTCCTCGTAGCGAAGGCGCAGGGACGTGAACGGCGTCCCGTTCTCGAGGGCGGATGGGCTGAAATGCCGCACGAAACTCTCCAGATCCCGCCGGGAGTAATCCCGAACGTAGGCTGCGATGAACATTGCCAGGCGTTCCTCGGCATCGCGCAGGCCCTCCTTGGTTTCATGGGCCTTTGTCGGGGAGGGCTCGGCAACCTTCCCGTACGCGACGGCGCCCCTGCCGGCAGGCCCGTCTGCCCGCTTCTCGTCCAATTTCGCGACATCCTGCCGGACCACGCCACCGTCGGGGCCCGACGGAGTACATTGAGCGGAACTGCCGTGAGCGGCGCCGGAATCTCCCCCCCCGCCGGTTGCCCGGGATACGGGCTGGGCAACTGTCCCGACTGCGGACTGCCGGGACGTCGCCCCCGGAAGAACCAAGGGCTCCCACGCGCCCGGGAGCGCGTCGTCCTCGTCTGCGGCGGCCTTCATGCCAGGCGTGGCATTGCCGGTTCTGGACATTTCGCGGGGCGCGAACCCTGGCTGGAGATATTGAACCACGAGGTCCGCACCCCCCACGGTCAGAACCAGAAACCCCACGACGGCCGCCAACGGCGTCAGGCGGCGCAGGCGCGGCCACGTTTTCCTCTCTCCGCACGGCACCGGCTCCCCCCATGCGTTCACCTCGGGGGGCGGTCCCCATCCTCGGACTCCCTCGGAATCGTTGACCATGTCGAAGGCGGTCTTGATCTGCCGGAAACGAGTCGCGGCCTCAAGGTCGCCCTCATTGTGATCCGGGTGCCATTTGCGGCAAAGGGCCCTGAAGGCCCGCTTGACTTCGTCCTGTCCTGACCAGGGTTCAACGCCCAGGATTTGATAGGGCCCCTCGATGGTGGATTTTCGATTCGGGAAGAGGGAGGCCACGGCCCACAGCCGGGCCCGCAGGAGGGATTCGTCCACGCGAAAACGTCGGCAGAGTTGTCGGCATGCTTCGGGAATGTCCTGTCCACCCAACAGCATCCGGGTCAAGGCCCTCGCTTCCTCGACCGCGCCCTGATCCGCCGTGGCCCGGTGGATGAACGCATGCACGCCCCCTTCTTCGGCGACAAGCCGGATAAGACGCCGCAACGCCGGTTCCGGTCCGGCACGGAAGGTGGAAGCGCCCTCAGGTTCAGGGCTGGTTGGGCCTTTGGACGATTTCCACACCATCGATCCAGAAATCCCCCGCGATCTTGTTGTCGAATCTCAGGCTCTCGTCGCGACGTACGGCGACCCTCAACACCCGGCACCCATGGGGCACCTCGAAGGTCACGACATTCCCGCTCCAGCCTCGGCTGCCGGTGATTTCCGGGCTGACAGCACGGAAACCAGGACATTCCATCCCCGCGATCTCCACGAACGGCCCGCGGTCTGTGGACAGGCGCTCGGACTTGGCGGAAAAGCGCAATTCATAGGCCTGTCCCGGCTCCACGGCCACATATTGTGAGAAATGATCGTATCGCAGATTGGTGGTGCCCAGGAAATGAAAGCGTACGGCATACCCTCCCCTATCGGTCCGGGGCTCCCGGCGCACTTCCGCACCCTCGGCGCACGTCTGACGCCATCCGAAAGCCGTGCCTGTAAAGGGCGCCTCGAATTCGCCGTTGTCCACAAGAGGGCCCCGGAACAATCCGGAACGCCTCCACGTCTCGGCTGCATCATCCCAGCGTTTGGAGTCCAAGAGGAAATCGATGAAGCGGGCCTGCCCGTCCGCGTCGGGTCGCGCGTCCGGGCCTGCTGCAAGGGCGGCGTACAGGCCGATGGCTTCGTCGACCGCCTTGCGGGCCATGCACTCCTCGAGCACGGTCCACCTGTTCGCCGCCACGGCGCCTGCAAGGGTCGCCGACCATCCGCCCCAGAACCCGAGGGCCAGTTCGACGGCTTCCTGGCGGTACCGGGGCATGTTCCCGAGAACGAAATTGAACCCCTGCCGGAAACGCGCCTCGTCCCGCCTGTCCGCGGCGAGCAGCAAATGGTGCCATCCCCAGGACGTCGAGGGCGGGACGCCCGCCAGGAGAAAATCGTGCAAGGCGTCTGCCTGCCGGGCGGCGCCCCGCTGCCGCTCCAACCGGGCCAGGGCGAACCACCCGCCGAAAAGGAGAGGGTTTCGACCCACGGCCTGCCAGTAGGCGTCCGCGGCACGGGCGGAGTCCAGGCGCCGGAAACGGGCGTCGTCCCCGCGCATGATCCAAGCCTGGGCCCATGGGTCCATGAGCGAACTTCGCAGCACGAAATCGACATCGCGCACGGCCAGCCGTGCAGAGCCGAAGGCCCAGAAGAGCAGCACTCCGCCCATGGCCAGGCAGATGGCGGCCCCAAGAAACCGGCCCGCTACCCGCAACCTGGACTGACTCATACCCTCTCCCAGCCCATATCTCAAACGTGATGGAAACGCATCACAACACAAATCCTCCCGCCGGCAGCCATTTCAGGATGCACGCGCTCCCCCCGTCTGTCCCGCTGCGCTCTCCGTCGGAAGTTCCGCATGCCCGTCACCGTAGGAATAGGAGTGATAGTAGTATTTATAGTATTTCGTGTAGTATCCCCCGAAGCGGCTCTGCACGTCGAGGCGGTTGACGATGGTCCCGAGCAACCGAGCGTTGATGTTCGACAGGGATCGCCGGAACAGCCGCAGGGCCTGACGATGGGTCCTGCCCAGGGTGGCGACCAGAATGACCCCGTTGACCAGACTGCCCAGTACCAGCACGTCGGCAAATCCGACCGAAGGCGGGCCGTCGATGATGATGCGGTCGAAGGTCGTGCCGAGTTCGGCCAAATGTTGGCGCATGCGCCTGGAGGCCAGCAGTTCGGCCGGGTTGGGCGGCAGCAGGCCGGCAGGCATGAAATACAGATTCTCCTGGCCTGTTATGCGGACCACCTCCTCCAGAGTCTTGGTTCCGATCAGCAGTTCGCTCAGACCTCCCGTACGCGGCCCGCTGGAAGGAAAGACCTTGTGCAGCCGGGGCCGCCGCAGGTCCGCGTCGATGATGAGGACCTTGTCACCAGATGCGGCAAAGGCCTGGCCCATGCCCGCGGCGATGGTCGACTTGCCCTCGCCCTCGGTTGTGCTGGTCACGAGAAGGGTTTTCGTGCCACCCTCGGCCGCCGTGGACAGCTGGATGGACACGCGGGCGGTGCGGATGGCTTCGGAAAAGCCGGCTCTGGGTTCTGTGGTCACGAGATGGTCCAGCCTGTCCCTGAACTGCTCCTCGGCCTCCGGAAGCACTCCCAGGATGGGGATGCCGAAGCGGTCGGAAATCTCATCCATGCTTTTGATCGTATTATCCAGGAATTCCAGGAGGAAGGCCGCGGCGATACCGAGCATGAGCCCGATGCCGATGGCCAGCAGCAGGTTCAGCTTGATCTTCGGCGTGTCGGGTTTCACGGGCAGCAGGGAATGGTCCACGACCTGGATGTTGCTGATGTCGGCGCCGACCGTGGCGTCGATCTCCTTGCCACGCTGCAGCAGGGACTGGTGGATTTCCTTGTTGCTATACACCTCGCGTTCCAGGATCTTGTATTGGGTGGCCCTGTCGTTGAGTTCCAGCGCCTGCCTTTTGGCCACCTCGGCCTGCTTGCGCAGGGCCTCCTCGTTCTTCAAGGCCGCGAGGTAGTCGTTGCGGATGCCTTGCAGGATGCGGCCCTCCTCGCCGGCGATCCTGGCGCTCACGTCGTCGATCTTGGCCTTGAGGCGTTTGGCCTCGGGATAGTCCGGTTTGAAGACGACAAGCAGATCCTCGTACTGGGAGACGAGCACGACATGCTGCTCGCGCAGCTGCTGGATGAGTTCGTTATCGATGACTGCGGGCATGGCCGAAACGCCGGCCTCGCGGGCCTGGTTGTGCAGGGCTTCCTTGGACAGACGCTGGGCGTGAACCACGGCCAGGGCGGCGTTGATCTCCTCAAGCTGCTTGTAGACGAGGTTCATGCGGCTATCGAGGGACACGATGCCGGCTTTCTGGGCGAAGCTGTTCAGGTCGGCTTCGGACTTCTCCAGGCGCATGCGGGCCAGTTCGACCTGCTTCTGCAGCTGTTCGTTGGCCAGCCCGGCGGCGCCGACCTTCTTGTCCATCTGCCAGGAGATGAAGGAACGAATGAGCGTGTTGACCACGTCCCGCGCCAGGGCCGGGTCTGGCGAGGAAAAGGCCAGGTTCAGGATTGTCGTGTCTCGCTCCGCCTTCACTTCCAAATTTTCCCTGAAGACCTTCAACAGCCTCTGCTGGAGCTCCGCAGCTACGCCTCCCGTTTCTGCCGCTGCACCGGTTTGTCCCGTCATCGCCCCCAAGGCCCTGCTGATGGCTGCCAGGAATCCCGCGCCTCCAAGATTCGTGTTGAAGTCCGGGTTGCTGGCCAGATTCAGCGTTTCGATGACACGCCAGGCAAGGGAATCCGAGGTCAGGAGCTTGGTCTGAGTGTTCATGAACTCCCGGGTCTGGGTCTGGGGGACGACCATGTCCTCGAACTTGGTGACCTTGGGCGGCTGCATGTTGAATTCGAGCCGCCCCGTGGCCTTGTAAATGGGCGTCATGGCCAGGGTTACGATGAAAGTGGTCACGAAAACCGCGAACATGACGGAACAGATGAGCCATTTGCGCCTGATGAGCACGTCCAGGTAGTCCCGCAGGTCCACCTCGTCATCGGCCTGAGGCAACATTTCGCGGAACTCGACGGAAGGGAGGTTTGGCTGAACGGCCCGAACCGGAGACAGAGAGAAATCCGTCCCAGCAGGAAGGGCTTCTGACGCATATTTATCGCCCATGGATGACTGTCCTTCTGAATATTCATGCAGAGCAAAAATCGCTATGGACAGACGCCTATCCATCGTTGACAAATATTGTCAACAGACGAATCATATATTGAAATACAAAAATAAGTATTTTTATATATTATTTTTGCTTTTATTAAAACAACAATGCACACAAACAAATACAAAAACTACAGATATAAGCATCTATTTATCATAATAATAAACATAATTATGCATAAATTTTTAACTTTTATACATATTGAAAAGCAGAGCCACTTTACCTCACTTCCTCTCGCGCACCTGCAGGCGCGGCTCCGGAAACAACGTGATTCTCTTGGTCGGGGGTACCGTCGCGAATGAGGCCGACTCCGCCGGAAGTGCCGAGGGCACGGCCGTCAGGACATTCGCAGGTACAGAGCGGCAAACGCGGGCGATCATGGGCAGCGCGATCACTACCGTGGCCGCCAAGGCGATGACGAAGCAAACCCACACATCCCCCCTCTCCCGCTCGGACAGTGGAGGGCGATGAAAAGACTCACCGACTTTCTACGTATTGTCTTCGACGGCCGCCCTGTGTCAGCATATGGGCATGAAATTGATCCGCTTGATGATTCACGCATCGAACACGCTGAAATCATATCCGTACCCTTGGCTTCAATCCGCAGCGAAGGGTCTCCCCATGAGCATCATCTCATTCCGTCCGGACCCAGTCCTACCCGGAAAGAGAACGGCTTCCCGCCTTGACTGGCCGTTCCTGACGCTCCTGTTCCCCCTGCTCGCCTTCTTTGCGGGCTGCGGCGCAAGCGGCCCGAAGGAAACGACCGAAATAGGCCAGCTGGCAAGCTCGACGACCGAAGGCGGGAATGCCGGAGAGGTGGCGGAACTCAACAAGAAGCTTTACGCTTCCTTCACCGCCACGCCAAGCTACGAAGACTATGTCATCGGTGGCGGGGATCTCATCCAGGTCGCCATTTTCGAAGCCCCGGACCTGAATACGGAGACCAGGGTCAGCGCCCGCGGCGGCGTGACCCTGCCCCTGCTGAGCACCGTGCAGGTCGCCGGCCTGTCCATCCGCGAGGCCGAGCAGCACGTGGAGAGGCTCTACCTCGAGAAATACCTGCAGGACCCGCACATCACCATTTTCGTCAAGGAGCAGTTCGGCTCCAAGGTCACCCTCATGGGAGCCCTCAAGAAACCCGGAACCTATGACTTCTACGCACGCATGAACCTCATGGACGTCCTGGCCATGGCCGAGGGCCTGAGCCAGACGGCCGGACGCATCGTACAGATCCGCCGCAAGGGCGAGGCCGAACTGCCCGCGCAGTGCCTGATCATCGACCTCGACCAGATGATCAAGGAAGGCAGCGAGGAGCTCAACGTGGCCGTCAAGGGCGGGGACGTGGTCTACGTTCCCGAGGCCGGCTCGGTTTACGTGGACGGCGCCGTCCGCAAGGCCGGCTCCTACCCCATTCGCCAGGAGATGTCCGTGCAGGAGGCCGTCGTCGCCGCCGGGGGGCTGCAGTCCTTCGCCGACGCCAGGAACATCAAGCTCATCCGTTACGTCGGGAAAGGGCGCCGGGAAGTGGCCAAACTTTCGCTCGACGACATGCAGGCCAGCGAAGCGGCGGAACTCAAAGTCCAGGACCGCGACGTCATCTTCGTCGAATCCAACGCCGCCAGCGCCTTTATCCAGGGCCTGCGCCTGACCCTCGGCACCGGCCTCGTCGGCGTCGGCTACCAGCCTCCACCCCAGTAGGCACCCGTCACTCAGCTCTCCGGCCTTTGCCCGGAACCCGCACCGGCCAGCCATTCAGGACGACGTGGACCGTACGGACCCGGCCGAATAGACGCCGGGCATGTCGTCGTTGATGCCCAAGGCCCCCCTCTTCCGAAATCCAAAGTTGCAGCAGACAGGCAGGCTGCTTTCCGTCGCCTTCTCCCCGAGACAGCAGTCAGTTCCCCACCTTGCGCGGACTAATTCTACCAATGCATGCGCACGATTCCTTCCGACCATTACGTATGCGCAAGTATTGTTTTTTCTGGCACAAACTGGTTTTAACTGACCCGAATCCAAGGGGACGATTCGCGTCATGAAAATCATGAAATGCCAATCCCTACCTCGCGCCACATTTCATCGAAACACGGAGACCATCATGATCAGGTTCCAGAAAATCGTCTCGCTCCTGGCCGTGATCCTGCTCCTCGCTCAGCCCCTGATGGCACGTTCCCTTTCGGGGCCACGGCTTGTGCCCGAAGGTTCCGTCACGTTATTGAAAACCGGCGCCGTAGTGGAAAGCGAGATGCCTGCGCCCACAGGCGTGCTCATGGCCTGCAACGGCCAGTGTTTCATCGAGGCCGACGGCGTGCAGCTCCTGGGTGCCGACAAGACGGTCTTTGCCGTCCACGAGGACCATGACGCCTTCACCGTCCTGGTCGATACGGGCAGCGTCTCCTTTGCCATGCGCGCGGATGCCAAGCCGGTGGAGTTCAAAACCCCCTTCGACGCCTTCCTGGCAAAGCCGGCCCTGATCCCTGTCAGTTCAGAGGCCGTGATTCGAGGCTCGCTGGAAGTTACGGAAAGCCGGGCCGTGCTGACCATGGCGGAAGGCTCCCTTGAGCTGACCAACGACCAAGGGCAGAAACTGCTCAAGGCAGGAAACAGCATCGTTCTGGCCAAGGGGATGAGGCTGTCTGCAGCGGACGCCGAAGCCCTCTCGGGCGCCGCCGTGGCCACGGCGACGCTGGCCATCATAGGCGCCTCCATCGTCGCCGTGGCGGGAGGCGGGGGTGGAGGTGGAGGTGGAGGAGACAGCGACGAAGCCAGCCCCCAGTGACGGGCATGAACCCGTGAGGCGAAGCATGATCGGGAAGAATCGGCCGTGGAGGGCAACAGTATTGTGCCGGATCGCGCCGGTCCTGGCCGCTCTGCTCGCTTCCCCCCTCATGGCCGGCACATTCTCGTCCCCTAGGCTGATCCCGGAAGGCACGGTGACGCTGGCGCACAGCGGCGCTGTTTTGGACAGAGAGGTTCCGGTTCCTGACGGCATGCTCATGCGCGGCAACGGGAGATGCCTCATCGAGGGCGACGGCATGCAGATCATCACGGCAGACAAGACCGTGTTCGCATTGCGCGACGAGATCGGCCGATCATGCGTCACGATCCTGCAGGGCGCCATCGAGTTCACCTTGCGCCCTGATGCCAAACCCGCGGAATGGGCGCTCCCCTTCGACACGGTTCAAGCCAGGCCTGCACCTTCACCGGGCGGTTCCGCCGGAGTGGTGCGCGGAACGCTGGACGTGACGCCCGACAACGCAGTGCTGACCGTGACCCACGGAGGGCTGGAAATTTCGAAGGCTGGCGAGAGGAAGCTCGTCCCGTCCGGAGACGGCATCACTCTCAACCGTTTAACCTTTGACGAGAGTACCGTCCATCCGCAGGACGAATCTACCGAAATCGAGTCAGGGCCCATCGGGATGAAATTTGCCGCAGGCTTCGCAGCAGTGTCAGGACTGACAGCCGGAGCCCTGGCCCTTTCCGCCGGATCGGATGGATCCGGGGGCTCGAACTCCGCCGACGCGACGAGTCCAGAGTAGACGCCTGTCGATAAGCTCAGCGTGACCAAGAACGACGCATAATGCCGAGTTCATCCCAACAGCTCAGAAGAGCCCGTCCCATGCAGGGTTTGTCAAATGAGCATGACTTCGGCAGCCAGCATGATCGGATGAACTCCATATGCCACCATGAACAGCACGACATGGATCAAGAAGTGAACACTTGGATGGCAGGCCGTCGGAATTGGCGGCAGAGAAGATGCGTCGAAACGATGTTCCGATTTCGACCTGGAGTTTCGGACCGGGATCAAGGTCGGGTCATGGCCTTTTCAGCGGCCTTTCCCCGGTCGAGTTCACTTTCCGAAAAACCTGTACCATGGGCGATTCCTGCTCGGCAAAGCCTGCGGGGCGTAATCGCGCAGATCGAGGGGTTCCCCGCGGAGCACCGACTCTGGGTGGTCGGCGACAAGCCGGCGGGCGGCCTGACTGCCCGCCACCTCCGCAGCCGCCCGCGAGGCATCGCCCAGCAGCGGACGGCGTGAGCGGGTCCCGTGGGCATCGCTGGCCAGGAAATGGACGAGTTGATGCTCCAGCAGGACGCGGCAGAGAGTGGAGACTTCCGGGCCGAGTCGGCCGAGCAGACTCGAAGCCGTGATCTGCACGGCCACCCCCATTTCCACCCAGGCATGCAGCCGCGCCGGATCCTTCCGGATGTAGGCGTAGCGCTCGGGGTGAGCCAGGACTACTTCGTAGCCTCGCCGACGCAGCATCCACAGGTAGTCCTCGATCCCCGGGGGCGGGAAGGCGCCCGGCAGCTCCAGGAGCACCCACCGACCGTCGTTGAGGGTTCCGAGCCGCCCTGCGCCCAGCCTGTCAGCCAGATCCGCGTCGAGGGCCAGTTCGCTTCCGGCCCAAACTCGAAGCGGGAGGCCTTCGGTATCGAGCCGATGCCGCATCTCCGCCACGGCCTGAAGAATGGCGACCCGCTCATTGGGCCAGCGCATCGGATGCCAATGCGGCGTGCAGATCGCACCATGGATTCCGTCAGCCACGGCCAGGCGCGCCATGGACAAGGCTTCGTCCATGTTTCCGGGACCGTCGTCCAAGCCGGGCAGCAAGTGGCAATGAATGTCGATCATAATGCGCGAATAGTGATGCGTGATCCGCGAATGGTCAAGGTTGTTCTGAAACGCGTTATGCAAACCATGATTTGGCCGCAGACAATACAGAGCATGAGATGAACGAGAATTATGCGTCATTCGGCATCGACAAGAAATGCCCATCGCCTCTCAAACTCGCGGTTGTCCCGGTAAACTCAAAAAACTGATCCACAGCTCACGTCTAAAATTTGAATATACACCCGCAATCGCTCATTACGATGGAAAGGAAAGCCCCATTCACTCGAAGTTGAAACCAAAACTATGACGAACTTCAGCTCGAAAATTTCCATCACGACACGTATCGCGGAAATTCTGGTCATCGCCGGGTCCATGTTCTTCGTCTACTTGGTCTACCCGACGGGTGACGCCGCGCATCTCACCATCGCCACCCTCCTCGGCACCATTATCTATTCCTTTGCCGCCGAACTGACCGGAGCCAATGCGGACCTTCGCTTACGGCCGTTCTTCATCGAGGCGCGACGTGTCCTCGGTGCCTGGATTCTCACGTTTCTTTGCCTGATCGTCATATCCTGGGCAACCAAACACACATCAACCTTTTCACGACTGCAGATAGGCATGTGGGCCGCCTTGGGAGCGGGCCTGCTCGTCGCAGCGCGCGGGTCCATCCGCAATCTGCTCGCCCTCTACCGCCGCCAGGGCAGAAACCAGCGCCAAGCTGTTCTCATAGGTGCAGGAAGTCTGGCCCGACAATGGATTCAGACCGTGCGTGACTATCCGGAGTTGGGCATCGTCCCCGTCGCTGCCTATGACGATGACCCCGTCAAGATCGGTGGAAAATGCAAAGGCGTCCCGGTGCTGGGCGACTGCGACCAAGCCATGCCCTTCGTGAACGGAAAGCAAGTTCCCATGGTCTTTTTGACCCTCCCCCTGAATGCCGAGAAACGCACGCGCCAGATTCTGGACCAATTCCTGAGCAGTCCGGCCAACCTGTACATCATTCCGGACATTTTCACCTTTCAGCTCATGAACCTGAATGCCTTCCAGGTCGGCGACACTCCTGTCATCGCTCTCTCCGCGACACCCATGTCGTCCCGCAAGGAGATCCTCAAACGCACCGAGGATCTGATCATAGGGACCCTGGCCCTTATCATCGCCAGCCCCATCATGCTGGCCATCGCCTTGGGCATCAAACTCACCTCTCCCGGGCCGGTATTTTTTCGTCAATGGCGCTACGGCCTCGGAGGCAGAAAAATCAGAATATGGAAATTCCGAACCATGTGCGTAACCGACGACGGTCACGAGTTTCGGCAGGCGACACGCAACGACTGTCGAGTTACGACATTGGGCCGAATCTTGCGAAAATTTTCCTTGGACGAGTTGCCGCAACTTTTCAACGTGCTGAATGGCTCCATGAGCCTGGTGGGACCACGCCCTCACGCCGTGGCCCACGACGAAAGCTTCCGCTCGCGCCTACCCGGGTACATGTGGCGACTCAAGATCAAGCCAGGCATCACCGGCTGGGCCCAAGTCAACGGCTGGCGCGGCGAGACGAACACGATCGAAAAAATGGAAAAAAGAGTGAAGCATGACATCTTCTACATCGAGAACTGGTCCCTATCCCTAGATGTACGGATCCTCTGGATGACGCTTCGGCACGGCTTCGTGAATGACAATGCTTACTGAGATCATCCTCGAAACCATGAGTGGACTGAATGATATGCGCGCTACTGTGTGGTGTTCCAATTCTGCAGGACTCAATCCAGCAGACATAACCATCATAAAAATCAAATTTGTAATTCTTTGATCTACCCTTAAGATGGATTCGAAAAATGAATATATAAATATCATAATTCATGCTACTCATCATTTATATATACAATAAAAACAATAAGCATGATCACTTAGTTTGAAACACTACATGATCAATTCTCCATCATCCATACATGCATAACGCCATGTCAAATAGCGGCGTCAAAAATCGTGTTGCCAATGGTTTTGCCGCCAACATTTGTAATCAAGGAGTTACTATCGTAATTCAGTTGGCGGGAATACCAATTCTTTTACACTCGTGGGGCGTGGAGTTGTATGGACAATGGCTGGTACTTTTCGCCATCCCCGCACATCTATCCATGACAGACCTAGGTTTTTCCCAGTCAGCGGCCAACGATATGACCGCAAAAGTGGCCCGCGGGGAATATCATTCCGCGGCGGTCGTCTTCCAAAGTCTCATAGCATTGGTTTTTACGACCATGTCATGCATGCTATTATTGAGCACCTCAGTACTTTTTGCGCCTCACATCGAAAAATGGATGTACTCCACGGGAATGGGCGCGACTGAAGTCCGCTGGACCCTTTGGTTCCTGATCGCAGAAGTCTTGGCCCAATTACCAGATGGCATCAACCACGCAGCGTTTCGCGCCGGCGGCGACTATGCGCTCCATATACTTCTCCACAGCGGAATCCGCCTGTTCCAATTCTGCACCGTCTGGACAGTCGCATTGAACGGCGGAGGCACCGTACTGGCGGCGGCGGCTTTGTTTGCCGTCCGAATTTTCGCGACCAGCGCTTTTGCGCTCTTAGCTCTCAGAAGAAACACTTGGCTGAAATACAGCGTTTCACATGCAAAATTATCTGAAATAAAGCGGCTTTTGCGACCAGCACTGGCAAATATCTCTATCCCATTGGCTCAAGGACTCAACATCCAAGGCATGGTTGTCGCCGTCGGAACAGTCCTTGGCCCTGCGGCAGTAGTAACTTTTTCAACTTTAAGAACCCTTACCCGCTTGGTAGTGCAATTGGGCCATTCCATCAGCCATGCGACAGAGCCTGAAATAGCCGGTGCGTATGGAACAGGGGATCGTTCTTTGCTACGCTCCCTTTTTTTACATAGCCTGAGGGGCAGTCTCGTGCTCGCCATATTGGGTTCATTAATTTTGCTACTGATAGGAGATTCCCTACTTGATTTGTGGACCCGCGGAAAAATCGAAATGGAACCGTTGCTATTCGGATTTCTGCTTCTTTCAGCAATTGCTAATGTCATCTGGTATAGCTCCTTTGTATTACTGAAAGCTTCAAACCAACATCTGCAAGCAAGCGTAGTATTTGCGCTCATTTCGATAATTACACTATGCGTTTCATTTGCGACAATGCACTGGTCAAAATCAGCCTCAGCTACTGGAATTGCATTGTTTACACTAGACACAGCCATGCTATTATATGTGTTTCAAAAAATGAAAAAAATTTTATCAAATGAGATAATTCATTCACCAAATTGCACATAAATCATAAAAAAAACACGAATAGTATCCAGAAAAATTAACAGTATCGTACATTACTGATAATAAAATATTATATGAGTTACAACTTAAAAAATACAAAATTTAATGATAACAAAATAATAGAGTATTGCTACTATATATTAATTACAACAGCTTGCGCAATACATTTAATAATTGGAGCAAATATAATCGCTGTATTATCTACATACATTATTGCGATACTCAGCGTTAAAATAATGCTAAAACATTCATTTTATAATCTCGCTGCGATTTTGATTTTCCTTGTAGGCTTCCGCCACACTGGATTTCCACTGTTCATCAAGCTTGGGTTCGGTGAAGCTTTGGACAAAAACCTGTGGAATCCCGTCGAGTCCTTCGGAATTGTATTGATTGGATTTATTGGTTATTTAATTGCATTTCATATTTCGATGAAATTAAATTTTGGCAAACCCTATCTCGTACCTATCATCAGCCATCCTGAACTGCGAAGAATATCTATATTCAGCTCCATCATTGGAATCATAGCGAATATAGATGTGACAGTACGCGGAAACGAACACTCTGACTCAACTATACCAGATTTTTTTATATCATTCCTTCATCTTGGACTAATAGCATCAATTGCACGAAATATACGGTTTTCAAAAGGGTATAATATTGATGGACTAGTATTTATCATTTTTATATCTGAGTTGTTTTTTTCCATGGCACGCAACAGCCGCATAACATTCATAGAGATATTTCTATGCTTTCTTGTTACAATCATCGCTTTTGGCGCCCGGATCAACTGGCAACGTTTCGTAACAGCAAGTTTGGCAATAACCATTTTGATAATAATTTTAACACCAATTTTTTTGTATGTAAGAATTAATCATAGCAATATAAATTTGACTCAGAATGTTAAGGAGACAGTAAAAACAGCATTTAATTGGAACGAAGCACTCGATTATTTTATCGAATGGTCATACATGTCTGACAGAATCGGATGGTACAAAAGCTACTACCCTAACTATGAAAATATTTTTCAGAGAGTGAGCCATGTAAACAATGTAGACATCATGAAATCTGGGACTGAAGCTTATGGGTACATTGGAATCGAAGACATTTACCTGGCTGCTCAACGCGCGTTGCCTCGATTTGTATCGCCTGACAAACCAGTGGGCCACTCACAAGGGAGCTGGTTACTTAAAAATCTAGGAATTGAAGATCCTGGACCATACCCCAATGCACCACTTATAGGTACTGGCTACGCTGCATTCGGCTGGCTCGGTGCATTCTTCTACCCTTTGACACTCGGCCTGATCTGGCTTGTTATGATAAAAAAACTTTACGGCTGGAACCTGCATAGCAACATTTGGACGATTTACCTATTACTACGTATTCACAATGAATTTGTTGAAGGATCATCAGACGCTTACATTGTTTCAATTTTGCGTGTTATGCCGCAAGATTTTTGCATTCTCTTGCTAACAAGCATTATTGCCAAAGGCAAATCTCTTCGTTTTCAAATATTAAAAATACAATAGTCATGTTATACAATTACCGCCATCGCTTTTATGCTTCCTATACAAATACCGAATATTGGCAAAACCCCCATATTCCGAATACACTTGATGAACTAAAGCTCCGCCTTCCATTCTTGACGCAATTGATCCATCGCTATTTTCCAACAGAATCTGCTGCACAGATTCTGGATATTGGTTGCGGGCACGGGGCGCTTATACATGTGGCTCGACAGATGGGGTACAAAAATATTCGTGGGATAGATGGCTCTCCCGCCCAGGTTGCGACAGCAAAGCACTTGGGAATTGATGGAGTTGTTTATGGCGATGCGATGAAAACCCTAATCACAGAAGCAGATGATTCATTGGACTGCGTAATTTCTTTTGATTTCATCGAGCACTTTACCAAAATCGAACTCATTGAGTTAGTCGACGAAGTCTTTCGGGCGCTCAAGCCCGGTGGCCGCTAGATCATCCACGCGCCCAATGGAGAGTCGCCATTTGGAAACCGTATCCTGTTTGGCGACTACACCCATGAACAGGCCTTTACCCGCACATCCATTACACAGTTGTTACTTTCATCCGGTTTCTATGAAGTTAACTGCCATGAGGATAGGCCTGTACCTCACGGAATTAAAAGTGGAATTCGATTGATTTTATGGCACTGCATCAGATTTTTTATGCGGGCATATATTTCCATTGAAACCGGCGATACGAGCCAAGACGCGATTTTTAGTCAAAACTTCCTTACTATAGCCAGGAAATGACGCTGCATGATGAATACGATCATTATTTAATCCGTTATTAATTAGAGATATTATGCAATCAAATTGTATAACTTGAATAAAACAAAAAATTATAAGCACAATAAAATGAATTAATTTATGCGCATTATATCTTTTCAGAATTCACTGAAAGCAAACTCAGTAAAAAAAGTTTTGATTTATCGATTGGGATGCATTGGAGACACAGTCGTAGCCTTACCTGCACTGCGCTTGGTGGCCCGCGCCTTTCCCTACGCGCAACGCAAAGTTTTAACCGTATTTCCAAACGGAGCGAAAGTTGCCCCTATGGATAGCATAATAGGACCGATCAACCTGGTACACGGATATTATTGCTATCCGATGAGTACGCGTGATCCCAGAACGCTTTTGGATCTGTTGCGCACAATTCGACAATGGAAGCCAGAAGTCCTGGTTTACTGCAACGCCTCGCGTGGACGATTAAAGACCGTGAGAGATGCGCTTTTCTTTAAGGCGTGCGGCATACGACACCTCATTGGGGTGCCCTGGACGATGGATCTCCAGGAGTGCAGGCGTACAGACAATCCGGAATTATGGGAGTCCGAAGCACGCAGACTCCTGCGGGGCCTTGCGACACTGGACAATGGCTTGCCTGCCGGTTCGTTGAACTGGGATTTGAAACTGACCACCGAAGAAAGGGCGACCGCTGGAAAAGCCTTAAGCTGTTGGCCGGAAAGTTGCCGCTTTGTGTGCGCAAGCATCGGCACAAAGGCTTGCACGAAAGATTGGGGCTTCGAGCGATGGGCAGCTCTTTTCAGGCTTTTCAGCCTTGATGCCCCAGGCGCGGGCCTCGTGCTTGTTGGGTCCTCCGATGAGCATGAACCAAGCGACCGCTTGAGCCGTGAATGGCAAGGCCCCACCCTCAATCTGTGTGGACAATTGACGCCACGAGAGACCGCCGCCGTGATGGAGCGGGCTGTTTTTTTTGCAGGACACGATAGCGGTCCCATGCATCTGGCCGCGGCAGCCGGCACTCCATGTATCGCAATATTTTCCGCCCAGAATCTTCCAGGCGAGTGGTATCCATTTGGAGATTGCCATCGAATATTCTATCAAAAGACGCATTGCTTCGGCTGTCGCCTCACAAATACATGTCCTCACGACAAAATATGCATTAAATCAATTTCAATCGATAATGTACTCGAATCTTTTCGAGAATTTTGGATTAAATACAAT
>Ga0075012_10002389_pt1 | contig 18506 bp, 15 predicted proteins | sample All_14_2_FD_71474 | JGI IMG/M metagenome (GOLD analysis project Ga0075012, IMG submission 71474) | Freshwater microbial communities in response to fracking from Pennsylvania, USA - Allegheny Zone_MetaG_DW_15 | ecosystem: Environmental > Aquatic > Deep subsurface > Groundwater > Drilled... | reverse complement strand
GGGGTCGTCGTGGCAATGTCGAGGGCAGCCAGATCGCTGGCAACCAGCGGGTCGGGGGCGACGTTGTCCGGTGGTGGCAGCACCGGCGCTTCGGCGTCGGCCGCTTCCTCGGCGGGGCCGCGCCACAGGATGGCGGGCTGGGTTTCGTCGTTCGTGAAGGCGAGCGCCAACGACAGCTCGGCCGGCGGAGCCTCGGGCAGGTCGTCGGCCACGGGCTCGCTGGCCGCCGCCTCGGGGGGCAGGCTGGCGGGGGCATCGTCGGCCGCCATCGGCTGTGAGGCTGACCAGCGCTGCAGGGCGCTGAGCGGCTTCAGCCAGGGGCGGCGCGGGGCACGTGGCGCGTCGGTTTGCATGGGTTCCCTCGGTGTTCTCGGATCTGAGCTGGCTCGGATACAGCCGGCCATCTCTGAGGACAGGGCTCGACTTGCCGGGATATCGGCAGGGCCTGCCGGGCCTTGAGCCAGGGGTGGGGAACTTGCCGCGCTGCCTGCAGTCCAGGCAGACCTGGAGCCGGGACCTAGAATCTGGCGCTTTTGTTCAAGTTACCCGGGGCCGCCACGGCCCCAGAGGAGTGCTCGCCGTGTTGATTTCCGAAGCTTTTGCCCAAGCGCCTGCCGCAGCTGCCCAGACCGGCGGCTCGTCGCTGATGAGCATGCTGCCGCTGGTGCTGATGTTCGTGGTGCTGTACTTCATCATGATCCGCCCGCAGATGAAGCGGCAGAAGGAGCACAAGGCCATGCTCGAAGCGCTGGCCAAGGGTGACGAGGTGGTGATCGCCGGCGGCCTGCTCGGCAAGGTCAGCAAGCTGGGCGAGAGCTTCGTCTCGGTGGAAGTGGCCAGCGGCGTGGAAGTGCAATGCCAGCGCAGCGCGGTGGTGCAAGTGCTGCCCAAGGGCTCGATCAAGTAAATCACAGCCGGACGGGTCTGTCCCCCCGCCCAGGAGTTCCAGATGAATCGCTTTCCCCTGTGGAAGTACCTGATCATGGCCGTCGCGCTGCTGATCGGTGTGCTCTACACCCTGCCCAATCTATTTGGCGAGGCGCCTGCCGTGCAGGTGTCCAGCGCCAAGGCCACGCTCAAGGTGGACGCCGCCCTGGTGCCACGTGTCGAAGGGGCCCTGAAGGCAGCCGGCGTGCAGGCGGACTTCGTGGAATTCGAAGGCAATTCGGTGCGGGCCCGTTTTGGCGACACCGATACCCAGCTCAAGGCGCGTGACGCCATCGTCAAAGCGCTGAACCCCGACGCGGCGGATGCTGGCTACATCGTCGCCTTCAACCTGCTGTCGCGCTCGCCGCACTGGCTGCGTTCGCTGCATGCGCTGCCCATGTATCTGGGCCTGGATCTGCGCGGTGGCGTGCATTTCCTGATGCAGGTGGACATGTCGGCCGCGCTGGGCAAGAAGGCCGAGGCCACCGTCGGTGACGTGCGCACCGTGCTGCGCGACGCCAGCCTGCGCCATGCCGGCATCACCCGCAAAGGCAATGCCGTGGAAGTGCGCTTCCGGGATCAGGCGGGGCTGGACAGTGCCTTGCGTGCCTTCACCGAAAAGCTGCCCGAGTGGGACTGGGTGGCCAGCGGCGGTGCCGAGCCGGCGCTGACCGGCAACCTGAAGCCCGTGGCGGCCCGGCAGGTGCAGGAACAGGCCATCAAGCAGAACATCACCACGCTGCACAACCGGATCAACGAGTTGGGTGTGGCCGAGCCGGTGATCCAGCAACAGGGCGTCGACCGCGTGGTGGTGCAGTTGCCCGGCGTGCAGGATGTGGCCAAGGCGAAGGACATCATCGGCCGCACCGCCACCCTGGAAGTGCGCATGGTGGATGACACTGCCGAGGCCCAGGCCGCACTCAGCGGTGGCCCGGTGCCTTTCGGCACCGAGCGCTACCTGGAGCGTGGCGGCATGCCCATCATCGTCAAGCGCCAGGTGGTGCTGACGGGCGAAAACCTCACCGATGCACAGGCCGGCTTCGACGAAAACCAGCAGCCCGCCGTGCACCTGACGCTCGATTCCCGCGGTGCCCGCATCTTCCGCGACACGACGCGCGAGAGCGTGGGCAAGCGCATGGCCATCCTGCTGTTCGAGAAGGGCAAGGGCGAGGTGGTGACGGCCCCGGTGATCCGCGCCGAAATCGGCGGTGGCCGGGTGCAGATCTCGGGCTCGATGACCCCGGTGGAGTCGGCCGACACCGCGCTGCTGCTGCGCGCGGGCTCGCTGGCCGCGCCGATGGAGATCATCGAAGAACGCCTGATCGGCCCGAGCCTGGGTGCCGAAAACATTGCCAAGGGCTTCAACAGCGTGAGCTACGGCTTCGCGGCCATCGCAGTTTTCATGTGCCTTTACTACCTGCTGTTTGGCGTGTTCTCCACGCTGGCGCTGGCGGTGAATCTGCTGCTGTTGGTGGCGGTGTTGTCGATGCTGCAGGCCACGCTCACGCTGCCCGGCATCGCGGCCATCGCGCTGACGCTGGGCATGGCCATCGACGCCAATGTGCTGATCAACGAACGGGTGCGCGAAGAGCTGCGCAACGGCAGTGCGCCGCAGACGGCCATCCACCTGGGCTATGAACGTGCCTGGGCCACCATCTTCGACTCCAACATCACCACGCTGATTGCCGGCGTGGCGTTGCTGGCCTTCGGCTCCGGGCCGGTGCGCGGCTTTGCCGTGGTGCACTGCCTGGGCATCCTGACCTCGATGTTCTCGGCGGTGTTCTTCTCGCGCGGCATCGTCAACCTCTGGTACGGCCGGCAGAAGCGGCTGCAGAAGGTGTCGATCGGCCAGATCTGGAAACCGGCCGTGCAACCTGCTGAGCAGGCCTGAGGCCCACTGAGAACACACAGGAAACACGAGTCATGGAATTCTTTCGGATCCGCCGCGACATCCCGTTCATGCGGCATGCGCTGGTGTTCAACATCATCTCGCTGGCCACCTTCCTGGCTGCGGTGTTTTTCCTCTTCACCCGCGGGCTGCACCTGTCGATCGAGTTCACCGGCGGCACGGTGATCGAGGCCGCCTACAGCCAGGCGGCCGACATCGGTAAGGTGCGCAGCACCGTCGAGGCGCTGGACCTGGGCGAGGTGCAGGTGCAGAACTTTGGCAGCTCGCGCGATGTGCTGATCCGCCTGCCGCTGCGCGAAGGCGTCAAGCAGGCTGATGTGGTGACCCGCGTCTTCAACGAGCTGTGCAAGGCTGAGAAGGGCGAAGTCAAGCCAGGCCAGATCGTCACCGACAAGGGCGAGACGATCAGCCGCGATGTCTGTGATGCTGCCGGCACCGAGCCGGTGCACCTGTCGCGCAGCGAGTTTGTGGGCCCGCAGGTGGGCCGCGAGCTGGCCGAAGATGGCGCCAAGGCGCTGGCCTTCGTGATCGTGGGCATCATGATCTACCTGGCCCTGCGGTTCGAGTGGAAGTTCTCGGTGGCCGCCATCCTGGCCAACCTGCACGACGTCATCATCATCCTGGGCTTCTTCGCCTTCTTCCAGTGGGAGTTCTCGCTGGCGGTGCTGGCGGCGGTGCTGGCGGTGCTGGGCTATTCGGTCAATGAATCGGTGGTGATCTTCGACCGGATCCGCGAGGCCTTCCGCAAGTACCGCAAGATGACCACGGAGCAGGTGATCGACCACGCCATCACCTCGACGATGAGCCGCACCATCATCACCCACGGCTCGACGCAGATCATGGTGTTGTCGATGCTGCTGTTCGGTGGCCCCACGCTGCACTACTTTGCGCTGGCGCTGACCATCGGCATCTGCTTTGGCATCTACTCGTCGGTGTTCGTGGCAGCGGCCATTGCGATGTGGCTGGGCGTGAAGCGCGAAGACCTGGTGAGCACGGTGGTGCGCAAGGACCAGGACCCCAACGATCCGAATGCCGGGGCCGTGGTGTGAACCAATGCGGCCCAGGTGGCCTGCCATCAGGGACATTGGCCCCTGATCAGCATCCCGGGGGTGTGCGGTGGGCCTGGGTCGGTTAGAGTGGCCATGATCAGCTTTTGAAGCCCATGGCGACTGCCGCTCCCTCTCCTGCCCTGGCCGCGCAAGCGCGGCGCTACTACGTCGAACTGGTGCTGCGCGAATTGCCGCGCACGGTGCAGACCATCGTCTCGACCGTGCGGGCCATGATGAGCGAGACCACGGCACCCGATCAGGCCGCCAAGCGGCGCGATCTGGTGATGGACCTTCCACAACTGGCGCCACGCTGGCACCAAGCCCTGGCAGCTGGCTTGCGCGCGGCAGCCGTGCCGGTGAGTGGTGGCGGGGTGGCTGCGGCCACGCCGGTGCGCGAGAAGCTGGCCCTGTCGTTGGTGGATGACGACTCGATTGACATTGAGATCGTCAGTTCGCGCTTGGCCCTGGCTTTGATGGACAAAGCCTCCTGGGAGTTTTCCGACCTGCGTTTTCGCATCGGTTCGCTGGAGCGTCGTGACGAGCTGGAGGTGCACGATGTGCTGCGCCCGCATGTGCTGGCGCGGACTGCGCTCGATGCCTGGCGCTCGGCCGGTCTCAGTCTCGACCATTGGCGTACCGCGCAGCGGGTGCTGCACGAGGAGCTGGCTGGGCTGATCCAGGAGGGCTACCACGAGACCAACCGGTGGCTGGTGGCCCAAGGGGTGTGCGCTGATGTGAACCTGCGGCCCTTCATCCGGCGCACGCGTGACGCCGGCCCGACCACGCTGATGGGGGGGCTCCAGACGCGCCCCAGCGCGACGGGTGGCGGCGGTGCTCAACCCACGCCATCCGCGCCGGCACCGGGAGGTGGCAGCGCGCCTGCAAAGCTCTCGACTGCTTCGTCGCAGCAACCGCGGCCACGCTACCCGGGGCCTTCGGGCTCGGTGATGCAGGGGCCGCTGCCCAGCGGCAATCCGGATCTGTTTGCGCCGACCGAGGTGGCGGGCCTGCCCGGCCAACGCTCCTCACAGAGCAACGACCAGGCGTGGGCGGCGACTCAGCTCGACCCGGGTCTGGGAGGCGGGCGTGGCGGCGGTGGGCAGGGTCAGGGCGGTGGAGCTGGCGGCGGTCGCTCACCGGTCTATGAAGAAACACGCCTGATGACCCGCTCGCCAGGCCTGCTGCGCGGCTCGGAGCATGCCGAGGCGGTGCTGGGGCGGCTGAACAAGCTGGTGTCGCGGCAGGTGGCTGATTTCGCCGGCTCGACGGTGGTGCAGGCGCATGGCGGCGGCGGGGGCGGTGGTGCCTCACCGGGGCTGCGGGCGGCCATCAATGACGCGCAGGCAGCGATCCAGAAGCGCTTTGCGGCTGCGCCCGCCGTGGCGGCGTCGGCCGCTGCCGCCGGTGGTGCAGCGGGTGCTGTGGTCAGCACGCCGGCGTTGTTGCAGGAGGTGCAGCAGCGCAAGCAGGCCCTCAAGCAGGCCGCCACCACGCCGGTGGAGCGCGCCACCATCGAGGTGGTGGCGTTGATGTTCCAGAGCTTGCTCACCGAAGAGCGCATTCCCACTAGCATCCGCGTGTGGTTTGCGCGCCTCCAAATGCCCGTGCTGCGCGTGGCGGTGGCCGAGCCCGACTTCTTTGCCACCACCGATCACCCGGCCCGCAAGCTGATCGACCGCATGGGCGCCTGCGTGATGGGTTTCGAGGCCGGCGCAGCTTCCGGTGTGAGCGAGCCGCTGGAGAAGGAAATCAAGCGCGTGGTGCAGGTGGTCGAGGCCTACCCGGATACCGGCCGGCGCGTCTTCCAGACCGTGCTCACCGAGTTCGAGCGCTTCCTGGAAAACTACTTCAAGACCGAGCACGCGGCCTCGGCGAAGGGTGTGTCGCTGGCGCAGCAGATCGAGCAACGTGAGGCGCTGGCCATCCAGTACACCATCGAGCTGCGCAAGATGCTCGACCAGGTGCCGGTGCATGACGGCGTGCGCGAGTTCCTCTTTCACGTCTGGGCCGACGTGCTGGCCACCACCGCGGTGCAGGCCGGCCAAGCCGGCGAGGCCACGCGCAAGATGCACCGGGCTGCGGCCGACCTGATCTGGCTGGCCAGCGCCAAGGTGACGCGGGAGGAGCGGTCGGAGGCCATTCGCCGCCTGCCGCCGCTGCTGAAGCTGCTGCGCGAGGGCATGACCAAGGCCGGTGTGCCCACGCCGAAGCAAGACGAGTACCTGCAGTCACTCAACAACTCGCTCGCGGCCGCCTTCTCGGCGCGCACCGCGACCATCCCCAACGAGCGGTTGGAAGAACTGATGATGCAGTTGGAGACGCTCGAAGACATGCTGCCGGATGTCGAGCACCTGGAGATCGACGAATCGATGGTGCGCGATCTCTCGGGCTTCGAGTCGAGCGATCTGGATGTGGTGGCCGAGGGTGGCTCGATGCCGGCACCGGCCATGCTGGCCTGGGTGAACGATCTGCAGACGGGCGCCTGGTTCCGGCTGGACTACCGCAATCGCATCGAGCCGGTGCAACTGGCCTGGCAGGGCATGCGCAAGCAGTTGAACCTCTTCGTCACGGCGCAGGGGCGCGGCATCATGTTCCAGAAGTACCGTCTGGCCGCCTTCATGCAGGCGGGCCTGCTGGTGCCGGTGGAAGAAGAGTCGCTGACGGTGCGCGCCACGCGGGATGCGCTGGCCAAGTTGGATGCGGATCCGACGCGGCTGCTGAATTGACAACGGCCCGTGAGGGCCGTGGTTCGGTGGGTCAGTGGATCAGGCGGTCAGCCGCGTCGACGAAGAGTTCGTCGAGGATCAGCGCATCGGGCTCCTCGCCCAGGCTCCAGAACACCATCAGCACCATGATCTTCAGATCATCCAGCGTGATGGGGGAGCCTTCGGCGGCCATGGCCCGGTCGACCACGATCTCGCGCATGGCCGGGTTCAGCACCCGGGCCGATTCGAGGAAGCTGATGAAGCCGATCGAGGCTTCGCCCAGATGGTCTTGTTCAAACGGGGTGTAGACCCGCATCGAGACCGGGCTCTGGGTGCCCTCGTAAGACTGGGCCGCATCGGCCAACCCATCGAGCCAGCTCAACGCGTCTTCAATTTCGTCGCTTTCAAAGCCTACGGCCGTCAGCTTCTTGGACAGCTGATCGTGGTCCGGGCAAGCATCCGGACGCCAGTAGTTCTCGTAGAGATAGACGAGCACATCGAACATGGATTCACTATACCCGAGCCCATTCGATGCGTGCACCCGCGAGCGCCGGGCGCGAGCCCCCGGTGCATGGGATCAAACGCGTGCCAGGCGTTGAAAAATCTGGCCCGGCAAGCGCTCAATCGCGCCGGTCAGTTCCAGATCGAGCAGGGCCACGGTGAGCTCTGAGGCCGACAGGCCGGTGCGCAGCTGCAGCGTGTCCAGTGCGGTCGGCTCATCACCGAGGGCGGCGAGCACCGGGTGATCGCACGCCGGGTCGGCGGGCTCTTCGAGCGCAGCTTCGCTCTTCGTCTGCGCGGTTTCGGCGCCGTCGTCGAAGCCGCTGAGGATCAGCTGTGCCACCCGACCGGGGCGCAGTTCGTCGAGCACGTCCTCACAGGTTTCAACCAGCTTGGCGCCCTGCTTGATCAGGGCGTGGCAGCCCCGGGCCTGTACGTTGTGGATCGAGCCCGGGATGGCAAACACCTCGCGCCCGCATTCGGCGGCCAGCCGCGCGGTGATCAGCGAGCCCGATTGCACGGCTGCCTCCACCACCAGTGTCCCGGCGCCCAGGCCAGCGAGGATGCGGTTGCGTTGCGGGAAGTGCGCGGGCAGCGGAGCGGCGCCCAGGGGGTATTCGCTCAGGATCACACCGGCTTGGGTGATGCGCTCGGCCAAGCCGCGATGGCTGCGGGGGTAGACCTGATCCAGCCCGGTGCCCACCACCGCTACAGTGCCGCAGGGTCCTTCCAGCGCGCCCTCATGGGCTTGTCCATCGATGCCCGCCGCCAAGCCGGAGACGATCACCCAGCCAGCCTGGCTCAGCTCGCGGGCGAAGTGCCGGGCGTTCTCTCTGCCCGTGGGCGTGGGATGTCGGGTGCCAACGATGGCGATGGCGGGCGCGTGCAGCCAGTGCAGCGATCCCTCGGCATACAGCACCAGGGGCGGATCGGGGAGTTCGAGCAGCCGGCTGGGGTAGGCGGCGTCGCCCAGGGTCAGCACCGCGCGGTGCGGCGCTGCGGCCAGCCAGGTCTGCGTGCGCGACAGCAGGGCGGCGAAGCCTTCGGGTTCGCGAGTGAGTGCGGCGGCCAACGCGCCGTCGACGGCGAGGCGCCATTCGCGCTCGGTGGCGCGAAAGATCTCCTGCGGGCTGCCGAACCGGCTCAGCAGGCGCCGCGCCCCGAGGCGCCCAACGCCGGGTGTTTCCATCAGCCGCAGCCAGGCCGCCAGCTCATCGGTGCCCAACGGCGCTGCCCGCACGGGGGTGGTGGGCAGCGGGTTCAACATGGCGCGGCTGGGCGGGTCTCAGGGCTGGACGAAGCGGTCGCCGGCCCGAATCGGCAAGGTGCTGCTCAGGATCAGCGCATACGACACGCGCTTGAAGACCCGGAAGACAAACAGGTAGCCCTGTCGCTCGTCGGGCAGTTGCAGCTGGGCCCGGTCGGCACTGGTGTTGTCGCGAACCAGCGCGCCCGCTTGCAGCAGGCTGAGCACATGGCCCCTTTCGATCCCGTCCTGTTGGCCGCGGTTGATGGCCACGATGAAGTTGGCGCCACCCGAGAGGCCGTCGCCGTACAGCGAGATCACGCGGCCGCTGACGGGCTTGTTGGGGGCGTGGGGGGCGTAGGGCTTTTCTTCCAGCGGCGCAGTGGGTGCCAGGCGGTCACCTGCACCGGCCTCCTGCCGCACGCTGCTCAGCACGAACGTGGCCGGCACCTCCCGGCCCTCGGCTTCGCCTGGTACGGCCCGCAGATCGCCCCGGCGGGTGTAGGCAGCCATGCCGACGAAGGCCGCTTCGTAGCCCAGCAGTTCTCCGGTGTCCGGATCCTTCAGTGGCACGGGTTTGCGGAAGACGCGCCAGTCGCGCCGCTCCAGCAGTTTGCCGCGTACGTAGGCCAGGTCGCCCTTGCCCAGCAGCACGCGGCCTTCCTGGCCGGCCACGATGCGGGGGGCGGCGTCCAACTCGTCGGTGTCGAGCACCACGGCATCGTTCAGGAAGGGCTGGATCAGGTGCAGCGGAATGGCCGAGATCGGTTCGCTGTCGAGCTTGCTGCTGCGGGCGTAGGGCGACAGCTTGATGGTGCCGCCGCTGGTGAGCGACTCGCCGATCTGCAGGTAGGCCTTGCCGTTGCGCCGCACCAGCACCAGCATCTGTCCAGGGTAGATCAGGTGCGGGTTGGCCACCTGCTGCAGGTTCATGCCCCACAGCTCAGGCCAGCGCCAGGGGCTGCGCAGGAAGATCTGCGAGATGTCCCACAGCGTGTCGCCGGGCTTGACGGTGTAGCGCTCCGGGGCGTCGGGGGCCAGTTCGGCCAGCGGCACGCCGCCCTTGGCCACTTGCTGGGCCTCGGCACGTTGCTGCGGGGTGATCGGGTAGTCGCCGGGGGCGGCTTGGGCGGTGGGGGTGCCCAACAACCCGGCGGTGATCACGGCGGCGCTCAGGCCAGTCATCGGGTGGAGTCGGGGAACACGGCGCAGCGTCATACGTGATGAGGTCTTCAGCAAGAAGGTCGTCCAGGGACACGAGCCGGCAGAAAAACCGGGGCAGAACAGCGGCGCCATCGACGGCGCATCGACAGCGTCAGTGGCGACGTGTGGATTTTTGAAGCCCCGTTCGCCAACGCGCCCGCGGCTGCGCGAAAATGTTCATTCAGTTTGGCAAATTCTGCCCATAAACCCTTGATGCCGCAAACAAATCGCTCCATGTAGAGCGAGCATTCTGCCGGCGGCCACTTCCTGTTTTCGATGAGCAAGCTTTCGATCCTCCGTTACCCCGATCCCCGCCTGAACAAGGTGGCACGCACTGTGGCCGTGGTCGATGCCCGCGTGCAGGCGCTCGTCGACGACATGCTTGAGACCATGTACGACGCCCAGGGCATCGGCTTGGCCGCCACCCAGGTGGATGTGCACGAGCGGGTGCTGGTCATCGATGTCTCGGATGAGCGCAACGCACCGCTGGTGCTGATCAACCCCGAGCTCACGGCGCGCAGCGACGAGCTGGTGGTGGGCGATGAGGGCTGCCTCTCGGTGCCGCAGATCTACGACAAGGTGCAGCGCCATGCCCGCGTCAGTGTGCGTGCGCTTGACCGCGAAGGCCGCGAGCAGTGCTTCGATGCCGAAGGCCTGCTGGCCATCTGCGTGCAGCATGAGATGGACCACCTGATGGGTAAGGTGTTTGTCGAGTACCTGTCACCGCTCAAGCGCAACCGCATCCGCAGCAAGATGCAGAAGCGTGGCCGCGACGACGATCACGCGCAGGCCTGATGACCACCTCTTCTCCGGCCGCCCTGCGGGTGGCCTATGCCGGCACACCGGAGTTCGCGGCCGCTGCCCTGCAGGCCATTCTCGCTGCCGGGTTCTCCGTGCCGTTGGTGCTGACCCAGCCGGATCGTCCGGCCGGCCGTGGTATGAAGCTGCAGGCCTCGCCGGTCAAGCAACTGGCCCAGGTCCATGCGGTGCCGGTGGCGCAACCGATGAGCCTGCGGCTGGATGGCAAGTTTCCTGACGACGCCCGCGTTGCCCGTGAAGCGCTGGAGGCGGCCCGGCCCGACGTGCTGGTGGTGGCCGCCTATGGTCTGATCCTGCCCCGCTGGGTGCTGGACTTGCCGCGTCTGGGCTGCCTGAACATCCATGCATCCCTGCTGCCGCGTTGGCGCGGTGCAGCGCCGATCCATCGTGCCATCGAGGCTGGTGACGCCCAGACCGGCGTCACCATCATGCAGATGGAAGAGGGGCTGGACACCGGCCCGATGGGGTTGGTCGAGGCGTTGCCGATCGGTGCAGACGACACCACGGCCGTGCTGCACGACCACCTGGCCGATCTGGGGGCGCGGCTGATCGTTCAGGCGCTGCAGCGCCTGGCCGAAGGTGGCCTTGCCGCGCTGCCGTTCACGCCCCAGCCGGCCGATGGGGTGTGCTACGCCCACAAGATCGAGAAGGCCGAAGCGGCACTGGATTGGCGCGAGGACGCCGCCGTGCTGGCGCGCCGGGTGCGGGCCTTCGATCCCTTCCCAGGCGCCAACTTCGTCTGGCAGGGCGAAGCGGTGAAGGTGTGGTCGGCCCAACCAGTGGCCGGGACAGGCGAGCCGGGCACCGTGCTGGCCGCCGATGACACCGGCGTCACCGTGGCGTGCGGGCGTGGTGCCCTGTTGCTGCAGCGCCTGCAGCGGCCCGGTGGCAAGCGCCTGACTGTGAGGGATTTCCTGACAGCATGCCCGATCCCGGTCGGTAGCCACCTGCCTTTGCGCTGAGACTTCAGTCTGGCGGGCTCCCGGCCGATAAGGTCAGCACGGTCCCTTGAACTGTGCTTCTGATGCCTGCTCCATCCTCCTTCCGTTGTCTAGCCGCCCTGGCGCTGTGTGCGCTCCTGGGTGCGTGCGACATGCTGGGCATCGAAAGCGGCACCGAGGTGGCGGCCCGAAAGGAAAGCGAGGGCAAGGCCATTGGCAGCGCCTGCCGCCATGCCATGCGCGCCATCGAAGACTGCTACACGCTCAACAAGAAGGCCTCCAAATCGGCGGTCTACACCGGCTGGCGTGAAATGGACGAGTACATGCGCGAGAACAAGCTGGAGGGCATCGCCCCGGTGGTGCCGCGCACGCCGCCGCCCAAGCCGGCCGATGGCGAGGGCGACGCCACAGCCGCCGATGGCGAAGCGGCTGACAAAGAGAAATCGCACGCCAAGCCCGCGCACTGAGTGGCGCTGCGCCGGGGCCGCTGGCCCGCGGTGTGACAATGCTGCGGTCCCCCACGGCGGATGGCTCGGCTTCACCGATGCCACGTCAGCCGTGACATCACGGTTTCTCACACCACTCCGCCAAGCCCCATGAAAGTCCTTCGCTTCAGCGACCTCGTCGCTCAAGGCCGCGTTGCCGGCCAGCGCGTGTTCATCCGTGCCGACCTGAACGTGCCGCAAGACGATGCCGGCCACATCACCGAAGACACCCGCATCCGCGCCTCGGTGCCGTGCATCGAACTGGCCCTCCAGGCCGGCGCTGCGGTGATGGTGACGTCGCACCTGGGCCGCCCGACCGAAGGCGAGTTCAAGCCCGAAGATTCGCTGGCCCCGGTGGCCAAGCGCCTGGGTGAGCTGCTCGGCCGCGAGGTGCCGCTGCTGTCTAACTGGGTCGATGGCGTGCAGGTGGCGCCCGGCCAGGTGGTGCTGCTGGAGAACTGCCGCGTCAACAAGGGCGAGAAGAAGAACAACGAAGACCTGGCGAAGAAGATGGCCGCGCTGTGCGACATCTACGTCAACGATGCCTTCGGCACCGCCCACCGCGCCGAGGCCACCACCTATGGCATCGCCCAGTTCGCCCCCGTGGCCTGCGCTGGCCCGCTGCTGGCCGCCGAGATCGACGCCATCACCAAGGCGCTGGCTCATCCCAAGCGCCCGCTGATCGCCATCGTCGCCGGCTCGAAGGTCAGCACCAAGCTGACCATCCTGCAAAGCCTGGCCAAGAACGTGGACGGCCTGATCGTGGGCGGCGGCATCGCCAACACCTTCATGCTGGCCGCTGGCCTGAAGATCGGCAAGAGCCTGGCCGAGGCCGACTTGGTGGGTGAAGCCAAGGCCGTGATCGAGGCCATGGCGGCGCGCGGCGCAGCGGTGCCCATCCCCGTGGATGTGGTCTGTGCCAAGACGTTCTCGGCCGATGCCGTGGCCACCGTCAAGGCTGCCACCGATGTCGAGGACGATGACCTGATCCTGGACATCGGTCCCAAGACTGCCGCCGTCCTGGCCGCGCAGCTCAAGGCTGCGGGCACCATCGTCTGGAACGGCCCGGTGGGCGTGTTCGAATTCGATGCGTTCTCGAAGGGCACTGAAGCCATCGCCCGCGCCGTGGCCGAGAGCAGCGCCTTCAGCATTGCCGGCGGTGGTGACACCCTGGCCGCGATCGCCAAGTACGGCATCGAGAAGGACGTGGGCTACATCTCCACCGGCGGCGGTGCCTTCCTGGAAGTGCTTGAAGGCAAGACCCTGCCGGCCTTTGAAATCCTCGCCAAGCGCGCCGAGGGCTGATCGATCCGTTCCTGTCCTACGTTGCTTTCACCCTGTTCCCGGAGCTTGACCTGATGACCCGTCACACCAAGATCGTTGCCACCCTCGGCCCCGCCTCGTCTGACCCGGCGGTGCTGGAGCGGCTGATCCGGGCGGGGGTGGACGTGGTGCGGCTGAACTTCAGCCACGGCAAGGCCGAAGACCACATCGGCCGCGCCAAGCTCGTGCGCGAGGTGGCCGAAACGGTGGGCCGCACGGTGGCCATCATGGCCGACCTGCAGGGCCCGAAGATCCGTGTCGGCAAGTTCGCCGAGGGCAAGGTGATGCTCGAAGGCGGCCAGCCTTTCGTGCTGGACGCCGGCCGCACCGAACCGGGCGACCTGGGCGGCGTGGGCCTGGACTACAAGGAGCTGCCGCGCGACGTGAAGCCCGGTGACAGCCTGCTGCTCAACGACGGCCTCATCGTGATGGACGTGCAGGCCGTGCGTGGCGAAGCGGTGCATTGCATCGTCAAGGTAGGCGGCGAGCTGTCCAACAACAAGGGCATCAACAAGAAGGGCGGCGGCCTCACCGCGCCGGCCCTCACCGCCAAGGACATGGAAGACATCAAGACCGCGATGAGCTTCCAGTGCGAATACCTGGCGGTGAGCTTCCCCAAGAACGCCACCGACATGGAAATGGCCCGCCAGCTGGCCAACGTGGCCGGTGAGCCTTGGCGCCACAAGCCCGGCATGATCGCCAAGATCGAGCGCAGCGAGGCCATCCCGGTGCTGGAACAAATCCTGAAGGCCAGCGACGGCATCATGGTGGCGCGCGGTGACCTGGCCGTGGAGGTGGGCAACGCCGCCGTGCCGGCGCTGCAGAAGCGCATGATCAAGATGGCCCGTGAGATGGACAAGCTCACCATCACGGCCACGCAGATGATGGAGTCGATGATCCTGGCGCCGGTGCCCACCCGTGCCGAGGTGAGCGATGTGGCCAATGCCGTGCTGGATGGCACCGACGCCGTGATGCTGTCGGCCGAGACCGCCGCGGGCAAGTTCCCGGTGGAAACCGTCGAGCAGATGGTGGCCATTGCCGAGGCCGCCGAGCGCGCCGAAGACAACACGCTCGATGCCGACTTCACCAACAAGCGCTTCGCTCGCATCGACCATTCGATCGCCATGGGTGCTCTCTTCACAGCGCACCACCTGGGCTGCAAGGCCATCATCGCGCTGACCGAATCGGGCTCCACGGCGTTGTGGATGAGCCGCCATCGCATCGAGGCGCCCATCTACGCGCTCACCAGTCAGCTCAATTCGCAGCGCAAGATGGCGCTGTACCGCAACGTGCGGCCGCTGCTGATCCCACGCTTCGACGACCGTGATGCGGCGTTGGCCGATGCCGAGCGCCAGCTGGTCGACCGCGGGGTGCTCAAGCCCGGTGACACCTACGCCATCACCTGCGGCGAGCCGATGGGCTACCCCGGTGGCACCAACATGCTGAAGGTCTGCCAGGTCGCCTGAGCGTGTCCCTGGCGGCAAGGCCGTCGCCCGCCCAGCTTTTCACGTTGCAGTGCCGGCATCAGGGGCACCCCTGGTCCCGGGGACGGGTTCCCCCTGGGGCGGCTCGTAAAATCGGGGGCTGTCCAGAACACCCCAACGGGATGCTCGTCAAGAGACGCGGCTGTCCAAGCGTCCCGCGCCGTCCCTGACGGCCCCCACTTTTTTCATCTACCTGGAGTCTTCCATGCCGATCGTTTCCATGCGCCAGCTGCTCGACCATGCCGCCGAAAATGGCTACGGCATCCCGGCGTTCAACGTGAACAACCTTGAACAGGTGCAGGCCGTGATGGCCGCGGCAGACGAAGTGGGCGCGCCGGTGATCCTGCAAGCCTCGGCCGGTGCGCGCAAGTACGCCGGTGAGTCGTTCATCAAGCACCTGATCCAGGCCGCTGTTGAAGCCTACCCGCACATCCCGCTGGTGATGCACCAGGACCACGGCCAGACTCCCGCGATCTGCCAAGGCGCCATCGACCTGGGCTTCGGCTCGGTGATGATGGACGGCTCGCTCAAGGAAGACGGCAAGACCCCGGCTTCGTTCGACTACAACGTCGACGTCACCCGCAAGGTGGTCGAGATGGCGCACAAGGTGGGCGTCACGGTGGAAGGCGAGCTGGGCTGCCTGGGCAACCTGGAGACCGGTGAAGCCGGCGAAGAAGACGGCATCGGCGCCGAAGGCAAGCTCGACCACAGCCAGATGCTGACCGACCCTGAAGAGGCCGCCGTCTTCGTCAAGGCCACCCAGCTGGATGCGCTGGCCATTGCCATCGGCACCAGCCACGGCGCCTACAAGTTCAGCCGCAAGCCCACGGGTGACATCCTGGCCATCAGCCGCGTCAAGGAAATCAACGCCCGCATCCCCAACACCCACCTGGTGATGCACGGCTCGTCGTCGGTGCCGCAAGACCTGCTGGCCATCATCAACCAGTACGGCGGCAAGATGAAGGAAACCTACGGCGTGCCCGTGGAAGAGATCCAGGAAGCCATCAAGTACGGCGTTCGCAAGATCAACATCGACACCGACATCCGCCTGGCGATGACCGGTGCGGTGCGCAAGTTCATGGCCGAGAACCCCGACAAGTTCGACGCCCGCGAATGGCTCAAGCCCGCCCGCGAAGCCGCCAAGCAGATCTGCAAGCAGCGCTACCTGGAATTCGGTTGCGAAGGCCAGGCTGGCAAGATCAAGCCGATGTCGCTGGTGGACATGGCCGCGCTCTACGCTCGCGGCGCGCTGGCGCAGCAGGTGGTCTGAGCTTCGCTGGACGCACCCTGAACCCGGCTCTGCCGGGTTTTTGTATTTTGGGTGCTCGGTAGACCGTGTTCTTTACAATCAGTCACGGGCTGCCGCAGGGCGGTGGTCGGTTCCAATTCTCTTTTTTCCCTGTTCGAGCTGTCGATGCCCTCCACGCTGCTGAAATCTTCGCTTCACTCGCTGCCGCTGCTGTCCAGCGGCAAGGTGCGTGAGAACTACGGCGTGGGCGAGGATCGCCTGTTGATGATTGCCACCGACCGGCTTTCGGCCTTCGACGTGGTGATGGGCGAGCCGATCCCCGCCAAGGGCGAGATCCTCACCCGCATGTCGCTGTTCTGGTTCGAGCAGCTCAAGCACATCGTGCCCAACCACCTCACCGGCGATGACCCGCTGGCGGTGGTGGCGGCCGATGAGGTGGCCCAGGTGCGTGACCGCTCGATGCTGGTCAAGCGCCTGCAGCCCATCCCGGTCGAGGCCGTGGTGCGGGGTTACCTGGCCGGCAGCGGCTGGAAGGAATACCAGGCTAGCCAGTCGGTGTGCGGCGTGCCGCTGCCCGCCGGCCTGCGCAACGCCAGCCGCCTGCCCGAGCCCATCTTCACACCGGCCAGCAAGGCCGAGATGGGCGAGCACGACGAGAACATCAGCTTCGAGCAGATGTCGGCCAAGATCGGCGAGAGCCTGGCGCGCAAGATCCGCGACGTCTCGATCCGGCTCTATCAGACGGCCGCCAACTTCGCGCTCACCAAGGGCATCATCATTGCTGACACCAAGTTTGAATTCGGGCTGGATGCCGATGGGGTGCTGACCCTGATGGACGAGGTGCTCACGCCCGATTCATCGCGCTACTGGCCGGTGGAAGGCTACGAGCCTGCCTTTGCAGCGGGCGAGAACCCGCCCAGCTACGACAAGCAGTTCGTGCGCGACTGGCTGGAGCAGGCCACGGTAGATGGCCGGCCCTGGAACAAGCAGGCACCCGCACCGCGCCTGCCCGATGAGGTGATCGCCCAGACGGCGGCCAAGTACCAGGAGGCGTTCGACCGACTCACCGGTTGAGCCTTTGTTTTTTCGCGAGGGATGAGGGATGCAGCGGCTACTCGAACGTCTCGACTACGGCATCGCGCACGGCCGCATCCCGCGAGAGATTCCCTTTCTGCGTGCCGAACGCGCCGTGATGCTGGTGCGCATGGGCGAGATCGAGCCGGCTCGCCGCGAGCTGGCTGTGCTGCGCGCGCTGCCCGACGCGCAAACGAACACCGCGCTCAACGCCTGGCTCTGGCTGGCCGAGGGACTGGCCGATTTTTTTGAGAACCTGGGCAGCGGCGCGCGTGACCGCGTGCTGCGCGCCTATGCGCTGGCCGGCACCGCCAAGGCGCCGCGCATCCAGTCGTTGTCGGCCGCCTGGGCGGCGCACCTCGATTTTCGTGCGCAGGACTATGCCGCCACCATCGAACATCTGCGCGCCAGCCTGAAGCTCGCCCAACCCGAGCACTACTCGGCCCGATCGCGCGCTGCGCTGGTGTTGGCCGGGGCCTATCACTTCGCCGACCGTGAAGACCTGGCCCAGCCCTGGTACGTGCGCGCTCGGGCCGAAGCGGCCAGCGAGGGCGATGGTGTCACGCTCAGCTCGATCACCTACAACATGGCGGCGCTGCGCATCATGCAGGCCCGGCTGGCCGAGATGTTTGGCGAGCTCGACGAGACCACCACCCGCCGCGCCATGATCGGCGCTGAGTCGTCTACCTTCCTCGATCGCAGCGTGCGCACGCGGGCGCTGGGGGCTTTGTCGATGATGGGCCGGGCGCAGATCCTGGCCGCCAGCGGGCGCTATGCCGATGCGCTGGGGCTGTATGACAAGCAGTTGCCGCAGGCCCTGGCCGAGGGCCTGAGTTTTTCGGAATGTCTGTTCCAGGCCGATCGTGCGTCCTGCCTGCTGCACCTGGGCCGCGGCGACGAGGCGCTGCAGGCAGCGCGCCACGCCGCCACCGCGCTGGGCTGGGCCACCGAGGTGGAAGAGCGTGCCATCACCCATGCCTTGCTGGCGCGAGTGTTTTCGCCGCTGGGCCTGCAGGCCCAGGCCGATGCGCATGCGCGCGACAGCCAGACCGAGCTGCAAAAGCACCGCCAGCGGTGCGATGCGCTGCTGCAGATGCTGCAGGCCGGCGGCTTCGAGGCCTGGATGACCAGCAACAAGACCAGTCATCCCGCGCGCGCCTGAATCGGCTCACCCCCTACGCGCTTCGCGCGCCCCCTTAGGGGGCAACACCGGCGGACCGGCGGAGCCGGATCCACGGCGTTTGCTGGGTGGGGGCCGGTGGCATGCCCCGTTGAGTGCTTCTCTTAGAACAGTGCCATGCTGAGTTTGCGGCGGTACTGGTCGATCACGGGGTCGCCGCTGGCCACAGCCGCCTTGCCGGTGAGTTCAAGCGTGCCCTTCTGTTCGGCCTGTGCGGCCTTGGGGGCGGGTTTGCTCATCAGTTCCAGGATGGCCACGTAGAGCTTGCGCGCCCGGCCGTCGGCCCATGCCTTGTCGCGCATCAGGATCTCGAGCAGCTCTTCCATCGCAGCGGTGGGGTTCTGGTCGATGAACAGGCGCTGGGCGCGCTGGAAGCGGGCATCGAAGTCGCGCTTGTTGGTGGCGATGGCG
>Ga0075012_10002388_pt1 | contig 18510 bp, 11 predicted proteins | sample All_14_2_FD_71474 | JGI IMG/M metagenome (GOLD analysis project Ga0075012, IMG submission 71474) | Freshwater microbial communities in response to fracking from Pennsylvania, USA - Allegheny Zone_MetaG_DW_15 | ecosystem: Environmental > Aquatic > Deep subsurface > Groundwater > Drilled... | reverse complement strand
TTTTCACAAACCGGGGTATAATCCGGATCGGGCGGCGTGGTAGTTACCCCCACCAGGGTTTTGCAGGTGGCCGAATTGCCAGAGGTATCGGTTACTGTCAGGGTGGTGAGCACCGTGCTGCCTGCCAGATTACAGTTGAACGTACCGGGGGATACCGAGTACGTCAGGTTAGCCGTAGGGGTGCAATTGTCAAAACTCCCGTTATTGATGTTGGCGGGTGATAATAAATATGGAGCGGCCCCCGAAGGATCTACCTGAATGATCAAAGTCGGCTGGCAAATTGCTTTGGGCTTGACCGTATCGCGAACCGTGATGGCGAAAGTTGCAGAGCCCGTCAGGCCTGCATTGTCGGTGGTGGTATAAGTTACTGTATAATTGGCCGGTGGAAGGGCTACCGTGGTGCTGTTCCCGGTGATCGTGCCACTCGCAACAAGTTGATTGACAGGCTTGTGAATGGTAAAGTTGACCACAGCATGGCTGTATTCCAACATGATCTGAATCTGGCTGACTCCATCCGTACCATTGGGTAAAAGCGGCGCGCAATTGCCTATAAATTCAGTATAATTCAGCAGGTCGCGGTTAGACTCCAGGTAAAAAAACGTGCTGCCAAAGCCACCGCCCATTGAAGCCCAGGTATTGATCTGTGCTGCTGTGACAGGAATCACCGTTTCAAAAATGGCCGTACATTCCTCGGCAAGCGAACCCTGCCCTGTAAACCCTAAGAGGTTCCCGGACTCATCGTACACATTAAAAAACTCCCCAACCTGAGCGTTATCGCCTTTAAATTTGATTTTTAAACGACCGTTTCCAACGGCATTGGGGATCAGACCTGTGAGATTTAGAGAAACATCCGATGCCACTACCCCCACATTCGGATCATTCTCGAATTGTATCGGCAATAAGGGGGAGGAAAGACTTAGACTGGCTGACATGGCACAGTTCTCCGTGATGACCGGAAATGGGAGCGTCACCGTTCCCTCGCAGTTATTTACCCCGGTAAAAGCCGTGATATTGGCTGGTGCGACCACCGTGGGTGGCTGAGTATCATTGATGGTGATCTGAACAGAGGCGCTCGAAGTATTACCGGCACAATCCGTGGCTGTATAGATTACAGTATGACTACCGGTGGACAAAAAAGTCGGAGCGGCAGGCGGGTAATTTTGTGGGGCGCCGCCATCCACGGTGTATGTCAGGGCAATTGGAACCGGAGTGCCGGAATACATATACTCCAGTTGAACCGTCATTTTACCTCCAGGACAAACCGGATTACAGGCATTCGCACCACTGCCATTGGGCACCGCGGTAAAAGATGCTACCCCATTGGCGAACCAGTTATTTACCAGGTCTGCACTTAACGAGAACTGAACCGTCTTGTCGCCGCACTGTGAGTCTGTAAAAGCGGTACCCACCAACACATTGTTCTCGTCAAAGATCCTGAAATCCTCTGTAGGCCCTTCTGCATCCGCATTGTCCAGGGTGACCTTCAACACTGGCACCCCAACGACCGGCTGAAACGGTATCTGATTGGGGGGATTGAGCTGAAAACTCATGGTAGCCACCGGTGTATTGAATGGAGAGCCTGGCGCGGACGCAACCAGGGGCTTCATATCCTGAATGATCGTGCTGGTAAGCTGCTGACTGCACACATCGGTCACAGAAAGCGGAGCCGGGATCATGATCTCCGCGCCACAATCATCCGGATCATTGGGAAAGGTCATAGCCATGGGAGGAACCAGGGCAGGTGGAGTAGTATCCTCAATCTGAATAAGTTGTGTGTAGGTACGACTATTGCCACATAGATCGGTAGCCGTCCATTCCCGTTGCAGGATATAGTCGGTCCAGTGTTCACAACTGGTGGTATCCGGATTTCGGAGTTCTGTTTCTACCAGGACCACGTTCACCAGGGTATCGCATTGATCGGCAGGGCTGAAACTACTGGTTTCGGGGGGCGCCGGGATGGCATCACATTCCACGGTGATATTGGCCGGGAGGTTCAGCAGGGTCGGCGCCACGGTGTCTATCACGTGCACCAGTTGGTCGAAGGGCGTTTTATTGCCACAAACATCCTCCGCGATCCAATGCAGGGCTATGGTATATGCTCCTGCACAGGTACCGGGTGTGATGGTTTGATCGATAAAGCTTGGAACTGCCGTTGGGCCGCTACAGGCATCGGTCGCAAGCGGAACTGGCGCAGGAAAAGGATCAAGGGCACTACACAAGGCTGTTGTGTCCAAAATGCCTCCGGGAACAGGCCCCAGATTATCCACGACGGATATGGTCTGGGTAGCCGTACGGGTATTGCCACATTCATCAGTCGCGGAGAAAGTCCGAACGATATTGTAGGTATAATGTCCACAAAGCGCTGGATCCGCATTTTGAAAAGAGTTGGTAGCCGTAGTAATGCTCACAACGGGGCTGCAAACGTCCGAAGCAGCAATATTGATCCCCATGACCGGGACAGGCGGCAAAACAAAGGTGTCGCAACGGAAAGTTTGGTCCAAAGGAAGCAGGCTAAAAACCGGTCGTGTAGTATCCCGCACAAAAATATGCTGCGTAGCCGAAGCCGAGTTTCCACAATCATCGGTGGCCGTCCAGGTGGTAAATACCGTGTACGATCCATCACAAAGGCTGTCTTGGTACACCCTTGAAAAGGTAACAGCGATGTTCGCATCACAATTATCTGCCACAGTTGCAGCAGGGACCGTAGGCAAGGGATTGGGACAAAAAACGGTGATATTCGGTTGCAGTCCGGTAAATGTGGGCACCTGAGTATCCACAATACTCCAGCGAAGCGTTTTGGTGCTGCTGTTGCCGCAATCATCTGTAGCACGGAAGGTTACATTGACGAACCAGGCGCAGTTATTCGGCTGGATCGTCGGGTAAGGACCCAGATTGAAGATCCCATCCCCGGCTTGTCCGGTGGAGGTGACAAAAGAGTAGTTCGTCCAGGTGAAATTGGAGCAATCTTCTACCACGGTGGCGTTCCCGTGGGCGTTGATCCAGGCTTGGAGTGCATTTTGATCGTTGCCGCCGCCGCACTGCTCGGTTGCATTCACCCCCGTGATCACAGGAGGCAGGGTATCAATGGCGCCAAAATCGGCATTGCCCATAAAGGTCTCATTACCACAGGCATCCTTTACGAAAAAGTCAACCGAAACCAGGCCATGTACCTTATTATAACTCTGATTCCCAACCATTTGGGTGCTGCACCCATTGGCAAAAGAGGCCAAAAATGCAGAGACCACCTGGACTGAATCCACGGTATTCCCTCCGATTTTCATGGAATAGGACAAAGGGGGAGAACAGTTGTCTGTTGCCTCCGCAAACGCTTTTTTGTTGATCCATTCCCGGAGTTTAACCAGTTCCTGATCACTTTGAGAACAATAGGCCACGGTGTCTTTAGGCGCTTTGACCACCGTAGGACCCTGCAGGTCGGAGGTGCTAAACGTCACATCTACATTCAACTGGAACATACAATTGTCCACCGCCTTAAACCTTACAGGCAACGGCACTTTGCAGCCTGGTGGGAAAGAGGCAGGGGCGTTATTGCTCAGCGATTTTATCCCGGAGGCATCCGTAGCTGCGAAGGTGGCGATCTGTGCGGCCAGCCAGTTGGGGTATGCCGTGGCCAATTGTTCACAGGGAGCGGAGCCGCTCAGAGGATATCCCGTGATCTGTGGAGGGAGGGAGTCCTTATAAATGATGATCGTCTGGGTAAAAACAGCGGTGTTACTATGCGCATCCGTGGCCATCCAGGTTCGGGTAAAAGTCCCGCTGGTACAGGTATCCGGAGGTGTGGTCTGATAAAAAGTATCACTCACGATCATGGTGCAATTGTCCGTAACCGGAAGTGCCGTTTGAACTGGCACCTGCACCGAAGAACTGAATTCAAGGGTATCCAGCACCCCCGTCAGGTTGAAGGTGGGTGGGGATACATCCACGAAATTGATAAAATACTCAAAGATATGGGAGTGGCCGGCATCGTCTTTTACGAACCAATGAACAGGTGCAACACCGCCGACGGTAAATAGGTCGTCGTATTGGAATCCCGACGCGACCGGATCAAACATCGACATGGTAATATTGGCGCCGACCGTTGAAGAAACCACCGGATCGGGCACATTGCCCTGCAACATGGAACTGCAGGTAGGCCCTACGGGAAGGGTGGTAGGACCATTATAACTAAAATTGAAAAAGTCAGGCTGAGCAAGGAGCCAGTCAGTAGGGAGAAATAAAAGACAAAATCCTATACCTAAAGATGTTGCCCGCAAAAATTTGCGTAACCGGTTTATCATACGGACGGGTTGGGTTTCAAGGCGAAATGTACCTCGTTTTGTTCACATTATAGCTAAAAGCGAGTGCATTTTGCGCGCACCCGCTCCTATATTTGGGATTATATCAGGTATAAAATGATGTTCTGCCGGAGCGGTGACCGGAGGAAGTGATGATCCTAATGGATCGAATCTCCTCCTCCTTTCCTATCCGGAACATGCCTATTCAAAAACGCGTCATGCAATTCGGTCTCTTGGTCGCGGAATATTTCACAAACTGCATGAACACCGTCCTGTTTTCCCTTGCTTAATCGACCTGCAACTGATTTGCTGTTTCCGGTTTTATTTTCGGATCGCAGACTCGTTGAAGGTTGTTTTGCACCTCTTTTCCAATATTTAACCCTAAAATCTGATCTTATACCTTATACTTAAGCACCAGCGCCTTCAACCTCGAAACCGTTTCTTCCCGTCCCAGAACTTCAGCCGTCTCAAAAACTGCAGGGCCTTTCATGGTGCCAACCAAGGCAATACGCAACAAGGGTAGAATATCCCCGGGCTTAACTCCCTTTTCCTGAATAAATGCTTTTACCGCTTCCTCAAGTTGTGCCGCCTTATATGGCTCAAAAGTAGCCACTTTTTCTGTTAACGCTGCAAAAACAGCTGCAATGTCGCCATTCCAACGCTTTTGAAGGGTCTCCTCGTCATAAGCCCGTACCGGTTCAAAAAGATAGTACCCCATTTCTACGAAATCAGGCAAAAACGTGACTCTTTCTTTCATCAAACCAATTGCGCTTTCCAGAAAGGCATCCGAGACCTGGTAGCCTTTGGCATCGGCAAGTGGCCGGACATGGGTGGCCAGCGCTGCATTGTCCAGGGCATGGATATATTTCTGGTTGAACCACTTTGCTTTTTCATAGTCGAAGCGGGCGCCACTTTTCCCAATGTGTTCGATGGAAAAAAACTGCACCAGATCCTCCATGCTGAATATTTCCTGATCACCACCCGGGTGCCAGCCCAAAAGAGCGAGGAAATTCACGACCGCTTCCGGTAAAAAACCTGCCTCGCGGAAGCCGCCAAAACTCTCTTCTTCCGTTTCTCCTTTCCAACCCAGCGGGAATACCGGGATGCCAAATTTGGCGCCGTCGCGTTTGCTGAGTTTGCCATTGCCCACCGGTTTCATGATCAATGGAAGGTGCGAAAAGCGCGGCATGGTCGCTTCCCAGCCAAAACCTCTGTACAACAAAACGTGGTGGGCTGTACTCGGCAGCCATTCTTCCCCGCGGATCACGTGTGTAATGCGCATCAGGTGGTCGTCCACAATATTCGCCAGGTGATAGGTGGGCATTCCGTCTGTTTTCAAGAGCACTTTATCATCCAGTTCGCTGCTCTCAAATACAACCTCCCCGCGGATCAGGTCCTGAATGTGGATACTTTGTCCCGGCTCAATTTTTAAGCGGATGACAAAAGGGTCCCCTGCCTCGATCCGGCGTTGGGATTCAGCCTCCCCCAAACTCAGGCTGTTTGATAATGTATTGCGGGTCAGGTGGTTATAGGTGAAATTTTCAATGGCTTGACGTTTTTCCTCCAATTCCACCGGGGTATCGAATGCGTAATAAGCATGGCCACGCTGAACCAGTTCCTGCGCGTATTTTTGATAAATTTCCTTGCGGTCGCTCTGACGGTATGGACCATCGGAGCCACCAAATCCAAGCCCTTCATCCGGCATCAGGCCCACCCAACGGAGCGCCTCAATGATATAATCCTCCGCTCCTGGAACATAACGCCCTTGATCGGTATCTTCAATCCGAAGTATAAAGGTCCCCCCATGTTGGCGGGCAAAAAGGTAATTGTATAAAGCCGTACGTACGCCGCCAATGTGCAGCGCGCCGGTTGGAGAAGGAGCAAATCTTACGCGTGGTTTCGTCATGTATTTATGTATCAAGGATGGTCGTTGACTCAATTTTGTCCCCTAAAACTTTGCGAAGGCAGGTGCTTATGGGACAATGTGGCAGGAATAAGCCCCAAAAGCCCAGATCTGTTTACCGGTTCCCTCACAAGGATAAAAAACGCGGCGACCGAATGATGTCGGGCCGTCGCGATTCGTGAACAAAGCGCAAAAATAGTAGTTTTCTGGTATGCCTGTGGCCGAGTTGTCAACTTGTCGGATTCTGGCGCAAAAATTGAAGCAAGTCAACCCAACCTTTTGCGCGGCCTCCTCCGTCTTGCAGTAAGTTTTTACCAAAGCAGTGATTTTTTCATCCGTAAGTCCACCCTCACACCGGTGTGTGTGACCGTAACATGTATCTGTCCAGAACTCCCCGCGTACTGCAAAATCTGCTGACCAACTACACCTGGTATATCCCTACCACTGAAAAAGTGTTGTATCTCACCTTTGATGATGGTCCGATTCCGGAGGCTACGCCCTGGGTTTTGGAAACCTTGCGGAAGTACGGAGCCAAGGCCACTTTTTTTTGCGTGGGGGACAATGTTCGGAAACACCCAACTGTTTTCCAGCAGGTTTTGGACGAAGGGCATTCCGTAGGAAACCACACTTTTAACCACCTGAATGGCTGGAAAACAGATACTTTCGACTATCTGAAGAATGTACTGCAATGTGGTGAAATGGTATCAAGCACCCTTTTCCGACCACCTTACGGGAGCTTGAAGCCGTCCCAGACCCGCAAATTGAAAAGCCGGTTTCGCATTGTAATGTGGGATGTGCTCAGCGGCGATTTTGATCCCAGCATTTCGCCTGAAAAATGCCTGCAAAATGTATTGGACAATGTTCAGCCAGGTTCAATTATCCTTTTTCATGATAGTCTGAAGGCGGAAGAGCGGATGCGTTTTGCGCTTCCAAGAATGCTGGAAAAACTTACCGCAGAAGGCTGGAAATTTGAACGGGTGGAAGGTTGAGGTTTATTGCTTCCCCTTGCATAGTTCCAGAATGGCCTTTTGAACGAGGTGTGGTTCTGTCCACAAAAAGAAATGATCCCCTTTCTGCAGGATTTCTACCTGTAGCTTCGAACTATTCACCAGCATTTTCTGCGCGAAGCTTGCATTTGCTACCGGCACCAGGCGGTCGTTTTTGGCATGCAGGAGATACACCGGACAAGTAATTTTTTCCCAAAATGGGATCATCTTTTCCAGTTCTTTTTCCAGCGGAATAATTTCAGCATTGCTCGTCCATAAAGATTTCGGCGTAAGCCATTGAAGGGGTGGCCGATCCACGGCTCGCTGCCACCAGGGGTGTTCCTCCTGTTCCGGGTCGATGGAGGCGCTTACCAGTACCAAGCCTGCCGTACGTTCCGGATATTGCATGGCAAAACGTGCAACGACGGGAGCTCCCAAAGAATGTCCCACTAAAACAACCTTTTGCTGCGGTGCAAGGTGATTGACCAGGGCAAACACAGCATTGGCCTGTGCTTCCATCGAAGGTTCGGGCTTCCCAAAACCTTCGGTATAGCCAAAACCGGGACGATCCATGGCCAGCAGCTGAACTTGATGAGTCAGGGATGTATCAGCCAGATATTCCAGAAAGGCATCCGCAGAACCCGGTGAGCCATGGACCAGAATCACCAAGGGCAAGGAATCAGCAGCACGAACATAGACCGCATGGATCCTTCGTCCGGTAACATCCGGGACATCCAGAAATTGTGGGGCACAATACTGGCCTTTCTCCTGTAATTTTTCAGCCCAGGCCCGGTCGTGGGTACGCATGCTAAAACAACCGGCCTGTACTGCCATGGTCCAGCCCCCCAGCATTGCCAGAACCAGGAAGCTCATTCGACGGAGGATCTTTCGCAGCATGTTAGGGGAATAACTACAGGATATTAAATAGAGGGATGTTGAGGAGGGAAGGCCTCCTCAACATCCGAGCCTGAAATCTTATAATTTCCCCAGGGTCGCTTGTACAAAACCGGTGAGTGCTTCGCCGCGCAACATACCCTGTTGAAGCAGTGCCAAGTGGAGCAGGTATTTGGAGAACCCTATTTGGGCCTCTTCGCCCTCCATTTTCAACAGTTTATGCACGATCAGCGGGTGGTTCGAGTTCACCACGGCATTGTAGGAGTCCGACATTTCACCGAGTCCTCCCATCCCGTGCAAAGCCTGCATTTCCTTCAGCCGACGCATAAATTCAGGTTTCACAATCTGTACCGGCTGGTCGTCCGGGGACAGTGGAGAAAGTTCAATGGACGCCCCGTGCTGGCCATTGAGGGCCTTTTCAAAAAGGGATTTTACAGTCGTTTGTTCTGCTTCCGACAAGACCGATTCCCGTTTTTCATCTTTCTGCACGAGGTTATCGGTCGTATCAGAATCTACACGAACAAACGTAAGGCCGAGTTCAGATCGATATTCCAGGTGCTGCATCCAGTGGTTGTCAAGCACGGTATCGAGGCGAAGTACATCATAGCCCCGGGAGCTTGCGGCTGTGATCTGAGCGTGGTGGCCTTCCACATCATTGGTGTAAATGACCACTGTTTTACCGTGTTTGTCGGTCTGGTTTTCTTTGATCTTTTCCTTGTATTCGCTCAACAGGGAAAAGTCCCCACGCGTGCTTTCAACCAGCGCAAAGTTGTTGGCGCGATCTTCAAATTTTTTGTCAGAAATGATCCCATATTTGACAAAAATACCCAGATCCCGCCATTTTTGTTCGAAGGAAGGCCGGTCGGATTTGAACAGATCGTTGAGCTTGTCGGCCACTTTTTTGGTGATATGTTCACTGATTTTTTTCACGTTTCCATCCGCTTGCAGATAAGAACGTGAAACATTGAGGGGAATGTCTGGCGAGTCGATCACCCCATGCAACAGTTGCAGCCACTCCGGTACGATATCGCGCACATCATCCGTCACGAAAACCTGATTGGAATAGAGATGGATCTTGTTGCGCTGCAACTCCATAGCATTTCCACCCAGTTTCGGGAAATACAACACACCCGTCAGGTTGAAGGGGTAGTCAATATTCAGGTGGATCCAAAACATAGGCTCTGCCGACATGGGGAACAACTGCCTATAAAAAGCCTGATAATCAGCATCCTGCAATTCGGTAGGCTGTCGCTTCCAGATTGGTCGGGTATCATTGATGATGTTCGGCACTTCAATGGCTTCCTCTTTTTTATCCTCCCCTTCTCCGATTTCAAGATACTCCGTTCGGGTGCCAAACTGGATTGGAACGGGAAGAAAACGGCAATATTTGTCTAACAAGCCCTCCAGACGGGGCTTTTCAAGAAAGACTTTGTTCTCTTCATTGATGTAGAGAATGATGTCGGTGCCGCGGGTTGTTTTTTCAGGGGCATTTTCGAGGGTATAGGCAGGGTCGCCGGCGCAGGTCCACCGAACCCCTTCAGCGCCTTCCTGCCAGGATCTGGTGACCACCTCTACCTTGTCGGCAACCATGAAAGCCGAGTAGAACCCAAGTCCAAAATGGCCGATGATCCCACTATCCTTGTATTTTTCAAGAAATTCGGTCGCACTCGAAAAGGCGATCTGGTTGAGGTACTTCAACACCTCTTCTTCCGTCATGCCAATGCCTTTGTCCCGAATGATCAGGCGATTATTCTCCGGTTCCTGAATGATCTCGATCGTGACATCGCCGATCTCCTGTTTTACCTCCCCGCGCTGGGCCAATAATTGAAGTTTAGTGGTTGCATCTACGGCATTCGACACGAGTTCGCGAAGAAAGATCTCATGGTCGGAATACAGGAATTTTTTGATGATGGGAAAAATGTTCTCTGTCTGGACGGATATAGTACCTGTCTGCATGGTGTATGGATATGTTAATTTGAGTTATGGTTGATGGGAGTATTTGTTTTCAAAGCCTGTGCCATCCCCCGATGGCTGACAAAATGTCTGACCCGCTCAAATCTAATACAAGTAATTGAAAATCAATGTTTAAATCGAAAATAAAATCCAACTCAGACTCGGATCCCGCTTTGTATCCTCTAAAAAAATGTTGCCCATTTGTTAATTGTGGCACAGTAGTTGCCTGTCGGTAGGAAGAAGGCTGCTGCCTATGATTTTTTCCGGGAGCAGGCAGTTTTAGGAAAATCAAAACAAAACAGTGTAAGAAATTAGGGTCGATTTCGGCCTTAAGCCCGTGGCCGAGGGACCAGTCCATCTGGGGGGTAGGGCTGGTCTCCTCACCACAATTTTGGAATTGAAAAATTCCGGGCTAACACCAATACCCTCTTTTGCTTTCGGTTAGTTAGGTCAAAACTCGTTTTATTAATCCATTTACCATCATCCTCCTCATAAGTGCAGCAGCAGGTAGCCTCCCTTCATGGCTTCCTGCTTTTTTTTGCCAAGACCTCGTTACTTTGCGCCATGTCTAATACATTCGGCCACTTGTTTCGGGTCACCACTTTCGGCGAATCACATGGTGCGGCCATTGGCTGCATTGTGGATGGTTGCCCGGCCGGACTGGCCTTTGACCTCGATTTTATTCAGCAGGAACTTGACCGCCGACGCCCGGGACAGAGCAGCATTGTTACCCAACGCAAGGAAAGCGACACGGTGCAGGTACTCAGCGGGGTGTTTGAGGACAAGACAACGGGGACTCCCATTGCAATGCTTATCCCCAACGAAGACCAGCGCAGTCGGGATTATGACCACCTTGCCACTGCATTTCGGCCCAGCCATGCCGATTATACCTGGCAGGCCAAATTTGGCCACCGCGATTTCCGGGGCGGAGGTCGGAGCAGTGCCCGGGAAACTGCGGCCAGGGTGGCCGCCGGTGCTTTGGCAAAATTATTGCTCCGTTCACAAGGCATTGAAATACAGGGGTATGTGAGCCAGGTTGGTCCGCTGGAACTCCATCAGGATTACACTTCATTAGACCTCACCCAAACAGAATCCAACGAGCTACGCTGCCCTGATCCTGAAATGGCCCAGAAGATGATCTCCCTCATCAAGGAGATCCGGAAAGACGGCGATACGATTGGTGGGGTGGTGACCTGTGTGGTTCGCGGCTGTCCGCCCGGGCTGGGCGAACCCGTTTTCGATAAGCTTCAGGCAGATCTTGGCAAAGCCATGCTGAGCATCAATGCTGCCAAGGGTTTCGAATACGGATCCGGGTTTGCCGGGGTAAAAATGCGTGGAAGCGAACACAACGACCTTTTTTCGGTAGACGGCGCGGAGAAGCCCGACAAGGGCCCTGTAAAAACCCTTACCAATCGCTCCGGCGGGATTCAGGGAGGCATTTCGAATGGTATGGACCTCTATTTCCGGGTGGCTTTCAAACCAGTGGCCACCATTATGCGCGAACAAGAGACCCTGAACGAAGCCGGGGAGACTGTCAGCCTTCAGGGAAAAGGCCGGCACGACCCCTGTGTAGTCCCCAGGGCTGTTCCAATTGTGGAAGCCATGACCGCTCTGGTGCTGGCAGACCATTATTTAAGGATGCAGACCAATCGACTCCCTACTTAGGCAGCAGTAACTTTGGGCCCATCATTAACTTCCTGCCAGGATACCAATTCAATACTTTCACCACATTTCTTATGATCAATCTTGTTTCTGACACTGTTACCAAGCCCAGCCCAGGCATGCTTCAAGCGATGTGGGCTGCTGAAGTAGGGGATGATGTTTTTCGCGAAGACCCTACGGCGAATGCCCTGGAAGCCAAATGTGCAGCCCTGTTCGGTCATGAGGCGGCATTATTTTGTCCAAGTGGCACCATGGCCAACCAGATCGCACTGAAAGTTCATACCCGGCCTATGGATGAGGTGATCTGCGACGAAATGAGCCATATATTCCAGTATGAGGTCGGTGGGTATGCCTTCCATTCCGGGATCGGAGTCAATTTGTTACGGGGAGAAAACGGCATTATCAACGCAGGAATGGTCGAAGCTGCCGTAAAGCCGCTACAGGATTGGTTGCCACGCAGCACGCTTGTGGTCATCGAGAACACCTGTAACAAAGGGGGCGGCAGTTTGTATTCCCTGGAAAGTATCCGCGAGATCCGGAAGGTTTGCACCCGAAAAGGCCTTAAATTTCACCTGGATGGAGCCCGGATCTTTAATGCTCTGGTGGAGACCGGCGATCATCCAAGCAGCATTGGTGCTGAATTGGACAGTATCTCAATTTGCTTATCTAAAGGACTAGGGGCGCCGGTTGGATCCGTTTTGATTGGAAATCAGCCGTTTATTGCTGAGGCACGGCGGGTGCGCAAGGCCATGGGAGGGGGAATGCGTCAGATCGGTTATCTCGCAGCTGCTGGCATCTACGCCCTGGATCATCAGGTGGAACGTCTCCGGGACGACCACGCTCATGCGCGACTGCTGGCTGCCGCACTTTCAGAATTTCACTGGGTGACCAACATCCGCCCGGTCCAGACCAATATCCTGATCTTTGACCTGGTTTCCCCGCTAACGCCTGCAGTATTCCTTGACTTTTTGAAGAAAAATGGCATTGGCGCCACCGCCTTTGGCCCGCAGACCATCCGCTTTGTCACGCATCTCGATGTTACCAAAGCAATGATCGAACAGGCGATCCGTACGATGAGTAAGTTTGAGCCGGTCTCCTAAGTCGGGCTTTAAGCACCACTTAGGAGACCGTCTCTTCTGCTAAGCTCCTTAATTTTTCTTACCGCCCATGTTACCCAAAGCCGCTTCGATTTCCTGGGCGGACTTGGCATAGCGTGCCGCAGATTCTTTAAAGTCCATAAACTCTGCAGGGTTTAATCCGGCGGCACCTTCTGAGTCCTGTGAATTAGACGCATTTTTACCCTCCTGCTCGCTGGCTGATTTAATGGTGTTGAGCATCATGGTCTGCTTTTCGATCATGCCCTCAAGCTCGGAGTAAAAATTTTCAATTTCAGCCGCTTTTTCCTTTTTTACTGCAGCAGGAAGGGCATCTATCTGCTTCCGTAAGTCTTCCATCTTGGACACCCCGGAATTAAGGCTGGTCGATACTTGCTGCATCTCTTCCGAAGTCACAACCGCTGGAGCCGCCGGAGTTTCCGCGACCGGAACTGGAGCGTCGGAAGCCGACTTTGGGGTATTTTTACAGGCTGTGATCAATAATAACAGCAAGAATGGAAAAACAAGTTTGTTCATTTTTGTTATTTGTAAAAAGTGCTTTGAGAAAGAGGTTTGTAAAAGGCTGCGCAAAATTACATAAAGTCGTTGCTTGGAACACATAGCGCAAAACGTATACCGGGAATATTTCTCCAAAAACCAACACCTTTGTCATCTTGGCAAACCGATGTTTTTTAAAATCCCCACAAGCTTGCCCCTGATAAGCATCTCAAAATATTGACCATGAACACACCAAAAACTGCCCTCCTGAAAGATTCGCTGCATATTTCAAGCCAGAAATGGGTCATTCTGGTGCTGCCCCTGCTTTTGATGCTCCCCTACGCCTGTTCCTACACCCTGAAGATCAAGGATGGGCGCACTGCGTATGACCGAAAGCAATTTTCGACGGCCGTGCCGATGCTCGAAAAAGAATATGAGCGCGCCAAAACACGCAAGGAAAAAGGTCAATTGGCTTATTTATTGGGGGATTCCTACCGGCGTATTGGGCAGGATCAAAAATCGCTCCCCTGGTTTGAAGCAGCGTATGCCAATAATTTTGGGCCTGAAGCCCTGAAAGCCCAAGCGCTTGCCTTGAAAAAACTGGAACGCTACCCTGCCGCCCGCGAGGTGTTCAAAAATCTCGGTATTGAAATTGGTTCCCCCTACGAATATAGAAAAGATATCACCGCTTGTACGGTTGCAGAAGGTTGGCTCGGGGAAGCTCCCAACAATGGCTGGAGTATTGTCCCCCTTCCATTCAACAGTGCCCAAAACGACTTCGCTCCGGTGCTGTTTCCCGATGGACGACTCGTTTTTACCAGCGACCGGAACATGGTAGCCGGCAAGGAAAACTACCTCTGGACCGGCAACAAATTCATGGACATCTTTATCACGGAACCACAAAGCGCCAGCCCACAAACCTTTGACAGTCAATGGAATACTGCGAGCAATGAAGGCACTCCCTGCTTTAACAAGGCAGCTACAGAAGCGTTTTTTGTCCGGGCGATGGGCGCCTACAAAGGGGACGATGCCTTCTGCAAGATCTATTACACGGAAAAAGGTCGCACCGATGCCTTGTGGACGGTTCCGGTTCCGCTCCCTTTCCAACGGGAAAAGATCAACTACTTTCACCCGGTACTGAGCAGCGACGGGAACACCCTTTATTTTGCCTGTAATGACCCGGAAGGATGGGGTGGTTTTGACCTATGGTCGGTCCAGCGCAATTCCAAAGCTGAAACCGGTTGGGATGAGCCCAAAATCCTGCCACGCAGTGTGAATACACCCTCGAACGAACTGTTCCCAGGTTTCGATGCAGACACCCTTTATTTCGCGTCCGATGGACATACCGGCATGGGTGGGCTGGACATTTTTCGCACGTACAAATCTGAAAAAAATGCCTGGTCGCCCCCCCAAAACCTGAAGTCGCCCATCAATAGCGGCTCCGATGATTTTTCTTTCCTGGTAGATCGGGCTACGGTCAGCAACCTGAAAGATCCCAAACCGGGTGATCTGATCAAATCCGGATATTTTACCAGCAACCGGAACTCCGAAAACGCCAAGGGAGGCGATGACATCTATCGTTTTGAGCAACGGGTGCCTCCACCCAAACCTCCAAAAGTGGATGCCGTGCCGTCTAAACCCCTGGTCTATAAAATGATCCTGGAGGGCTATGTACTGGAAAAAATATTTTCGGTCCCCGGCGACCCAAACAGCAAAATTCTGGGCCGGAAACCACTTTCCGGCGCCTTGGTCCAGGCCGAATGGGGAAGTAAAAAACAAAGTTTCACCATCAACGGCGACGGCTTTTTCCGCATGGAACTGGCCGAAAACATGGATTATACGTTCAATGCCACCCGGGAAGGTTACCTCGCCAATTATGCAAAATTCAGTACCAAAGGAATCGCCAAAGATCCCGCCAATCCGGTACAAACTTTTGAGGTTGAGATCGTACTCGACCAGATCTATCGCAACCGCGAGATTGTGCTGGAAAACATTTACTACGACTACGACAAGTGGGATATACGCCCCGATGCCGAGCCAACCCTGAACCGGCTTGCGGAGGTCCTGCGCCAGAATGCAGACATTCGCATTCAGCTTGGGAGCCACACCGACTGCCGGGGCAACGACGCTTACAACCAGAATCTTTCCCAGCGCCGCGCCCAAAGCGCCGTCAACTACCTGATATCCAAAGGAATAGACCCATCCCGGCTCTCCGCCAAGGGCTATGGAGAAAGTCAGCCTGCCGCGAACTGTGCTTGTTCAAATTGCACGGAGGCAGAGCATCAAACCAATCGAAGAACGACGTTTAAAGTGGTGGAGTAAGCCTTTGCGCCTGGATTACATGGTATACCTGGTCTTTTCAGCCAGCAGTGCGCACCATGACCTGAAGTCAACCTGGAGGGTAGGCTTCAGGTTTTTTTTTAGTGGTTAGGTGCTGTGTAAGGATAAAACCTGCACTTTCTTCAACATCTTTGGTAAAATTGTCTGACTTTTAATGCGATCAAACCATGTTTGTCCATGAAAGTCCCGGCCATATTTCTTTCCATACAACTGCTTTGTGCACCCTTGATTGCGCAAAACCAGCCTGCTCAGGCTCCGCGGGTGGTCGATTTTACGGTTACAACCGAAGGAAATGGCTACCAGTTCAAACCTTCGCCGCCAGACCTGATGCAAAAGGCCGGGGCTCCGGAAGCTTACTGGACCTATTACTGGGAATTTGGGGATGGCAGTTTCAGTTTTGAGGATCATCCGGTGCACCAATATGAAAAATCAGGGTCTTACCAGGCCATTCTATATGCCACAGCTCACTATGATGACGGCAAACTCCCGGACAAAAACGGTAAAGGGATCCTGGCCCATGGAAGCGGCCCCCAGCCGGGAAACCTACCCACTGTTTTCGAGGATCAGCAGTGGCCCATTCAATTGAAAGCGACCCGGGAAGCCAGGGCCCGGGAGGAGTTGGTCTGTATTTTAAGCTACCGGAATCTGGGCCAGGTCAGCACAGATGGCCGGTTGCACCTTTTTTTCAATGAAAGAAAATTCCCGGGCGCCCATTTTGCCTACGACAGTGCCCGGATGTATTTTAAGGAACGGATGGATTCCGACTTGTCATTTGAATTACCAACCGCAACCGGCCTTTATGATTCCTGGACGGTGCTGGATCTTCCCTCCCACACCGGGACAAGCACCCAATACTCCGCTGATTTCCCGGCTTCCACGATCCTGGAGAACCTGCTCAGCAAAGCCAGAGGGACCTACCGGACTGAAAAAATCTGGCGATTCGATCAACTGCAACCAGGAGCGCACCGAAACCTGTTTATCCCCTTGCGCGGGACCGAAAAAATGCTTCAGGACACCAATGCCTTCATCCATTTGGAAGGCATCTTTGCACCTTTTGACCCCGCAATTCCTCCGGAGCGCTTTGAGCTGGAATTTGAGATCGTGAGTTCGCACGACCCCAATGCAATCATTGTCTCTGACAGCCGGGCAAACTATCGCCTGATCGGCAGCAAAAAGCTGGATTACAAGGTGCAATTTCAGAACAATGGAGCTGGCCCGGCCAGCATGGTAGAATTAAAGGTAGAAATCCCTGCTGGGCTTGACCGCAAGCAAATGCGCCTATTAGAATGGTACCCTGAATGTCCGGTTTGTCCAAAAACACCCAGTAGCCTAAGTTGCCTGGACACCGCCACGACCCCCACCGGGCTCCTGTTTACCTTCCGGAATATCTACCTGCCCGGGAGTCGCCAAAAGGATGTAGCGCATCGGGATTCAACCCAAGGATATGTGCGGTATCGGCTGGATGCTGATCAAGATATGCCCAAACTCCCGTTTCGGAGTCGCGCCAGCATCACTTTTGATAAGAACCCACCCATTTTTACGAATTATACCCGGACCCGTTTTAAAACAGGCCGCTCACCAGGCTTGAAAGTAGGCTATGGTTTTCAACCGAATTTCAGTTCCTCTGACAATACTGGTGAGGACGATGCCTTTCTCTCAAATGGATATTTTTTTCTGGGCGCCAGCCTCTCTCCGTATAAATCCTGGCGGGTGTACCCTCAAATTGAATTGCTGACCGGAATAAAGGGCAGGGAAGATCTGCCCTCCTCCAGTACAACCAGCTTCCAGTTTGCTCCCAACTCCAATCCTGAGTTCAAGGACTCCATTGTGATCCAAACGGTGACCAGCGGCAACCGGGGTTCGCTTTCGTTCGAAATCCCGGTCCTGATCCGTAAAAATTTCACCAAATTCTTCGGCGCAGGGCTGGGCATTTCCGGCCGGATAATCCTCGAAAATGGGACCGATCAACGTACCAGAAACACCACGATCCATACCCTTACCCTGGTTGGCGTGCCACCCCCGCCACCAATGGTCCTCCCAGAAACGATCCAGCTTTCCAGTCACCGCGACACCCGGTACGCCTACACCGTTTTTGGAGATCTCAGCTTTGGAGCCGTCCGAAAAGGGCTGAATTTCGGGATCCGGGGAGGAGTCCTGGGCATTGGGCAAGATAAGATCTCCCCTTTTATCCAGACCTCTCTGGAATTGAAATTATAGATTTTCAGGAGCCCCTGAGATTCCAGCATCTGAAGGATTTTTATTTTAAATTGCAGCGCAAAACTGCCTCGTATGCCTTGGCCCGCCCAATACCGTCCAGTCTATCTGCTTGTCCTCCATTTTTTTTGTGCGACTATCTTGTTTGCCCAAAAAGGGGCAGATCTGCATCGGTTTGATAGTCAAATTGATTCCTTTTCGAGGAGTAGGCAACAGGACAGTTTTTTGTATTTTATTGGCCGAAAACTGGATTTGGCACAAAAATCAGACAGCCTGGAACTTTGGGGCTGGACACGGTACAAGGCCCAGCGTTTTTTTGCAGAGCACCCAAAAATTGCCCTGAAATGGGCCAACGAAACCATTTCAGGTCGATGGAGAAGCCCCAGAAATGCCCTGGAAGCAGAGCCTTTCTTGTATATTCAGGTCCATCGGGCCAACCATTATTACCGGGAAGGTCTGCTGACACAAGCACAAAAGGCGCATCTGGAAGCGCTCAAGATCTTTGAACAATACCGGTATACTGATTTTGAGGTCGTAGAATCCATTTATAAGCCGCTGGGCGCCAACTATATCCGGCTTGGGGACAATGAAAAAGCCATCGCGGTCTTCCAAAAGGCACTTTCCTCGGTAGGTGACCGGGAAAGCCTGGCTGGATTGTATGCGAACATCGGAAT
>Ga0075012_10002387_pt1 | contig 18511 bp, 13 predicted proteins | sample All_14_2_FD_71474 | JGI IMG/M metagenome (GOLD analysis project Ga0075012, IMG submission 71474) | Freshwater microbial communities in response to fracking from Pennsylvania, USA - Allegheny Zone_MetaG_DW_15 | ecosystem: Environmental > Aquatic > Deep subsurface > Groundwater > Drilled... | reverse complement strand
CGGTGTTACCTGGTCTGATCGTGAAGGTTATATTTATCGGGCTGGTTACAAAGTTCCTGTTAAAACAGATGGGATCTTTCTTTTGTATTTGCTGTTGCAGAGCCAACGCAGCGACTATGCTCCAGAAATGGTTTTAACCAGGTATCAGGTTTTGAAAGATTGCAGCCTGGTGCCTTCTCAAGTTTGGTATGATCGGCTTGAAGATAGCCTTAAACGCTGGAAGATGGTTGGCATTCAGTTTGAAGGCAGCTTCTATGATGGAAAAAACTATTCTTCAATCAACTTTGGCGTTATAGACTCATGGAAGATCGATAAGACAACAAAGAATCTGCATATCAGATTCTCTCAAGAATTTCTGACAATGATGATGGGAAAAGGTTTTTTCAAATATATCAACTTCGCGGAATTCAAAAAACTGCGTTCACCGCTTGCTACCAGACTCTATGAAATTCTATGTAAGTCTTTCCATGGCCGGGATACTTGGGAAATCAACGCTATCAAAATGGCTGAGAAGATCCCGATGAAAGAACGCTTTCCAGCTCACATCATTCCAAAAATCAAAACAGCAATTAACCGTATCAACCGCTGCACTGATACTCAGTATGTTCTGGAAACTCGACAGATTAAGGCTGGCCAGACTATTTTGTGTTTCAAAAAACAAACTGTCTCAAAATCTGTGTTACTGTCACAACAGACAGACAGAAAGGCATTTGTAATTCCAGATAAGCCAGAAATAACCATTTTAATCAATCTTCTTCCAGAGCTGCGCCGATCACAAAAAACTATACTTGAGCCTGTGATAGCCTTTTATGAAATGCGCGGCGCTGATTATGTAGCCCGGAACATCCGCTATACCAACAAAAATGCGAAAAACAATTATCGACCGTATCTTTTGAAGGCTTTGCAGAATGATTACGGCCTCGCAATGCAGGAAGACGAAGAAGCCTCCCGGCAGTTTATCGTCCTGGAAGCTATGAAGGCACATGAAATTGCTCAAAGTGAAGCTGTCGAGCAAAAACGCCGGAAAGAGCAGGAAGAAAACAAGAAACGCGCCAAGGCATATATTGAAAGCCTTTCTGAAGAATCCAGAGCGGCTCTTCAGGCGGAAGTTATGGCCAATATGTCTGACAGCATCAAAGAAATCGTTCTAAAAAAGGGTCTTGGCAGCAAGATTATGTTGAATATGGCCATGGAAAACATTGCTTTACAAAAGCTCGCCAAAATCAATGCCAGTAAGCCTGTTCAACCAACTTTGGAAATGGCTGTGTAATTTTGACTGTTCTCAAACTACAATAGTCGAAAAAGGACAAAAGCATGAAAAAAACCGCTTCAAACCCTGATCTCATAACCAAAATGGATATCGTCAAAGAACTGGCGCAAAAATCGAAGCTCACACATGCAGTTGCAAAGGGAATCTTGAACAATCTTCTTGGCATCATCCAGCGGAATCTGAAGAAGGAAAAGCGCCTTCAGATCATCGGTTTCGGTTCTTTCTATACGAAACAGAAGCCGGCCAGAACGGCCATCAACCCAAATACCCGCAAACCAGTCCAAGTCCCGGAAAAGAAGCTGGTTAAGTTCGCTCCAGGCAAAGCCCTGCGCGAAGCGGTAAACAAGAAGTAATCCACTCCCAGAGCCGAGGAACCCAACGAATTATTACCTTTTCAGGGTCAAAACTAGTTACTTCACACTAGTTTTTTGTCATCTGAAACCCAGAAAAGCAGGCCGGAAAAGGAAACCGGCTGCCGGTTCCTCAAATTCGCACGCGACCCACGCCCTGTTGACCTGGCCAACACTCCGGCAGCTTCGCCGCCTCCGTTTTTAGCCAGGTCTCGGAAAGCCCTTCGGGCTTCCGCAGGAGCGTGCAATGTCCTGCCTGCCTACGCCGAGTTTCTGCCTCTGTCATTTATTGTCATCGGCAGACTTTTCCCTGCCGGCCATGCCGCCAGTCGCTCCGGCAGTCCGGACATTGGGGCCGCGTGCTGTCCGGTGCGCAGTGACTTTCGTTGCGATCCGGCACAGACAAGCAGCCAGCACCCGGAGCCGCTTGCTGGAAGAAAGACCGGCAACCAGTCAGAGCCCTGGTTGCCTCCAGCTTGTTGCGCCGCCCGCGATCCCGGAACCGGGTTCGGCGGCCAGCGCTCTGGAACTCCTTTTAGATCCCCCGCCCACCCAGGGCTGCGCCAGTTCCAAACACGGAATTCCGGGCGGTTGTCCAGCCGGCAAAGCCGTCTGGACACGGCTCATCATTACCCCTGGCAAGCTCCGGGCAGCGCTGTAATGCCTGGTTTCGCTGCCGCAAAACCAGGCACCGGGCAAACCGCTCGCGCAATTATCGCGCCGGCCTCGTGCCGTCACGATAATTGCAATGCTCGCTGTCTGATAAGCACGCTTATCAGACCTTGCCTCTCGCCTGCTCACGCAGGCTCGACCCCTCCGGGGCTTTGCATCGCCCCTCTCCGGCCTCTGCCTGCCGGGAGCCCGGCAGGTCCGGCTTTACATAACAAAACGTTATGCAAACTTGCCAGGGGTAATGATGAGCCGCACGCCGCTAACGCGGCTACCGCCCTCGAAAGGCACACGCCCCGCGTCCTGTCGAGGTGCCAGGGCTCCGGCAGCTTCGCCGCCTCCACACCTGCCACCTCCCGGAAAGCCCTTCGGGCTTCCGCAGGTCGCTGCAATGCCCATCTGCCCCGGCCAAGTCTCTACTATTGTCATTTATTGTCATTTTTCCGACTTTTTGCGCATCACTGTCTCAGTCGCCGCGTCATCTGGACATTGTGTCCTTGTGCCAAACAGTATTGAACAAATTGCCGGTGATCAGCAGCAGGCGCAATCCCTCCCACCGGCCCCCAGGGGCCTCCAAAATGCAGTAGCAAATATTTCCCAGCTGTATTTCAAGAATTGACTTGCTAAAGTCTTGCAAATAATGGCAGTTATATGGCACTAATAAACATCGAGTAGATACACAATGAAATTTGAACAGGCCCGCCTTCAGGCAATAAAATTCCTCCAGGAAAACAGCGGCGTTACAGACGTAACTGAGCTTCAGGCTGTTGCTACCCATTTTCTGCACAACATAGGCACAATGCCGCCTTTAATGCTGCCGGCAGTCGGCAAAAAACTTATGAAAAGCCTGTTGCCGTCTGTTACACCAAAAAAGCGCAAACTGAAAACCGCTGTAGCAGAAGACGCGGAGCCATATCAGCCGAAACTCTTGCTCGATTTTGATGATATTCCGTATCCGCCGCCTGAGAAGCCAGAATTTACTTTTATAGATCTTTTTGCCGGCATAGGCGGCTTTAGAATTGCTTTCCAGGCAGCAGGTGGCAAATGTGTGTTTACAAGCGAATGGGATAAGTTCGCCAAACAGACTTATGAAGCCAACTTTGGCGAAGTTCCTTACGGTGACATCAGAAAGATCGATAAAAGCACTATTCCAGACCATGATATCCTTTGCGCCGGTTTTCCATGTCAGCCGTTCTCTCTTGCCGGCGTTTCCAAAAAGAACTCTATGGGCCGAAAACATGGTTTTGATGATGAAACGCAGGGCACTTTGTTTTTTGAAATCAAAGAAATTTTGAGGGTTAAAAGACCGAAGGCTTTTTTTCTTGAAAACGTCAAAAATCTTCGTTCTCACGACAAGGGCAGAACTTTTGAAGTAATCCGGCATGCTTTGATGGATCAGCTCGGATATGTGGTGAATTGGGCAATTGTTGATGGTGCTAAATGGGTTCCTCAGCACAGAGAAAGAATTTTCATCATCGGGTTTGATCCGAAGCAGATTCCAGTTACACAGAAAGACATTGAAATCCCGTTAAATCCTGATAAAGATTACATTTACCCCGAACTGGCCCGCATTATACAAAAGAAAGTTGCCGATCACACCCTGGGGCCGGGCACATGGTCAACCCTTGAGCGCCATAAGGCCCATCATGCCGAGCAGGGCAATGGTTTCGGCTATGGCATACATTCTTTGCCAATAAAGAAGGGTGAGGTCACGCGTACAATTTCTGCAAGGTATCATAAAGATGGCGCCGAAATTCTGGTTGCGCAGAAGGGTGACCGGCCCAGAAGGCTTACAGTAAAGGAAGCAATGCAGCTTCAGGGTTATGATCCCAATTGCTTCAAATTTCCTGCATCAATATCTAACACTCAGGCCTACAAGCAGATAGGGAACAGTGTTGTGGTCCCAGCCGTTCAGGCATCTGCACGCTTTGTTGCAGATACATTGAGAAAACATAAATGACTTTTTTTTCAGATTTTAAGACATCTCTGATTACCCGGTTTCTTGAGGAAATCGACAGACATGGCATGGTCTGGTTTATTAAGCGACTTTCCGGGAATGATACCGGTTTAACCGGCGGCCACCAGAGCGGTCTTTATATTCCAAGAGATTTTGCTGAACTTCTGGCACCTGAAGTTTGTCGGAAAGACCTTTATAACCCTGAGGTATTCATAAAAAGTTGCTATATGCCAAATGCAGACTTTGTTGCAGAAAATGTCCGCGTGGTTTATTACAACTCAAAATACTTTCCAGAGCGCAATCTCAAGAAAAAGTATGACGAATTCCGCATGACGCGTCTGGGGGGGCACTCATCTCCTTTTCATAATATTGAGAATACCGGCAGTATCTGTATATTTGCGGCTTCAAGAGTCGGCGACGAACTGGCTGCCGTAGCCTGGGTTGCCAGCTCACTTGATGAAGAAAACACTATTGAAAGTTGGCTGGGTCATGAAGTGGATCCGGCACGTATGGCTTTAAGTCAAGCGCCCGTTCTTCTCGATAAGCCGGCCATTCCACTTTTTACTATTCCTGAGGCCTGGCTGAAAAAGTTTCCCAAAGGCGAAGAAATATTCAAGATCGTTATGGAACAGTTGCCGCGCCACACCTGGAGAGCTGCTATTGATGATCTGCTGCTGAAAAGACGTGAGCTTGAATACAAGATCTTTGAGCTGATCGAGCAGGCAGAGGTTCTTCCCGTCATCAAGAGTGGTTTTACTTCGGTTGAAGAATTTATAAAGTATTCTCATTCGGTCTCCAACCGCCGCAAATCAAGAACAGGCACATCACTGGAATTGAATCTGGAAGTGTTGTTTAACGATGAGAAGTTGCAATTTGAAACGCAGGTGAGAACTGAAAACAGAAAGACCGCTGACTTTTTGTTTCCTTCCGGGAAGGCTTATAAAGACCTTTCATTTCCAGAACACCATCTGCAGATGCTTGCAGCAAAGACATGCTGTAAAGATCGCTGGCGGCAGGTAATAAGTGAGGCCGACCGCATAAAGACCAAACATCTTTTTACTCTCCAAGAGGGCATTTCCGGCAACCAGCTTCAGGAAATGAAGGACAACAATGTTCAACTTATCATCCCAAGGTCATATAAGAATATGTTTCCTTCCGCCTGGCGTGATTCTTTGCTGACTTTACAGGATTTCGTGAACCTCATTAAAACAGAGCAGAGCTCTGGCCGGTAATTAGAGTGGATCGACTGACTGAAGCCCGCCGCAGCTGGAATATGTCCCGGATAAAAAGTCGAAACACCAAACCGGAAAAGATTGTCAGATCAGTTCTGCACGGCATGGGTTATCGTTTCCGACTGAATTACAAAGGTCTTCCATGCAGTCCAGATATCGTGTTACCCCGATTAAAAACAGTGGTTCTGGTTCATGGGTGTTTCTGGCATCGTCATTCAGACTGTAAACTCGCTTATACACCCAAAACCAGAGTTGAATTCTGGCAAAAAAAGTTCGAAGAAAACATAGCCCGGGATATTAAAAATGAGCAGTCTCTTGCCGCTGCCGGCTGGAGGGTATTAACCGTCTGGCAATGTCAGACAAAGGATAGAAGTTATCTGGAATCTCTTTTGAGCTACGAACTGGCCGGCAAACAGATGAATCAGTTGCGCGAAGAAGCTTCGCAATATGACGCGCTTTCATAGCGTTGGGGGGGGTCCTGGCAAAGCAACGCGGAGTCTGCCGAGGAAGGAAAAGGGCTTTAGCTCCTGCTCAAGCTGAGATTCTGCGACAACGAGCACGCGACGGCGAAAAAAAGCATATTTGGCCCGTGGATTCGGAATCAGTCGCGAAACGGTGTGTCAATACATCCGCTCTGAAAGCTGATTTTCACGGCTCAGAAATTACTTAGCGTACGTAAATTTCCGTTTGGTGTGGTGACCCCTTTATCTATTCCCATATAGCCTCATCTTTTTTTTCTAGACCGAAAAGTTGAATGTTCTTCCACAGCTTAAAATCCAATTCTAAACCAACAGAAGAGGTGGAGGAATCTGCTTCAATGCTGTTTACAGACGCATTATCAACCTGGATCCCTATGATTTTACCCCATCTAACAACCTTGTTTTCTCGAATCCCCAAAACAGGTTGTCCTTGAAAAATTTTGCAACGAGGATTTTCTATGACAACAACAGAATCGTTTTTGTAGGGCCCTTCTGTAGTTTTTCCAAAACTATTTGCCAACGAATTGACAATATAATATCGGCCGAGATAACAACTGCCAACAACATTAAAAATCGCTCGCCCGTAGGCTTCAAAGAACCCCAATCTTTCCTTCATTAAATCTGGATCAAATGCTTCAAGAGAACTTGGTCCGGCATGAACAAGTTGGTTTCTTCGGTCTACCAAGTCTCTAAGCCTTAAATCAATAATCTTGACCAAATTGTTTTCAGAAGCATCTTCAAAGCCCATAGTGGTCGAGAACCAGTCTTTTAGCAAATCCGTCTGGCAAGCCTTGGCATTTATATTTTCAATACCAACGGCCTGAAAAATCCCTTGAACTACCTCGCTGCGAATGTTGGATTCATGAAAGACCACAGCGTGTCTATTAAGTTTATACCCATCACTATTCTGCAGGCACTCGTTAAGATTGCTTACAATATCTTTATTTGTTAAACCTGTATATCTTCCTTCTCCAAGACGCCCTCTAAATAACAATTCAGCGGACTTTTTTAAATGTTTGTTTTGTAAATTTTCGTGTAATTGTGTGTATCGATTTCGTGATGATTCTATGGAGGCAAAAGACCAAGCCAAATCCTCAATATATTTTTCAAGGCTTGTATAAAGGGCGATAATGAAAGACAAGTAATCAAGCCGCCGCCGAAGAGTTAGAGAATTTGTAATACAATCATCACCATATTTTGCCAAAGTAGAGTAAACAGAACTAACGGAGTCAACGAATGTGTTAACTTCTTGCAGCTCTTTTAAAAATTCGTCAAGAGAAGTGCGCAAAATAATACCTCAAGGCTGTATCTTGTCCAATGCATTTTGAAATGCGTCTTTTACCCGCTTATTCCGAGGTTGGATATCTACAGTATTTGTTCGCCGGCCTTCAAAAAGCCCTCCATCTTCTAAATACATTTTTTTTATTTCTTCTATTAACAAATTTTTTCCTGCTATAAGTTTTTCTCTGTCAACACCCTCACAATAATGACTTGCCGCGAACATCATAGGGTCGTAAACAATCTTCATCGGCTTCCCGCCAAGGTTTTTATCTTGTTTTAGCCGACAAAAAGACTCTTGTCCCAAGGTTTGATTAAGCAAAGAAACCGTCTTTTGAAAAATTGTCTCAAAAGATTTCAACGTTGCCTCACCGAATTTATTTCCATTGAGTAGATATAAATCAAGAAAAGATGCAATCCGATTTAATCCGGATTTTGATTCGCTAATTTGCCGGTAGGCAAAGAATCTTAAAACTAATTCTACATCATCCATCTTCTCAAACATGGTTTTTCCGGTTGCAGTTGAATCGTCTTTTTCTTCATCTTCATTGTTACAATCTGAATCTAAAGACAGCTCTGTAGGGATGCCCCAAAGAGAACAGAAATCCTGATTTTTTGATAGCTTCAAACAAAGTTGATTCAATGGGCCATCATAGACGGCATTTCTTGTTTCCTGAGGGCTCAGTTTAACCCCTCCAGAATTGAGCCTTTCAAAAACCATTTTTTTTAATTGGGCTGCTTTCTCTTCGCTGGAAGCCGTTTCTTTAAGAAGAATAATAGACGAAATATAACGACGATCGATCCCATCCTTAACCTTACTTGGTAGCTTGGAGTAGGTTTTTCCGTGCAGTTCAGTCCAATATTGTAGACCTTTTAACTCGAATTCATCACCATAGAATTCTTTTAATGTACTCAATCTTTGCCGACCATCCATTACCTCAAATCTAGCCAGTTCATGTTCATAAAGAAAAACAGGAGGAACCGGCACATTCATCAAAAATGATTCTATCAGCCTAGATTTTCTTTCGACATTCCAGCGATGCCGTCTTTGGTATTCTGGGTCTAGCTTATAACGTGTCTCACCAGTTTCAACCTTTTCCTGGAGCATTTTCAAAATACCTGCCAAAGAGTAGCGGGCTGATTCAGTTACAATGCGGATTTCGCCGCTTACATAGCGTTTATTAATTTCTTCATCGCTTGGAGTGAGCTGAGTGTCGGCTTCTCTAAATACTATTTTTTCCCCAGGAAAAAGCTGTGAGCCATTATTTTGATCTTTAATGTCTTTTGTGGTCATTTTTATTATCTCCCAAAACTCACGTAAAAATCGAATTCTTCGATAGGTTTTCGAAGAGGCCGTTGAAATTGTTCAGCTTGTCGTTTGCCCTCTGATGCAAGCCCTGCAGACCGAATAGTGTTAACCCTAAGACCACAGTCTGCTTCCCTAAATGAATTAACCATTATTTCCTTTGGGTTTGCTTTTCGATCGTGAATCCCTCCAAAGCGAACCACCATTTTTGCGTCAGCTTCGCAAGCCTTAGAGATGTTTCGCCAAATTCCAGCAAGTTGAGAAGAGAACAAAGAAGGGGACGAATGCGTCATTTGCGAAGGGTGGTTATAGGTAACAGAAGCGGGTCCGCCAATAAACCAGAATCTAAGCCATTGATCTGGCACGTATGTTCTCATGCCATAATATGGCGGTGAAGTAACAACTTTTGAGAATTTGACACCAAAGTCAGAAAAATCTAGTTCTCTGCTGTCTCCACAGATCATGTGATAATCCACCGTTGGTGGCTGCTCTGTAAAGAAATGGCGGGCTTTTCTTGAAACCAGCTCTAGAACGTCTACATAATCTGGGTACAAGTTTCTTTGGGTCCAAAATTTAACCGCGTAATCTGGTTTTGCTGCGTAGGTTCGGGGCATCTGATTTGACAGATAACTTGGCACTCCTTTGTTCTTCGGTCCATGTAAAATTCCTAATATTAAAGCCCGTAGCGCTTTTCTTTCCGGGGTTTTGCAATTTTTTAATAGGGATTCTCTAAGTTTAAGAAGGTCTTTAAAAGTTTCTTCATGAAAGCATATTGACCAAAAGTCCCCTTCAGGCCAGGTGACATTGTTATTGCTATGTAAAATCTTTTTGCAAACCTCATAAACCTCATTTGGGTTGGTTTTCGCTAACTTTCCTTCTGCAATAGCGACTGCTATGGGGCTACTATCAATGCCGACCGAGGGTAAACCCAAAAGACGAGCAGCATAGTTGGTGGTGCCTCGCCCACAGAAGGGATCTAAAACCCATGTATTTGGCATAGCTTTTTGTAGCTGCCTATAGGGGACTTCCAAAGGAAACATCGTGAAATATGGGCATATAGCATTTAATGTTGTTCTGTCCATATTTCGATTTATTGTTTTATTCTTCACTATTTTAGCCTATATTGAGCGGTGGGCTTTATTTTTTGATTTTTTTTACTTTATGTGGTGTGTATCGGGAAACCCAATGAAGATCTCGCCAAGTATTACTTCTGGTAGATGCCTTATTTGTTTCGCTATTCCTGTAAGTTTCAACATTTTCTGCTCCAAACATATTGACTAACAAAACAGGTATGAACATGCCTATATCCTGTTTTAATACATTTGGTGATCGAGCTAATGTTTGCGATAATATCAAAAATTGGGGATAGCCTATTGCTCGTAAACAGGCTAGAGTCACCTGAGTTTGTGTCTCTAATGGTTCTGGCGCGTTAAAATAGCTTCTAATGGCCCCCGTTAAAGTAGCCTCAAGAGGTCTTCTCAGATAACGAACCCTTTCTGTAACTCTTTCCGTGGTTGTTGGGTAGATTACTTGGGATACCCAGGTTGAACTCATAAAAGATCCTCTATAGTAAGTTAACGCAAGTCAACGCACATTATATAAAGTCAGCCACTAGAATGCAAGTAAAGTAAGTATCGCACTTTAAAATAGAAAATTCTAAGCAGCCTGCAATTTCTCCCCGCAAGACAGGGCAACTGCGTTAAATTCCTGGATTCCGGCTCCAAGTCAGAAAATGATGCGACACTATCCGTTACTCCTGCTCCGGTGCCCCGGTGGAGCTAGAGACAGAAAATCTTGCTCTGATAAGAGATGGAGGTATTTTAGTGCGATTGCCGCAAGATAGGCAGTTGTTGTATCGGATAATTTCTGGTACATTGGCCGCAGATTTTTATCTTATACAGACACCCTCGAAGAGGTTATATGAAATGAAACAGATCTGCGTTATCGGCCTGGGCTACATTGGCCTGCCAACCAGCTCAATACTGGCTGCCAAAGGCTATCAGGTGCTGGGTGTTGACATCAGCCAGAAAGTTGTCGACACAATAAACAGCGGCAGAATACACATCACAGAGCCGGATCTCGATCTTTTCGTCAAAGCGGCGGTTCAGTCAGGAAAATTAAGAGCTTCTCTCACGCCGGAAAAAAGCGACGTTTTTATCATTGCCGTACCGACACCTTTCAAAGAAGACAAAAAGCCAGACATGTCTTTTGTGCAGGCTGCAACCGAAAACCTCGTCAAATTCCTGCAGCCTGGCAACCTCGTCATACTCGAATCGACATCGCCGCCCAAAACCTGTGAAGATATCATCTCACCAATCATAAAAAAGGCCGGTTTCGTTCCCGGCAGAGATGTGTTTCTTGCCCATTGTCCGGAAAGGGTTCTGCCTGGTCAGATAATGCGCGAGGTGGTAGAAAATGACCGGGTAATTGGCGGTCTGACCCCGGCATGCGCCGAAAAAGCCAGGCAACTCTACAGCAGTTTTGTAAAAGGACAGATCCACATTACTGACTCAAACACCGCCGAAATGGTAAAACTTGTCGAAAACAGTTTTCGCGACGTAAACATCGCCTTTGCCAATGAATTGTCGATTATCTGTGAACGCCTTAATCTGAACGTCTGGGAACTGATAAAACTGGCAAATCTTCACCCAAGAGTCAATATATTGAGACCCGGGCCCGGAGTTGGAGGTCACTGCATCGCCGTCGACCCATGGTTTATCGTCGACGCCTGCCCCAACGAAGCAAAACTTATAAAGACTGCCAGACTGGTAAACGACAGCAAGCCTGAACATGTCGTCAGCAAGGTAGTGCAGGCTGCTGGCCGGCTGAAAAACCCGGTCATCGGAATTCTTGGTCTTGCCTACAAGCAAGACATTGACGATCTGCGGGAATCGCCAGCTGTAGAGATCGCTCATCGTCTCAAAGAAATGAACACCGGCAAGCTCATGGTCTGTGAACCATTCTGTCAGAAGCACCCTGACTTTGAACTTTTTCAGCTGGAACAGGTTCTCAAACAAGCAGATATCCTGGTCTTACTTGTTGCACACCAGCAATTCAGAAAAATTGCTCCCGAAATCCTCAAACCCAAAATCGTAATCGACACATGCGGAATCTGGTGAAAAAATGAAATTACTACTGATTGACCCCCCATTTAAAAGCTTTGCAGGCATCTTCAGCCTATATTTTCCTCTCGGGCTGGCATATCTGGCCGGTGCCGCCAAAAAAGCCGGCTATGAATGCAGCATTCTCGACATGGATGCCGCAGAACCCAAAGAAGGCTCACTGAATTTTTCGCGCGAGTATGAGAGCTACAACAGCTACATTACCGCCCTGAATGACCCACAACACCCTACCTGGAAGCTGATGCGTGAGCTGGTTACCAGACAGAATCCTGATTTTATCGGAATTTCCGCTCTGACGACCAAATTCGGATCGGTCATTCAAACCGCCAGATTCTGCCGCGAGGTACTGCCCGGCGTTCCGATAATTGTCGGTGGCGCGCATGCTTCGACCATGCCGGCACTTACCGCAAGTATTCCAGAAGTTGATTATGTTCTGCGCGGAGAAAGCGATGAATCACTACCGGAACTTCTTGACGCAATAAGGAAACATGGAGACCTCAGCAAGATTGGCAGTCTGACCTGGAAAAAGAACGGTCAGATAGTTCACAACCCCGACCGTCCCTTCACCCAGAATCTAGACACTCTTGCTCTGCCGGATCGCAGCGCCCTTCTCAACCCGGAACACTATTCTTCAGAAGATATGGGGGTCATTCTGACCTCACGTGGTTGTCCCTTCAGATGCAGTTACTGTTTTCACATGTGGGAACGCCGGGTACGATTCAGATCGGTTGAATCGGTAATTTCAGAAATTATGGAAGTTCACAAGGCCTACGGAACCACGCAGTTTTCTCTGAAAGACGATTCTTTCACAGTCGAGCGCAAGCATGTTCTCGATCTTTGCGAAGCTTTCAAGAAACTGCCTTTCAAAATAACCTTCAACTGCACAACCCGTGTCGATATTCTTGACGATGAACTGGTCGCGGCAATGAAGGCGGCTGGACTGGCTCAGCTCAGCGTCGGCATCGAATCAGGGTCTGCCACAATTCTCAAAGAAACAGACAAAGATATTACGCATGCCCAGATTCTCAAGGCTGCCGAAATACTCAACCGGCATGGGGTTTTCTGGACCGGATACTTCATGATCGGACTGCCAACCGAAACCGAGGAAGACATTCTTAAAACTGTCAAATTTTTGCGGCGGGCCAGACCATACTATGGTGGCCTTGGCGTCTACAGCCCGTTTCCCAAAACAAAGCTTTTTGACCAGGGTGTTGAAATGGGCCTTCTTGACCCGAACCCGCCGCTTGAACATTTTCTCAAAACGAATCCAAAAGATCTGTTTTTCAGAGATCCGTCCCGGCGTGTGCTTCACATCGATCACAGCCGTTTTCAGGAGCTCTCAGAATTCGCTTCGAAAGAATTTCACAAACATAATTCAAACCTGTTCAATCTGGCCCGGCGCGGCTTTGCTCGACGCAAAGCCTATATGTATGACCCTTCACTGTTAAAAAGAGACCTTGGCAGAGCAATAGACTTTCTCGGAATCAAGCGCTTGTTTTGCGGAGAGCGCTGAAAATGTGCGGAATTGCCGGATTCAGCGGAGATTTTTCCAGGTCATTAGCCGGGCAGATGGTTGAAGCCATAAGCCATCGAGGGCCTGACGACCATGGAATATGGATTTCGGGCGACGGTCGAACCGCGCTCGGGCATGCCCGACTGTCGATCATCGACCTCAGTCCAGATGCACATCAGCCGATGACCAACGAAGACGGCAATCTATGGCTGGTCTTCAATGGCGAAATCTATAATTTCGCCGAACTTCGCGAGAAACTGCTCCAGCGTGGGCACAGGTTTACCAGCCATTCTGACTCTGAAGTTCTGCTGCATCTGTATGAAGACGAAGGCGAAAAAATGCTGTCGCGACTCAATGGTATTTTTGCTTTCGCCATTTATGACTGCAGAGCGAAAAAGCTGTTCATTGCCCGCGATCACCTGGGTGTTAAGCCTCTTTATTATGCCGAAACCCAGGCTGGCCTCGCATTCTGCTCTGAACTGAAAGGCCTTCTAAGCTGTCCCGGCCTCGACCGCAGCATAGATATGCGGGCGGTCAACGCCCATCTTGCCTATATCTGGAACCCGGCACCGATGACCATGTTCCGGGGCGTCAGAAAACTTCTTCCTGGCAGTGCCTGCATCGTTGAAAACGGGAAAATCAGCAGACAGTGGCAGTGGTATACCCTGCCCTACGATGGAAAAAGGCTCGACCTGAGTTTTTCAGACTGTTCCAAAGCCCTGACGAATCATCTGGAAACGGCTGTCAGACGGCAATTGATAGCCGATGTCCCGGTAGGTGCTTTTCTTTCAGGCGGCCTCGATTCGAGTGCCATCGTCGCGATGATGCGGCGACTGATGCCTGATTCTCCAATTCGCTGTTACAGTATCGGCTTCAACGATGACAGCGAGGTCGAAGGCTGTCCGGCCGACCTTCCTTATGCCAGAAAAGTAGCAGACCATCTGAAGGTCGACCTCACCACTATCAGGATTTCGCCAGAGCAGTTGATTCAGAGAGTCAGCGAGCTTATCTGGTATCTGGATGAGCCCCAGGCCGACCCGGCGCCGGTTAATGCGATGTTTATCGCCGAACAGGCCCGCATAGACGGCATCAAAGTGCTGCTTTCAGGTGCAGGCGGGGATGACATATTCACCGGTTATCGTCGGCACCTGGCGATGAAAACTGAATCACTCTGGGGCTGGCTGCCGAGACCGATACGAAGCCTGGCCGGACACATTGCCTCTTCACATGCAGATGTGAGAAATCCCTGGGCCAGACGTCTGGTCAAGGTTCTGCAAAATGCTCACCTCAGCGACAGAGAACGGCTTCTGGCCTATTATCAGTGGTCATCTGAAGATCTGCGAAAAAATCTTTTCTCCGAAGCACACCGCGAAGAGGCTTTTTCAACAGCATGTACAAAGCCTCTGATCGACGCCATGGCTGAAATTGCAGATGAGAAAGACCCGATAAATCAGATGCTGTTCCTTGACAGCCGCTTTTTCCTGCCTGACCACAATCTCAACTATACCGACAAAACCTGCATGCGTTACGGCGTTGAGGCCAGGGTGCCGTTGCTCGACCCTGATCTGGTCGCTTTTGCCAGCAAAATCCCGACTGGTTTCAAACAGACCTTCACAAACGGCAAAGCCGTTTTTAAAAAAGCCATGGAACCGTTTCTGCCACATCAGGTCATTTACCGGCCAAAAACCGCTTTCGGGGCGCCGCTGCGCCAATGGGTGAGAAACGACCTGCGCGGTATAATCAGCGAACTGCTTTCGCCCGAGGTATTGCGCCACCGCGGGATCTTTTCACCAGAAGCAGTCAGCAGACTCATAGCCGATGACCAGGAAGGGCGCATCGACGGCAGCTACACGATTTTTTCGCTTCTCTGCATCGAGATATGGTGTCGACTCTTTATCGATCGAACCAGTTACCAGAATATCAAGATCTAAGCCAGGAGCCGCAAGCACATGAAACAGATTCTGCAAAGTCTTAAAACCGGTCAGATTGAACTTGCCGAACTGCCGGTACCAAAAGTCAAAGCTGGTGCACTGCTGATCAAAACCAGCCGCACCCTGATTTCGCTCGGAACCGAGCGCATGCTGCTGAATTTCGGCAAAGCCGGCTGGGTCGACAAAGCCCGTCAGCAACCTGACAAGGTTAAACAGGTTTTGCAGAAAATGAAAACCGACGGTCTGATGCCGACGGTCAACGCCGTATTCAATAAACTCGATCAGCCTCTTGCCCTTGGCTATTCGAACGCCGGTATTGTTCTCGAAGTCGGAGCCGGAGTATCTGGCTTTAAAAAAGGCGACCGGGTGGTATCCAATGGCAACCATGCTGAGGTTGTCTGTGTTCCGGCCAATCTCTGTGCCAGAATACCTGACGAAGTCGATGATACCAGCGCCAGTTTCACCGTGGTTTCGGCAATTGCCCTTGAAGGCGTGCGCCTGATCAACCCGACGCTGGGCGAAAGCGTCGCGATCATTGGCCTTGGCCTGATCGGTCTTCTGACCTGCCAGATACTGCAGGCAAATGGCTGCCGGGTCATCGGTTTCGATTTCGATCGCAGCAAGGTCGATCTCGCCCGTGAATACGGCGTCTCAGCTTACGATATTTCGCGTGGCAACAGCCCGGTCGATCTGGCAATGAATTTTTCGCGTGGTTATGGCGTCGATGGCGTCATCATTACGGCGGCAACTTCAAGCAACGACCCGGTGCAGCAGGCACCACAGATGTGCCGCAAGCGAGGCAGAGTCGTTCTTGTCGGTGTCTGTGGCCTCAACATTTCGCGCGATGACTTTTACAAGAAAGAAATTTCCTTCCAGGTATCCTGTTCTTATGGTCCCGGGCGTTATGCCAGCGAATATGAAGAAAAGGGTCTCGACTACCCCATAGGTTTTGTAAGATGGACAGAGCAGCGAAACTTTGTTGCGGTACTCGATCTCATGGCAACCGGCAAGCTTCGCACCGCTGAACTGGTCAGCCGAGAAATCCCTTTTAACGAAGCAGAAGCGGCTTATGAGATGGTTTCAGAAGCCAAAGACATTCTCGGGCTGGTTCTGACCTACGACGGCAAGGTTGACCTGGAGCAGAAATCAGTATTTCTGCAGGAAATCGCACAGCTTTCGCCAACCGCCTGTGATAAGGCAGTCATAGGCTTTATCGGGGCCGGCAACTACGCCGGCGGCATGCTGATACCGTCGTTCGCAAAAGCTGGTGCGGTATTAAAGACGATTGCCAGTGCCGGCGGCGTTTCAGGCAGTCACATTGGCAGCAAACACGGGTTTTCAATCAGTACTACCGACACTGGCCGTATTTTCAACGACCCTGAGATAAATACGGTCGTGATTGCCACGAGACATGGTTCGCATGCGCGCTTTGTCATTGAAGCGCTCAACAGCGGCAAGCACGTTTTCGTAGAAAAGCCACTGTGCTTGAACTATGCCGAACTCGAAGAAATCAAAGCCGCCTGGAAAAAAGCAGCCGAAAAAAAACCTCTTCATTTGATGGTCGGTTTCAACCGCAGATTTTCACCTCTGACCTTAGCAGCCGCAGAAAGTCTTAAAGGCGGCAACGCGCCATGCAGTATAATTATCACTGCCAACGCAGGTCAGATACCGGCCGAGCACTGGGCACACGACATGGCAGCCGGTGGCGGCAGAATAATTGGTGAGGGCTGCCATTTTATAGACCTGATCAGACATATGGCAGGTCAGCCGATTGTTTCGCTGCAGACAGCAACCATGATTAATCCGTTGTCACAGGATAAAATGCCCGACACTATGACCATAAGCATGAGCATGGGCATTTCAACCAATCCCTTTTCCGCTAAAACTCTCATGTCCCAGGGAAGTGGCTGACGCACCCTTTCAGCCCTTTCGCGTCTCCCAGGGCCGTTTCAGCCTCTCTGCTCTGCACCTGAAACCCCAACAACTGCCCGCCAGCCGCATACAAAGGCCCTGAGTCTGTCCCACAGCCCGCACAATCGGTCTACAGGCCCTGTAACCCTGATTATATGCCAATTACAGGTCTTTTGCCGCCAAACCCTCCCACAGAGCACCTTAGCCCCCTCCCGCCCGGCCTTTCCCAGAAAGCCCAAACACACCAAATCTCGCCGCAAAACCTTCTCAGCAGCACCAGCTCCCGCAAGCATCAAAAGGGGGCTCTGCCCCCTCTGGGCTCACCACAGGGGAAAAGGGTTGAATACCTCTTCCACAAACCTTTTCCCGCTGCACCGCCCGTCGAATCTTTAAAATACCGACTGACGCGGAAAAGTAAAGGCCTCCACCCCGACCGGCTAAATCGCCGGCCGGGTCCCCGCCTTGACTTCCCCGCATCAGCCTGGTTGTCTGGGGTCATCGACGGGCGGCTCCGCAGGGGAAAGGGTTTTCGGGCCAGAGTATTTTACCGCAACGGCAAAACGCTGAAAACCTCTCCAGTCGTGGAATAATTTCATCATTTTTTTGTTTTGACATCTGGATTAATACTTCACTATACTGACTGGCAAGTTTAACCGCTAAAAACAGCAATAACACAGGAGAAAACACATGAGGATTACCACAACTTTTTTTGCTATGGCTATAAAGGCATAAAAACACCTCAAGACCTTAAATAATTTGCAGTCCCTGGAATCCACCTCCCCAGGAAACAATTGGGGTCTCAAGTCTTTTAAACAATTGCCGCGAACAAAAGCCTTTGTTCGCGTCTTTGTTTTACTTGCAAGCATTTTAACAGTATCTTCTCTTCCGCTGTTTTTTAACTTCAGCCAAGGATTCAGCTTTGAATTACTTACAAAGGTTGACTTTTTTTTAGCTCTTCTGTTGCTAAAACAAGAAGGTGTCCAGCTTAAAGACTGGTTCAAGACAAGATTTGCACTCCCAAAGAAGAAAGCTGCCTTCGTCATTGGTGGCGCCATAGCGATACTACCGGCTATATTTGCAGCTCTTTCCCATCGCTTGTTGCTCGGTTACTACCCACAATTCAAAATGATTCCATTTTCTGGCCATGTTTTTGGTTATTTCCTGGTCAGTACTCTACAAACAAGTTTCGAAGACATAAGTTGGCGTGGAATAATTCTTCCGCGAGCATTATATTTGTTTCCTGGAGTCATTACCTTAGTTGTCTTGGGCTTTTTTTGGGGTTGGTGGCACATCCCATTTCATCTATCGATAGATTACTCATACCCCGAACAGATCCCTCGATCACTGTTCTATTTTGTTTGTGTGTTTATAGCCTTTTTTACGGTTTTTGCCTACTCTGAAGGTAGTATTCTTCCTATGTTATTTACTCATGGTCTATACAACACTGTTGTGGCATACACTTCTTATAATATTGCCAATATTGAAGGTTGTTC
>Ga0075012_10002379_pt1 | contig 18542 bp, 11 predicted proteins | sample All_14_2_FD_71474 | JGI IMG/M metagenome (GOLD analysis project Ga0075012, IMG submission 71474) | Freshwater microbial communities in response to fracking from Pennsylvania, USA - Allegheny Zone_MetaG_DW_15 | ecosystem: Environmental > Aquatic > Deep subsurface > Groundwater > Drilled... | reverse complement strand
GGTTCAAACCTGCCCCCGGCATGAGCTTCGATTGGCAATTGGATGAAGTCAAAATCACCGACGAATTCGATTCAGAAGTGGTGGATTTGGATGCCTTTGAGACCCCAGCAGCGGTCGTTGACAAGCTACATTCCGAAGGGAAAAAGGTGATTGCCTACATCTCGGTCGGGTCTTGGGAGAACTGGCGGCCCGACGCAGACGATTTTCCTGCCAATGTCATCGGCAACGATTACGACGGCTGGGAAGGTGAAAAATGGTTGGACATCCGCAAAATTGACAAGCTTGGACCGATTTTGCAGAAGCGACTGGACATGATCAAAGAAAAGGGCTTTGATGCCGTAGAGCCTGACAATATGGACAGCTACGAAAACGCTGGCACAGGCTTTAATTTAACCGAAGCCGATGCATTTGATTTTTGCAAATGGCTGGCAGATGAAGCACATGCCAGAGGGCTGTCCATCGGACAAAAAAATGCTACCGGCCTTTGCAACAAGCTCGTCAGCCGTTTCGACTGGCTGCTGTTGGAAGATGCCTACGCCGATGATTTTTACGAAGATGGCGATGTTTACATCGAAAACAACAAGGCCGTGTTCGTGACGGAGTACACCGACAACATGACCGCCGAGGCTTTTTTGGCCAATGTTTGCCCATCGGCAGCGGAGCACAGATTTGTAGCAATCCTGAAAGACCGTGATTTGAAGGCCGGTAAATTAAGCTGTCCTTAATCTTTGAATTTTTTGAAAATGGAAAATAACCATCACGACGAAAATTTTCAGTCCAGCGAGGACGACACCCTGCTCGCCCGCTGGCTGGCTGGCGACCTCTCGCCGGAAGACCTTGAGGCGCTGCGCAACCTCGAAGGCTACCCCGACTACGTCGAGATGCTGCACGCGCTCGAAGGCATGGAAATGCCTGAGTACTCCCCTACCCTCGCTTGGCAAAAATTGCAGCCTGCACTGGAAGCTGAAAAAGCCAAAAAGGAAGCGGAGGAAATTATCCCCGAACCGGAAATCGTTGCACCAATCGTTGAGCAACCAAAGCCCAACCCGCCCATTGCGCAGCAAGGCAAACTTGACTTCAACACCCCAAAACCCATTGAAAACCAGCCAGTTGTATCACAACCTAAAATTGTCGCCATGCGCCCTAACTGGCAGCGGTGGGCAGCCATCGCAGCAGCAGTGCTCGTCGGCGTGGTAGGCCTCTGGTGGATGACGAGGGACGGTGGACGGGTCTTCGGCGAAGACCAAAGCATTGCAACGAAGGCAGGCGAAAAGCGGGAAGTCGAGCTGCCGGACGGCTCCACGGCCATGCTGAACGCCCTGTCCAGTCTCGATTTTTCGCCAAAAACATGGAACGAAGACCGCTACGTGCTGCTCGAAGGGGAAGCATTTTTTAAGGCAAAAAAAGGCAAAACCTTCAGCGTGCGGACCGAGCAGGGCACAGTGCAGGTCGTGGGCACGGTTTTCAACGTGTACGCCCGCGGCGAAGAACTGGAAGTGAAATGCGCCGAGGGAAAAGTGCAGGTCATCAACCCCGAAAGCACGGAGCGGGTGCTGCTGAAAAAAGGCGAACAGGTGACCGTGCTGCGCGGCCGGATGCAGGATCGACAAGGATTGGAAGGTTACCCGAACTGGTTCAAGGGCGAGAGCGCCTTCCGCAGCGCACCGCTGGAGCGGGTTTTCGGGGAAATGGAGCGGCAGTTCGGCGTGAAGGTGCTGGCCGATAGCCTCGGCGGGCGGACTTTCAGCGGAAAATTCGTACACAGCGACCTGAAAAAAGCCGTGAAAATGGTTTGTGATCCGATGAAACTGAACTGCGAGGTGCGGGGCGACACGGTGTTCGTGCATTGAGTTCAGCGAGGGCCTCACCAAATTTTTTATGCCAGAAATTATCCAAAGACATTGCTGGTTGCTGCTTTTTTTGATACTTGGAATTGGCAAGGCCAGTGCCCAACAGCCCGCCCCTACTCTTTCCGCCGATTTCCGGCATACCCCGCTTCGGGATGCATTTCGTTCCTTGGAAGGAAAATACGGCCTCTCTTTTTCCTTCGACGATGCAGTCGTGGAGGGCATCAAGGTTTCCGCCAGTTTCCGCAATTTCAAACGCCCCGACGCCATGCGCCGCCTACTGAAAGGCACGGGTCTCAGCTTCGAAATCGTTGATAATCAATATGTTCTAATAAAAAAATTGGATGCTATCCAAGAACCAAATCTCACACACTTACCTTCTGACCCGCTTACCCTCTCGCTCTGTGGCACCATCCTCGACGACGAAACGGGAGAACCACTGCCCGGCGCCACTGCCTACATCAAAAATACGCCCTTCGGCACAGTGACGGAAGCCGATGGAAAATTCAAGCTGGAAGGCAATTTTTCGAAAGATGACTCCTTGATAATCAGTTATTTAGGCTATAAACCACAAGCGAAAGTAGTTCGACCGTTGATGGTGAAACCATGCCAAAACTACCGCCTCCAACTCGATGTGCTAACCATGCCCGACGTGCTCATCCGCGACTTCGCCACGGACATGGTCAAGCTGGCGGACGAGGGCGGCTTTCATTTTGATCGGGAAAAAATGCCCACCCTGCCCGGCTGGGGCGAACCCGATGTTTTGCGAAGCCTGCAACTGCTGCCCGGCATCAGCGGCGCGGATGACAGCGGCGCCCGCCTCAACGTCCGCGGCGGCTCCCCCGACCAAAACCTCATCCTGCTGGACGGGATTCCAATCTATCACACGGGGCATTTTTTCGGGCTGTACGACGCTTTCAACCCTTTCGTGGTGGGCGGCGTGGACGTTTGGCGGGGCAATTTCGGGGCGGAATACGGCGGACGGAACTCCAGCGTGATTGACATCAAAACCCGCCCTGAATACGGGCGCAAGACCAAATTCGGCGTAGGGATGAACCTGCTCAGCCTGCAAACCTACCTCGAAACGCCCCTGAAAAAAGACCGAATCATGCTGCTCATCGGCCTCCGCCGCAGCTACATTGACGGCTTGCAGAGCACGGCGTACCAGAATTTTTTCAAGCAATTGTTCCAAAATGGAAGGGTCGGATTGCAGGAAGCGGCGGGCACGAGCGAGTTCGTCACCTGGAACCCGCTCATCAGTTTTGGCGACGCCAACCTCAAACTGCGCTGGAAGGGCCGCACCACGCAGGACAACGCCATCAGTTTCTACGGCACTAGTGACCACCTGAACTACCGCTTCACCTACGACGACAGCACGAATTTCACGACCACTGCGGATGTCATTGACGCCGGGAATTCCGGCATTTCCTGGCAGCACAGCGCCGACTGGTCGCCCCGTTTCAAGATAAAATACAGCTCCGCACTGAGTTTTTACACCAATAAATATGTCTTCCAGTTGAACACCGACGACCGCCAGCGGGACTTTGCCTACCGCTACAGCACGGAGAATTCGATGAACGAATTCGACCTGAACCTGCACCACGACTGGCAGGTTTCGGCGCTGAAACGCCTGTCGTTCGGCTACCAGTTCAAGACGCAGGAGGCCACGCTCGTTTTTCGGGACACCAACGTGGTGACGCTCGATGCCAACCTCTGGACCAACGACACTGTGCGCACGGGGCTGCACACTTTTTATGCAGAATACAATTGGCAGGCTTCGCCAAAATTCAGTTTCACGTTCGGTCTGCGGGAGGATATTTTCCCAGAAAGAAACCTGTACTACACCGAGCCTCGCCTGAATTTCGATTGGTTTCCCAACGGAAAAAAGGAGGTTGGAAGCAATTTCCGCTTAAAGGGTAGCTTGGGGCGCTACTACCAGTTCGTTTTTCAGATTATTGACTTCGGCGACCTGGGCGTGGGTGAGCCGCTTTGGGCGCTGGCCGACCGGCAGATTCCGGCGCAGGAGCTGTGGCAGGCGACTTTTGGCCTCAGCGTAGAGAACAAAACCACCTTGCTCGACCTGGAATTTTACCACAAAAAAAGCCACAACTTGACCTCCCGCAACCTGCGGCTGGAGAACAGCTTCGACCGTGGTTTCGACTTCGATGGAACCAGCACGGCCAGGGGTTTCGATTTTTTGCTGCGCAAACGCTGGGAGGGATTCAGCACTTGGCTGGCCTACTCGCTCGGCAGGGTGGAAATGTGCTTCCCAGAGCTTAACAGCGGCAACCCGTTCCCCGCCCGCCACGACATCCGCCACCGCATCAACTGGGTCAATACTTTTTCCTGGAAAAAATGGGAGTTCGCCGCCAACTGGAACCTGCGCAGCGGCAGCCCCTACTCCATCCCCAGCGTGGTGCAAGTGCCCTGCGCCGACTGCACCGCCGACTCGCTGACCTACGCCCTCCGCTTCGACCAACTGAACTCGGCCCGCTTGCCCGGCAGCATCCGCCTCGACCTGAGCGCCACCTGGAAATGGCAAAAACGCCGCAGCCACGGCAAGCTCGGCCTTGCACTCTACAATTTCCTCAACAACAAAAAAAGTTACCTAGACAAGGACTACCTCCTCGAAACCCCGCCCCACGACCAGCCGCAGTCCACTTACAACCTGAAGGAACTGAACCGCTTGGCGGCGGCGGCTACGCCGAGTTTGTTTTTGATGGCGGAGTGGTAGGGAACTTGAAAATGGGAAGTTGTTTTCCTCAAAAAAACTACATTTGGGCAAAACATTCCATCATGCAAAACACAACCAACCGTCGTCAAGCCATGAAAAACATCGCACTTGGCACTGCCAGTGCCCTCGCCTTGCCCAGCATGAAAGCGGGCAATAGCCAATCTTCCATCTCGGAAAATTCGCCAGTAAAAAAAGGCCAGTACGGCAACAGCGTTTGCCGCTGGTGCTTCAACGACTTCAAGCTGGAGGAACTCTGCGAGCAGGTGAAGCCGATGGGCATCACTTCCATCGAACTGACCACGCCCGATGAGTGGCCGATTTTGAAAAAACACGGCCTCACCTGCGCCCTCGGCTCCCACCCAAGCCAGAGCCTGAGCGACGGCTACAACCAGCCGGGGCTGCACTCGATGCTCAATGAGCGCTACTTCGACCTGGCGAAAAAAGCCGCCGATGCGGGCATCCCGACCATCATCGTTTTCTCCGGCAACCGAAAGGGTTTGGACGACAAGCTGGGCATTGATTTTTGCGCAAAAGGCATCGAGCCGCTGGCTAAATACGCCGAAAAAATGGGCGTCCAAGTGGTCATGGAACTGCTGAACAGCCGGGTGAACCACCCCGACTACCAGTGCGACCACACGCAGTGGGGCGTGGATTTGGTGGAAAAAGTCGGCTCGCCCAATTTCAAGCTGCTCTACGATATTTACCACATGCAGATCATGGAGGGCGACGTGATCGCCACCATCCAAAAGCACCACGAGCATATCGGCCACTACCACACCGCCGGGGTGCCGGGCCGCAACGAAATTGACGAGACGCAGGAGCTTTACTACCCAGCCATCATGCGGACCATTGCGGATACTGGCTTCAAGGGCTATGTGGCACAGGAGTTCATTCCGAAGGGTGCTGATAAAATGGCGGCGCTGCGGAAGGGGGTGGAGATTTGTGCGGTTTGATCGAATTCCAGGGTTAAACGCATCGAAATCGAGGCGTTTAAACTCTCCCATTTGGGACAGATTGGGAGGTTTTAATCCCTGCGAAATCGAAGGGATTAGATTTTAAAGTGGTGGGATTCCACCACATTAAGAATTCTAATCACCTCGAATTCGAGGTGATTAGAATCGTTGTTAAAGTTGGTTTTAAAATGCTAATTTGGTGGAATTTCACCAAATTAAGCCTAACTGAAAACTATCAGCAAACTGCCATTGTATGTCAAAAAACACAGGAAAAATCGTTGTTGACAGCCATGAAATACGTTTCTATTCCGAGAAAGAAGATGATTTTATTTGTCTAACTGATATGGCCAAAAAAATCAATCCTAAAACAGAACAGGTTATTCAAAACTGGCTTAGAAATAGAAATACTGTGGAATTTCTTGGTCTCTGGGAGAAATTGCACAACACAATTTTTAATCACCTCGAATTCGAGGTGATTAGAACAAATACTGGACTGAATTCTTACGTCCTATCCGCAGGAGAATGGATTAAGTCAACAAATGCCATTGGCTTGAGAAGCAAACCAGGCCGGTACGGCGGCACCTACGCACACAAAGACATCGCCTTTGAGTTTGGCTCTTGGCTGAACCCGTCCTTTAAGTTGCTGATAATCAAAGAATTCCAACGCCTAAAAACCGACGAATCCACCCGCCTTGGCCTCGATTGGAATCTCAAGCGGCAGATAGCCAAAGCCAATTGGCATATCCACACCGAGGCCGTGCGGGAGCACCTCGTGCCCATCATTGACTGGAACACCCGCCGCGAAGCCTACGCCCAAGCCAGTGAGGCCGACCTCCTCAACCTCTCCCTTTTCGGTGTGACTTCCCGCGAGTGGAAAGCCGCCAACCCTGACCTCTCCGGCAACCTCCGGGATCACGCCACCACTGAGCAACTGCTCGTGCTCTCCAACCTCCAGTCCCTCAACGCCAAGCTGCTCGAATGGGACAGCCCCAAGGAGCAGCGACTCGAAATCCTCAACAAAACGGCTCGGGAGCAGATGGACATCCTCGTGAATACGCGGGCCGTTGCAAACATCAACCAATTGACGGAAGGCGGGCAAGGTTTGCTAAATGGTTGACTTTCAATTTTTTATATAAAAAAAGCAGCGCCAGTTTCCCGACGCTGCGTAAGCTTAATTTCACAAAAGCGTTCTTAATTCTTGCTGAAATTGAAGGTGAAACCCAGCGAAATATTCGTTCCGAATTTCTGCCCAACTATTTTCGTATCGTCTTTTTTGTCAAACTTCCCGTTGTCGTTTTGGTCTTGGTAAAACACAGCTTCTTGGTTCAAGATGTCGCCAACCGTTAGCTTCAGCTCGCCAAACTCCCCGATCCGCTTCGTCGCCTGAAAGTCCAGCACCGTGCGGGGTGCTTCCCAAGTGTGGAGGTATTGATCTTGGCCCACCACCCAAATCCGGCGTCCAATGCGGTTTGCCAACAAGGTCGTACTGAACCCGTGGTTGCTGTTATTGTAGGTCAAGCCACCATTCACGAGGTAAGGCGATTGGCCGTACAACGGGCGCTCCCTCGCACCAGCCAGCGTGCTGATGTCCACGTCGGAATAGATGTAGGAAAAGTTGCCGAAAGCCATCACATCGCGCAGCGCCGGTGCCAACTTCGTCAGCCGGAGGCGGAACTCCAGCTCGGCGCCAAGGTCAACGGCGCTCGGCACGTTGCGCCACTGGAAATTACGAGTGCCAGCGCCTTGTGCGTTGTTGTAGAACTGCTCGATCGGGTCGTTGAATTTTTTGTAAAAAACCGAAGCAGCAAAGTATTGTGAGCCTTTGCGGTAAGTCTCGTACCGAAGGTCGGCGTTCAGGATATTGGTCCGCTTGAGGTCGGGGTTGCCGTCCACACCTGCGAAGAGGAAAAAGTCGAAAAACGAAAAGGGCGCCAGCTCCCGAAAGTTCGGTCGGGCCACCGTTTTTGACACGGAAGCACGGATATTCGTGCTGTCGCTCAGGGCGAAAATCAAGTGGCCGCTTGGCAGCACATCCACCGTGGTTTCGTCCAGCACGACCGGAACCGTGCTCAACACTTTGAACGAATTCAGTTCCTGGTGGAAACTCTCCACCCTCGCTCCGCCGATGAAACGAAGCCTGTTCGACAACGCCTGCTCGAACATGCCGTATCCAGCGAAGAGCGACGAGCCAGCGTCGTAGCTGTCCGAACGGTCGGTGGTTTCCTTCATGCGGAATCCATCCTCGCCGACGTTTTTTGGGTCAAAAATCTGGTCAATTGGCAGCGAAAAAAGTTCCTGCGGCGTCTGGAACGAGGAGATGAACCCGAACAGACGGGCATCAAATTCCCGCTGCTTGTCTTCCCACATACCGCCCATTTTGAAGGTCCCTTTTTTGCTCCCTAAAAAATAAGGAATGGCGAGGTCCACGCGGCCCGTGTAAAAATCCTCTGCCTGATCGGCGTAAAAATTACCTGCATAATTGGGTGAAGGGTTGCCGAAAGGCACCACTGCGATGTACGGGTCGGTTTCGAGTGCATCCAGGTTTTTGAGGTACAACATCCTGCGGTAAGATGGGATGTTGCGGGTCAAACGGTTGTAACCCAATGCCCAGCTCAGCTTGATCTGCTTTGCAGTGAGTGCGTGCTCCCCTATCAACTGGCTGGAAAACATGCGGTTGCTGGTATAAAACATGGAGTTCGAGCGGATGAGGCGGGCCTGCTCGATGTCCATGCCAGTGCGCTCGAAAAGCTGGTCGTCGCCAGTCACGGTCATGGTGTTGTTGAGTTGTATTTTGCTCCGGTCTGAAAGCTTGTAGGCAAGGTTGACCAAACCGCCAACGGAAACCGTCGTCTTGTAAACTTTGTCGTAGTAGTTGTACAGTTGCGATTGGTCAACGTTGAAATCGTTGCGTTCGCCAGTCGTGATTTTCGGGGTATTGCTGTAGGTCAAAGCACCCACAACGCCCAGTTTGCCGAACCTCCGGCCTGCCGAAAACTGCAAGCCCACCGACGGCCTCATGCTGCTTTCCTGGTTGATGGCCCAGTCGTTGGGAAAAGCCTTGGCGTATTTGGCTTGGTTGGCGGAATTCACGTTGAAACTATCACGGCCCACGCTCTTCAATGCGTCTGGCAAAGCCCGTGTGCCATCGTCGAAGCCGAGCCAGTCGGTTTTGCCGCCTTTGTAGGATTCAAAGTTTTTGAAAGTGCTCTGGGAATTGTAGCCCGAGCTGAGGCTGAGGGTCGCAAAACCTTCCTGCGGAATTTCCTTGGTGTTCAACTGAACCACGCCGCCGGCCCATTCGCCCGGCAGGTCGGGTGTAGCCGTTTTGAAAATCAGCAGGTTGTCAAGCAAGTTGCTGGGGAAGATGTCGAAGGAAAATGCCCGCTTGTCCGGCTCAGAACTTGGGAGGCTGAGGCCGTTGATGAGCGCCGTGTTGTAGCGGTCGCTGAGGCCCCGGATGACCACGTAGCGGTTGTCCTGAACACTGGCACCGGCCACCCGCTTGAGCACGTCGCTGGTGTTTTTATCGGGGGAGAGCTTCATTTGATCCGCAGAAATGCCCGTCACCACAGCCACACTTTTTTGCTGGAGCAACATCAGGTTGGCGTAGCTGTTGCGCTTTGCTTCGGCGGTCACGACGATCTCCGTGAGGTTAGCGGCTTCTGTTTCCATTACAAAGTCCAACTTCGTGTCATCACCAGCTTTAATGGCAAGGTCAGTAACTTTTTGGGGTTGAAAACCAACGGAGGTAACCTGTAATGTGTAGGTGCCGGGGGCGAGTTTCAGTTCATAAGTACCGTCTATTTCCGTGACTGTCCCAACACCAGTTTCTACCACCAAAACGGTTGCACCAATCAGTGTTTCGGCAGTGTTGCCATCAGAAATTAGACCGTAAATGCGCCCAGTCTGGGCAAAAAGGAAGTTGATGAGTCCTAGGAAAAGGACTGTGAAAAGAATTTTTTGCGCTTTCATGTGAAATTAAGTTTGTGAAATAAAGCGCTGCAAAGTTCCACCGAACATGGGTCGGAATCGGGTTTTCAAGTTTAAGTTTAGGTTAAGCGCAGGTTATGTTTTCACCTAAAAAAGCCGCCCGGCAAACTTGCCGAGCGGCTCCTAAAGAAATGGTAGTATGAAATTTATTACTTAATCACCGAAATTCTGACCGTCTGTTGGCCCTCCGTTGAAAGCAAGCGGAGGAAATAAACGCCAGTGTTCAACCCAGCGGTGTTCAGTTCGTGGCGGTTGAAACCAGCACGGAATTCCTGATTCGTGGTACGTACCACCCTGCCGTTCAGGTCAAGCAATTGGAGGTTGATTTCCATTTGGTTTTTCAAAACAAAATCAACGTTTGCATTGCCGCTGGTTGGGTTCGGGAACACTTTCAGCGACGACAAACCTTCCACTTCTTTGGTACCCGTCAGGCCCAAATCCGAAGTTGCGGTGGCCGCACAGCCACGGGCGTTGACCACCGTCAGCGTGACGGTGACATTGCCCAAACTGCCTGCGTAGGTATGTACCGGGTTCTCCTCCGTGGAAACAGCTGAGCCATCGCCAAAATCCCAAGCATAGGAAATTGCGCCAGCTGTAGTGCCCGTGAAAGTTACTTCATGGTCGTTGATGTTGGTGGAGATGCCAGGGTTTGGTGCATAGTTGATGCTGCTGGTGTAATCCGCATTGATAGGGTCCCACTCCGTCCAACAGTCCGTCCAGTCGGTATCGCCCATGGCGCCCCGGTAGCTAGTGCTGGTGAAAAACGGGTTCATCACGGTTGGGCTAGTGAAGTCGGCACCACTGAGCAGCGGTGAGCCAGCCATCGGGCGGAAGTCAGGGTTGTTGCTGGCAAAACCAGTTGGGTTGGTCAGCATCAGGTTCGTGAAAGCAGCCAAGCTGTCGTTGCCGGAGGCGTCAAATTCCGTTTTGATGGCAGGCAGCGAAGCAGCCACCGTTGTGATGAGGTTCATGCCAGCAGTGTTCGCCATCGTATTTGCCACAAATTCAACATCGCCGGTCGTGGTGAAACCATCCACCGTACAAGCACCGTCGAGAAGCAAGCCAATCGGGAAGCCAGTCAGTGCTGAGTTGAACACGTCAATATAGGAGCAGCGACGAATATGCGCCACCCGCTTGAAGTTGGAGTTGATGGTTGGAGAGAAGTCCAGCGGGCCGAGGATGGTCACGTTGCTGAAGTCGGCATCCGTTTTCGGGCCGTTGGTGGTGCCCTGAGCGTCGTTGTCAGACTCGAAACCGTTCGAGCCGCTCACGTCGGCAATGTTCGGGTCAGAGATGCCGAGCACCCACTGGTTTTTGCCTTGGTAACCAAAGTCCGTGTCAAACATATCGTCCACCGTGCGGAAGGTCACGAGCCATTTGCCGTTCACCGTGCCACCAAACCACTCGTAGGCATCATCGCCGCCGTAGCTGCTCTGCACGTGCTCGATGATGGTGCCACTGCCCACGCCACCGAGGGTGAGGGAGTTCAACTCGTTGTTCGGCTGAAACGGAATTCCCGCAAACTCGATCCGGACGTAGCGAAGTGTGCCGGAGTTGTCATTCGCAATTGTGCCGCCGTACAGTGCTTCGGAACAGCCGCCTTCCACGGTGGCTTCGCCACCAGGAACGTTGATGGGTGCTTTGCCAAGCAAAATGATACCGCCCCAGTCGCCTGGTGCACGTTGTCCGGGAGCTTTGTTCGAAGTGAAAACAATCGGTTGCGATGGTGTTCCTTCGGCTATCAGTTTTGCACCGCGCTGAACGATGAGCGCAGCGCCTTCGCCACGAACGACCGTACCTGGCTCAATGGTCAGCGTAACGCCGTCACGTACGTAGAGGCAGCCATTTTGCAAAACATAAATATTGTTCTTTGTCCAAGTTGCACTTGCTTCTATTGGACCGTCAATGATGATTTCCGACGGAGCTTGCACGCCGGTTACCATTTTGCAAATCTGGTTGGTGCAGCCAGCCGTCGTGTTTGCCGTGAGGCAAACATTGTAGCTGCCAGGAGCAGCGTAGGTGTGGGAAATAGCAGCCGCTGTGGAAGTCTGGCCATCGCCAAAATTCCAGAGGTAAGTGTTTGCACCAGAGGATGTGTTTGCGAAGTCAACTTTTGCACCGTTCACAGTGAAAGTGAAGTCAGCGGTTGGGTTCGGGTTCACGGTCACAGCCATGGCAGCGGATACAGCTGTGCATCCACGAGCACTCGAAATCGTCACGGTGTAGCTGCCAGCCGTGGTAGCATTGATGGTTTGCGTGGTAGCACCGTTGCTCCAAACATAGCTGAAGCCAGCCGGGGCACTCAAAGTCACGCTGCCGCCTGTGCAGAAAGTAGTAGCGCCACTTGGAGTGATGGTGGGCACAGTGACTGCATAATTAATAGGTGCAACGTCGTAGTTGGCGTTGAGGGGGTCGAATTCCGCCCAGCAATCCGTCCAGTCAGTGTCGCCGAAGGCGCCACGGTAGGTCGTTGCGGTGAAAAATGGATCCGTCAAAGTTGCGCTAGTAAAATTTGCGCCGCTGAGCAGTGGCGAACCCGCCAATGGGCGGAAGTCGGGGTTGCCCGTAAAATTGTCAGGTTCGGCCAAGAGGAGGTTTGCGAAGCTGGTGCTGTCATTGCCGGAGGCAGAGAACGTGGTTTTGATGGCTGGCAAAGAAGCGGCTACCGTTGTGATGAGGTTCATGCCGTCTGTGTTTGCCAAGGTATTGTTCTTGAATTCAACATCGCCAGTCGTGGTGAAACCATCCACCGTGCAAGCGCCGTCGAGCAGCAGACCGATGGGGAAGCCAGTCAATGTCGAGTTGAAAACGTCGAGGTAGGAGCAGCGACGGATATGGGCAGCACGCTTGAAGTTGGCGTTGATGCTGGCGTTGAAATCTAGCGGGCCGAGCAGGGTTACGTTGCTGAAATGAGCATTGGTCTTCGGGCCATTTGTCGTGCCCTGGGCGTCGTTGTCAGACTCGAAGCCATTCGAGCCGCTCACGTCGGCGATGTTGGGATCAGAGATGCCAAGCACCCATTGGTTTTTACCAGAATAGCCAAAGTCCGTGTCGAACATATCGTCCACAGTGCCGAAGGCTACCATCCATTTGCCGTTCACGGTACCGCCGAACCATTCGTAGGCATCGTCGCCGCCGTAGCTGGTCTGCACGTGCTCAATGACCGTGCCGCTACCCACACCGCCAAAGGTGATGGAGTTCAGCTCGTTGTTTGGTTGGAAAGGAATGCCTGCGAACTCGATGCGCACGTACCGGAGCGTACCGGAATTGTCGTTTGGGTCTGTGCCTCCGTAGATTGCAAGGGAGCAGCCGCCTTCCACGGTAGCCTCGCCCCCTGGTACGTTGATAGGCGCATTGCCCAACAGCACGATGCCACCCCAGTCGCCGGGGGCACGTTGACCCGCTGGCTTGCTGGACGTGAAGACGATGGGCTGGGTGGCTGTGCCGTCGGCAATCAGCTTGGAACCGCGCTGAACGATGAGCGCAGCGGCGTCACCTTTGATGATGGTGCCCGGTTCGATGGTCAAGGTGGCGTTGTTTGTCACGTAGAGACATCCGCCTTGCAGCAGGTAAATGTTGTTTTTTGTCCAGGTAGTGTTGGTAGTGATGTCGGAATTGACGACAACCTGTGCCGTCAGCCCCAAGGTCGTTAGGACGAGTGCAGTAATCAGAAGTAGAAACTTTTTCATGTAGCTAAAATTGATGAAGAAATTAGTTCGAAGTGTGGGAGGGAAAGTTTTGCGGGCATTGCGGAGCGGGAAAACCTCCCCTCGAAAAGATGCGCAAAGGTCAAATGGGGGGGTTAAGTGGACGTTAAGCCAAGTTGATGAAATCGTTTAGTGCTGGCCCAGCGGTGTTAATTGGGTGTAAATTCCAGGGCCTCCATTTGCTTGGGCTTGGTCAAAAACAGAAGCCATAATATTCCAGCAGTCCCTACCTTTGGCCCGCGCCCAATCATGGAATGGGCATTTTTACCAAATTCAAAACAAATTCAACAATGAAAAATCTGATTTTCATCTTCTTCGGAATGCTGGCTTTCGCCGCCTGCAACAGCGCTGGCTCCAGCGACGCAGCGACCGATACCACCAGCCAAGACACCACCGCAACGCAAGCACCCGTTGAAGTGGGCGGCGACAAAAACCTCTGCTACATCCGCGTGGAGGGCAAGGATTCCACTTCCGTCAGCGTCACCATCCGCGCCGACAACACGGTGACGGGAACCTATGACTGGAGCCCTTTGGGAAAAGACGGCGCTCATGGCACCCTCAACGGCCGGATACAGGGCGATATGGTGACCGTTGTCTATGATTATACCATCGAAGGCGCCAACCAAAAGGAGGAAAAGCTTTTTAAGATGACGGGCGACCTCATGGCCGAAGCCTTCGGTGAACTGGAAGATGGCGAAGGTGGCATGCTGACCATCAAAAAGGGTACACAACCAAAATGGAAGCCACTGGGTAAGGTGGATTGCAAGTAGTTTCGAAGCGACTGGGACAGCCAATATTTTGGTTTCTTTGCGGCTGTCCCAGCCACCATATTTGAATTGACCTATGTACATCCACAGAAACATCCACTGGAAAATTACCCTGCGCTTTGCCTGGAAATACTTGCTAGTTTTCTCCGCTTGGAGCAGCTTGATGATGCTCGCCCACGTCTGGCTCCACAACAAAGGCACCAATGTCTCCATCCCGTTTGCGCCACTGGGCACTATCGGCGTGGCGGTGGCATTTTACCTTGGCTTCAAGAACAGCCAGAGCTACGACCGCTTCTGGGAAGCTCGCACGGTGTGGGGCAGCATCGTGAACGGCAGCCGCACCTGGGGGAACCAAGTGATGAGCTATGTCTCGAATTATCACAAACAAAACAGCCTCGCCCAAGACGAGTTGCATGAAATTCACAAGCGATTGATTTACAGGCAATTGGCTTGGATAAATGCACTTCGCCTGCACCTTCGGAAGCCTTCCACTTTTTCCCCAAACTACCACGGGGCCGTGCGCCGCTACCAGATTGGCAGCCCAGAACGCCAGGACTGGGACACGGAAGTGAAGCCGTTTTTGAGCGATAAAGATTACTACGACCTCACTTGCATTCAAAACATGCCTGCCCAAATCCTGCGCCAGCAGGGCGAAGACCTCCAGTTTTTAATGGAAAAGGCCAATGTGTTGGACGACTTCCGCCACATGGACCTCATGGCCAGTATCAAGGATTTTTACGCCGACCAAGGCCGATGCGAGCGCATCAAAAACACGCCCCTGCCCCGCCAGTACAGCTATTTTTGCAAGGTTTTCTGCTGGATTTTCATCCTGCTGCTGCCGTTGGCGCTAGTCAATGAGTTTCACAAAATGGGCACTGGCTACGACTGGCTCGTCGTGCCGTTCAGCGTTCTCATTTCCTGGATTTTCATGACGATGGAACTCGTGGGCGACAACAGCGAAGACCCCTTCGAAAACTTCATGAACGACGTGCCGATGAACGCCCTCTGCCGCAATATCGAGATTGACCTCCGGGAAATGCTCGGCGAAACGGAACTGCCACCGAGGGTGCTGCCGGAGGAAGGTATCTTGATGTAATGGCCGAAAGGAGGCCGTGATACCAGCCCGTTTTTCCTATTTCGGCCCCATCCAACTATTCGCTCAGATTAGGATGCGATTAGAAATGCTCCTCTTCGATGAATTGCTGTTATAAACAGCATAGTTTTGCCCTGCATTAATTTCTCAAAGTATTTCCTAAAAAATCCATTCCTATGGCGGCTGCGCCGCCATAGGGGTAACCTGTTTTTCCACCAAAAATCACATCAATGAAATTATACACGAAGTACATCAAAACTGATTTACTTTCCGGGATGGTCGTATTTCTGGTAGCATTGCCGCTCTGCCTTGGCATTGCACTGGCCAGTGGGGCGCCTTTGTTTTCGGGCATCATAGCGGGCATCGTCGGCGGCATCGTTGTAGGTTTCTTGAGCAATTCGCAATTGAGCGTGTCGGGGCCAGCCGCTGGACTGACGGCTATCGTATTGGCGGCCATCTCAAGCCTCGGTAACTATGAGACCTTCCTATTGGCCGTCATGCTGGCCGGGCTGATGCAATTGCTTTTGGGCTTCGCAAAAGCAGGCACCATCTCCAATTACTTGCCCTCCAACGTCATCGAGGGGATGCTGACGGCCATCGGAATCATCATCATTTTGAAACAGCTTCCCCACGCCATCGGCTACGACGTGGACCATGAAGGCGATTTTTTCTTTATTGAAAAAGGCATCGGGCACAACTCCTTTTCGTCCATCATTGACGCCATCAACTTCTCCCATTTGGGCGCCATCCTCATTTCCGCTGTATCCTTGGTCATCCTCATCGCCTGGACCAAAGTTCCCGCCCTGAAAAACCTGAAGGCCGTGCCGGGCGCACTGGTAGCGGTAGTGGTCGGGGTCATCATCAACGAAACATTCAAGGCTACTGGCTCCAACCTCACCATCAGTCAGGAGCACCTGGTGAACCTTCCGACACCAGCGAATTTTAACGAGTTCATCGGTCAGTTCGCTTCCCCCAACTTCTCCGCCATCAGCAACACCAATGTCTGGGTAGTAGCAGCCACTATCGCCGCCGTAGCCAGCATCGAGACGCTGCTCTGCATCGAGGCATCGGACAAGATGGACCCCCTCAAGCGATTCACGAACACGAATACCGAATTGAAGGCGCAAGGGATCGGCAACCTGATTAGCGGCCTTTTGGGCGGCATTCCCATGACCTCGGTCATCGTGCGCACCTCCGCAAACGTGAACTCCGGTGCCCGAACCAAGGTTTCGGCCATCGCCCACGGCCTTTTTCTGCTCATCGCAGTACTGGCCATTCCCAGCATCTTGAACAAAATCCCCTTGGCATGCCTCGCCGCCATCCTGCTGATGATCGGCTACAAACTGGCCAGCCCCAGCGTGTTCAAACACATGTGGCACAACGGCAAATACCAGTTCGTGCCCTTCATCGTCACCGTGGTCGCCGTCGTTTTTACCGACCTGCTCAAGGGCGTGGGCATCGGTATGGTCGTCAGTATTTTCTACATTCTTCGGGCAAATCTGAAAGTGGCCTATTTCTTCAAAAAAGAAGACCACCACGAGGGAGAGACAGTGAATATAGAATTGGCTCAAGAAGTTTCTTTCCTCAACAAGGCAGCTATCAAGCAGACGCTGGTGCACATGCCCGAAAACAGCACACTGATCATTGACGCCACCAACAGCGTGTACATTGACTACGATGTCATCCAACTGATACAGGATTTCCTGAAAGTCGGGTCGCTGGACAAGAACGTGAAGGTGACGCTCATCGGCTTCAAAGAGGAGTACAAGCTAGACGATTCGCCTTCGCACGTAACATCGGTGTGAGGTGCTGGTAGCCTGCTTGGCTTGGTTGGACTGCCGTTCACGCCCACTTTTATCGGCATTGTAGTTCAACCGTTTGCACAAGCAGGAAGTGGAGATGGTGCCATTACCGGGCTGTCCTTTTTGTTTATCAAGATTGCCATTTTGTGTAACTATGTCCGTGTTTTCTTGGGGATGCACAAAAAGCCGTTCTATCTGATTGCGTTTAAATCATCTTGAGGTTGATAGCGTTGATGTGTCGATAAGGGTTTATTTTCCCTCGTGACAACGTCCCTATCAACCATTATAAACTTTTATCAATCCTTATCAACCGTTTTCAATGCGCGAATACAAAGAAGTCTTCGAAAACAACAAGCGATGGGTGGAGTCCAAACTCGCCCACGACAACGATTTTTTTGAAAAACTGGCGATGGACCAGACACCAGAATTCCTCTACATCGGCTGCTCCGACAGCCGCGTTCCCGCCAACGAAATCATGGGCCTAGAGCCTGGTGAGGTCTTCGTCCACCGCAACATCGCCAACCTTGTCGTCAACACCGATATGAACGTCCAGTCGGTTATCAATTACGCAGTGGTACATTTGAAGGTCCAGTACATCATCGTTTGCGGGCACTATGGCTGCGGCGGCGTGAAGGCGGCCATGCAAGCCAAGGACCTTGGCCTGCTGAACCCTTGGCTTCGGAATATCCGGGATGTTTATCGCCTGCACCAGGATGAACTGGATGCCATCAAAGACACTGACCAACGCTACAACCGCCTCGTGGAATTGAACGTGCTGGAGCAGTGCATCAACGTGGTGAAGGTAGCGGAAGTGCAAAAACGCTGGTACCAAGGGCAGCAACCGACGGTGCATGGCTGGGTCTATGACCTGCACAACGGCCTGCTCAAAGACCTGAACCTTGACATGCCGAAGGAGTTGATGAAAATTCGGAAGATTTACGATTTGCACGGCGAATAGGCTCATTTCACTGGCTCCCGCAAAATCGTTTTCAGCTTCTCCGGCGCTGTTTTTCGAAAATCAGACAGATAGATTTCGTGGTGCCGTCCGTTTTGGGCAAAGCCATTTTCTTCGCAAAACGCTTGCAACTGCACGAGTGAATCAGGTTCCGTGCTGAACGGGCCGATGTGCATCATCTGCACACATTTGCCTTCCGTCATTTCAAAAAACTGTACTTGGGCGGCTAAGGCGATACCCTTTTGCTCCGCAACTTTTTTGGCGCAGTCCGCAACCACCGATTTTTCCACGAACTCCGGCAATCGTAGCAGCAAACGGAACTCCCATTCGCTGCGCGGCACCTGCTGCGGTGCTGCCGATACGAACGGGCTGCCGAAGCGGGCCTCATCGAACCACCAAAGCCCTTCCAATTTTGGTACTGAAAAGTCCTTTCCTTCACCCTTGTAATGAAATTTGACGGCGTAGGCCGTTGCATACAACGCCTGTATCCGCTCCGCAAAATCGGCCCCAGACGGGTCGCCCTTGCCGAGGATGGAGAGGTATTGTGCAGGTTCCAATTCCACGATTTGCGGCTTGTTGGCTGCTGTGTAGCAGGCTTTGTAGCGTTTGGTTAAATCCAGCTTTTCCATATTTTTTCTTTTTTTCTGTTTTTAAAAATCTTTGGAGGAAAATTACGAATGAGTACTCTTTGAAT
>Ga0075012_10002375_pt1 | contig 18561 bp, 14 predicted proteins | sample All_14_2_FD_71474 | JGI IMG/M metagenome (GOLD analysis project Ga0075012, IMG submission 71474) | Freshwater microbial communities in response to fracking from Pennsylvania, USA - Allegheny Zone_MetaG_DW_15 | ecosystem: Environmental > Aquatic > Deep subsurface > Groundwater > Drilled... | reverse complement strand
TGTCATCGGTGTCGGAGGCGTCGTCCGAGGCGGTGATGACGGCGGTGATCGCGCCGCTGTTGACCACCGAGTTGATCATCCCGGTGCCGTCATAGATGCCGTAGGCGTTGCTGCGTTCGCCGACGACCGAACTGGTGACCTGGCCGGAGTTGGTCAGGCTGGTGATGCTCGCGCCGGCGTCGATGCGAATGCCGAACACATCGAAGGCCCCTTCGGTGGCCATCGGCGCCGAGGTCGCCGTCATGCCGGCGAAGATGGTGCCGGCGTTGTTGATGGTCGCCACATCCGCGCCGCTGGCCAGATGGATCGCCTGCACCCCGGCGTTGTAGGCGCTGGCGCTGACCGTGCCGTTGACCAGCATGCCGCCGGTCAGCACCGTGGCGAAGCCGCCCGTGCCGCCGATGCGAATGCCGGTTCCCGAGACGTTGTCGTAAACGCCGTTTCCGGCGACCGCGCCCGAGACGATCAGGCCGTAGTTGAGAGCGCCCGGTCCGACCGCGCCGACGGTGATCGCACTGGTGTTGGATCCGATCATCAGGGCCGGCGCCGAGCCGGCCACCGTGATGACCGACGACCCTTCGGCCGAGTCGGGAATGCCGTCGCCGTCGGTGTCGCCGTCGACCAGACCATCGCCGTTGTCGTCGGGATCGTCGGCGTCGAGGATGCCGTCGTTGTCGTCGTCAGTGTCGGTCGCGTTGGGCGTGCCGTCGTTGTCGTAGTCGTCGTCGGTAATGCCGTCGCCGTTCTTGTCGGTGTCGTCCTTGTCGAGGATGCCGTCGTTGTCATCGTCGGTGTCGACCGAGTCGATCCAGCCGTCGTTGTCGTTGTCGAGATCCGCCGCCGGCGCGGTCGCCAGGTTGATGCCGCCGCCCACATTGCCCGAAATGCGCACCGCCGAACCGCCGTTGAGCAGATCATCGGCGTCTAGGTTGTCGCGGGCGGTCTGGCTGGTCGGCCGCGTCGAGTAGCGGTAGCCGGTGCTGGTGATCCCGCCCTGCAGCTGCAAGGCGCCGCTGACGTCGCCGCTGATGTCCACGCCGACCGCGTTCAGGCCCTGCGCCGCGACGGAACCCGCGATACGGACGTTGCCCGTGACCGGGCCCGACATCTGGATGCCATAGGTATTGTCGCCAACAATGCTGACCGAGCCATTGTTGGTGAAGTTGCCGGTCAGGGCGCTCCGCAGGGCGATGCCCCAGGAGTTGTTGCCCTCGACCGTGATGATGCCGCTGACATCATTGAGCATGTTGCCGGTGACCGTGGTCCCGGTGCTGCCGATGAGCACGCCATAGCGGCCCGTACCGGTGGCGAAGGCGCCGTCGAGATCACCATCCTTGTCCGAGTCGTTGGACGTGGCCTTCTGGTCGAACGAGTCGTTGACCGTGATCTGGCCGGCGTTGGTGAACGTCGTGGTGACGCCGCCGTTGATCTGCACGCCGATCGAGCCGTCCACGTCCTGGGACGAGATCTCGCCATTGTTGGTCAGCGTGTTGTTGCTGTTGACCGTGACGATCGGGCCCGTGGGTCCGGTCGACGGAAGTTTCACGCTGCCGCCCGAGCCGATGATGATGTTGTCCGGCGCGCCGCTGTTGACCGTGCCGGTCGCCACGGGGGTTGTTCTCTTGTCGGAAATCGTCGTGTCGGCGATCGCCTGGCTCGCGAGGAGCAACAGGGGCGCAGCAGCAACGGTGGCGACCAGACGCTTGCGGAACATGAACAGAGAACCCCGGACCTTATACGGCGACACGTTCGTCCCCTTTCGATGCGGCGAAATTGCGTCAGCCGTCATGAACCATCCCCAGGGACCCCGCCTCGTCTATCGCAAGGCCTGCAAGGGCGCCATATCTCGCCGCACCTTAGCCCGCCGAAAAAAATGAATCGAGGCTTTCGCGCCATGCCCCCCGAGGAAGAGGTCAGGATGTACCGGCCGACGCTGCTGGCGGGCGGCGTCGCGGCCGCCGCGCCGCTGGCGCTGGCGGGCCTGGGCCAGGCGCAGCTGGGCCCGGCCGTGCTGGCCGCGGTGATCGCTGGCGGTGCGGGACTTGCCCTGGCGCGGCGCCCCGCCCGACCCACGCCGGCCGGGCCCGATCCCGCGCCCGTCCACCGGACGATCGATCCCATTCCCTACGCGGCGATCATCGAGTCGCTCGAGGATCCCCTGATGGTGATCGCCGCCGGCGCGCCGGGCGAGACGGCCGGACACCGGCTGGTGTTCGCCAACCTGGCGGCCCGGACGCTCTTCCGCATCCTGCGGCAGGACGCGCGGCTGATCACGGTGATCCGCAATCCCCAGGTCATCGAACTGGTGGACGAGGCGCTCATCGGCGGCATCTCCGGCCACACCGCCTTCGCGGCCGGCGGGGCCCACGACCGGACCTGGACGGTCGTCGCCCGACCGCTGACCGCCGAAACGGGCGGCGCGCCGCTCGCCCTGCTGGTCCTCAGGGACCAGACCGACCTGCGCCGGGCCGAGCGCATGCGGGCGGACTTCCTGGCCAACGCCAGCCATGAACTGCGAACGCCGCTGGCGTCGCTGACCGGGTTCATCGAGACCCTGCGGGGTCCGGCCCGCGACGACGTCGCGGCGCGCGACAAGTTCCTCGGCATCATGCAGACCCAGGCCGAGCGGATGGCCAGACTCATCGACGACCTGATGAGCCTGTCGCGTATCGAGCTGAACGAACACATCGCGCCGCATGGCCGCGTTGATCTGGCCCTTGCCGTCACCGACGTGGCCGACGCCATGACGCCGGTCGTCCGGGACCGGGGCGTGCGGATCGACTGGGCCTCGCCTCCGCCGGCCGGCGCCGCGATCATCGAGGGTGACCGCGACCAGATCATCCAGGTGATCCAGAACCTGATCGACAACGCCGTGAAATATTCCCCCGCCGACGGAACAGTCCGGGTCGAGGTCACCGCGCCGGTCGCCGGCGATCCGCCGTCGCTGCGAGACCCGGAGGCGGCCGGCCTGACCCTGTTGTCTCCCGACCATCGTCCCGGAGAACTCTATGCGCTGTTGCGGGTGAGCGATTCCGGCCCCGGACTGCCGCGGGACGCCCTGCCCCGTCTGACCGAGCGGTTCTATCGCGTCGAAGGCCAGAAGAGCGGCGACCGGGCCGGCACGGGCCTCGGCCTGGCCATCGTCAAGCATATCGTCAACCGGCACCGGGGCGGGGTTTCCGTCGAAAGCGCCGAAGGGCGCGGGGCCGCCTTCTCCGTCTGGCTGCCGTTGGCCGCGCCGCGGGCCGGCGACCTGGAGGGTGTCGCGAAACTGTCATAGAAGTGTCGCATAGGGGCAGCATCGGCCGGGCAGTTTCCGGCCGTTCCCCGCCGCCCCCGCTGTTCGGACCCGCGATGACCGTTCTGATCGCCCTGGCCCTGCTCGCCGCCTTTTCCGCCGGGGTCTACCTCCTCGGCCGGCGGCGCGCCGTCGCCCTGTCCGGGGGCCGATCGGCCAGCCTGCATTCCCTGCCCGGCTACCATGGAACCTGGGTGGCGCTGTGGGCCGGCGTCCCCGCCGCCCTCATCGTCATTCTGTTCGCCATCTTCGGCGGACGGCTCGAAGACGCGGCCCTGCGCGCCCATGTGCCGCCGGCCGTCGCCGCCCTGAGCACCGAACGGCAGGAAGTGTTCTGGAGCGACGCCGCCGCCGCCGCGCGCGGCCAGACCCGTAGCGAGATCGCCTATGACGGCGCGCTCGGAACCGCCCTGCATGAGAAGGCCGCCGAGGGTCGCCGGATCGGCGCGATCGGCCTGGCCGCCGTGCTCGGGCTGGCCGGCGTTCTGGCCCTGTGCGGCGTTCTGCTCGCCTATCCGCGGCTGTCGAAGGACTTCCGCGCCCGCAACCGGGTGGAGGGCTGGACCAACGCCCTTCTGATCGCCTGCTCGACCATCGCGGTGATGACCACGCTGGGCATTCTCCTGTCGCTGGCCTGGGAGAGCTATCGCTTCTTCCAGGCGGTGCCGCCGACCGACTTCCTGTTCGGAACCGCCTGGGATCCGCAGATCGCGATGCGCAGCGACCAGGTCGCCGCCGAAGGCGCGTTTGGCGCCGTCCCGCTGTTCGCCGGCACCTTCCTGATCATGCTGATCGCGATGATCGTCGCCGCGCCGATCGGACTCTACTCGGCGATCTATCTGTCGGAGTACGCCGGCCCGGGCATGCGGGCGACGATCAAGCCGCTGCTCGAGATCCTGGCCGGCGTGCCGACCGTGGTCTACGGCTTCTTCGCGGCCCTGACCGTCGGCCCGACCTTCCGCGCCTTCTTCAACTGGATCGGCGGATTCCTCGTCGGCGGCCCGATGGACAGCCTCGGGCAGTACCTGGAGACGGTTCAGAACCAGATGGCCCTGACCGCCGGGGTGGTCATGGGCATCATGCTGATCCCGTTCGTCTCCTCCCTGTCGGACGACATCATCAACGCCGTGCCGCAGACCCTGCGCGACGGCAGCTACGCCATGGGCGCGACCAAGTCGGAAACAGTCAAGCGGGTCATTCTGCCGGCCGCCCTGCCCGGCGTGGTCGGCGCCCTGATGCTGGCTGTTTCGCGGGCCATCGGCGAGACCATGATCGTGACCATGGCCGCCGGCCTGCAGGCCAAGCTGACCGCCAACCCGCTCGACACCGTGACCACGGTCACCGTGCAGATCGTCACCCTGCTCACGGGCGACCAGGAATTCGACAGCCCCAAGACGCTGGCCGCCTTCGGTCTTGGTCTGACCCTTTTCACCGTGACCCTGGCGCTGAACATCATCGCCCTGGGCATCGTGCGAAAGTACCGCGAACAATATGACTGACGCCGCCCAGATCCAGCTGAAGAACGGGCGCCTGAAAAGGCGCCACGCCGCCGAGGCCCGCTTCCGGCTCTACGGCCGCGTCGCGATCATCGTGGCCCTGTCGTTCCTCGTCCTTCTGCTCGGCCGGATCGGCCTGCAGGGCTATTCGACCTTCACCACCAACACGGTCTCGCTGCCGGTCTATCTCGATCCCGCCAGGATCGACCGCGCCGATCTGGAAGGCTCCAACTACGACTACGTCGTGGCCCTTTCCCTGCTGAAGCGGATGGGCGAGACGGAGGACGAGTTCGGCGTCAACTCCGGCGACGCCATGGCCCTGGTCAGCCGCGACCTGGGCTTCCAGATCCTCGACAAGGTCAAGGCCGACCCGAACCTGATCGGCAAGACCATCACCGTGACCGGTCCGGTCAAGGCCGACGCCGACCTCTACTACAAGGGCGAACTCAAGCGCTCGACCGACGAGGCCGACCGCAAGCTCAACGACCGTCAGCTCGACTGGCTGGACCGGCTGAAGAAGAGCGGCGCGGTGACCAGCGGCTTCAACGTCAACTTCTTCACCCACGCTGACTCGACCGAGCCGGAACAGGCCGGGATCCTGGGCGCCGTGATCGGCTCGGCGATGATGCTGCTGGTCACCGCCCTGATCGCCGTGCCGATGGGTGTCATGGCCGCCGTCTGGCTCGAGGAATTCGCGCCCAAGAACCGGTGGACCGACATCATCGAGGTCAACATCAACAACCTCGCGGCGGTGCCGTCGATCGTCTACGGCCTGCTCGGCCTGGCGGTGTTCATCAACTGGTTCGGCGCGCCGCGCGGATCGGCCCTGACCGGCGGGATGGTGCTGGCGCTGATGGCGCTGCCGACCGTGATCATCGCCACCCGTTCGGCGCTCAAGGCCGTGCCGCCCTCGATCCGCGAAGCGGCCTGGGGCGTGGGCGCCTCGCGCACCCAGACCGTCTTCCACCACGTCCTGCCCCAGGCCATGCCCGGCGTGATGACCGGCACGATCCTGTCGCTCGCCCACGCCCTGGGCGAGACCGCGCCCCTGCTGATGATCGGCATGATCGCCTTCAATCCCGGCCTGCCCCAGGGCTTCACCAGTTCCGCCAGCGTGCTGCCGGTGCAGGTGTTCATCTGGGAAAACGCCTCCGAACGCGCTTTCCACGAGCGCACCGCCGCAGCCATCATCGTGCTGCTGGTCTTCATGATCGCGATGAACGCGGCCGCGGTGATCCTGCGCCGCCGCTTCGAGCGCAGATGGTAGCCCCCATGACCACCCAACCTCCGCTGATCCGCACCGCCGCGCCGCACTCGCACAACGCCGCGCCCGTCAATCCGCCCAAGATCCTGGTGCGGGACGTGAACGTCTTCTACGGCCCCAAACAGGCGCTGTTCGACGTGACGCTCGACATCCCGGGCAAGGCCGTGACCGCCTTCATCGGCCCGTCCGGCTGCGGCAAGTCGACCTTCCTGCGCTGCATCAACCGGATGAACGACACCATCCCGGGATGCCGCGTCGACGGCCGCATCGAGATGGACGGCGAGAACGTCAACGACAGCCACATCGACCCCGTCATTCTGCGCGCCAAGGTCGGGATGGTGTTCCAGAAGCCGAACCCGTTCCCCAAGTCGATCTTCGAGAACGTCGCCTACGGCCCGCGCATTCATGGCATCGCCAGCAGCAAGAGCGACCTGGAAGGGATCGTCGAGGCGTCGCTGAAAAAGGCCGGTCTGTGGGCCGAGGTGTCCGACCGGCTGCATCAACCGGGAACCGGCCTGTCGGGCGGCCAGCAGCAACGGCTGGTCATCGCCCGCGCCATCGCCGTCAGCCCGGAAGTGATCCTGATGGACGAGCCCTGCTCGGCGCTCGACCCGATCGCCACGGCGAAGATCGAGGAACTGATCGACGAGTTGCGGCAGCAGTACTGCATCGTCATCGTCACCCACTCGATGGCCCAGGCGGCCCGGGTCTCCCAGCGCACGGCCTTCTTCCACATGGGCAAGCTGATCGAGACCGGGTCGACCGAAGAGATCTTCACCAACCCGCGCGAGTCGCGGACCCAGGACTACATCACCGGTCGGATCGGCTGAGGCGCGCCATGAACGAACACATCGTCAGATCCTACGAAGACGAACTCAACCAGCTGGCTGCTGAGGTGGTCCGCATGGGCGGTCTGGCCGAGGCCCAGGTGAACGACTCGATCCAGGCCTTCGCCCGCCGCGACGTGCCGCTGGCGCAGGCGATGATCGGTCGCGACGGCAAGCTGGACGCCATGGAGGCCGAGATCGAGCGGGCCGCCATCCGCATGATCGCCCTGCGCCAGCCGATGGCCAACGACCTGCGCCGGACCATGGCGGCGATGAAGATCGCCATGAACCTGGAACGCTGCGGCGACCTGGCCAAGAACATCGGCAAGCGCACCCTGATCCTCGCCGAGGCCGAGCCCGCCGGCCCGGTCACCCGGTCGATCGAGCGGATGGGCAAGCTGGTGGCCTCGCGGCTGAAGGAAGTGATCGACGCCTATACCGCCTCCGAAGTCGATCGCGCCGTCTCCGTCTGGAGCCGCGACACCGAGGTCGACGAGCACTACGAAAGCCTGTTCCGCGAACTGCTGACCTACATGATGGGTGACCCGCGCACGATCACCGCCGGGGCCCACCTGCTGTTCGTGGCCAAGAACCTCGAACGGATCGGCGACCACGCGACCAACATCGCCGAGATCGTGCACTTCGAGATCACCGGCCAGGAAATCGTCTCCGAACGGCCGAAACTGGACACGCTGACGCCATGACGCCCACGGTTCTCGTGGTCGAGGACGAGGACGCCCTCGCCACCCTGCTGCAGTACAATCTCGAGAAGGAAGGCTATCGCGTGATCCACGCCGGCGACGGCGAGGAGGCGTTGATGCTGGTCCAGGAGGAGCTGCCGGATCTGGTGGTTCTGGACTGGATGCTGCCCAAGGTCTCCGGCATCGAGGTCTGTCGCCGCCTGCGCCAGCGGCCGGAAAGCCGCAACCTGCCGATCCTCATGCTGACGGCCCGGGGCGAGGAGAGCGACCGTGTGCGCGGCCTCGACACGGGCGCCGACGACTATGTCGTCAAACCCTTCGCCATGAGCGAGCTGACCGCCCGCATTCGCGCCGTGATGCGACGCATCCGGCCCGGTCTGGCCGACGACCGGGTGACCTGTGGCGACATCGTCATGGACCGCGTCGCCCACCGGGTGAAGCGCGGCGGGACCGAGATTCATCTGGGCCCGACCGAGTTCCGCCTGCTCGACCATCTGATGCAGCACCCCGGCCGGGTTTTCAGCCGCGAGCAGTTGCTCGACGCGGTCTGGGGCAGCGACGTCTATGTCGAGGCGCGGACCGTCGACGTGCACATCGGCCGGCTGCGCAAGGCGCTGAACGGCAAGGCGGACACCGACCCGATCCGCACCGTGCGGTCGGCCGGCTATTCCCTGGATCTCGACGCCTGATCCCTGTCCCCTGCAAACGCCGGAAGGGCGCACGTAGCGGCTTGCCGGTGCGCCCCCCCGTTCCCTAAAACCCGCCCATGAACATTCTTCTCGTCGGATCGGGCGGGCGCGAACATGCGCTGGCCTGGAAGATCAAGCAGTCGCCGCTGCTTACGCGGCTGGTCGCCGCGCCGGGCAATCCGGGCATCGCCGGCCTGTGCGAGACGCGGCCCGTAAAGGTCACCGACGTCGACGGGCTGGTGGCCCTGGCGCTCGAGATCGGCGCGGATCTGGTGGTCGTGGGCCCGGAGTCGGCGCTGGAAGTCGGGCTGGCCGACCGGCTGAACGCCCTGGGCATCCCCTGCTTCGGGCCGACCGCCGCGGCCGCGCGGCTGGAAACGTCCAAGGCCTTCAGCAAGGACTTCCTCGCGCGCCACGCCATGCCGACCGCCGCCTATGGCGTGTTCGAGACCATGGACGCCGCCAGCGTCTTTCTCGACACCCAGACCGCGCCCTATGTGATCAAGGCCGACGGCCTGGCCGCCGGCAAGGGCGTGGTCATCGCCGAAACGCGCGCGGACGCCGACGCCGCCGTCGCCGACATGTTGGGCGGCCGGTTCGGCCAGGCCGGGGCCAGGGTGGTCATTGAGGAATTCATGCCGGGTGAGGAGGCCAGCTTCTTCGCCCTCTGCGACGGCGAGACGGCCATCCCGTTCGGTTTCGCCCAGGATCACAAGCGCGCCTATGACGGCGACATGGGCCCCAACACCGGCGGCATGGGCACCTATTCGCCGGCGCCGGTTCTGACCGACGCCCTGGCGCGGCAGGCGTTCGAGACCTGCATCCTGCCGGCCGTCCGCGGCATGGCCGCCGAAGGGACGCCCTATCGCGGCGTGCTCTACGCGGGGCTCATGCTGACGCCGGACGGGCCCAGGCTGGTGGAATTCAACGCCCGTTTCGGCGATCCGGAATGTCAGGTCCTGATGCTGCGGCTTCAGAGCGACCTTGTGCCCTATCTGCTGGCGGCCGCCACCGGGACCCTGGCGGACCTGCCCCCGCCGGCCTGGAGCGACGAAGCCGCGCTGTGCGTGGTGATCGCGGCCGACGGCTATCCGGACAGTCCGATCAGCGGCGCGGTCATTCGCGGCGCCGAGGGCGAGGCGGATGGAGAATCCGTGGTGTTTCACGCGGGTACGGCCCGCGACCCGGACGGGACCCTGCGGTCGGCGGGCGGGCGGGTTCTCAATGTCTGCGCCGCGGGGGAGACCCTCGCCGAAGCGCGGCGGCGCGCCTATGCGCGCGTCGGCGAGATCGATTTCCCGGGCGGCTTCCATCGGACGGACATCGGTTGGCGCGCCCTCTGACGGTGGCCACTCAATCTGGGCAATTGAACCTCCCCCTGCCCAGGCGGTTATATCTGGGGTTGTGAATCGCGTAAGCGTCGGGGGGACGCGAAATGAAATTCAACTTATGGCGGTATGTTCTCTGCCTGGTCCGCGGCGGCCATCACTACAAGAACAGTCGTAGCCGACGCGGCTACGCCACCTGCCAGAAGTGCGGCCGGCGCAAGCGGTGGCGCTGACATCAAGCCGTCCTTGCACCGCCCGCGCCAGCCCCTAAACTCGCGACTTCAAACAAGCGTACGAAAATGGGGAAACGCTCATGGCCGAGGCCGCCGCGGCGCCGACCGCTCAGGATCTCAATTCGGGCACCAAGCCCGTCGAAGAGCGTCACCGCATTGATGAAGGCCGCCTCGCCGACTGGCTGAAGGCCAACGTCGAGGGTTACGAAGGTCCGCTCGAGGTGCGCCAGTTCAAGGGCGGCCAGTCGAACCCCACCTATCAGCTGGTCACGCCGAACAAGCGCTACGTCCTGCGCCGCAAGCCGCCGGGCAAGCTTCTGCCATCGGCCCACGCCGTCGACCGCGAGTTCAAGGTGATCTCGGCCCTCGGCAAGACCGGCTTTCCGGTGGCGCACGCCTACGCCCTTTGCACCGACGACGATGTCATCGGCACCATGTTCTACGTGATGGACAACGTGGAGGGCCGGATCCTCTGGGACCTGACCCTGCCGGACTACGCGCCCGCCGAACGCAACGCGATCTACAGGGCCAAGATCGGCACGCTCGCCGCCCTGCACAACACCGACTACGAAGCCATCGGTCTGGGCGACTACGGCCGGCCGGGCAACTATTTCAGCCGGCAGATCGACCGCTGGATCAAGCAGTACAAGGCCTCCGAGACCCAGGTCATTCCGTCGATGAACCGGCTGATGGAGTTCCTGCCGACCTCCACGCCCGAGGATGACAAGACCTCGATCGTTCATGGCGACTACCGCCTCGACAACATGGTGCTGCACCCCACCGAGCCGCGTGTCGTGGCCGTGCTGGACTGGGAGCTGTCGACGCTCGGCAACCCCATGGCTGACTTCTCCTACCTTCTGATGCACTGGGTGATGCCGGGCGCGGAGCGGGCGTCGCTGTCGGGCATCGAGGATCTCAAGGCCTGGGGCATCCCGACCATCGAGGAGGTGGTCGAACAGTACTGCGGCCTGACCGGCCGCAGCGGCGTGCCGAACCTCGACTGGTACTTCGCCTACAACCTGTTCCGGCTGGCCGGCATCTGCCAGGGCATCGTCGGCCGGGTGCGCGACGGCACGGCCGCCAGCGCCCACGCCCAGACCATGGAGGCGCGGGTTCCGGCGCTGGCGGACGCCGCCCTCGCCTTCGCCATCAAGGCCGGCGCCTGATGGCGCGGGTCGGCAGACGAGTCGTCGCCGGCGCCGTTCTGGCCGTGATCGCGGTCGGCGCGGGCCTTGGTCTGGCGCAGGCCAGGACCACGGCCCCGGCGCCGTCGCTGACCTATGTCCAGGCCGGCCGGCTGCTGGCCGATCCGGCCACGGGCAAGGTCGAGGCCGGGCGCACCCTGGTCATCCAGGACGGCAAGGTGCTGCGCGTCGAGGACGGCTTCACCACGGCCGAGGGCGCGAAGGTCATCGACCTGCGGGACAGCTTCGTCCTGCCCGGCCTGATCGACAGCCATGTCCACCTGACCAGCGAGCAGGGACCCAACTCCCAGCTCGAGGAATACACAAAGACCCGCTCCGACCTTGCGCTGGATGGCGCCTGGAACGGACTGAAGACGCTGAAGGCCGGCTTCACCACGGTGGCCGATCTGGGCGCGCCGAACGAGTCGATCTTCGCCCTGCGCGCCGCGATCCGCACGGGCCGCATCCCCGGTCCGCGGATCATCGCCGCCGGGTCCCCGATCTCGGTCCACGGCGGTCATGGCGATCCGACCAACGGCATGCCCGAGGAGCTGGTGCATGTGTTCCGGCCGACGTCGGTCTGTTCAGGCGCCGACGATTGCCGCCGCGCGGTGCGCGAACAGGTCCGGGCCGGCGCCGACATCATCAAGATCACCGCCACCGGCGGCGTGCTGTCCAACACCGCCGCGGGCCTTGGCCAGCAGTTCTCCGACGACGAGCTGAAGGCCATCGTCGAGACCGCCCATTCCATGGGCCGCAAGGTCACCGCCCACGCCCACGGGGTCGACGGCATCAACTCCTTCCTGCGCGCCGGCGGCGACTCGATCGAGCATGGCACCTATCTCGACGCCGACTCGATCAAGCTGTTCCGGTCCACCGGCGCCTGGCTGGTCCCCACCCTGTCGGCCGGCGATTTCGCCGCGCGCGAGGCGGCGCGACCCAACACCTTCTTCACGCCCGCCCAACGGGACAAGGCCCTGCTGGCAGGACCGCGCATGCTCGACATGGCCCGCCGGGCGCATGAGGGCGGGGTCAGGATCGCCTTCGGCACCGACACCGGTGTTTCGGCTCACGGCGAAAACGCCGGCGAGTTCGCCCTGATGGTCAAGGCCGGCTTCACCCCGCTGGAGGCGATCCGCGCGGCGACCATCTGGGCCGCCGAGCACCTCGGCCTCCTGGACCAGATCGGTTCCCTGCTGCCGGGCAAACAGGCGGACCTGATCGCCGTGCGCGGCGATCCGCTGACCGACGTGACCGTGCTGACCAAGGTGACCTTCGTGATGAAGGGCGGGGTCGTCTACAAATCTGAATAGTCCTCCCCTCGCAGGGGGGAGGATTTTCAGGGGGTGGGGAGCAGCTTCAGGACGGCTTCCTCGTCCTCGAACCGGGCCCGCACGGGCCAGACGGCGGCCCGGTCGCGCCAGGCCGGCGGCAGGCGGACCCAGTCCTTTTCGGTCGTGACCAGACCCGCGCCGTAGCGGGCGGCCACCTCATCCAGCAGGGCCAGATCGGCGTCACTGTAGGGATGGTGGTCGGGGAAGCGGACGAAGTCCTTCAGCTCGCAGCCGGCCGCTTCCAGCGCGCGCTCGACCTTCCACGGCTTGCCGATGCCGGCGAAGCCGACCTGCGGCCCGGCGGGCGGCGGGACGGCGGGCTCCAGCCTCGCGATCAGGACCGGACCGCCGGCGAACAGGGCCATCAGCTCCGGATCGGGCTCCGCCATGTCGGCGGGCAGCAGCATGACCACCGCATCGGCGCGCGCCAGACCGGCGGCCAGCGGCTCGCGCATCGGTCCGGCCGGAAACACCGCGCCGTCGCCGAACGGCCACTCGCCCTTGCGGGTCTCCCCGTCGACGACGACCAGCGACAGCGCCTTCTTCAGGGTCGGGTTCTGGTGGCCATCGTCCATGACCAGCACCTGGGCGCCTCCCGCCTTCGCGGCGCGGGCCCCCGCGACCCGGTCGGGCGAGATCCACAGCGGATAGTCGCGCGCTAGCATCAGCGGCTCGTCGCCGACATCGGCGGCGGCATGGATGGCGGGATCCACCCGCAGCGGCCCCTTCAGCCGGCCGCCGTAGCCGCGCGACAGGCCGTGGACGGCGACGCCCTGTTCGGTCAGAAGCCGAAGCAGCTCCCGCACCACCGGCGTCTTGCCCGTGCCACCGACCGTGAGGTTGCCGACGCAGATGACCGGCAGGCCGGCGTCCTCCGGGACCGTGCGCGCGATCCGACGGGCGGTGACCGCGGCCCAGGTCCACGACAGCGGCGTCAGGACCATCCGCGTCACCCGGCGCGGGGCGTCGGCCCTCACGTACCACCAGCGCGGCGTGGACAGCTTCATGGCAGCAGCGGCTCCAGCTGCGCCCACAGTCGGTCGAGCACGCCGGCCTCCTTGTCCGCCGCGGCGCGGGCGGCCGCGCCGGTGCGGCGGCGGAGGTCGGCGTCGCCCAGCAGGCGGTCGAGCGCGGCGGTCAGCCCTGCCGGGTCGGCGCAGCTGACGCCGCCCTCGCCCAGCGCGCCATAGACGTCGATCCAGTTGGCGTAGTGCTCGCCGTGCACCACCGGCCGGTCGAGCCGCGCGGCCTCCAGCGGGTTGTGGCCGCCGATATCGGGCAGGAAGCTGCCGCCCATCACGGCGATGTCGCCGAGGCGGAAGAACAGGCCCAGCTCCCCCAGGGTGTCGGCGATGTAGATGTCGGTCTCCGGCGTGAGCGGCTCGCCGGCCGACCGCAGGGCGATCGTCCGGTTGTGCCCCCGCAGCGCCGTGGCCAGGGCCGGGCCCCGCACCGGATGGCGCGGCACGATGACCAGCAGCGGATAGCGGCCCGTCGCCTCGACGGCGTCGGCGATCAGCGGATCCTCGCCCGGGTGGGTGCTGGCCGCGGTGACGACCAGCCGGTCGCCGGTCGCCGCCTTCAGCCGCGCCAGCTCCGCATCATCGGCCGGCAGGGTCTCGCCGACCAGCTTGAGGTTGGCGTAGCCATCGACAAGGGCGCCGAGATCCTTGAGGCGCAATCCGGTGCGGACGTCCTGGGGCAGGATCAGGTCGAAGGCGCGCAGCACCGCGTGAGCGAGGCCGGGAAACCGCCGCCAGCCCTTCGCGCTCTCCCGGGTCATGCGCGCCGAGACCAGCGCGAGTTTCGCGCCCCGCGCCTTCGCCCCAAGAAGCAGGTTGGGCCAGAGTTCGCTCTCGACAAAGATCGCGACGTCCGGCCTCCAGTGGTCGAGGAAGCGGGCGGCGGCCGAGGGGGTGTCGACCGGGATGTACTGGTGCAGCGCGCCGGCCGGCAGGCGACGCGCCAGCAGGTCCGCCGAGGTGGCCGTGCCCGAGGTGACCAGAACCGTGACGTCCGGCCGTTCCCGGCGCAGCCGCTCCACCAACGGCAGCAGCGAGACGGTCTCGCCGACGCTGGCGCCGTGCAGCCAGACCAGCGCGCCGGCCGGACGGGCCTGTCCCGCGCGGCCGAGCCGTTCGCCCAGCCGGGCGGGATCTTCCTTGCCGCGCCGCGCCCGGCCGCGAAGAAGGGACGGGACCGCGAGGGCGACCAGCGCCGTGGCGCCGCGATAGAGGGTCAGGGAGGCGGCCTGTCGCACGGGGCTCAGACCACGTCGGCGGGAGCGAGGTGACAGGCATGACCGCTGGCGCCGCTCTCGATCTGCAGCGTCGCGTGGCCAATGCGGAACCGGCTGTTCAGGGCGTCGGCGGTGTCGTGCAGGAAACCGTCGGCGTCGGCGTTGTCCGGGCGGATCAGATGGACGGTCAGGGCCGTCTCCGTCGTGCTCATGGCCCAGATGTGCAGATCGTGGACCTCGGTGACGCCCGGACGGGCGGCCAGCCAGGCGCGGACGGCCTCCGGGTCGATCCCGCGCGGCGCGGCGTCAAGCGCCAGGTCCAGGGAGTCACGCAGCAGGCCCCAGGTCCCGGCGACGATCACCGCGGCGATGACAAGGCTGACGGCCGGGTCGAGCCATGTCCAGGACGGCGCGATCCAGATCACGGCGGCGGCCACCACGACGCCCAGCGACACGGCCGCGTCGGCGGCCATGTGCAGGAAGGCGCCGCGCACGTTCAGGTCATGCTGGCCACGCATGAACATCAGGGCCGTGGCCGTGTTGATGACCACGCCTATGATCGCCACCACCATCACCGGACCGGGCGACAGCGGTTCGGGCGCGCCGAGGCGACGGATGGCCTCCCAGACGATCGCGCCGACCGCCACCAGCAGCAGGCCCGCGTTGGCCAGCGAGGCCAGGATCGTGCCCTTGCGCAGTCCGTAGCTGCGGCGCGCCGTCGGCAGCTGCTTCGCCATCGCCGCCGCGCCCCAGGCCATCAGCAGGCCCAGCACATCGGACAGGTTGTGCCCCGCGTCGGCGACCAGGGCTAGCGAATGGGTGATCAGACCGGCGGCGGCCTCGACCACCACGAAGGCGATGTTCAGCCCGGCGCCGATCGCGAAGGCGCGGCCGAAATCGGCCGGGGCGTGGCTGTGGCCATGACCGTGCGCATGGCCATGGTCATGGCCATGGCGGTGATCATGATCGTCGTGGCCGTGGGAATGACCGTGATCGGCGTGGGGCATGTCGCTCAGGGTCTCACTGCGCGCCGGCGCCGTCCACCAGCGCCTCGGCGCGGCGCTGCACGGCGGTCAGGCGCGTGGACCATTGCGTGGTCATCGCGTCCATGTCGTCGCCTTTTTCGACGAAGGCGGGGCCGTCCCAGACAATGACGCCGCGGGCGAACGGCAGCGGAATGACGGTCCGGTCCCAGCTTCCCGCCCGCAGACAGGGCCTTGTCGCCAGACCACAGAAGATCGCCGGCGCGCCGGTGATCCGCGCCACGGTCAGGGCGCCGCCCTGCATGACCTCGGCAGGGCCGCGCGGGCCGTCCGGGGTGATGGCGATGCCGCCGCCGCCACGGACCCATTTGGCCATCTCACGCAGGGCCTGTTCGCCATGCTTGTTCTTGTTCGGGTCCGAGGCCTTCTTCGACGATCCGCGAATGGCGGGGAAGCCGATCTTCTGCACGGTCAGGGCGATGAACTCCCCGTCGGCCGACAGGGAGATCAGGGCCCGCATGTCCTGCCGGTTCGGCGCCTGGGGCCAGCATCGCGGGGCGAGCGGGATCTGGGCGTGCCAGAAGCAGAGGATCGCCCCGCCTTCGCGGGCCCAGACCGCCTCGGCCATGGCCTGACCTTCGCTGGTCCAGCGCGTCGTGGCGTAGCAGAACCGCAGCCAGGCGGCGAAGACCGTCGCCAGCGTCTGCTGGACGGCGGCCGACCGGAAGAACGCCTTCACGCGGGAGTCTCCTCGGGAATACTGTCGAGGTCCTGGGCCCGGGCGAGGCGCGCGTAGAGGCCGCGCTTGCGAACCAGGGACGCATGGGTGCCGGTCTCGACGACCTTGCCGCGCTCGATGACGTAGATGCGGTCAGCGTGTTTCACCGTCGACAGGCGGTGGGCGATGACGATCGTCGTACGGCCGGCCATCAGGCGGTCCAGCGCCTCCTGGACCTGCGCCTCGCTTTCGGTGTCGAGCGCGCTGGTGGCCTCGTCGAGCAACAGGATCGGCGCGTTCTTGAGGAAGGCGCGGGCGATGGCGATGCGCTGCCGCTGGCCGCCGGACAGCCGCGTGGCCGCCTCGCCGACGATGGTCTCGTAGCCATCCGGCTGTTCGAGAATGAACTCATGGGCGGCCGCGCGGCGGGCGGCCTCCTCGATCTCGGCGTCCGTGGCCTGGGGCCGGGCGTAGGCGATATTGGCCCGGATGGTGTCGTCGAACAGGAACGGCTCCTGGGTGACAAAACCGATCCTCGCCCGCAGGGAGGCGATGGTCACGTCGCGCACGTCCGACCCGTCCACCGTCACCCGACCGCCCGTGGCGTCATAGAACCGCGGGATCAGAGACAGGACGGTGCTCTTGCCGCCGCCCGACGGTCCGACCAGGGCGACCATCTCGCCACGGTGGGCCTCGATGGTCACATCGTCCAGGATGGGGCCGGTTTCGTCATAGGCGAAGGTGACGTTGTCGAGCCGCACCTCGCCATCACCGGCGGTCATGACATGGGCGCCCTCCGCCTCGCGAACCTCCGGCTCCACGTCGAGCGCGGTGAACAGCCGGCGGGCCGCGGTCATTCCCTCGGCGAAGACCGTCTGAAGATTGGCCAGCTGGCGCAGGTTCTGCCCGGCCATGCCCAGCAGGGCGAAGAAGGCCATGAAGTCGCCGGGGTTCATGTTGTGACGCCAGCCGACGTAGACGAAGATTCCGGCGCTGACGAACACCGTCAGCAGTTCAGTGACCGGCGCGGCCTGGGCCCGGGCGTTGGCGCCCTTGATGACGAACTTCTGGCGTTCGGCGATGACCGCCGCGACCCGGCCCTCCTCGTAGGCCTCGCGGTTCTCCATCTTGACGACGCGGACCCCGTCCAGGCTTTCCATCAGCGCCGTGGACAGGTCGCTGGTCGCGGCCATGGCGCCCTTGGCGGCCTTCTTCGAGCGCTTCGAGAAGCGGCGCATCAGCCGGCCGGCGAAGGGACCGACCAGGGCCACGCCGGCGGCCAGGATCGGATCGCGCTCGATCATGGCGATCATGCAGCCGGCCACAATGAGGGCGCTCTGGGTCCAGTTGACGATGCCGCTGGTGGCCGCCTCGCGAATCAGGGCCGCGTCGTAGAGGACCTGGGAGACGAAGCTGCCCGAGTGGGTCGCCCGCAGCCGCGCGAGGTCGGCCCGCATCATCCGGCCAAACAGTTCCTTCTGGATGTCGCCGACGAGGCCGTGGCCGATGGCGTTGACCAGCATCGCCTGGAGTATCTGCGCCAGCGCCCGGCCGAGGCCGTAGGCGATGATCGTCAGCGGGATAATGATGATCGCGCCGGGCTTGGGGTTGCGGCCCAGCAGGTCGTTGACCGCCGGTTCTATGGTCTGGGCCAGCAGGGTGCTGAGCAAGGCGACGCCCGCGGCGCAGACCAGCGCGACCGTCACGCCCTTCCAGCGGCGCTTGAGGTAGGCCTGCCAGACGCGTCCCGCCAGCTGACGGTCGGTCATCTCGGCTGGCGCGGCGACAATCATGGAGTTGGGAATCGGCCCTGAAGACGTTTGCGTTCGGCGCGGAGAGCCCTACTTAGGACGCTCTTGCAGGGAGCGCCACTTGTCGCCGCGTTTCGACCTATCCACCGGCTGGGGCCGCTTCAAGGCCTACTGGCAGTCCCTCTGGGGGGATCACGCCTTCCTGCGCCTTGGATTCTCCAACGCCCACTGGATCGGGCCGGACATGGTCCGCGCCGCCCAGCCCTGGCCGTTCCAGCTGCGCTGGTGGAAACGCGACGGGATCAAGACCGTCATCAACCTGCGCGGCGGGTTCGACACCGGCTTCTATGTGCTTGAGCGCGAGGCCTGCGAACGGCTGGGGCTGAAGATGATCGACTTCACCATCACCTCGCGCGAGGTCCCCCGCCGCGAAACGGTGCTGGGCGCCCGCGACCTGTTCGCCAGCATCGAATATCCGGCGCTGATGCACTGCAAGTCGGGCGCGGACCGCGCCGG
>Ga0075012_10002366_pt1 | contig 18607 bp, 15 predicted proteins | sample All_14_2_FD_71474 | JGI IMG/M metagenome (GOLD analysis project Ga0075012, IMG submission 71474) | Freshwater microbial communities in response to fracking from Pennsylvania, USA - Allegheny Zone_MetaG_DW_15 | ecosystem: Environmental > Aquatic > Deep subsurface > Groundwater > Drilled... | reverse complement strand
CTTTTATGGCTTGGCGTTTGAAGGTCTGGGGCTTGCCGCGTATTTGCAGTTAAGACGGGAGGGAGATTTTCCACTAAAAAAGGAGCTGCCGTGGCTGGCTTCTTTTGGCATTGTTGGAGGCGTCGCCGGTTGGGTCGATATGTTCCTGACCAGTGGCACACTCGCTGAGATATCAAGCATCTTGAGCATTTTTCGCATCATCGTCCACCTCCTGACCGGGTTGCTGCTGTTACGATTTGGCTGGGGAATGCTCAATAACCTAAACCCTCTTCCCGCTTGGAGCATCTTCATCCCCGGGATATTGATTGTCCCGATTGCGTTCGTCATAACATATGCGGTGACGACATTCATCACGCCTTCCCCCATCGAGATCCCGATCGAAATCTGGACCCGCTACCTGCTCTATATGCCAGGCAGTTTCCTCGCTGGTATCGGGTTTCTCCGTCAATGGTACGCACAGCGGAAGTTGGGTCTTTATGATGTTTCCAATCTGATGCTTGGAGCGGGGCTGGCTTTCCTCTTTGAGGCTGTGGTGATGGGATTGATCGTCCCAGCCGCGCCCTATGGACCTGCTTCTTATTACAACTATGACCGTGTGATCCATAATGCTTTCAGCGGGGAAAGCATTGAAGTCAGCAAACAATATGGTCTGACTGCCTGGCTGGACTATCAAAGCGTCCTCAATACCACAGGAATCCCGATCGAGATCTGGCGCTTGCTCTCTGCAGTGATTGTCACCTATTTCGTTGTGAAAGCGTTAGATGTCTTCGAAGCCATTCGCAAACGTCAGGTGCGCGCGCTGCAGGAGGATCGTGACCGCGCCCAAAGGGAGGCGTTCGAGGCTCAGATCCTTGCGCGCCAAACCACTGAGAACTGGACGAATGCGCTAATCAATATCAGCCGCCGCATTGCCGAACTCGAACACGTGGATGATATCCTCATCTACATCGTGGATACCGTCCACCAATTGCTACGGACAAATTTCGTCGGCGTGGCGATCCAAAATCAGGAAAATTCAAGCCTCGAATTGAAATGCTATTCGAACAGCAGTAGTATCCATCTGGTGGCGAATGTCTCCGTAGCCGTCACCAATCCTCTCATCCTGGATGTGATGCGAAGCTCGAACTCCTATCTTTCACAGGGCAGCGAAGCAGTCGAGATGTTCAATGGCATTTGTTTTTTCACAAACGAACTGGCGAGAGCCACAGTCATCGTCCCCTTGAAACTGGAAAACACGAATATTGGCGCACTGTGGATCGCGCGCTTTGAAGACGATCAGTTCTCTGAAACGGACATGATCTGGCTTGAGAGTATGGCAGACCAGGTCGCGATCGCCATCCAGCATGGGTTGATGACCTCCCAACTTCAATCATTATCCATTGTTCAGGAACGCGGGCGCATTGCACGTGAAATGCATGATGGTCTGGCGCAAGTACTCGGATATTTGAACCTGCAAACCCAAACACTCGGTTCATTATTAAATCAGGGCAAGGTCGAAAAACTACAAGATGAACTGACGCAAATGCGGCAGGCAATTCAGACCGCGCATGCGGATGTACGCGAGAACATTTTGAGTCTGCGGACAACGCTTGCGCAGGAAAAGGGATTAGATGCTGCCGTGGAAGAATATCTGACCGAGTTCGGCATTCAAATGGGTATTAAGACCAAGTTCGCTTTTCAAGTGGAAGGTGAATTAAATCTTTCCTCTGTCGCTGAGGTTCAGCTTGTTTGCATTTTGCAGGAGGCGCTGACGAACATACGAAAGCACGCCCAAGCACAGCAGGTGGATGTGTTAATAAGAAAGGAAAAACACGGGGATGGAGATCATATCCACATGCAGGTCATGGATGATGGAATTGGCATTCAGGTGGCTGGTTCAAAGCGTAACTTTGGCTTGCAAACCATGCGAGAACGAGCCGAAAGCGCAGGCGGAAAGTTGAACATCAAGTCTGGCAATGGTCATGGTACAAAAATCGAGTGCATGCTCCCCTGTCTTCAACCGGAAAGATTACAAAAGCAAAGTGTGGTACTCCATTGAGAGCCTTATATTTTGAAACGAGAGAACTTACATGAACGTGCGCGAATGGGCTTTACCTGTTTACACGATCCTGATGCAATTGGCAGTCGGCGCGTTTGCCATTCTATGGCTGATCCGCTATCTGGCTGGGTATAAATTCAACGCACAGGAGATCGACCATATCATAAGCAATCCAATATTGGTCATTGCCATTACGGCAGTGGTCGCCATGGGCGGCGCGCATTTCCATTTGAGCAAACCGTTTCATTCATTCCTGGCGGTGCTAAATTTCAAAACATCGTGGTTGAGTCGGGAGATCGTATTCTCGATCCTTTTCTTCATGTCCACTATGAGCGTACTGTATCTAACCTATTTCCAGACCCGCCGCCGCAGGTTGATCTCCATACTCGGTTGGATGGCGATCATATTCGGTTTCATCCTGATCTACTGCATGGCACGCATTTACCTCATCCCCACCCAGGTGGCGTGGAACTCGACCACGGTCATCTTTTCGTTTTACACGACTGCGTTGATGCTGGGAGGCATGGCAATTTCCACCTTAATGGTGCTGGATCTGAAATTTGCTGAGATCCAAAAAGCGGATGATGTAGATCTGCTCGCCCAGGTGATACGCTATTCCTACGGCGGGTTGACCGCGCTGACATTGGTACTCGTCGCCTTGAGCCTTACTATCATTTATGTTCAGATCCGCCTCCTTGCTCAGGGAGACATGATCGCCCGCACCAGCCTGAGTCTGCTCGTTGATATTTACCTGCCGCTCTTCCTACTGAGACTCATCTTCCTTATCTATGCATCCACTTCTCTCGTGTACGCCGTAATAAGAATGTACAGGCTGAAATCTCCCCCACAGAATTTGATGATGCCAGTATATCTATCCTGTTTGTTGATCCTCGTGGGCGAGATTATCGGACGCTTCCTGTTTTACGCCACACATATCCGTGTGGGACTATAAAAATCGAATGGTGACAGAATGACTATCAAAGTTTTAATTGCAGACGACCATAAATTATTCCGCCAGGGATTGATCGGCTTGATGAAGACCCGCGAAGACCTTGTTGAAGTGATCGGCGAGGCGGAGACGGGTGAAGAAGCTATCCAAATGGCAGAAAAGCTGAATCCAGATGTGATCCTTATGGATATTTACATGCCGCAGCTGGACGGACTCCAAGCCGCGAAGGAGATCCATCGTCGTCTCCCGCACATTGCAGTAGTGATGCTGACCTCTTCAGAGCGAGATGGGCATTTATATGAAGCCGCCCAGATTGGTGTGGCGGGATATTTACTGAAAAGCCTCGATGCAAATGAACTGTTCGATCTACTACGCGGTGTGACCAACGGCGAGACCGCCATGACGCGCACGATGGCATCAAAATTGCTCAAGAGTGTTGCAAACCGCATGGCAGATGAAGATAAAGGTGAACAATCCCTGACCGAACGGGAACTGCTCGTACTGCGTCTGGTCGCCAGCGGAGCAAGCAATCAGGAGATCGCCGACAAACTAACCATTTCCGTCAATACCGTCAAAAGCCATATCAAGAACATTTTGGAAAAACTTCAACTCGAAAACCGCACACAAGCTGCCACCTATGCCTTGAAACATGGCTTGGTGTCGCCGCGTGACAATTAATATACAACATGAAAACATCGCTAAAAATCTGTTTAATTGTGCTCTTCCTCGCATCCTGTCAGAGTACTTCCCCCAGTCCCACTTCAACTGTGATTCCAGCTGAAACAGTCCGACCGACAGAGACGGTATCGCCGCAAGTGCAAGCGCATCAGAAGGAACTCACATCAATCTGGGAGAACAGCATCCATGCGCAGGGTAGCGACCCTGTCAATTGCGAAGATTGCCACCGCACAGAGAACGGCGTCGTGTTGAAAGAGGTTTCGTGGCGCAACCAGCAAACGGGTCAGTATGAAGCGGTTTCCGGGTCGAATGCTCTTTGCAGTCAGTGCCATACAGAAATATCCGCCGGGCATGTCCACATGGCTTTCTCATGTATCGATTGCCATGACCCTCACAAGGTCGAAGTCTCCTGCACGGATTCCGGCTGTCACACCGATATTCCAACCGTTTTCTTCGAACTTCCCGCCACACCAACAGGAGGACACCCCAACAGCGGGTCATCGTTTTGTGGCGGCACGAATTGTCATTCGGTGGCCACGGCTGTGGCGGAAACCACAGGAACCGCCCACGGTCCTGAACATGCCCATGTGACCTGTGAAGCCTGCCATGACGCCAGCCAATTACAAGTGGGACCATCGCCTGAAGACGGATATTGGGTGCTCTGGCAGGAAGTTGAAACCAATGGATCGATTTTCACCGAACCTCTGCATTCTCACGATATTCAATTCGTCGTGGATTGTGCCCGCTGCCATTTTGAAAATAATCCCTGGGGTCTGCCCCTGATAACCGAACAGGAAGCCGAAGACTAGTGCTTGCTTAATCACCCTTAAGGGTGATTAAAGAGTGCTCTAAGGTGGGATGATACCGGAGCGCCGGAATGGTATCCTGATGGTGAAAAATGACACAAACTAGGCGTTTGTCGCCATAATCCCCATCAGGAGAGTGCTTATTGCAAAGAGACCCAAATCTGCTTCATGTCCCATGCCATCTGGCATATCACTTTTCCAAACCATATCGAACTTCCAACCATTAATGGAGGAAAGCATGACCCAAAATAATTTCCTCACCAAGGCACTCAATGACACCGTGATGACCCGGCGCAGTTTCCTTAAGTGGAGCGCCGCGATCGGCGGGACCGCAGCACTTGCAGGCGGCGTCGATTTCGGTCTTAAGGCGATCGAAGGTGCTGCTGCGGCAGGTGAGGAACAAACTCTCACAGTAGGGTGCTATCACAACTGCGGCGGTCGTTGTATTCTGGCTACCAAGGTGAAAGACGGCACACTCCTGCGTATTGTCCCTGATCCCACACCTATTGAGGATGAAACTCCTGAAGTCCCGCGCGCCATCCCTTGCGTGCGTGGACGCTCCCAGATCAGGCGCGTGTATGCTCCTGATCGCTTGAAATACCCGATGAAGAGAGTCGGCAAGCGCGGTGAAGGTAAATTCGAGCGCATCACTTGGGAAGAAGCATTGGATACCATCGCTAATGAGATGAAGCGCATCAAGGAAACGTACGGAAACGAAGCGTTCTATTTCAATTATGCATGGGGCGTCACCTGGACTGGCCCTGACGGCTCTTCGATCATTCAAAGATTGTTGAGCATGTTCGGCGGTTATGTTGGCTACTACGGCACATATAGCGAAGCCGCTTACGGCGTTGCCATGCCTTACATCACTGGTGGTTATGCTGGAAATTCTGCTGATGACGTGGTCAATTCCAAGCTTGTTTTGCTGCTCGGCGATAACTCGCTCGTCACCCGCTCCGGCGGCGATAACGGCGGGTATTGGTATATGAAAGCCGCGCAGAACGGCACGAAGTTCATCGTCGTTGATCCCATCCTGACAGATACCGTTGCTGCAACTCAGGGCGAATGGGTTCCGATCAATCCGGGAACCGATGTGGCTCTGATCGCCGCGATGGCATATGTGATGGTCAAAGAAAACCTGTACGATAAGGAATTCATGGCAACCCACACCGCCGGTTTCGACGAGAGCACCCTGCCCGAAGGCGCGCCACGCAATTCGTCCTACATGGCGTACCTGATGGGCAAGGGCTACGACAAAGTTGAGAAGACTCCTGAATGGGCTGCAGCCATCACCGGTATTCCCGCAGAACGCATCGCGAATCTGGCTCGTGAGATCGCGTCCGTCAAACCCTGCGCGATCATTCAGTGCTGGGGTCCGCAGAGGCGCGCCTATGGCGAACAATTCGTCCGCGCAGTTCCCATCCTCGCTGCCATGACCGGCAACTTCGGCATCAAAGGCGGCAATACGGGACAACTCCCTGGCGGCGGATACTGCCCAATGGGCGGCATTCCAGTTCCTCCCAACCCTGTACAGGTCTCCATCCCGTGCTTCATGTGGCCCGATTTCGTCACACGCGGCACTGAGATGACGGTTGAGAAGGATTACATCCGCGGCGCGAGCACCGGCTGGAGCGCCAACGCTGGCGACACAACCACCACGCAGGCGAACAAAGACCTCCGCTTGAAATCCAACATGAAGTTCATGTGGAATCACGGCGGCAACTGCATCATCAACCAGCACGCAGATGTCAACTACACCCGTAAAATGCTTGAGGATGACTCGAAACTGGAAATGATCGTTACCGTCGAAGTAGGTAACACCCCCAGCACCTTGTACTCGGACATCATCCTGCCCGGTACGACCGGTTTCGAAGTTGATAACATCATCACCGGCGAAGGTCACGGCATCAAGGGCAATCACGCCTGGGCGCTCTTCAATCACAAAGTCATCGAGCCGATGTTCGAAGCCAAGGACGATGTCTGGATCGCCGAGCAGCTCGCTGACCGGCTTGGGTTCGGCGAAGAATTCCGCGATGGTCACATTACCCGCGACGATTGGCTGCGGGATATGGTTGCTGGTGCTCACGCGAGCGTCCCGGACTTCCCGTCCCTCGAAGAATTCAAGGAAAAAGGTTTCTTCAAACTTACGGGTGGCAAACCGTTCGTCGCGTTCGAAGCGTTCCGGGCGGATCCTGTGGCGAATCCTCTTCCCACAGCAACGGGCAAGATTGAGATTTACTCCCCCGTACTGGCAAATTTGAAGAATGAAGAAATTCCCCCGATCCCATCCTACATCCCCGAATGGGAAGGTGTGAGTGACCCGCTGCGCGAAAAATATCCGCTGCAGATGATGACCACGCACTTCATTGCACGTTCACATTCGACCTTCGAAAACGTCGACATCCTGCGCGAGGCGCATCCGCAATGCCTGTGGATCAACGCTCTGGATGCGGAAGAACGCGGCATCAAGAATGGTGATACGGTCAAGGTCTACAACGACCGCGGTACCGTTCATATCCCAGCGTATGTAACCAATCGTGTCCGCCCCGGTACGACCAACATGCCCCAGGGTGCTCACTTTACACCCAACGCCGATGGCGTAGACATTCGCGGCTGCGGCAACACGTTGACAAACTATCGCCCCACCCCGATGGCTAAGGGATTCACGGCACACACCAACCTGGTTCAGGTCGAGAAGTTATAAGGAGAATGAACCATGGCTAAACAACTTGCTTTTTACGTAGATTTGAATAAATGTTCCGGCTGCAAAGCCTGTCAGATCGCCTGCAAGGACAAGAGCAGCCTCCCCATCGGTGTCCGTTGGCGCCGTGTCTTCCAATACGAAGGTGGCGAGTGGATCAACCAAAATGGACAAATGATCCCCAGTAACGTGTACGCCTACTCCGTTTCGTCCGCTTGTATGCACTGCGAAAAACCGATCTGCATGGAAGTCTGTCCAACCAGCGCGATCTCCAAACGCGATGACGGCATCGTGTTGATCAATGCCGACATGTGCATTGGCTGCCGCTACTGCTCATGGGCTTGCCCGTATGGCGCGCCGCAGTTCAACGAAGAACTGAATGTGATGACCAAATGCGATATGTGCCATGACCTCGTGGACAAGGGCGAACGCCCCGCCTGCGTGGAATCGTGCCCCTACCGCGCCATGGACTTTGGAGAACTGGAAGAACTTCAGGCAAAGTACGGTACGTTTGCAGACCCAGCTCCATTGCCAGACTCCAGCATCACCGGACCCGCCGTGGTCTACAAACCAAACAAGGTCACCAAGTCGTCCGACACTGGAAATGGTCACTTGATGAACCTGGAGGAACTCTAAAATGGATACTCGCGAATGGGCTTTGCTAGCCTTCACAATCCTCGGACAGACCGCAGCCGGTTTGATGATCGTCCTGATGATCGTGCGCACGTTCATCGCTGCAAAAACAGGCAGTGAACCTGCAGACCGTCTCACGAAGCTGCCGCTCTTCCTCGTGGTTCCCATCATGGCATTGGCGATGCTTGCCTCCCTTTTCCACCTTGGCAGCCCACTGCACATCGTCCGTGCTGTGCCGAACATCGACTCCTCATGGCTGAGCCGTGAAGTGGTCCTCGCTGTGACGTTCGTGGTCTTTGCCGCGATCTACACCTTCCTGCAATGGCGTAAGGTCGGCGGTGAAAGCCTCCGTGTGGTCATCGGTTGGATCACCGCTGTGATCGCCGCGGTTTACATCTATGCCATGGGCATGGTCTACATGATCGCCACCCAGCCCGCCTGGAACACACTCGCCACACCGCTTACATTCATTGCTGGCAGTCTGTTGATCGGCGTACTCGGCATGGCAGCCGGATTGATTGCCGGACATGCAAGACTTAAGAAAGAAGAGGCGAACGTCGTCAACACCGCCTTACAAGGGCTCGCCATCAGCGCCATCGTCCTGCTCGGCATCGAGTTCATCGTCCTGCCGATCTACCTCGCGTACCTCGCCTCACAAGGCGGCGCTGCGCTGCAATCCCTGAACATGATGGTCGGTTCCTACGGTGTCGTGTTCTTCTTCCGCCTACTCCTTCTGTTTGTCGGAGCAGGTGTAGTGGCGGCGTACCTCTATCGCAATGCCTCCGTTGCTGAAAAAGAGAAAACACTTGCCACTCTTGCCTACAGCGCCTTCGCACTCGCGCTGGTCGGCGAAGTGCTAGGACGTTTCATCTTCTATGCCACGCACTACCGCATCGGAATCTAACCCGGCATAAACAGTTCAATTATCGGGGGTGGGCACTGGCTCACCCCCGATTTTTTGGAGGCAAATGAAACTGCGGATCAATATCCTTTTCATACTGACATTGTTCGCTGTACTGATCATGGTGACGTACAATCACGCATCCGCCCGGACCGGGGAACTGGTACGGGTCTTTGAGCTTTCTCCCAGCGGATACGAAAGAGCACACGCCCTCGCGTTCTCTCCAGATGGAGATCATCTTGCGGTTGGCGGTACCTCCGGCATTTATCTTTTCGACACTCAGCAATTATCTGAACCCGAATTTATTCAAACCAACGTCTGGGCACGCAGTCTGCTCTTTCTGCCGCAGAACAACCAACTTGTGGCAGGTTTGTTCAACAACACCGTAAAAATTTGGAACATCACAGACCCCAAACCGCTAAAAACACTGGATGCGCCAAATGGCTGGGTACGAAGCATTGCCGCCTCGCGTGACGGCTCGCTCATCGCCGCCGCATCAGACGATGACACCATCCGTATCTGGCAAACCGGTAGCGATGAATTAAAGCTGGTCTTGAACAATATGACCGGCGTCCGTGTGGTTGCGCTTTCACCGGATGGAAAATTGATCGCCGGTGCGCTTTCAGACAACACCGTCAGCGTATGGAAGGTCTCGAACGGGGAACTGCTTTACACACTCACAGGTCACAAAGATTGGCCGCGCTGTCTCACATTCTCACCCAATGGACAGATCCTCGCCTCCTGCGGGTTCGACAGAACCATCCGTTTGTGGAATATCTCTGATGGCAGTTTGATGCGAGTTTTGGAAGGTCACAAATCCAGCATCCTTGGCATCGCATTCTCACCGAACGGTCAGACCATCGCATCCGGCTCAGTCGATCAAACAGTTCGGCTGTGGAACGTCAGCGATGGCAGTGAAATAAAGATCCTGCAAGGACACACAGACTTTGTCTATGCTGTGGCATTCTCGCCGGATGGAAAAACACTCGCATCTGGCGGCGGAGACAACACTCTGCGCCTATGGAGTCTGGATGACCTGACGGTTTATCCTGATGAGGCGGTTCCAGACGTGCCCTCGGATTGCCGTCAATGCCACCACCGCCGCGGACAGAACGAACCGGCGCGCGTCATCGACTTGAGCTGTGAAGCCTGTCATGCGGGCGGCATTGGGCTTTCGTGGTGTACGGCATTCCCACGCTCCTCCTTAGCCGAGCGGACCCCGATCCATTACAACGCCACGTATGATGTCTCCGGCGTACCCGTCAACCAGAGCGATGTTGCCATTGTGCTTGCATCACCGGGGAACGGTGAGACATTTTACGCAATGGGCAATTCTCTTGCACCTGAGATTATCAGCGGCAGGGTGTACGCGAAAGACAAAGAGAACATCACAGAGATCAATGTCCGCCTTGATATCGTCTCAGACGGGAATACAACCGCTTCGCTTGTGACCAATCCAAACGCGAACGGCGATTTCACGTTCAATGTTGCAATTAATCCCAATTCACCGCCTTCGTATTCGTCCAAACCTGCCACCCGGCAATGCACGCAATGCCACGACGACTCACTGGCGCAAGCGGGCGTCCCAACTGGGACGGTTAATTTTGTCGTCACAGCCGTTACTCCCAATGGCCAATCCGCAACTGATTCGCGCTGGGCGCGTGTCGATGCCGGCGAAAGCGCCGATCTCCCAATCCAGATCCTGGACGCTGAAACTAATGAACCACTGAACGGGCTTTCCGTTGAAGCCACCACTATCTTGTATCAATGGCGTGAACGGTTCAGCAACATAACTTCCGGCACAGATGGAATGGCACAGTTGGAGTTAGAAGAGTTATCACAGGCGCCTACAACTTACGACCTGACAATCCCGCCTCAGATATTAAACGGAATGCTCTACGTCAGCCCGGAAGCCGTGACCGTGAAACTGGACCCCAATGCAGAAGAGACACTGATCACTTTGAAAGCACAAGCCATGAAGGGTCGTATCGACGGCAGCTTCTCTGCAGGGAATTCAACGAACCTTTGGGCAATTCAATTACCGGCAGGTCCCGTTTACCAGATCACGCCTACCCCTCAAAATTCATTTACATTCGAAGATATTCCTGTCGGGCAATATGTACTCACAGCAGATGTCTTCGCACTGGCTGAACAAGATCTTTTCGCACCTTCACAGGAAGTTGATCTATTCACTTCTCCAAATACGCTAGTAGATATCTCCCCCACTGCCGCGAAACCGTTGACCGGCTCCATCGCATCGGAAGATGGGAATTTCCTCCCGTTTGCATGGGTCAATGTTGGCGACCGCGAAATCATCCAAGCGGCTGACCCTTCCTCAGGCGAGTTTCTAATTCCAAACCTGCCTGAAGTTGATTTCATCACCGTATCTGCACCGGGATATTACGCCCAGCCGCAAGGGATCTCTGATACAGACTCGACTTTGAATTTCAAACTGGTGCCCCGCCCTGAGACGCAATTCATCACGTGGAATGACGGACAGGTCGTTTTGCCATCTGAAACGCTTGCCTCAGTGGACGGATTGGAATTCGATCTGTCATCTGGTTGGCTGTGGGGCGAGAGCAACACTGACTCTGAAACGCTGAATCTTCATCTACCGAATCTGGATATTGAAATCTCAAGCGGTAGTTTCGCTTTGGAATATCCCGCCGCAGGGACGGGCTGGCTGTACATCCATCAAGGCGAGGCACAAGTTTCGGGTCTCGCCGACCAGCCCCAAGTCACAGTTCGAGGCGGAGAGATGCTCGCGCTAACGGGCAATGCAATTCCCATCGCAATGGAACCATCTATCATCGTGGCGCTGCATCCCGCCCTGGAAAAATCGCCGGTCTCCGAGACCATCGAGCCAACACTTGCCGCGAAGGTCCAATCCTGGCTGGCAAAGGCAGGAATTGGGGTTTTACAGATTATTACATTTATCACCTATATTCTCTCACTTGCAACCCTATCCGTTATCGTCCTTCGCAGTTTATTCTTACTTAGAAAAAAATCATCACCCGATGAGGAGAAGTCAAATGCAGGCAAACACCATGAATGATCTAAGTTCCACCATCTTCGGGGAGTCGTTGTTGTTCGGTTTGCTGGGAAAAATCCTTTACGCCAATCTGGATAAAGCCTGGCTTGAAACATTGATCCGTGAAGATGTTTTTAGCGAAGCTCCCTTTGGCGCCGAGCAGGTGGAAATGCAGCACGGGATCGAATTGCTGCAACGCTGGTCAAATGAAAACCGCGGCGGGTTGGAAATGCCGCAATTCAAAGCATTGCAAGAAGATAATTTGCGCTTGTTCATTGGCTTAAACAAAGTTCCCGCACCTGTGTGGGAGTCGGTTTACTTTAGCGAGAAAAAATTGATATTCCAGGAACAGACCCTTCAGATCCGCGAATGGTATGCGCGTTTCGGTTTGCAGGCGGAACGCATCAACCGCGAACCCGATGACCATATCGGACTCGAAATGCTGTTCATCGCGCATCTGGCATCCCTGGCGTTACAAGCCATCGAGCAGAATGATGAAAACAAATTGAATGACATTCTGCAAGCCCAGCGCGAATTTCTTTCCGACCATCTTCTGCGCTGGGGACCGGCTTGGGCGAAACTCGTCAAGCAGCATGCTGCCACCGATTTCTATCGTGGTATCGCACATCTCACACACGGCGCATTGCTCGCCATTGCCGAAACGCTTGAGATCAAAATGCCCAAAGAGGTATCTCTGTGAGTTTGCTCAACGCCGCCGAACGGTTCGCTTCCATTGACCGTTCCCAGATCACTTTGGATCCGAAACGTTGCCTGCACGCGCAGGACCAGCATTCGGATTGCGCGGTGTGTTTTGAGATTTGTCCTGTTCAAGCCATCATCGTTGGCAAACCACCTGCGCTTGATCTGGCAAAATGCGAATCCTGTCTCGCGTGTTTGCCTGCTTGTCCTGTCGGCGCATTTCACGCGGATGACGACGTGGCTGACTTATTGACTTCCGCCACGCACATCGAAGACCAGACCGTTGAACTTCTCTGTGGACTTCACCCCCACCCCGAAAGCGGCGTCGATTCAGAATCCATCGGGATTCAAATTCACGGATGCCTCGCAGGCTTGGGAACTGGCGCTTTGCTGGCACTCTCTGCATTGGGAATAAAACGCCTCACCCTCCGCGCTGACAGTTGCTCTGACTGTCAGTGGCATTCGCTTCACTCGCAGTTTCATCTGCAAACCAAAAAAGCGACGCGCTTTTTATCGGCATGTGAAAATGACATCTCCATCACCTGCGTAGACGTGATCGAAGCACCCGCGGAACGTCCGCTGTGGGGAGCGAAGAATCCGCCACTCTCACGCCGTGACCTGTTCCGCATGATGGCAAAGCAGGGACAAGTTGCCCTGGCGCGCGCGATGGAGAATGGTGTCACCGCACCCAAATGCCAGCCGGGACGCGATAGACTGCGATTGATTTCTGCCGCTTCACACTTACCCGAATCAACTTCAAGTATCAGTCTGAATGAATTTAATTTCGCCACGCTCACCATCTCGCAAGCCTGCACTGCCTGCGGCGCATGTGGACGAGCCTGTCCCACCGAAGCGTTACGCTTCGAAACGAATGACGAAACGTCGACCTACAGCCTGACATTCTCGACGCAGAACTGCATCGGCTGTGACCTGTGCGACCATGTCTGCCTTCCGGATGCCATTTCATTAAACCATGCACCGACCTTCGAAGAAGTTTTCGGCGTGAAAGAAGCTCAGGTGGTGGAATCAGGTTCACTGGTACGGTGTGAACGATGCAAGTCCTTAATGGCAGCGCGTGACGGTGTGAAATTATGTCCGCTGTGCGAGTATCGCCGTGCCCATCCATTCGGCTCGATGATGCCGAAGAAAGTTTTACGAGAATCCCGCTCATGATCGTAGATGTGACAAGATCCAGCCTGCCTGAAATCAAAAACCCGGCACTGCGCGAGTACGCGAATATTTATGTGCAGATCTATCAGGATTTCATGGATCAGGTAAAAGCGATGGGACTCGAGGTCGAGAACGAAGATACGACCGCGCTTGTGGCGGAAAAGACCGAAGCGCTGCGAAAGAAGAGCGCGACCGTCCGCAACGGCGACAAGAGCATTTACACCAATCGCATCTCACCTTCCTGTGTCGCCTGCCAGACCGGCACGAACAGTTCGACATTTTTCATTTCGTTGAAATGTCATCGCGATTGTTTTTATTGTTTCAACCCCAACCAGGAAAATTACGATTACTTCCGTGAACATACCCGTGACGTGGTCGCCGAGCTCGACGAGACCCGCTCATCGAAATCGGCGCTTGGGCACATCGCACTGACCGGCGGTGAGCCGCTCCTGCACAAGGAAGAAACGTATCGCTTCTTCGAGCACGCGCGCGAACTGTATCCTGCTTCGCATACACGGCTATACACCAGCGGCGATCATATTGACCGCGCCACGCTGGAAGAATTGCAGAAGTCCGGCTTGAAGGAAATCCGTTTCAGCATCCGCATGCACGATCTCGCCAAAGGACAGACTCACACCTACGACCGCATCGCCCTCGCACGTGAGTACATTCCGAATGTGATGGTGGAAATGCCTGTCCTGCCGAACACGCTGGAAGAGATGAAAGATGTTCTGCTGCGTCTCGAAGAGTTGGGCATCTTTGGCATCAACCTGTTGGAGTTCTGCTTCCCACTGAACAATATCGAAGCCTATCGCGAAAAGGGATACAAGGTCAAGGCGCGACCGTTCCGCGTGCTGTACGACTACTGGTACGCAGGTGGACTTCCCATTGCGGGCAGTGAATTAGTCTGCCTGGGCTTGCTCGAATTCGCGACCGAAAAGAAGTTAAAACTCGGTGTACATTATTGCTCATTGGAGAACAAACATACCGGTCAGCTTTACAAACAAAACGGCACACAGCGCCTGCCTGCGCGCATCCATTTTTCTCAGCGCGATTACTTCCTCAAGACCGCCAAAGTCTTTGGCGAGGATATTCCCACCGTGAAGCAAGTGTTCGACAAGGCGGGCTATCGCGAGTACGTTGTCAGTGAAGAACAAAACAGCCTGGAATTCCACGTCAACCAGATCAGCAGCTTGAAGAAGCTCAACGTTGATGTTGGGATTGCCAGTCATGTAGTCGAAACGCGCAATGACGAACCGATCCTGCGCGAACTCAAAGTGGATATCACCACACCACAGACATTCCGTCTTTCAAAAGATTTATAAGGAGAAATACCATGTTTCATCTTGGAACCACAGAATTGATCATCATCCTCGTCATCCTCGTCTTGTTATTCGGCGTGGGACGCATCAGCAAGATCGCAGGCGAACTGGGCAAAGGCATGAGTAGTTTCCGCAACGGGTTGAAAAGCAATGAAGAATCCCCCGAAGCCAGCGAGAAAAAAGAATAGGCGTTTTCCGTGACCGCAACTGTAACCGCTGAAAAGAAGGACAAACGCAAATGGCGCGATGTCTTTCGCGCGTTCGGACGCGCCCATAAAAAAGCCAGCGTTCAACTGGAAGGTTCCGCGCCGCTGCTCAATCACCTCAACGAACTGCGGATTCGGGTCTTCAAGGCGTTCCTAGCATTGATGGTCGCCACCGGCATCAGCTTCGTATTCTCCGAACAGGTTATCGGCTACCTTGCCATGCCCATCGGCGGGATGTCAAAACTCATCTCCATCGAACTGACCGAGAATATCGCCATCTTCATGAAGGTCTCGCTGCTGGGCGGGTTTGTGCTTGCCATGCCGGTCATCGTGTATCAGATCATGGCGTTCATCCTGCCGGGGTTGAAACGTAACGAGCGCGGCTGGCTGCTCGTCATGATTCCGTTCGCCACCTTGCTCTTCGCGGGCGGAGTCACTTTCACATGGTTCGTGATGCTGCCCACCGCCATCCCCTTCCTGACCAACTTCATGGGCATCACCACGCAGGTGCGCCCTGAAAACTATTTCGAATTCGTCACCAGCCTCATGTTCTGGATCGGTGTCTGTTTTGAAATGCCAATGGTCATCATGTTTCTGGCGAAGTTGAAATTCGTCACGGCGAAACAACTCGCAGCCGGATGGCGCTATGCCATCGTGATCATGGCGATCGTCGCCGCATCTGTCACCCCGACAGTGGACCCGGTCAACATGGGCTTGGTCATGGCGCCATTGATGGGTCTGTACCTCATCAGCATCGTTTTAGCCGCGATCGTCGGCAGAGGTTGACATGGATATTTTTGGGATCGGCGGAAACGAACTGATCGTCATCATCTTACTGGCAGCCATCATCCTCGGACCGGAACGCCTGGCACGTTCGGCGCGGGAGATCGGCAAATTCATCAAGAACGTAAAGACCTATTTCACTTCCCTTTCCAGCGAATTGAAAGCGGAATTGGACATCCTTGATGAAATGGAAAAGATCAAGAAGGATATGCTCAAATAGGTCAGCTCACCCACTTGGGTGAGAGACAAAATACCCCGGAATGATGATGTAGAAAAACACATCTACCAGTATCATAAAAACAGACGGAATATCGTCTCATAAAAAAACACTCCGATCCATTTTGCCTACCACGTAAGTCACGGCAAAACGGACGGCCCCCGCAAGGGGGCAAGGGTATTCCCGGAAACAGGAATGCCTCCCGAGATCCCGAAGGCAACGGGATCGAATTGAAAAGGAGCCAATGGCTGTGCAACTCTCTAAAAACTCGCCTGGCGCTCTGCTGGCGAGTTTGATTTCTCCGAATAAAAATAAACCCAGGCTGCTGCTGGTCACAGGTCCGCGAGGGGCAGGCAAAACCCTCTGGTGTATGGACCTGGTCGGGCGTGCCCGCGCGCGCGGACTGAACCTCTGTGGTCTGATTTCCCCTTCCATTTTTATCAATAATAAAAAAGTTGGTATCGGTCTTAAAGATCTGCAGACGGGTGAACAACGCCGCCTCGCTTATCGCAAAGGCGATGAAGATGGCGACATCCAAACGCAGGATTGGCAGATGGTAGCAGAGACAATGGAATGGGGAAATTCCGTCCTTGAACGTATCGACACATGCGACCTCTTCATCCTCGATGAAGTCGGTCCTTTTGAGCTGGAACACGGCATTGGTCTCGTGGCAGGGCTCAACATCATCAATACGGCAAAAGACTTCCCTTGTGCAGTCGTCATCCGTCCGTCGTTGATCGAGAAAGCGCTTGCCCGCTGGACTTGGGCGGAAGTGATCGATCTCGCGTCTGAGGCAAATTCATGATCCGCGTCCGCGACCTGACTGTCTCATACGGGACGAATTCCATTCTGCAAAACGTCACCTTCGACGTGAACGCAGGGGAATGTCTTGTCGTCACCGGCAGTTCCGGCTGCGGGAAGTCTACGCTGGCGCATGTGCTCACAGGACTCATCCCCCACTCGATTCCCGCTCAGGTCACAGGCTCAGTTCAGATCGCCGAGATGGATGCGTTTGCTTCTTCTGTTGATACCATCGCTCAAAAGGTCGGCATTGTCTTTCAAAACCCACGCACACATCTTTTCCATTTACGAGTTGAAGATGAAGTTGCCTTCGGCCCACGCAACCTTGGCATGAGAGAAGAGGAAGTGAACGCGCGCGTCGATCGGGCGTTGAAAGCCGTCGGGCTTGCGGACATGCGAAACAGCAAACCCGCCACCCTCTCCGGCGGGCAGATCCAACGTCTCGCCATCGCCGCCGCGCTCGCGATGAATCCCAAAGTGTTGGTGCTGGATGAACCCACTGCCTCGCTGGATGTCCCCGGCACACAGAACGTCATCAGTGCGCTTGAGACGCTGAAGAGACAATACGGCTTGACCATCGTGCTGATTGAACATCGTCTCGCCGAAGTACGCAGGCTGGCAGACCATGTGCTCATTCTGGATGAAGGTCGCATCGCCGCGCAGGGACATTTTGATGACGTGCTGCGAAACCCCACCACGCTCAAACAATACGGCTTACGCCGTCCCACCGCCGAAACGCTCACCGATTGGTCGCGCCTGCTCATTCCCAACGGACATCACCCTGACCACCAAGAGCCGCTGCTCGACTTGCAAAACATCACCGCAGGATATGACGGTCATCCCATCATTCACAACATAGATCTTAAAATCTACTCAGGTGAATTCGTTGCACTGGTCGGTGATAATGGCACGGGCAAATCCACACTGGCATTGGCGGCAGCGGGTTTGCTTAAACCCATTCACGGTAATGTCACGGTCAACGGCACAGCTCGTCCGCGCCCCGGCTTGGATATTGCGCTGCTTTTTCAAAACCCGGCTGACCAACTCTTCACCGACTCGGTGGATGAAGAAGTCGCTTTTGGTCCGCGCAACTATCGCAGGTTCGATGCGGAGATTCACGAACACACACTTGCCAGCGCCGACCTGCATCAATTGTGCGCGCGCCGTCCGTTCACGTTGTCCATCGGTCAGCAGCAACGCACCGCGCTCGCCGCGTGCATCGCGCTTCGCCCGGCGCTCGTCATCCTCGACGAACCCACCCTCGGGCAGGATTGGCGTCACCTGCAGCAACTGATGGATTGCCTCGTGCGCTTGAACCAGCAAGGGACTGCCATCCTGCTCATCACACATGATTACAAACTCGTCCATCACTATGCCAGACGAGTCATCTTGGTGGAAAAAGGTCGCCTCATTCTAGACGGGAAAATTGCTCCTGCTTCGAGCAGCAGAATCCACGTTGAAGGTTTTGTCCATGCCACATCCTGATGCCCTGATTTGGGATGACCGCTACGCAAACGACACGCGCTGGCGGAACCCGCGTTCCCCGCGCAACCTGCTGACTGTGCACCAGAATCTTTTGCCGCGCAACGGACTCGTCCTCGACGCTGCCTGCGGCACAACACCCACGGGATTGCATCTCGCCCGTCAGGGATGGCAAGTCATCGCCTTGGAC
>Ga0075012_10002365_pt1 | contig 18609 bp, 18 predicted proteins | sample All_14_2_FD_71474 | JGI IMG/M metagenome (GOLD analysis project Ga0075012, IMG submission 71474) | Freshwater microbial communities in response to fracking from Pennsylvania, USA - Allegheny Zone_MetaG_DW_15 | ecosystem: Environmental > Aquatic > Deep subsurface > Groundwater > Drilled... | reverse complement strand
CAGGATATCCCTGCGCTGATCGACGAACTGACCGGCGGGCTCGACCTGACCGAACAGATGATCGATGCGCTGGCCGGCGGTGGCGCCGTACCCGGTCAGCCGCTGGAACAGGCCGAAACGGCAGGCCCCACCGACGACACCGTCCCGACCGAAGGTGAGTCCGGTACGGCTGCCGGTACGCTGCGCGTACGTGCCGAACTGGTCGACCGATTCGTCAATGAAGCCGGCGAGATCGGCGTCGCACGTACACGTATCGAAGGCGAACTGCGCAACCTGCGCCGCTCGATGCTCGACCTGACCGAAAACGTCATCCGCCTGCGCAACCAGTTGCGCGAAGTCGAGCTGCAGGCCGATGTGCAGATGCAGTCACGCATCGCCCAGGCTGAATCCCATCACACGTCCTTCGACCCGCTGGAGATGGATCGCTATACCCGGTTGCAGGAACTGACCCGGATGATGGCCGAGAGCGTCAACGACGTGACCACCGTCCAGCAAAGCCTGCTCAAGAATCTCGATGGCGCCGATCTGGCAATTCATAGCCAGGCGCGGCTGTCACGAGAACTGCAGCAAGCGCTGATGCGGGTGCGGATGGTGCCCTTTGACAGCCTGGCCGACCGGCTTTATCGCATTGTCCGCAAAGGCGCCAAGGAACTCGGCAAACGTGCCAACCTCGACCTGCGCGGCGGACGCATCGAAGTCGACCGCAGCATGCTGGAACATATGGTTGCACCGCTCGAGCATCTGCTGCGTAACTCGCTCGCACACGGCATCGAGGCACCCGCCGAACGCAAGGCGGCGGGCAAGCCGGAGATCGGCCAGATCACGCTCACCGTGCGCCAGGAAGGCAATGAAATCTCGCTTGAGCTCGCCGATGATGGCGCTGGCCTCAACTTTGAACGCATCGCCGCACGGGCGCGTGAGAATGGACTGCTGGGCGCTGACGAAGCCACCGATGAGCGCCGTCTGACCAACCTGATCTTCGTCCCCGGCTTCTCCACTGCAGGAGCATTGTCGGCGGTCTCGGGGCGCGGCGTCGGCATGGACGTGGTCAAATCCGAAACTGCGGCAGTCGGTGGCCGTATCGATGTGGGCAGCACCCCTGGCAACGGCACGGTGTTCCGCATCTACCTGCCATTGACGCTGGCCGTCACCCAGGCACTGCTGATCCGTGCCGGCGGCCGCCACTACGCCATTCCGTCCAGCATGGTCGCGCAGGTCATGGAGCTCAAGGCCGACGCCCTCGAGCAACTGCGCCGTGATGGCGGCACCGAGTGGCTGGGTCAGCACTACGCTTACCGCTACTTGCCGCGGCTGCTCGGCGACCGCAACAGCCAACCCGAAATCCAGCGCTACAACTGGGTACTGTTGCTGCGCGCCGGGGCACAGACCCTGGCACTGCATGTCGACGCCTTGCGTGGCAACCAGGAAATCATTGTCAAGAATGCGGGTCCGCAACTGACCCGCATCGTCGGCATGTCCGGCGCCACGGTGCTGGGCGACGGCGAGATCGTGCTGATCCTCAACCCCGTCGCGCTGGCCAGCCGCAGCCTCGCGGCGCACGAAGTGGATACGATGGAGGTTGGCGGCGTTGCTGCAGCCGCCGTCGAGGACAAGCTTGCTCATCTACCGGTCGTGATGGTGGTGGACGATTCGCTGACCGTCCGCAAGATCACCAGCCGCCTGCTCGAGCGTGAAGGTTACCGGGTGATCACGGCCAAGGACGGCGTAGACGCACTGGAAGCGCTGGTCGAAACCACGCCTGACGTGATCCTGTCCGACATCGAAATGCCGCGCATGGACGGCTTCGACCTGGTTCGCAACATCCGCGCCGACGCGCGCACACGTGACATCCCGGTCATCATGATCACCTCGCGTCTGGCCGACAAGCATCGTAGCTATGCGATGGAAATCGGTGCCAACCACTATCTCGGCAAACCCTACCAGGAAGAAGAGCTGCTTGCCCTGATTGGCGGCTACACCGGGCGGACCTGACGCAGTCCGCGGTACCTCACCGAGGTATCGCGGCACATGCGGTAGCAAACAGCCACAACGCTACCGCCGCGCTCAGGCACCGCAACGACCGGCGTCGTTCACTCTTTGGTTACCCCGAAGCGGCTCAGCGTTCGCTCGCGTGCCACCGCATGATCGACAATGGGGGCGGGATAATCCACACCGATCTTCAATTGCGCAGCACTCTGGTCGATCCCCCCCATCTTCCATGGTGCATGAATGAACTTGTCCGGCACCCTCGCCAGTTGCGGCAGATAGCGGCGAATGAAGCGCCCATCCGGATCGAAACGCTCGGACTGGGTCACCGGATTGAAGATGCGAAACCAGGGCTGTGCATCACAGCCGGTGGATGCAGCCCACTGCCAGCCCCCGTTGTTGGCAGCCAGATCGAAATCAAGCAGGTGAGTGGCAAAGTAACGCTCGCCATGGCGCCAGTCGATACCCAGATCCTTGGTCAGGAACGACGCCACAATCATCCTGAGCCGGTTGTGCATGAAGCCGGTCTGGTTCAGCTGCGCCATTGCCGCATCAACGATGGGATAGCCGGTCCGTCCTGCGCACCACGCCTCAAACAACGCCGGCGCATCGTCCCAACGCACGTTGTCGAACGCCGGCTTGAACGCCTGCCCGACCACACGTGGGTGGTGCCACAGGATCATATGGTAGAAATCACGCCACACCAGTTCATTGAGCCAGCTCTCCGCGCCTTCACCACCGTGCTGCCAGGCCAGCCCTGCCAGCTCTCGGATGGACACCGTGCCAAAGCGCAGGTGGGGCGATAAATAGGACACCCCCTTGAGCGCCGGAAAGTCCCGTGACCGCTTGTAGCGGTCGATCCGTCGGCGAAAATCCTCCAGCAACTGCCGGGCGCCGGACATGCCGGTCGGCATCTTCAGTTCGGCAAGATTGCTCGGCTCGAAGCCGAGTGACGCCAGGTCGGGGACAAGCGCCCCAGCGGGCTTGGGAGCCAGACGACTCGCATACTTGTCCACCGGATAGGCCAGAACATGGAATGCCTCGAGTTTCTTCATCCAGGCATTCCGGTAGGGCGTGAATACGCTGAAGGGCGTGCCCCCCTGAGTCAGTACCTCGTCACGCTCGAAGATCACCTGATCCTTGTAGTCGGCAAAGCCGATGCCCTGCTCCGCCAGCGCCTGCGCGACCCGGCTGTCACGCTCGATCGCGGCAGGCTCGTAGTCGCGATTGGCCAACACCTGATCGACACCCAACTCCCTGGCCAGCCGAGGAATCGCGTCGACCGCCCGGTCATGCAGCACGATCAGGCCACTCCCCTGACCTCCCACCCGACGCGACTGCGCGTCCAGCGCCGCATCCAGTTCGCTTGCCGCCTGCCAGATGAACTCCACCCGGCGGTCCTGCCTCGGCAATGAATCGAGGATGTCGCGGTCGAAGATGAACACACACCACACCCGTTCTGCCTGACGCAAGGCATGATGCAGCGCCGCATGATCGAAGTTGCGGAGATCACGACGGAACCAGACGAGAGCAGAGCGCATGGAGTGGAACACCAAGGTCAGAGGGACGGATTATGAGCCCTTCAACCTTACAAGGTTCCCAGCTGCTGCAGATGACCGCGCCCTTGACGCGCGTGCCCGCGCACAAGCTTCGCAGTGGGCGTAAAATGCCGCCATGGATACCGTCTCGAGCAACCTCACGCACCATTTCCTGATCGCCATGCCCAACATGGCCGATCCGCATTTCTCGCGTACGCTCACCTATATCGCCGAACACAACGACCAGGGCGCACTCGGCGTCATCGTCAACCGACCAATCGACATGACGCTGGCGACGCTGTTCGAACGTATCGAGCTGCCGCTGGAAGCCGAGGGCTTCGCCCATCAGCCGGTCTATTTCGGTGGTCCGGTACAAACCGATCGTGGTTTCGTGTTGCATCGCCCCGGTGGCGACTGGCACTCGACGCTGCAGGTCAATGCCGAGATCGGCCTCACCAGTAGCCGCGACATCCTGCAAGCCATTGGCAGCACCGGCGAACCCCACGAGGTGCTGGTCAGTCTGGGCTATGCGGGCTGGGCAGCCGGCCAGCTCGAACAGGAGCTTGCCGACAATGCCTGGCTGACCGTCCCGGCCGACATGGCGATCATCTTCGACCTGCCGCCTGAAGAGCGTCTGGTCGCCGCCATGCAGAAGCTGGGGGTCGACTTCGCCAAGCTCAGCGAGGTTGCCGGGCATGCCTGACGGTCTGGTGGCGGTGACGCCACCGACAGGTACGGATCTTCCTGCACGTGGCAGCCTGCTGGGCTTCGATTTCGGACTGGCCCGAATCGGCGTGGCCAGTGGCGAACTCGAAACCGCCCGTGCCAGCGCCCTGACCATACTGCGTGCAGAATCCAATGCCGACCGTTTTGCCGCCATCGGCCGCCTGATTGCCGAATGGCAACCGGTCGCCCTGGTAGTCGGCCTGCCGCGCCACCTGGACGGCAGCGAACATGACATGACCGCCCGCTGTCGCCGCTTCGCCAACCAGCTGCACGGCCGTTTTGGCCTGCCTGTCACGCTGATCGACGAACGCCTGTCATCGGCCGAGGCCGAGCAGCGGCTGCGCGATGCCGGCATGCGCGACTGGCGCGCGCGCAAGGACCACCTGGACGCAACGGCCGCACAACTGATCCTGCAACACTTCCTGGATACGCTCCAACATGCCAAATCTTGATGCTGAAGCACTGTGCCGGCAACTGGCCGAACAGATGCGCCCACACGTCACCCCGGCGACCGCGCTGGTGGGCATCCGTACCGGCGGGCTGTGGCTGGCTGAGCGCCTGCACACCTTGCTCGGCCTGAGCCAGCCGCTGGGTGCGATCGACGTTTCCTTCTATCGCGACGACTACGGCGCCAAGGGCCTGCATACCAAGCCGCAACGTACCGAGATCCCGTTCAGCGTCGAAGGCGCGCCAGTGATCATCGTCGATGACGTGCTCTACACTGGCCGCACCACCCGCGCCGCACTCAACGAGCTGTTCGACTTCGGACGCCCGGCCAGTGTCGAACTGGCGGTGCTGGTCGATCGCGGCGGACGCGAGCTACCCATTGCCGCGCGCTACTGCGCCCTGACCCTGACCGATCCGCTGCCACCGACGCAAAACCTGCAACTCGAACGCGACGAAGACGGCACGCTGAACCTGAGGTTGATCGATGCATAATCCCCAGCTCAACAAGCACGGCGAACTGCAGCACCTGCTGACCCTGGACGGGCTGCCGCGCAACATCATCAATGCCATTCTCGATACCGCTGCGCCATTTACCGAAGTGGCCGAGCGCGAGGTCAAGAAGCTGCCACTGCTGCGCGGCAAAAGCATCTTCAACCTCTTCTTCGAGAACTCGACACGTACCCGCACCACCTTCGAGATCGCGGCCAAGCGCCTGTCGGCCGACGTCGTCAATCTCAATGTATCGACCAGTTCGACCGCCAAGGGTGAGAGCCTGCTCGACACCGTGGACAACCTGTGCGCGATGCAGGCCGACATGTTCGTGGTACGCCACGCGGCCAGCGGCGCGCCCTTCCTGATTGCCCAGCATCTGTACAACACCGGCCGCAACGACATCCACGTGGTCAACGCAGGCGACGGACGGCACGCCCACCCCACCCAGGGCCTGCTCGACATGTACACCATCCGTCACTACAAGCGGGACTTCACCCAGCTTACCGTGGCCATCGTCGGCGATGTGCTGCATTCGCGCGTCGCGCGCTCGCAGATTGCGGCACTGACCACGCTGGGCGTACCCGAGGTTCGGGTGATCGGCCCCAAGACCTTGCTGCCGACCGCAATGGAACGCATGGGCGTGCGCGTGTTCCACGACATGCGCGAAGGCCTCAAGGATGTCGACGTGGTCATGATGTTGCGCCTGCAGAACGAACGCATGAACGGCGCCCTGCTACCCACACCGCAGGAGTTCTACAAGGTGTGGGGCCTGACCGCGGAAAAACTCGCACTGGCCAAGCCCGACGCCATCGTGATGCACCCCGGGCCCATGAATCGCGGCGTCGAGATCGACTCTGCGGTGGCCGACGGCGCACAGGCAGTGATCCTGCCCCAGGTCACCTTCGGGATCGCCGTGCGCATGGCGGTCATGAGCATGCTCGCCGGCCAGTAAGGAAACACCGATGAAGATTCGCATTGCCAACGGCCGCGTCATCGATCCGGCCAACAAGACCGACCGCATTCAGGACGTCTACATCAGCGACGGCAAGATCGCCGCGCTGGGTGACGCACCGGACGGTTTCGTCGCCCAACGCACGCTCGATGCCAGCAATCTGGTTGTCGCCCCCGGCCTGATCGACCTGGCCGCACGCCTGCGCGAGCCCGGCTTCGAATACCGTGCCACGCTCGAATCCGAAATGGATGCGGCCATGGCCGGCGGCGTCACCAGCCTCGCCATTCCGCCCGACACCGATCCGGTGCTGGACGAACCCGGCCTGGTCGAGATGCTGTGTTATCGCGCCAAAAAGCTCAACCGCGCCCATGTCTATCCGGTGGGCGCGCTGACGCTGGGCCTCAAAGGTGAACGCCTGTCGGAAATGGCCGAACTGGTCGAGGCAGGCTGCGTCGCATTCTCCCAGGCCAATGTTCCCATCGTCGACAACATGGTGTTGATGCGGGCCATGCAGTACGCCGCAACCTTCGACTTCCGTGTCTGGCTGCAGCCAATCGCGCCCTTCCTGTCGCGCGGCGGTTACGCGCACGATGGCGAGGTCGCCAGCCGGCTGGGCCTGCCGGGTATTCCGGTAGCGGCCGAGACGGTGGCGCTCTACACCTATCTGCAGCTTGCCCGCATCACCGGTGCGCGGCTGCACATTACCCGCCTGTCCAGCGCCGAGGGCCTGCAGTTGATCGAACAGGCGCGGGCCGACGGCATGGACGTGAGCTGTGACGTATCGATCAACCACCTGCACCTGTGCGATATGGACATCGGCTACTTCGATGCGAACTGCCACCTGGTGCCCCCCCTGCGCAGCCAGCGCGACCGCGACGCGTTGCGCCGTGCGCTGGCCGATGGCCGCATCAACGCGCTGTGCTCGGACCATACGCCAGTTGACGACGACGGCAAGCAGACCCCGTTCAGCGAGTCGGAGCCCGGCGCCACCGGGCTGGAGCTGCTACTGCCACTGACCCTGAAATGGGCCAACGAATCCGGCCTCTCGCTGCTCGACGGCATCGCCAGGATCACGTCCGAAGCTGCACGTATCGTCGGGATCACCAAAGCCGGCCACCTGTCACCCGGTGCCCGTGCCGACGTCTGCGTGTTCGATCCTGCAGCCGATATCCGCATCGCACGCGACAGTCTGCGCAGCCAAGGCAAGAACACGCCTTTCCTGGGCTTCGAGCTGCAAGGCAAGGTCCGCTACACCCTGGTCGAGGGACAACTGATGTACGGCGACTAAGTCCAGCGTCAGTGCCGCACAGGTCGCACAGCCGGGCCGTCGTTACCGACCGCCCGGCTTTTTTGCGCGCGCGAATGTCGACAGCGGCACCCGGGGATTGTCGGGTTCACGACGCAGCACACTCTCGGGAAACGCACAGCGCTCAGGCACAGTATTCCAAAGACCAGATAAACCACTGAATATCTGATCTATTTCTCAAAACTCCACGCCGAACATCGCAGCACTCAAGCGCGACCCGCTGGCATTGGTCTTGCTGTTTCCAGAGTGGAACACTGGAGCAAGCCACCATGGCAGTCACCATCAACGACACCACCCTGCGCGACGGCGAACAGACCGCCGGCGTTGCCTTCACTGCGGAAGAAAAGCTGCGTATCGCACGTACGCTGTCGCAGGCGGGCGTCCCCGAACTCGAGATCGGCATCCCGGCGATGGGGCCTTGCGAACAGGATGTCATCCGCAGCATCGTCGGTGAGCGCCTGCAGGCCCGCACCATGGTGTGGGGGCGGCTGTGCGAGGCCGACATCGACTCCTGCATTGCGATGGGAGCAGATCTGGTCAACCTGTCGATGCCGGTATCCGACATCCAGATCGGCCACAAACTGCAACGTGACCGCGACTGGGTGCTGTCCGCGCTACGCCGCCTGATTCCGTTGGCCCGCGAGCGCGGGGCAGATGTCTGTCTGGGTGGAGAGGATGCCTCGCGCGCCGACCCGGAATTCCTTTACCGCGTCGTCGAAGTGGCACAGGCTGCCGGAGCGCGGCGCTTCCGCTTCGCCGATACCACTGGCATCCTGGAGCCCTTTGCCACCTACGAGGCCATCTCCGCGCTGCGTGCGCGCTGCGATCTGGAAATCGAAATGCACGCGCATGACGATCTTGGCCTGGCCACAGCCAATACGCTAGCCGCGGTGCGCGGCGGCGCCACCCATATCAATACCACCGTCAATGGCCTGGGCGAACGTGCGGGCAATGCCGCACTGGAGGAGTCCGTCGTGGCACTCAAGCGCCTCCACGACATTGACACCGGTGTGCACGCCACCCTGCTCAAGGGTATTTCCGACATGGTGGCACTGGCCTCGGGACGACCGGTCGCCGCCAACAAGAGCATCGTCGGTGGCTGGGTGTTCACCCACGAGGCCGGCATCCACGTGGATGGTCTGTACAAACATCCGGACACCTACCAATCGCTCGACCCTGCCGTACTGGGTCGCGAACACGCCATCGTGCTGGGCAAGCACTCTGGCACCAGTGCCATTGTCCGCGCATACGAAAATCTTGGAATCACGCTCGAACCGGAACTCGCCCGCCTGTTGCTGAGTGGCGTGCGCGAACTGGCCGAACGCGTCAAACGCCCACCGCTGGACACCGAGCTACTGAGCCTGCATACCGCCGCTACCGGCGTCATACAACTGACTGCTGCGACTGGCGACTACCGCTGCATGGGCCATTGACGGAGGGTCACGGCACCGCCTGCAGGCGCAGACGGGCAAGTGCGTCTGGCGACATACCCACAACCCGGACACGCTTGGTCCGCGAGGTTTCGCCACTGACCAGCACCACCGCCGATTTCGCCACGCCGCAAAACTCGGCGAGGAAAGCGCACAAGGCCGCATTGGCCTTGCCATCGACCGGAGGCGCGGCCAGGCGGATCTTCATTGCCTCGCCATGCAGCCCGGCAAAACCCGTCCGCTTTGCCCCCGGCTGAATGTGCAGACTCAACACCAGGCTGCCATCCGCAGCAAGGCGCAGCCAGTCGCTCACAGCCCAGTCAGCAGCGGAACAAAACCGCCACGCATGCCACCGAGCACCATCAGCACAATCTGCAACACCAGCAGCAGCACCAGTGGCGACAGATCAACGCCGGAAATGGTCGGCACGACACGGCGGAAGGGGCGCAGGAAAGGCGCCGCAAGGCTATGAAACACCGGCGCGGCAGGCGAGTGCGGACTGACCCAGGACAGCACCGCCGACACCAGCACCACGGCGAAGATCAGGTAGATGATCATCCGCAGCAACTCGATCAGCCCCAGGCCGAGCACCCCCAGCAAGACGCCACCGGCACCGCCACCCAGCGGCACGCCCCCGAAGGCAAGCTCGACCAGCACCAGCAAGGTCTGTAACAGCCACGCCGGCAGCAGGCTGGCCATGTCCAGACCAAACACGCCCGGCACCACGCGGCGCAGGGGCCGGACGGCCCAGTCGGTGGTGGTCACCACGAACTGGCCGATCTGGTTGCGGAACGACACCCGCTGCCACTGCATGAAGAAACGCGCCAACAACATCAGCGTCAGGAAACCGACTGCGGTGCTGATGATCAGCAACAGGATCTGGGCAAGCATCGCTGATCAGTCCTTGCCCAGTTCGTCGCCAAGCTCACGACCACGTGCCGTCGCCGCGGCCACCGCCCCCACTACGATGTCATGCCAGCCCGCAGCCGCCAGGTGTGCCAGCGCCGCCGCGGTGGTCCCGCCTTTGGAGGTGACGCGCTCGCGCAGCACTGCCGGCGGCTCATCCGAAGCCGCAGCCAGGCGCGCCGCACCGAGCACGGTATCGATCGCCAGCTTGCGCGCGGTGGCGGGCTCGAAGCCCTGTGCCAGCCCTGCTGCCTCAAGCGCCTCGATGAAATGGAAAACATAGGCCGGACCGCTGCCCGACACGCCGGTGACTGCGTCCATCTTGCGCTCGTCGTCCAGCCACACGGTGCTGCCAACGGCAGCCAGCACGCGCTCGGCGAGGTCACGACCCGCGACATCCACGGTCGGATCCGCAACCAGACCGGTGATACCGGCGCCGATCAGCGCCGGGGTGTTCGGCATGCATCGCACCAGACGTGAATAGGGCCGCTCGCCGCCGAGCCAGCGCCCGAGATCGGCCAATCGCAGTCCGGCCGCGATGCTGATCACAAGCTGCGTGGCCAGCCTGCCAGCCAAGGGCTGCAGGGCACTCTTCATCTGCTGCGGCTTCACCGCCAGTACCAGCGCATCACACGCCAGTACCTGATCGTCGGGCGCCGCGCAGGCGCGAACACCAAAGCGCTGCTCGAGCCGCTCACGATTGGCCGCGTCCAGCTCCACCACCTGAATGTCACTGGCGGCAAAACCGCGCTCGACCATCCCCCCGATCAAGGCCGCGGCCATGTTGCCGCCCCCCAGAAAACTGATCTTCATCTCGTAAGCACCCGAATCCGTTGTTGAAAATGTACTGCCGCGCGCATCCGCTCAAGGGCGGGCACGCTCGCCAAAAATGGCGGTGCCGACACGCACGATGGTCGCACCTTCCGCAATGGCCAGTTCGAGGTCGTCGGACATGCCCATCGACAAGGTATCAAGCACCAGTCCCCGACCCATCAGTTCGTCTTTCAACTCGCGCAACAGGCCGAAGCGGCGGCGGAGCAGGCCCGCATCCTCGCTCGGTTCAGGAATGCACATCAAACCGCGCAGGCACAGTCGCGGCAAGGCTGCCACGGCCAGTGCAAGCGGTGCGAGTTCGGCAGGCTGCACGCCACTCTTGCTGTCTTCACCACTGACGTTGACCTGGATGCACACTTGCAAGGGTGGCAGATGCGCATCGCGCTGGGCCGACAGACGCTCGGCAATCTTGAGCCGGTCGATGCCATGCACCCAGTCGAAGGAACCGGCCACCAGCCGCGTCTTGTTGCTTTGCAGGGGGCCGATGAAATGCCATTCGACGGCCAGATCGCGTAGCGCGGCGACCTTGTCCGCCCCCTCCTGCACGTAGTTCTCGCCAAATGCATGCTGCCCCGCCGCCGCCGCGGCGCGAACATCCTCTGCCGGCTTGGTCTTGCTCACCGCGAGCAGGCGCACCGACGCCGGGTCCCGCCCTGCAAGCCTCGCCGCTGCGGCAATGCGCGCGTTTACAGCTTGCAAGTTGGCGGAGATTGATGTCATATTGGTCAGGGCTCCACGGTGGGAAACGATCCGCCGAAAGTATAGCACCGGCCTTCGCCCCATCCCGGCAGGCCGCCTTTCACGCCAAACTCGCGCTGACATCATGGACATCACCGAACTGCTCGCCTTCGCGGTCAAGAACAAGGCTTCCGACCTTCACCTCTCGGCCGGGTTGCCGCCGATGATCCGGGTGCACGGCGACGTGCGCCGCATCAACCTGCCGCCAATGGAGCACAAGGACGTTCACGCCATGGTGTACGACATCATGAACGACGGCCAGCGCAAACAATACGAAGAAACCTGGGAGTGCGACTTCTCCTTCGCCATTCCCAACCTGGCGCGCTTCCGGGTCAATGCCTTCAACCAGAACCGCGGCGCTGGCGCAGTGTTCCGGACCATTCCTTCCAAGGTATTGACCCTGGAAGAACTCAACTGCCCGAAAATCTTCAAGGAAATCGCCGAACAGCCGCGCGGCATCGTGCTGGTTACCGGCCCCACCGGCTCGGGCAAGTCGACCACGCTGGCCGCCATGGTCGATTACATCAACGAGAACGAATACGGCCATATCCTTACTGTCGAGGATCCGATCGAGTTCGTTCATGAGTCCAAACGCTGCCTGATCAACCAGCGCGAAGTCCATCGCGACACCATGTCCTTCAACAACGCACTGCGCGCTTCGCTGCGTGAAGACCCGGACGTCATCCTGGTGGGCGAAATGCGCGACCTGGAAACCATCCGTCTGGCGCTGACTGCTGCGGAAACCGGCCACCTGGTGTTCGGCACGCTGCATACCTCATCGGCCGCCAAGACCATCGACCGTATCGTCGACGTGTTCCCCGCCGCCGAAAAGGATATGGTGCGCTCGATGCTGTCCGAATCGCTGCGCGCAGTGATCTCGCAAACCCTGCTCAAGACCAAGGACGGCTCCGGGCGCGTCGCAGCACACGAGATCATGATCGGCACCCCGGCCATCCGCAACCTGATCCGCGAGAACAAGATCGCGCAGATGTACTCCGCAATCCAGACCGGCCAGAATGTCGGCATGCAGACGCTCGATCAGTGTCTGGCCGACCTGGTCAGGCGTAACATCGTCTCTGCGGCAGAAGCCAAGGTCCGGGCGCAGAACAAGGACAACTTCAACGCCTGACCGGGCACGGCGCACGGCAGGCTCAGGGACAGGACAACAATAACCTCAGACGCCACATGTGCGACATGTGGCCGGGCGGGAGCGGAAAATGGAACGCGATCAGGCACTCAAGTTCATGAACGACCTGCTGCGCTTGATGCTGCAGAAGAACGGGTCCGACCTTTTCATCAATGCTGGTTTTCCGCCCGCGATCAAGATCGACGGCCGCATCGTGCCGCAGTCGAACCAGGCACTGTCGCCGGTACATACCGCCGAGCTGGCACGCGCGATCATGAACGACCGCCAGGCCGCCGAGTTCGAAGCCACCAAGGAATGCAACTTCGCCATCTCGCCGGCCGGCATCGGGCGCTTCCGCGCCAATGCCTACATCCAGCAGGGCCGGGTCGGCCTGGTACTGCGAACCATCGCGCTGAAGATCCCGACCTTCGACGAGCTCGGCCTGCCCGCCGTGCTGCGCGACATCGCCATGGCCAAACGCGGCCTGGTGATCTTCGTTGGCGGCACCGGTACCGGCAAGACGACCTCGCTCGCAGCGATGGTGGATTACCGTAACGAGCACAGCTACGGTCACATCATCACCGTCGAAGACCCGATCGAATACGTTCACCAGCACAAGAACTGCATCGTGTCCCAGCGCGAAGTCGGCATCGACACCGAGAACTGGGAGGCTGCGCTCAAGAACACGCTACGCCAGGCACCCGACGTCATCCTGATGGGTGAAATCCGCGACCGCGAAACCATGGACTATGCGATCGCCTTTGCCGAAACCGGCCACCTCTGCCTGGCCACACTGCACGCCAACAGCGCGAACCAGGCGATCGACCGAATCATCAACTTCTTCCCGGAAGATCGCCGTTCGCAATTGCTGATGGACCTGTCGCTGAACCTGCGCTCGATGATCTCGCAGCGCCTGCTACCGATGAAGGACCGCAAGGGCCGTATTCCGGCTGTCGAAATCCTGCTCAATTCTCCGCTGATCTCCGACCTGATCTTCAAGGGCGAAGTGCCGGGCATCAAGGACATCATGAAGCGCTCGCGCGAACTGGGCATGCAGACCTTCGACCAGGCCCTGTTCGACCTCTACGAGGCAGAGCTGATCACCTACGAGGACGCGCTGCGCAACGCCGACTCGGTCAACGACCTGCGTCTGCAGATCAAGCTCAACAGCAAGCATTCCGACAAGGACATGTCGGCCGGCATCAAGAACCTCGACATCGTCTGAGCACCGGCAAGACGCCGTCGTCGCGAGCGGCCATATCGCAACCGACCCGCGCAGCAGACTCATTCACCCGCGCGGAGCACCTCCCCGAAGGCGGTCGCCACTTCAGCTGGCTGTGGAATCGCGCGGCTTGTCGCGATTGCTGCCGGCAATCACCTTGTACTCGAACAGCCGGCACTCCAGCGCACCATTGAACAAGGGCGTGCGCTTGCTCGCCTTCAAGCCGATCAGCTTGGCCAGACTCATGTCACCGCTGAAGAAGTAGCAGCGCCAGCCTGCCCAGTGCTTCTTGAGTGCATCCCCCAGGCGGGGATAGAACGCGGCCAGTTCTTCCGTCTCGCCAATTCGCACGCCATAGGGGGGATTGGTGACCAACACGCCGTTCGCCGCTGGCGGCTGACGATCCAGCAGATCGGCGCGGTCCAGCGTAACGCACGCCGCCAGCCCGGCAGCGCTCAGATTCTCACGCGTGCGACGAACCTGATCGCCGACCACGTCCGAACCGAAGATCGCCAGCGGCGCAGCCGGCTTGCGGCGCGCCTCGGCCGCCTTGCGCACCGAGGCCCACGCCGCGGCATCAAAATGCTTGAACACCTCGAAGCCAAAGTGCCGTCCCAGACCAGGGGCAATATCCAGCGCCATCTGGGCGGCTTCGATCAGGAAAGTCCCACTGCCGCACATTGGGTCAATCAGCGCCTCACCCGGCTGCCAGCCGGTCAGCTTGAGAATGCCGGCCGCGATGTTCTCCTTCAACGGCGCCTGCACGGCAGCAGACTTGAAGCCGCGCTTGTAAAGTGGCTCACCCGAAGTATCGAGATACAGGGTGACCATGTCGCGTGTCAGGAAAGCCTGGATACGAACCGCCGGGTTGGCGGTATCGACATTGGGCCGGCTACCGATCACGGTACGGAAGTGATCACAGACCGCATCCTTGATGCGCAGGGTGATGAACTCCAGGCTCTTCAGCGGCGACTGCTGGGCAGTGACGAACACCCGGATACTGTCATCCGGGGTGAACCACTTGGCCCAGGTCACGCTGTAGGCCAGTTTGTAGATGTCGATCTCACCCTGATAACGCCCCCGCGCCACCCGCCACAACACCCGGGTCGCCAACCGGCTCTCCAGATTGGCGCGATAGCAGGCAGTCCAGTCACCCGTCCACATCACCCCACCATGCACCGCCTCCGCACTGGCCGCCCCCAGCCCACGAAGCTCGTCGACAAGCAGGGTTTCCAGACCGCGCGGGCAGGGGGAGAAGAAGGATTCGGCCATGAGGGCTCCACTGAAAAATCGGAATAAGCGCGGATTGTAGCTCGACCCTCTGCTCCAGCCTGCTTGACCTCACAGAATCCGGTCGAGCACATGCAGGCGTTACCCGACCGGACGCCGTCATCGCTGAGGCGTCGTCGTCGGCAGCCACAGCCACCGTCCCCGGTCCAAGGTGGGTGGAAATACCAAAAAAGAGCCCCGCCGATGCTGCTGGCGGGGACTCGAATCGCCCGGGCTCAAGTGAGGGAGGGAGGAATGACGAACCCGGACGTGGGGCAATCGACAAGGCGGGCTTACTTGCCCGCCTTGGCCTTCCAGGCCGCCGCGACGCGATCCTGGGCGGCGGACAGCTGCTCGGCGGCCAGTTTGCTGGCCTCCGCAGCCTTGGCTTTGGCTTCTTCCGCCTTGGCCTTGGCTTCTTCCGAGGGTGGGGGCAGCTTGGCCAAGGCCGAACCGCCGGCCAAGGCCAGGGTGATGGCGACAACTGCAGACTTCAACAGCGTGTTCATGTACGTGCTCCCGTCACTGAATCCTGAGGATGACCGGACTTCCCGGCCTTGACGTCGTGGTACCAGTATTCGTGGTGCTCCTTGGCCCAGGTCTCATCCACATAGCCGGTCTTCATCGACTGATAAGCGCCTTCGACGCCGATCGTACCCATGTAGATATGACCGCAGGCAAGCGCCAGCAGCACGATGGCCCCGACCGCGTGCACAATGTTGGCCAACTGCATGTCGGCACGGGTCCAGCCGAAGTTGGGGAAATCCAGCACCAACCCGGAAATCGCCACGGTCAGGCCCAGGAAGGTCACCCCCAGCCAGAACCAGGTCTTCTCGCCGAAGTTGAAGCGACTGGAAGGCACGTGGTCACCGCCCAGCAAGCCCCCTGCGCGCTTGATCCAGATCGCATCGCAGGCCTGCCACACGTTGTCGCGCAGGAAGGCGAGGATCATCAACACGATGAAACCGGCAAACACCGGTCCCACGTAGTTGTGGATCAGCTTGCCCACGGTCAGCAACCCGGCCAGGAAAGCCGGACCGAAGATCGGTGCCAGCACATGCTTGCCAAACAGGATGGCAAGGCCGGTCACCGCCAGCAGCAGGAAGGTGATCGCCGTCCCCCAGTGCACGAAGCGCTCGAAGCCGGAAAAGCGCTTCATCTTGCGCCCGGTCGGCTTGTCGTGCAGCTTCATCGTGCCCTTGACCAGCCAGAACAGCAGGATGGCCGCCGGCACCACGATCAGCAGCACACCGCCGTACTGGGTGATCGGCCCATTGCGCCACTGCCGCCAGGTGTTGCCCTCGCTCTGGATCAACACACCGGCTTCTGGTCCGCGCGTCACCGTGAAATGCTCCTGGCCGGAACGCACCTCGCGCCACACCGGCGCATTGTTGAGCGGCTGCGACTGCTGGCGCGCAGCCTGCTCCGCCGCAGCATCAGCCGCCGCATGCACCGGCGCAAACGCCGCCAGCACTGCCGTCATCCAGCACAGCAATGCCAGCCGCAGCGCGCTGCCGCGCCGCATGAAGAATGTCTTCATGGCAAGCCTCCTCACTGGATGCGGTTGTATTCGTGCTGGTTGCGGGCACGGTTCTTCACCGCCTTCTCCCAGGCCGCCTTGTCACCCTTGAAGGTCGGGTTGTCCCAGGGCTGGGCATCCGCCTTGCCCTGGTACTTGCCTTGTTCGTAGGTGGTGACCTGCGGCACCTCACCGCAAGCCGACAGGCCAATGCTGCCCGCCACGAGCACCAGAACGGAGATCAGGGATTTCGCCTTCATTTCTGCCCCTCCCGCTCGCGCTTCTGCTCGCGCTGCTGATCACCACTGCCGTAAGCGGTCATCCAGCCCCAGGCCTCCAGGCCCTTGCCACGGCGCAGCACGCGGTCGCGGAAGATGTCGGACACGGTGGACGAATCGCCTGCCAGCAGGGCCTTGGTCGAACACATTTCGGCACAGGCGGGGAGCTTGCCTTCCGCGATGCGGTTCGAGCCGTACTTCTCGTACTCGGCCTTGGAGCCGGTTTCCTCCGGACCACCGGCGCAGAAGGTGCACTTGTCCATCTTGCCGCGATCACCGAAAGCAGCAGGGCCATTGGGGAACTGCGGCGCGCCGAACGGACAGGCAAAGAAGCAGTAGCCGCAGCCGATGCACAGGTCCTTGTCGTGCAACACCACGCCTTCTTCGGTCTTGTAGAAGCAGTTGGTCGGACACACCGCCATGCAGGGCGCGTCCGAACAGTGCATGCACGCCACCGAGATCGAGCGCTCGCCCGGCACACCGTCGTTCATGGTGACGACACGGCGGCGGTTCACCCCCCAGGGCACTTCGTTTTCGTTCTTGCAGGCGGTGACGCAGCCGTTGCACTCGATGCAGCGCTCGGCGTCACACAGGAATTTCATGCGTCCCATATTTTTCTCCTTCCCCTCAAGCCTTCATCACACGGCACAGGGTCGTCTTGGTTTCCTGCATCATCGTCACCGGGTCATAGCCATAGGTGGTTGCAGTGTTGATCGCTTCACCGCGCACGATCGGCGCCGCACCGTCGGGGTAATACTTGAGCATGTCCTCGCCCTGCCACCAGCCCGAGAAGTGGAACGGCAGGAACACCGTGCCCGGGCCGACGCGTGGCGTCACCTGGGCGCGTACCTTGAGGCGGGCCTTGGTCGGCGACTCGACCCACATGTAGTCGCCATTGCGAATGCCCTGATCGTTGGCGTCCTTCGGGTTCACCTCGCAGAACATCTCCTGCTGCAATTCGGCCAGCCAGGGGTTGGAGCGGGTTTCCTCGCCCCCCCCTTCGTACTCGACGAGACGGCCAGAAGTCATCACCAGCGGGTACTCGCGGGAGATGTCCTTGACCTTGGTCTGCAGCGACTTGTACAGCGTGGGCAGACGCCAGAACGCCATCTTGTCGTCATGCGTCGGGTACTTCTCGACCAGATCGGGGCGCGGCGAATAGATCGGCTCACGGTGCAGCGGCACCGGATCCGGGAAGTTCCACACCAATGCACGCGCCTTGGCGTTGCCGAAGGGGTGGCAGCCATGGTTCTTCATCGCCACGCGGATGATGCCGCCGGAGGGGTCGGTCTTCCAGTTCTTGCCCTCTGCCGCGACCTTTTCAGCCTCGGTCAGTTCGTCCCACCAGCCCAGCTTCTTCAGCAGCACATGGTCGAACTCGGGGTAGCCCATCTGCAGGTCGGCACCCTTCGAGGCCGAACCGTCTTCCGCCAGCAAGGATTCGCCGTTGCGCTCGACGCCAAAGTTGGCGCGGAAGTTGCCGCCGCCATCCATGACGTGCTTGGAGGTGTCATACAGATTGGGCGTGCCGGGGTGCTTCATTTCCGGTGTGCCGAAGCACGGCCACGGCAGGCCGAAGTATTCACCGTCGCAAGGGCCACCCACTGCCTTCAGCGTCTTGACGTCGAAGGTGTGCATGTTCTTCATGTGCAGCTTGAGCCGCTCGGGCGACTGGCCGGTGTAGCCGATCGTCCAGGTACCGCGGTTGATCTCGCGCAGGATGTCCTCGATATTGGGCTCATCCCAGCCTTGCGCGTCCTTCTCCAGCTTGATGTTCTTCACCAGCTCGTCGGCAAAACCGAACTTCTTGGCAAAGGCGTACATGATGGTGTGGTCGGGC
>Ga0075012_10002364_pt1 | contig 18610 bp, 15 predicted proteins | sample All_14_2_FD_71474 | JGI IMG/M metagenome (GOLD analysis project Ga0075012, IMG submission 71474) | Freshwater microbial communities in response to fracking from Pennsylvania, USA - Allegheny Zone_MetaG_DW_15 | ecosystem: Environmental > Aquatic > Deep subsurface > Groundwater > Drilled... | reverse complement strand
CTGGGTTTCCGTGGCCGAAAAACCCTGAAAGACGCCCGTGCAGCCCGGCACGGTGCAGCCTACGCTGTCCGCCATCAAGAGCCATACATCATAATCATTCGGCACGTAAATAGTGCCTATTGCTGCAAGCCTACCGTCGCCCATTTCCTCCACCCCCACAAGCTCGGCAAACTTATGGGGCAAAAACAACTGCGGGTCAACGGCGAACCGCTCCCACAGCGGCTCGCCGGACTGCGTGAAGGCAAACACCCAGCCCGTGTATCCCATTTCGTAATCAATCAGGTCCACCTGCCCCACCCCCACTATCCGACCATCGGCGGTCTTGATGAGGTCGTTGATGTCCCTTTCCCGGTCGTTGGGGAAATCGTACTGCTTGGTCTCATTGCCGAGTGAGTCAAGCCAAAGGAAGATGGGAGGCTCGAGGCTGGGGCCAAATTCAAAACGGATATAATTGACCAGATACTCGCCATTGTCCAGTTCCAATAGGCAGGAATGCACGCCACCAATGTCACCCTCGAATGATGCGTAGCTATGGGTCCATTTTTCATTGCCCTGCGCATCCAGCTTGGTGACAGTCATGGAATAAGGTTCGTATGGCAAAGTGGTCTCACTGGATACATAACTGACCAACAAATCGCCATTGCTTAATTTGATGAGGTCTTGGAAAAAGACAGTTGTGAAATCTTCGCCCAAATACTTTTCCCAAATGACTTTACCATATAAGTCCACTTTTTGAAGCCCCACCAAATATTTATGGGGCACTATTTCGTATGCGGTCAACATAATCAATGAGGAATCAGTGTCCATTATCATTTGGCTCGTCAGGTCCTTTTTGCCAGGATGTCCATAGGACTTCATCCATACGCTGTCGCCTTCGTTGGTCGTCTTCATCAGGAAATAATCCCACTGAGGGGTGTTCATTTGGATAGCTCCTGAGAAATAATATTCATCTGGGTTTTTCAATACAATCCCAATATTCCCAAAAGCTGCCCCAATGGACATGTTTAGCGGACTGTTAGAGTATTGCTTGAAATTCGTCACATTCCCCATACCGTCTGCTGTCAATATGGAAAAACACTGAATTAGGGTATCGAAACAAGCTGACAAACCAGTAAATACAAGGCCATCCTCCGTTTCACGGATGGAGCCACCTGTATCCGATTGTCCATCAATATCAATGTTCTTTGAGTAGTGTTGCTGGGCGGAGGATGCACTAAAAGCCAATAACAAAATAACAAAAGTGTATATAGATTTCATTTCATGCTGATTTAATATTTTCGCTAAAGGTACCGTATTCTCCTGCTTTTTTGAACCTGTTTGAGCCACAAAACAGCAAAACGGCAATTTGCAGCGTACCCACGCCCAAAAACTGTCTCCCTACTTGCCAAACCACCTTTCCACCGCTGAAATCCTGTATTTGCACTAACTTGTAGCTTGATTTCAATCCAAACAGCCGCATGAAAAAACTTGGCTTCTTACTTTTTTGTGATTTAGTAGGGTTCCTTCCAAGCTGCGACAAGTGCGATGGTTGCCAAAAAGACGTGACAATTGATGCTTGCGTTGAGAACTCCATCCCTTACGAGGTAGGTGACACGGTGATGTTCCGCAGCAATTTGGACGATACACTTGTTTTTATTTGCAGTGAGAGAAAATATTACCAATACCTTCTCCCGCCAAAAGCAGGAAATAGTTATGAATGCTGCACTCCCTTTGAGTCGGAAAATTTATCCGCTAAACTAGAAAGTGCTGACGCATCACTTGATATTCTTACCCAATTTATTTCAATTGATTATGATTTGAACATCAGTCTTGTATTAAATGGCGAGAAAAAAAGAACGAGTTGGTACGCATGTACTAAAGGTGGTGGGTGGGAACTCAACTCAATCACCCTTGCCCAGCACACTTTTCATAAAGTAATCGGGCTTCATTTTGACAATGCTACTGACTCCTTATACCTCAACAGCGAAGACCAATTTGGCGTCGTCGGCTTCAAAGTGGATGGCGTCGAATGGGCCAAAATTGATTGAAGCCCCCTTTTCACTCCTAAATCCATAAACACCCCTCCCCTCACCCCGCCACCAATCCCTTCGAGTCAGCGCCTTCGTACAGGAATTCCATTTCGTCCTGAAAATCCTGGAAAAAATTGGAGGCATTTGCCTTTACTTCATGGACGGCCCAGTCACGGATGCGGTAGTCAGTGCTCGCTTCAAACAGCACGGCACAATCCCGCAGCAGGATGGCCATCCAGGCATCCAGCACCTCGCCGTGCAGTTTTTCGCAGATTTGGAGCCATTTTACACGGTCGTCGGGCGGCTCGTTGGTCTGTTTGCGTTTCAGATAATGCCCATATTCACCTGGGATATACCCTGCGTGCTTCTTGGCCACTTTCTGACAGAGAACAGGGCCTTTCACGCCTATACAACGCATGGCATAGGAGTGTACCAAGGCTTGAATGTCCCAGCCCTCGGCCAACAGTGCGGCCAGTACAGGTTGCTCTTTTTTGAGGAAGCTGGGCTGCTCTGCTTCCAGCGCTTCGATCCGGCGGTAGAGGTCGGGGAAGTGAAGGTAGGCTTCGTCCCGTAGGTACGAAAAGTAGATATTGCCATAGCCGTCGCCGTCGTCGGTGATGAAGCGCATATATACATGGGCACTGTTGGTGCCGACGAGGTTCCACCAATCCTCCCAGTCGAGGAATTCGGTGGTAAAGGGTGGGTTATCACGGCCCCAGGATGAGTGGCGCTGCAATATTTCCTTGCGCCTGCTTTCCGGCTCGAATTTCTTCAAGACCTCCTGTTGTAACTCGTTCGGCTGTTCGTAGCCTTCGGCTAGCCATACCATATTGGCATCTTGTCTCGCTGCCGTATTGGCATAGTAAAAAAGCAGGTTGTCCAATTTCTCCCTGCCCTCATCATCCAGTTCGTGCAGCTTTGCCAAGCGATTGTAGAGTATATGCTCGGCAGCCAGCCTGTAATCGTCACAGAGGCCATCGCCAAGATTGACATGTTCACAAATGGTAGGCTCGAATTCGGGCGCTTCTGCGGCGGTAGGAGCTTTTTCCATATCAGCGACCGTCAACTGTTCGAGGTACAGTTCAATGAACCAGATGAAGTCAAATCCTTCATCTTCCAACATCTTGATCATGTATTCGTCATGGTCGTTGAGCAGGTCGAAATGCTTTCGAATGCTCTCAATATGTGCATGTCGTTCGGGAGCTAGTTCCTCGCAGACCATTTCCAGGCACCAAAACGCATTGGTAACGGTGTCAATCTGAATGCCGTGCTGAACCGTGACTTCCACCTGGCACTCTTTTTCCCTGCCTTTGTAGCCAGTCGGCTTGTACCAGAATCGGTAGTCAAGAATTTCGTATTCGCCCTTTTTATAATAGCGTTCTTCTTCCATCTGCTTCAATTTTTTTTAGGAATTGGTGGCTAAGACTGCGCTCTTATTTATCTACGATGGAGAGGGCTGCGGGTTGCAGGATTGGATAAGGGAGTTATGGCATTGAATTTAGGTACAAACAAGACTATTCATCATTCCCTTACAGTTTAAAAATCCCATCCAACTCCACCACTTGTTTATCCCCCGTTAGCACTTTGGGGGCCTTCGCCAATTGCTCGGCAAGCGTGCGGGTCGGCAATGGCCGGAAACGCCGCAACAGGCCCACGCTATTTAGTAGCTTCAGCACGGCAGCGGAGATGCGCTCGCCCATCCGGTCGGTATATTTCCGCAGCAGGAGGCCGGGCCTGAAAATAAGGTACCGGGCAAATGCCAGGCTGGCAATATCCTCTTCCAGTTGGCCCTTCATCTTGGAGTAGAACACGCTGCTCGATGTGGAGGCCCCGTAGGCGGACAGCAGCACGGCGCAGGGCACGCCGTTCCGCTTCGCAATGGCCGCAAATTTCATGGGGATGTCGTAGTCAATTTTCCACTGGTTTTCCTTCGAGCCAGCCGCCTTCAGGGTCGTGCCCAGGCACGAGAACCATACATCACCGCTGACCTGCCCCTGCACCTGCTCCAGCTTATCGAAATCCGTAACGACCTCCAACAGCTTCGGGTGCTGCCGCCCGCTCACCCGCCGCACGAAGGTGACGACCTGGCTGTAGTCCGGGTCATTCAGGAGCACCTCCACGAGGTCTTTCCCGGTGGCGCCCGTGGCGCCGATGATGAGTGCTTTCATGGTTTGAAGTTTTTGCAAATAAAAGCATTGGTTTTCATTTCGCCCTTGCCGCTTTACAATAAAAAAACGGTGGCAATCTTCAAAAAGATGCCACCGTTGATGCTTTTACATCCTTTTCCTTCACATCAAACGCATTGGCCAATGGCTGAATGGGCGGCACTGGGTAAAATCATCACAGCCCTCATTTTTTTGGAAAACAGCCTACAGACTACTGGCCGCCTGCTGCAATCGCCGAGTAGTCTGTTACAATCGGCGAGTAGATTGCTGCAATCTATTCGCCGATTGACGCAATCTACGCCCCGATTGACGCAAATACGGTCGTAACGTGTACAGGAATCGCTGGAATTGCGCAGCTTAGGCCGCCGATTGCCCTCATCGGCGGGTTGATTGCCGCAATCGGCTTGGTGGCTGCGCAGGTTGGCGGGTAGATTGGGGAAGGTTTGGGGGAGATGGTGGCTGGCTAGGCATCAAAATCATTTAGTGGAGACTCTTGAACAAAATCAGTTTGAGCAAGTCTTACCAAATAGCTATACCCCATTACTGTGCATGAGATTCAGTGGCAAGTTCATAAATCAATTCATCCAATTCCAAGAGACATATAAACAACAAATGCAGCTTCTTAAAAGAAGTTGCATTTGTTTCAGCCACATATATGTAGCCAGGAAATCAATAGCTTACTGGGCTTTGTCATATACAACTTCCTTGACGGCAGCCTTGCTGATGGAATCCCGGATAGACTGGCACTGCCTGCTCACGGTTTGATAGGCGGGGCTATTGATGTCGAGGTTTTTCAGGGCTTCCTCATAATGGTTTAGCGCATTGTTTTCGCCCCGTTGCACCTCTTCCAGGATGTTTTTTTCTTCATTCGAAGTAATGGCGGATTTCAGGTCCATCCAGGTACGGTGGAGTTTCGAGGCAATGGTATCCCCCTTTTCCACTTCGCCGCCCAGGCCCTTGATAATGGCCTTCAGCTCGTGGCCAAATTGATTGCGCTGGTTGGAATATTCCAAAAAGGAAGCCTTGAGACTTGGTGACTCTACGTCTTCAGCGGCTTCTTTGAAGCCATACTCGGCGTCGTAGTTTTTGGCAATGAGGTCATTCAGGATGTCAATCTGCGATTCGTTGTTCATTTTTTACATTTTTCTGGTTAACAATAAGTGGTTTCGGCCCCATGAGGGTCAGGGGGAAAACGGCCATGTTTGGTGGCTGTTCAAATCAATGCGCCGATAATTCCATTTGTGCTGTGTAATAACTAAGGCCCATTGGCCCAATTTAGGAGGTAACTTTGAAGTTACCTCCTAAATACTGCCGAAAAGCATGATACAACCATCTTTGGAAACAGCCATACTTTTTATAGAACAACTATTATAAGTACATGCCGACTAAAATAACATACCTATTCTTGTTTCTACTGTTCAATATTAGGGCAGTAGCACAATCACCTCAAAATGACATACAGGTAAACGTCAATTTTTACTATTTTAAAGGTTCAGAATTTAAGTTCACCCCTAGGATTTGGCCGTATTATTTAAATTATTCAAGGATGATTAAGGATACGCCTTATTTCGTAGGTGGTAGTTTTTCTAATTTTTTTGCTCGCTATTTACAACACAGCCTTTTGGATTATAGACGAGGAGAAGTGGTAAATCGCTCTTTTTTAACGTTTGGCGTACATGTAGGTTACAAATTCACCATGACACCCAAAAGAACCTTTTCCGCAAAGGCAGGACTAGCCTTTCGTTCTGGAAATGAGTCCCAGTTCTATTCTTGGATTCAACATGCTGGTTGGATTGAGATATTTAACAGTAATTACAGATACAAAGACCCAGGCTTTGAGTTTTCGGCACAAGAGCAGTTCAAAATCTGGCGGCGTTGGTGGCTGAACATCAGCGTAGGGTATCAGTATTTCATTGCGAGGAATACCACCAACCATCAATTTTGGGGGAATGCGGGGGGTGAGTTATCGGTTTTGAAGTTGGCCGATAAAATAAATAATGATGATAATGGGTAGATGCTCCAGTTGCCCAAATCTTCCCAAACAACGATACCAATCCATGCTTTGTGTTCCCCAAAAAGCCTATCTTTGAACAATAATCAGTGACAAGCGATGCTCAACCAGCAACTACAGCAGCAACTTATCAGCCTACTGACACCCTATCGGCCTGAGCGGGTGTGCATTTTCGGTTCGTTCGCACGGGGCGACAACAAGCAGGGCAGTGATTTGGATGTGCTCATTAAATTCCAAGAAGTGGTGGGGCTGTTGGAATTGGTTCAATTAGAGCAGGAACTCTCCGACAAGTTGGGCATCAAGGTGGATTTGGTGACGGAAGGCAGCCTGAAAAACCCTCGGCTGCGCCAATATGTACAACAAGACCTCATCAAGATTTTGGGATGAAAAAAGACAACCGGATATACCTCGACCATATCCTTCAGGGTTTGACAAAGGTCGTAGAATACCTTGACGGCGTTAGCTATGACGCTTTCATGGCAGATGAAGAGAAACAAGACGCCGTCATTCGTAAAATCGAAATAGTTGGTGAAGCCACCAAGCGCCTTGATATGCCGCTGCGAGAACGTTTTCCAAATGTGCCGTGGCGGGCCATCGCTGGTATGCGGGACAAGCTAATCCATGACTATTTCGATGTGGATTTGGAGACGGTATGGAAAACCGCAAAAGAAAGTGTTCCTCTGCTTGTTAAAGACATTGAGGGTATTATCCAGCAACTTGAATAGCTTTGTCAACACTACCGCTCCCTCCCTAAAACCAAGAAGCCGAAGACACTCACACCTTCGCCTTCACCGGCCATCTCAACCCCTTGTGCTTGTACAACACCGCCTTCACCGAACCCACGCTCAGCGGCGAGTCAATCATCAGCGGCAGGTGGTTGGCGTCGTCCGTCACCCAGACGTTGATGCTGGCCCCATCGGGGAACACCCGGCCCGGAATCACCTCCGGCGAGAATTTTTGCGTGTTGTACTTGCCCAAGTCCCGGATTTCCTTGCCAGCTTCCCGGCCATTGTAGCGCACTTTCAGCGGCCACATCTCCTTGTCCATGAAAATCTGGATGGGAAAGGCATCGCCGACCTTCATGCGGGAAAAATCCACGTTGCGGGCATGGTAGAGGATGCTCACGATGTCGTGCATGCAGTCGTCAATCTGGAAGTCCTTGCGCTCCCGGATGTCGGTGGGCGATTTGCCCCGGTCGTTGTGTACCTTGCCCCGGCTCTGGTCGTAGGACAAATAATCGTAGAGGCGGTATTTCCCCTCCTCGATGTTGCGGATGCCCATGATGGGCAGGCCCGTTTCTTTTTGCACCCATGTATCGTAGTAGTCCCGCACCTTGAAGAACCAGTCGTAGCTCTCGTAGGTCTTTCCCACCACGTTGAAATGCCATTGGTCGTCTTCGTCAATGACTTTGAAGGTCATCTCGCCCGCCGAGAGCCAGACGAAGTTCCAGTTGTAGTAGAGTTTGTAGGTAAGTTCTTCCCCAGCGGTGTAGGTGGTGTTCTTGGTGACGCAGATATTGTGGTCGCCCATTTCATCGGGCTGGCTTGGTGTAATCGTCGGCGAGGTTTCGAACGCCGCCGACGTTGGGACCTCCATTTTTGAGAAGCCAAACAACAAAAAAACAAGTGTCAAGTACGCAAGGAACCTAAACTTCGGCGAGGTTTTGAACCTCGCCGAAGTTGGTGCATTGCCCGATACTTCATTTTTCATTTTCATAGCCAATAGACTTTAGTATATTCAGTTGAATGATAAACACCAGTCCCAGCAACGCAGGCACGGCGATGTTTATTACGAACAAAGAGAAGGTGGCGGCCAATATATCCACATGGTCTTTTGTGAAAAATCCCCAGACGAAAAGGGCGATTTCGCTCCGGGCTAGCAGGCCCATCGCCGGGGGCAGCGGCACGCTCGCCTGCACGAGGAAGATGGTGGCAATGCCCGCCATGCCCAGCAGCCAGGGCGCAGGCACCCCGTAGAATTGCAGCAGCAGGTAGTACTGTGAGGAATAAACGAGGTACCGCAGGAAGGCAAAACCGAGCGCACGGCCCAGTTCCCGCCGATGGTAGTGCCGCAGCACGGTGATGTGCCGCAGTTGCTTCTTGAACCGATGGATATGCGGGATGCGCTTGGCCAGCGGCACCACCACATCAATATTGAAATAGGCGAAAAACAGCAGCGCCAGAAACGCCGTCCCCAAGCTCACGGACACGGGCACGAGGTACGGCTCCGGCTCCAAGAATTTCACGGCAAAGAACACCCCACCGACTAACCCCGCCGAGAGCAGCGCCAGCAACTGCGCCAAGCTGCCCACCATCGTGGCGATGACCGCCTTCCAACCCTGCCCCTTCTCCACGAACAGCACCCGCCCGCCGTACTCCCCCACTCTGTTTGGAGTGATGATGGCGATGGTCGTGCCTGCCAGCACGGCCTTGAAGGTTTGCCAAAAATTCAATCTTGAAAAATCATGGGTAAGCTGCCGCCATTTGACGGTTTCCAGTGCCAAGTTCACCGGGGCGAGCAGCAGCACGGCCACGAGCCAGAGCAGGTTCGGGTAGCTGAAATGCCGCACGAGGGTAGCCCACATCTCCTCCACTTGGTGCTTCGCAAACACCTGCCGGTAAATGGCCCAGCCCAGCAGCCCTGCGATGAGCAGCTTGGCAGTGAAGTTTAGGATGGATTTTTTTGAATGGCGCAATTTGGTGATTCGTGAGTGGTGATTCGTGTTTGATGACCGGGTTGCCAAAACTAATCACAAATCACCAGTCACCAATCACAAGTTCCAAGTAGCGAAGTTAGCTTTGCTGCGCAATGACAGAAACAAAAAAATACCGCCTGCTGGGCGTTGACCCCGGCACGAATGTGCTGGGCTATGCCATCGTGGAGGTGGAAAACCGCCAGATGAAGCTCGTGGCCTTGGGCGTCATCACGATGCAACACCTTGATGAACAGCAACATAAGTTGAAAAAAATCTTCGAGGACTTGCAGGCGCTTATCCGCCGTTATGAACCGCAGGAGATGTCCATCGAGGCGCCGTTTTATGCCAAAAATGTGCAATCCATGCTGAAACTTGGCCGGGCGCAGGGCGTGGCCATTGCCGCCGCCATCACCATGGGCGTTGAAATCACGGAATATTCCCCCAAGAAAATCAAGCAATCGGTGACGGGCAATGGCAATGCGGCCAAGGAGCAGGTGGCTGCCATGCTGGAGACGACTTTCAAGACCAAACTGGAAGAAAAATACCTGGATGCAACAGATGCACTGGCTGCCGCTGTCTGCCATTTTTACCAATCAAAATCGCTGCCGGGCGGCGGGAAGAAGGTGAAGGATTGGGCGGCTTTTGTGAAGGAAAATCCGGGGAAGAAATTGTGATTAGTGATTAGTAGCCCAATCACGAGTCACTAATCACCTGTCACACCAAAGCAACAACACTGGTTGCGATAGCAGCCATTTCCTCCTTCGTAAAACTCAATTTCGGGGCAGTCACGCTCACCTGTGTTTCCCGTTGGAACGGGATGAGGTGGATGTGGGCATGCGGCACTTCCGTGCCGACCACCGTGACGCCGACCCGCTTGCATTCGATGGCTTTGTCGAGCGCATGGGCCACTTTCTTGGCGAAGGTCATCAGGCCAGCCAGCGTTTCATCGTCCAAGTCGAAGAGGTAATCCACTTCCTTTTTGGGGATGATGAGGGTGTGCCCCTTGGCCACCGGATTGATGTCGAGGAAAGCGAGGAAGTCCTCGTTTTCAGCTACTTTGTAGCAAGGGATTTCACCATTGACGATACGGGTGAAGATGCTGGCCATGACGCTGGAATTGGAGAATTGAAAATGGAAAACGGCAAACCATTCTCCATTTTCAATTGATGAATATTTTGAGAATCTTAAAGGCCATCTCGCCTGCTGGCGTGGTGATTTGGGCAGTTTCACCCACTTTTTTACCTAAAAGCCCTTTGCCTATCGGTGAGGTGGCAGAGATTTTCTTGTCTTTCAGGTTGGCTTCCGACTCCGACACGAGGGTGTAGGTGTCCTCCTTGTTGGTTTTTTTGTTCAGGAAGGTGACGCTGGTCAGCAGCCGGACTTCTGAAGTGTCCATGTCCTCAGCACTGAGGATGCGGGCGCTGGCCATTACTTTTTCCAGCTCGTTGATTTTCAGCTCCAACATGCCTTGGGCATTCTTGGCGGCGTCGTATTCGGCGTTCTCGGAGAGGTCACCTTTCTCACGGGCCTCTGCAATGGCACGGGCTGCTTCTTGGCGGCCAGTTGTTTTCAGTTCTTCCAACTCAGCCTTTAGCCTGTCGTGGCCTTCCTGTGTCAGATATGTAACATTCATGTCGTTGTATTTAACTCGTAAAAAAAAATCCAGCAACCAACAGCGACGAAGGCCGTGTCTTCCGAGGTATTGCCCTCGGAAAAAGCGGCATTTCATCAAAAACTGGGAAAATAAGTCTGTGGAGTACCCTGCGGCCCGTTTGTTGGATTGGGACCTTGGGCGGACTCCGTCGAAAGTCACAGGTTGTTGGCTGTCAAGCCAAAAATTCAAGAACGTTTCCAACCTGATTGCTGGAAACGTTCTTGAAGCTTTGCTTGATGGGCAAAAGTAATCAAAGCGGCCCATCAAAGGTTATTTTTTGCTCAGATTTTTCTTTTTGTAAAAAAAGTAGCCCCGCCTCGTCTTTACGAGGGGGGCCATCCCAAAAACCAATTGTTAAAGGACATCTATTTCTTCTGTCAAGCCCGATTTTTTAGGCTTGATTCCAATTTTTATTTTTCAAAAACCATTGGGTGGTTTCAAATTCGGTGTCTCAAAAAATCTTTTAGCGTGTAGGCTGCCTTAATTAGGGCTGCGGTCGTAGCGGCGCTTGCCTCGGTCGAAGTTGAACATCAGCGTCAGCTCGTGGGAGCCGCTGTTGTATTTCTGGAACTTCTGGAAGGTCAGGTCGTAGCTGTAGTACAGTTTGAACACATCCACATTGGTGCCGAGCAGGATGCCCGTGGCACCGCCCGTGCCGCCCCTGACGGAGACGCCAGCAATAAGTTTGTCGTTGATGAACGAGCCTAGCATGTTGAAGTCAATCTGCAAGGGCCTGTCCTTGATGTTGTACACCAACACCGATGGGCGCAGCTTGAAATTGTAAGGCTCCACTTCGAACTCGTGGCCGAAGGTGATGATGGAATATTTCAGGAAGGAGCCTTCGTTTTGGCCGGTTTCTATCTCGCCGATTTTCGCTACCACGAGGTTCGGGAAGGTGACTCCCACGAAAGTGTTTTTCTTGATGGTAGCCCATGCACCCAAAGAGGCATCAAATATCTTATTGCCTTCCACAGCGTTTTCGATGATGTTGTCACCCTCCTCGTACAGCGGGCTTTGCAGCACCGACTCCGCTACTTTTTTGGTCAAAAACTCCGTGGAAAAACCAGCGGCGAACTTGACGTTTTTCAGTTCGTAGCGGAAGGCGTAGTTGAGTTGCAGGCGGGTATTGGTCACGTTGCCGAGGTTCTCGGACATGACGCCGAGGCCGAGGCCGAGCGTTTTGCCGATTGGGCCATTGTAGCCGATGCCGTAGCTCTTCGGGTTTTCTGTGAAACCCGTCCATTGGCTGCGTACGCCCATGTAAATCTGGTGGTTTTCATTGAAACCAGCCACTGCGGGCGAAATCAGGATTGGGTTGACGATGTAGTGGGAAAAAATGGAAGACTGCTCCTGCGACCAGGCTGTATGAAGGGCAAAAGCAGCAGCTATGAGTAAAATAAGCTTTTTCATGCTCATTGGATTTAATCGGTGATTGGTTGAAGCAGGTGACTGGTGATTGGAGACTGGTGATTGGGTTCCCCCGAATCACTAATCACCAATCACTAAATCACTAATTTATTTTCGAAGCACAGTTACACTACCTTTTTTGGTGACAAAGGCGTTGACACCTGGGTCGAAATAGTTGAAAACATAGAAGTAAACGCCATCGGGGAGGTCATTGCCACCCACATCGGTGCCACGCCAGAGGTCGTCGTCGTTGTAATCATCTGTATGGTAAACCAACTGGCCCCAGCGGTTGAAGATTTCCAAGGTATTGTCGCTGAAGCGGCTGAGGCATTTGATAACGAACTCTTCGTTCCTGCCGTCGCCTTCTGGTGTGATGACGGTACGCACTTCGCCGCACTCGGTCGAATCGTCCACCTTGATGGTTTCGATGACTTGGCAGCCATTGGCGTCCGTTACCCGCACGACGTAGGTGCCGGGGAAAAGCTCCGTCAGAACACTGTCCGTTACTATTTCATATTCAGGCCAGAAGTAGGTGTAAGGATAGGTTCCACCATCCACGACCACACCTGCCACGCCACTTGGGCCGCCGCTATCGGAGACCGAAAAGCCTTGGGCTTCGAGTGCCACCACTTCTGGAACGGCAACATTTTCAATCATGGTGCAGCCGTTGAAGTCAGTCACTGTGACCGAGAAATTCTCACCCGGTGTGAGCTTATCGGCGGTTTTGTCGGTATCGCCATTGCTCCAGTGGTAATCGTAAGGAGAAACGCCACCGCTCACGTTTACAGTTGCCTGTCCTGAATCCGATGAGGTACAACCACTTGCAGAAGCGTCAGCATTTGAAGTAAGCAAACTCGGACCTGACAGATTTAAGGTGGCAGACATTTGGCAGCCTTGGCCATCCGTGATTGTCACTGTGTAATTTACACCAGCGCTCAGACCTGTTACGTCTTGTGTGTTGGCACCATTACTCCAACTGTAAGAATAAGGAGTTACGCCATTCGCCGGGAAGGCCTTTGCCTTACCTTCATTGCCACCGAAGCAACGAATGTCAAAGCCGTTATAATCGGATGTGATTTCGGCAGTGACGCTCAGGCTGGATTGGGCCTCCAACACATAGGTTTGAATCAACGTGACTTCTGTGTTCGTACCCGCACCGTAGGTAATGGTCACGGAATAAGTCCCAGGCAGGATGTTGCTTGCGGTCTGCATGGTGCTTACAGTATTTCCATTCGCAGCGCTCCATTTGTAGGTGTATTGCTGGTTTGCCACTGCACAATTTGGTGATAGCGAAGGAGTTACAGTGATTGCACCAAGCTCCTGCGGGCAATTTGGCTGAACGTCCGAGAAGTTTGCGGAAAGCAGGCCAACACCGATGTTGTCGAATACTTGGATACATCCCGAAACATTGTCAATCACGGTCACATCGTAGCAACCGGGTTGAACATTGAAGGGGTCTTCGCCAGTATATGCATTGTTCCACTGGTAAGTATAATTCTGGCTTCCGCCAGCCACTTCAATATTGATATGGCCCAAGGTCGTACTGGTGGCATGAGTTACTTCCTGTGTGGACAAAGTCAGTACTGTTTCATTCACCGTCACGGTTCCAGTTTTGGACTGCAGGTCAGTGCCAACACCACTGTCGGTAATGGTGTAGTTGTAAGTGCCAGCAGGCAGGTTTTGGAACGTGTAGGTATTTTGTACCGTGGTAAATGATTGCAGTGGGCTGGAAATCTGGAATTTGTACGGCGGAATTCCACCGAAAATAGTCAATTCGATTTTGCCATTCGATTGGTTATCACAAGCATTGCTGGATAACACCGTCGGGCTTTCCAAAACAGGTGGCACGAAATCCAAGGTAAAAGGCCCAGCCGTGCCAGTACATCCGTTTGCATCGGTGATGGTTGCATTGTACGAGCCTTCACAAAGCGAAAAAGCAGGGTTGGAGGTTTGCGCTGGTGTGGTGCTCCAAACATAGGAATAAGGCGCACCCGCACCGCCCGTTGGGTTCAAAGTGATAGAACCGTTGCAGGCTGATGAGTTGGTTGGCAACTGTAGGTTTGGTGCCAACGAGCTAACCCCTTGGGATGGCTGCGCAATTGTGAAGGTCTGCACGAAAGTCTGCCCGATGGATGGACTTGTAACCGTTACGGTATAAGTGCCCGCACAGAGGCCTGTAGGGCATGAATTATTTCCGATACTTGCCAAGCTCCAAGCGTACTGGTAAGGCGGCACTCCACCTACAGCATGCACGCAGATAGAGCCATTGCACTGCCCAGCACAAGCGTCTTTTTTCGTGCTAGGATTGGAAGCATCTTCCGACATGGGCGCATACACTGGGCCGCATTTGGTCTTGGAGCAGGAGTTGGCATCCGTCACCGTCACGCAATAAGTGCCCGCCGCCAAGCCCGTAGGGTTCGGCGGATTGCCAGGGATTGGGCCGTTCGGACCTGTCCAACTGTAAGTATAAGGCGCAACGCCACCCGTAACTGTTGTGGTGATGGAGCCGTTGTTTTGGCCCTGAGTGGGGTTGGTGGCAGCCAGCGCAACAACGATGATGTCCGGCTGCGTAATCGTAGCCGTTGCAGTTTTTACACAACCATATTCATCACGAACCTGTACGTTGTAAGCGCCAGCAGCAAGCCCGATGAACACATTGGTTGTCACCCAAGTGTTGTTTCCTGGGGTAATGCGGTACTCTTTCATATTGCCACCACCTGTCGCATTGATAGTGATGGTGCCGTTGTTTGCACCGTTGCAAGTGATATTGGTGACAACGGGTGTGCCAATTGCCAACAAGCTTAACGGTGCCACTATCGTATAGTTATTAGAAACTATTGTACATGCGTTGCAATCGGTCACCGTGACCTTGTAGTTGCCCGCAGCCAAGCCTGAAAGGTCTTGAGTCGTAGCACTGTTGCTCCAGGCATAGGTGTAGCCGTTGCAACCCGTCCCGGTCACTGTTCCACCAGTGACGGTGATGTCTATGGCCCCGTTTGTTTCCCCAAAACAAGCAATATCGGAAGATGTGAAGTCAAGATGCAGCGGTGATGGCTGGGTGATGTTAAACGGGCCGGCTGAGGCAGTCTCAGACCCGCCGCAGCTTGTAACAGTCACCGAATAGCTGCCTGGGCCAACGCCAGTCAGGTTTTGCGAAGTACCAACCGTTGTTCCAGCCGCATTTTTCCAAACATAAGTCTTTGTGGCACTGCCACCAGCAACCGTAATGGCCACACCGCCGTTTGTGCCGCCATTACAGGACACGTTGGTTGGTGGTGAACTGGTAATTGTCAAAGGGCCTGCACAAGTAATACCAATCGTCACGGAACCTGGGTCGAAAACTGGCGTAATGGTTTGGTTGCCAACACAGCCTGTTACCTCAATATCAGTGGGTGTTCCGTTGAAGGTGATGTTTGCAGTTTGCCCGGTTGTACCTATCACGTTGAAGCACATTTGGAACATCACCGTGCCATCAGGCACTGTAACGCCGGTCGTGGTTGGGTCGTACCAAGAGAAAGTGATGGTTCCGTTTGCAGAGTTCGTCGTTCCGAAACTGGCCGCAGTCATGTCTGGCAGGCCATAGTTTTGGGTCGAAACGTATTGAATTATATTCTGATTGAAATGAATGGAGTATTGCGCACTGACGATGCAGTCGAAATTATCTGTCGTGAAATCAACACAAATTTGCGAGCCATTAGGCGACTCGACTTCTCCGGCAGTGAATGTGAGGTCGGTACCACCAGGAGGGTCTCCGCCACCGCCATCGCAGATTTCGAGGTCGCCAGGCTCACTCTGGAAGGTGACGGGCTGGCTGCTTCCGTTGTAAACTTCAATGGGGGTTGTAGCGCTGTTGAATTGGAAAGGCGTAGTGGCGCCGCAATTATTGGAGCCAATTGCATTCAGGCAGACTTGGTAAATCACCGTTCCATCAGGCACCGTGACTCCGGTAGCATTTGGATCCGACCAAGAAAAGCTGATGTAACCCTGCCCCGTCTGTGTCGTACCAAAGCTCGCAGCACTCAATCCTGGCAAACCAAAGCTGGAAACAGGAATATTGCCAAACGACCATTTCGATTCGTTGAATTCCATGGTGTATTGCATGGAAAGGATGTTGTCAAAGTCGTTCACCGTCACATCCACGCAGATTTGCGTGCCAGGTGCGGTTGTTTCGTCGGAGGCAATTACGGCAAAGCCAGTGACAGGAGGATTGTTACCACCGCCGCCGCCACCTGAGCCGCCACCATTCACTTGCGCACCCTCAAAGTCCGTGGAAGAGGTAATCTCAACCCCGTTTCCGTTGACGACTTCAAAAGGAACGGGTGTTCCGGTGAAGCTGATGTTCGTACCTGCTGAGGTCAACACTGTGAATGTTAAACTGAACAGAATGGTGCCATCGGGAACCGTCACGCCACTGGCATTTGGGTCGGACCACGATACGCCAATCATGCCGTTGCCGGATTGAGTGGTGCCAAAGCTGGCGCTGGTCATGCCCGGCAATGCGGATGGATTAACGCTCCCCACTGGCGACTGCCACTGGATAGCTGCTGAGTTCCAATTGATTGAATACTGGAAGCTCAGGATGTTGTCGAAGTCAGATGCAACAATGTTGACGGTGAACTGGTCTCCCACGTTCGCCGTAACGGTCTGCGGTGTAATTGTAAAAGTAGGCTGGGCAGCAAGGTGCGTGGCGAATAACGCCAATAGCCCAATGACGAGATTGGTAATCGGTCTTTTCATATGTTCGGAATTGGGACAATAATTGTGAAAAAATGTAATCGGAAAAAAAATTGGCTATTCCCGTAATTCCACCGAGTTGGCCAATGTCTTTTGACTAGGCATTACTGCATAATCAACTGCCTCGTGGCAGTAGCTCTTTCAGTTTCAAGGGTGTAAAAGTACGACCCTGCGCTGGATAGCATATCCCGTTGTACAGGTATTCTGCTCAATCCGGCAGGAAATTTTTTGTTTTGGTGCAAAACCGTTTTTCCGCTTCCATCGAAAACGGTCAGTTTAGCTTCGGTTGAGACATTGAGGTTAAAGCTGATGTACGTGGTTTCCGTAAAAGGGTTCGGGCTATTCTGAAATAATGTGAAATCTTCTGTAAAAGTCTCCTCGGTTGCGTTAACGCCAGAAATGGAAATCTTGCCATTTTCGATGTTTACATCAACCACTTCATCGAAATTCGCAAATTCAATAACAAATGTCGGGATGACGGTGGTGTCTTCGGCAACTTCGAGCATCGTGTTGGTGCCCATCCCTCCAACTGCCTTAAAATTCACTTTGAAAAGCGTGGAGTTGTCGTCCAGCGTTACGCCCTCTTCTGTAATAGGGTCGAACCAGTACCAGCTCACTTTCATGCGGCCTAGATTGGCAGCAGTGCTGTTGAAACTGCTCACCACCGTAAACTCCGGCATGTTGCTGTTGAGGGCCGTTACCGACTGGAACTGAATGACGCTTGGGTTCCAAAGCAAAGCATATTGCATGCTGACAATGTTTTCAAAATCGGAGGCTTTGATTTCCACGCTGAACCATTCCCCTGGGTCAACCGTCATATCGGGAACGGCAATGGAAACGTTTTGGGCATTCAAGCCAAAGGCCATTAGCATGGCAACGAGGAGGGAATAAAAATTGGGCATTTTCATGATAATCGGTATTGCAAGTAGTTTGCCAAAACTTAATATGAACGAGAAATGGTGGCCGATTTTGGGCAAAACCTGCATCGGCCACCATTCTTTTTAAAGCTTTTCAAATTATTCGATGATAACCATCTTCTTCGTGGCGGTTTCGCCCGCAGTTTTGAGGGTGTAGTAAACCACACCTGTTGCGGGTAGCTCACTGCTGCTCAGTTGTATTTCGTTGTAGCCTGCGGCAAATTCACGCTCGATTGCCTTCAATACCCTGCCGGAAACATCCGTGATTTTCAAGTTGGCAATTCCAGCTTTCGGCAAATTGAAGCCAATTGTGGTGGCTCCCTTGAACGGGTTCGGCGTATTTTGGTACAGCGCAAACTGTTGGTCAGCGACATTGCTGAATGCTAGTTGCACGTTCATTAAATCGCCGTTCGTGCGGTAAGCCTCGGCCTTGGTGAAGCGGGAGTTCAATTGTAGGAAATCGCTCAGTTTGCCGTTTGCCTTTGCTTGGAAAACCACGCTGAACATCGAATTCTCGGTGGCAGTGCCATTCCAGCTTGCAGTCAGTGCGCCTTCTTTCAGCAGTGCGTAGCCGAAGTTCTCCTCGCTGGCCACACCTGGCAGCAGTTCCCGTAATTCAAGTGCTTCCACATCGAAATTGAGGGTGAACTGGAAGCCAAGCAGGTCTAGGTCATTTGCTGAAAACTCAACCGTAACTTCCTCGCCTTTTTTGACCTCCTGGTCCTGGGTGTTTAGCACGAAGGTTTCCGCACTACGTTCTTCGTTGCTGCCAAGCAGGTTGGTAGCAGCGCTGCCGTTCACATCGCCTACTTTGATGGCCACGAAATTGATATTGCTCATGGTAGCATCAAAATCATTGATGTTGATGATTTCGGGGAACGAGGACTCGAATGGATCGCTTGGGTTCGGGAACACAAAGTTTTTGTCCACAAACCTCCACGAAGTATTGTTTGTGAATTCGGTCGTGATGGTCAGAATGAGTTTCCTGATTTCAACGATGTCGAAAGTCGTCACAGTG
>Ga0075012_10002362_pt1 | contig 18615 bp, 16 predicted proteins | sample All_14_2_FD_71474 | JGI IMG/M metagenome (GOLD analysis project Ga0075012, IMG submission 71474) | Freshwater microbial communities in response to fracking from Pennsylvania, USA - Allegheny Zone_MetaG_DW_15 | ecosystem: Environmental > Aquatic > Deep subsurface > Groundwater > Drilled... | reverse complement strand
ATACCATTCCAACGTGGATCGCGGTAACTGGGGCTACCATCCAGGAAATGGCTACCGTAACGGCTACGATTACCACAATGGTTATGATAATAACTACGACAACGGCTGGGCCGATCCTGGTGCGGTGATTATCAATTCACCAACGGATGGATTTTACGCTGATCCAGACTGCCAAAACGTGCAAACTTGCGATTCAGATGGTAACTGCGTGATAAACCAGACTTGTAACTAAGCCTCGTTGCGAGGCTTGTGCCTCGCAATGAGTTCTATCCTACTGCTCCAGGGTCGCATCCATCGTAATGGTCGCCTTCATCAATTTTGAAACCGGACAACCCACTTTTGCGGTTTGCGCCGATTTTTCAAAACGAGCCTGATCCGCACCAGGGATTTTGGCCACAACCGACAAATGAATCGCCGGAATCGAAAACCCATCCGCGTTTTTCTCCAGCGTAACGCTGGCTGTAGTGTTGATGCTCTCCGGTTTCATGCCATCCTGCTCCAGTTGCAAAGCCAGCGCCATCGAAAAACAACCGGCATGCGCGGCAGCTATCAACTCCTCCGGATTGGTGCCTGCTTCGGCCTCAAAACGGGTTTTAAAAGAATATTTCGCGTGATCCAGCACAGTGCTTTCGGTTGATACCGTGCCCTTGCCATCGAAAATTCCACCCATCCATTCTGCTGATCCATTGCGTTTCATCTTGCCTCCTGTAGCCCGTGAGCGAGCAAATTATTTTTCACCTCTTACCAGATACATCGCAAAATTAAACTGATATTCGCCTTGATAATGCTTTTTGCATTCCGCATCAAAATATTGAACCATGGCGTCGTTAATTTTTTTAATCTCCGCGTCAGGTATCTGTCCCTGGTAAAAAGCAATTCCGTTAACAAACTTTCTGAACACCTCAAGCGACGGCAAGATGATCGAATGACGCCGCACCTCAACCTCGAGACGTTTACAAGGTATGGATTTAAGCTGTTCAGGCAAGTTGTTCAATCGAGTATAGTCCATGGGCGCAGAAAAATTGACAAGACTGTGAAAATGCCCGGTTTCCCTGACTGCGTAATAGCCCATAATATAAGGATCGTCACCGACCGGAAAAATGGCCAGCACTTTACCGCCGGGCTTTAATGCGTTCATCATGTTGGTGAAGGCTTTCACAATGTCTTTGGCCCATTGCAGACACCAAAACGACACAACATAATCAAATTGAGCGGCAAAATCCATGGACAGCACATCGCCTTTTTGAACGGAAAAATTGGGATAATCGGTGATGACCTCGCGCGCCAGATTCAGCATATTCTCTGACGCATCAATGCCCAGCACGGAGCCTTGAGGAACCAAATCGAGAATTTTGCGCGTATAGGCGCCATTGCCGCAGCCCACATCCAGCACCTTGTCGGTTGGAGGGCAATCCAGTTCGCCTAAGTAATTGTCCGCAACGGTTGATTGAATATAAGAACCAATTGCGTAGTCGCTGGCCGGCCATTCCTGATTAGGCATAATGTCTCCAAAAATATATTTGATAATGACAGTTGTTGTGCTGAAAATTACACTATACAATCAATGACTAATAGTCAAATGGAGAACAACATGTTACGGACAATATCGGTTCCTGGTGCAATAGCACTTCTTCTTTCTGCGACCACCGCGCAAGCTGGCTGGTACATCGGTGCCGGTTTGGGGCCAGATACCGTAGATTTCAAACAAAACGGCCATGTGTTCCAGCCGGGTAATTTTTCTGTTATCGATAAAACCCATTTATCCAGCACCGGCATTTACGCCACGCTATTCGGCGGATACGGCGCCCTGGTTCACAATCAATGGTACCTGGCTGGTGAAGTGAACGGCAATATCAGTTCAACCTCCTTCCGATCGTCCAACTCAGAATACGTTCACAGTACGTTTAGCAACACCAAATTCAAAATCAATAACAGTGTTGGTATCAGCGTGTTGCCGGGTTATCAATATTCGCCAGGTACCCTGTTCTATGGTCGTCTGGGCTATCAAAACGGTCATTTCCGTAGTACTACCAGCGATGTGTCTTTGGCTAACGTCAGCAAACGCGAAGGCGGTTTCCGTTACGGCGTCGGTCTGAAACAAGCCCTGACCCCACGTCTGGCTGTGCGTATGGATTATAGCCGCATTGATTACAGCGATATCCGCTTCAGTACCTTCGATGCCCTGAGCACCACAACCAAAAACACCATCATCAGCCCAACCCAGCAACTGCTGGAATTCGGTCTGGTTTACAGCTTTGACGGTGTGATCGCTCCAGAGAAATAAGCTCCTCACTCGCAATGACGCTCCTACCCGTCATTGCGAGGCACGAAGCAATCCAATCCGAAAGTTGACACTCCCCACGCCAAACCTTACCATTCAAGCTTGCTTAAACCCTTAATCACACAGGTGAATCATGCCTTCTTTCGATATTGTTTCAGAAACCAACGAAGTGGAATTACGCCACGCCGTCGACAACGCAGCTCGTGAAGTGAGCACCCGCTTTGATTTTCGCAATGTCGAGGCCAGCATCGTATTAAAGGAACTGACTGTTACCCTCAAATCAGAATCCGATTTTCAGGTAAGACAACTGGAAGACCTGTTTCGTAATCACTGCAGCAAACGTGATGTCAGTGCGGCTGGCGTTGAGATGGAAAAAGCCCCCGTACACAGCGGCAGAACCTGGTCTTTAAACATGACCTTTAAACAGGGCATTGAACAAGCAGTGGCCAAAGAAATCGTCAAACTGATCAAAGACAGTAAAATCAAAGTGCAGACCTCGATTCAGGGCGACAAAGTACGCGTCACCGGTAAAAAGCGCGACGAGCTACAGGAAACGATCGCCTTCTTGAAAAAATCAGAAAGCATCCTTATCGCGCTGCAATTTGAGAACTTCAGGGATTAGTTTCTTTCGACGTTCTGGCCAGCAAAATCCACATCGCCACTGCGGCCAGAGCGTTTAATACCGCCAAAATCAGAAACACCATGGCGATGCTCACGTTAAAATGCAATAAAATCATCACCAAAGCCATCCCCAATACCATAAACAACGCGTTCACAATATTGTTGGCGGCCAGGGTTCTTGCCCGCGATCCTTCATTACTGCCAATCTGCAAAAAAGTATACAGGGGCACAGAAAACAGCCCACCACAAAACGAGAGGAGGAAAAAATCCAGCATGATGCGTACATTAGATAATTGAAAAACAAATTCTGATAATGATTTCAGTGTCGTATCATCAGCCACAACCGGCGGCGACACAAAGTACAAATCCATGGCAAACAGCGACAGCATCAACATCGATAAAGGCACATAGCGCAGGGTTATATGACCGGACAAAATATGATTAATCGCCATGGAACCAAAAGCGATGCCTATCGAAAACAGCGCCAGAAAAACCGAAAATACGGACGTGTTTGCACCCAGAACATAATGGGTATAATCCGGCAGCTTGGTCAATATGACCGCCCCAATCAACCAAAACCAGGAGATGGCTAAAATAGCAGGCATGATGCGGCGATTGCCCATTATATTGCGGATCATGGTGTTGGCGGAGCGCCACAAATGCCAGTCAATTTTCAAGTCAGGCAGTTTTGATTTGGCCGAGGGAATGAACAGGCTGGCCACCAGGCCGCAAACAGCAACAAAATTGGTGATAAACACCGCCATGCCCACATGCGATTTTGTACTGCCTATGGACAATGCACCCAGGGTTGTGCCCAACAAAATGGCAATGAACGTGCTGGCTTCAATCAGGGCGGTTGCGGTCAATAACTCGTTGCGCGGTAAATGATCGGGCAAAATGGCGTATTTAATAGGACCAAAAAAAGTGGAGTGAATCCCCATCCCGGTCAAAATGGTGAGCATCAGCGGAATGCTGCCCTCGTATAAGGCATAACTGCCCAGTGCCATTAACAGCAGCTCCAGCAGCTTGACCAGGCGGGTCATGATGGCCTTGTCGTATTTATCCGCCAGCTGCCCTGCAGTGGTGGACAAGAGAAAAAAAGGCAGGGTAAACAACGCCCCGGCCAGCGCCTGATAATACTCAGACCAGGCTTGAGAGCTGCTCAAATGATAACTTATCAGCGTAACCATGGATAATTTAAAGGCATTATCATTAAAAGCGCCAAAGAATTGAGTCAGAAACAATGGCAAAAACGTTCTTTTTTTGAGTAAAACAGCGACCTGAGCGCTCATTGATAACCCCGATTTTTTAAAGAGGCAGTATATACGTCCGGGAATTGAAGATACAGATGCGCGAACCTTCCGGCACTGATTTATTAGCAGTAAGAAAGGCTTAAGGTTCTGCTCCTGAAAATTGTGGTCAAAACACGGATTTTTTTGGTCAAAAATGTAACAATTTTGAGGTAAATGGTCTATTATAAAACATATAGGTAATGACTGATCCTGGCTGAACCTTAATATAAGTATCCACTGGGAGATTGGTTTGAAGCGTGGTGAGCATGCCCTGATGGTCCAGGGAAGCCTGAAGCACTTCATAAAATCACCGCATGTACATCAATGCCGGCTCAGTTGTTCAGGACGTCGTTACCTGTACTTTTAAACCCTCCCCTTAAAGCCTTTTTAAAAATCAATTTGTAAATATACGATCCTTGTCGTATACTTTTAAGACATCAATAGGCAAGGATACGCTCATGAAAACATTAATTCTAGGTTCCGCCCTGGCGCTGTCAGCAGGATTGATGACAGGATGTACCGTTACTGATGCAACTTACTCTCCCGGTTACATCAATTACAATACCGATTACGTATACACCACTGGCTATTATGGCTACCGTCCTGCATGGGGCAACAATTATTATTCCGGTTATCGCTGGAGAAATAATAACTGGGGCGGCGGTTGGGGACGTAATAACTGGGGCGGCAACCGTGGCAATTTCGGCTTCGCACGCGGATGGCATGGCGGCAGACGATAAGCAGACCCTTACATGAAAGGCTGGCTACTCTACAAACGTAACAGGCAAGCGTTAACACCAGACGATCATGGTGTGATGCGCTTGCTGTCTGCTGCCAGCACGATGGAAATCGAGCTGGAAGTCTACACGGCAAACGAGTTCACCATCATCACCGGCGCGGATGAACAACATGGCGTGTATCTGAATGGACAGCTGGCTGAATTGCCGGATTTTCTGATTCCCCGCATGGGTGCAGATACCTGTTACCATACACTAGCCCTGATTCGACAACTTGAGCTGGCTGGCGTTTACACGGCCAACAGCGCAGCCTCGGTTGAGTTGGTAAAAGATAAAATGCGCGTTGCTCAATTGCTGGGCGCCAGTCAATTACCCATTCCAAAGACCCTGTTGCTGAATTTTCCCGTTTCCATTGAATTGATCGAGCAGGAAATCGGCTTTCCTCTGGTTATCAAAAACATCTCTGGTCTCCGGGGTGTCGGCGTACACCTGTGCGAAAGCGCAACCAGTTTCCGCGATTTGCTGGGTTTGCTGGGCGAAAACGGACAGCAGCTTATCGTACAGCAGTTTGTCAGCAGCAGTTATGGTCGTGATTTACGCGTGTTTGTATTGGGCCAAAAAGTGATTGGCTGTATGCAGCGCACCGCCAAAGACAGCTTCAAGGCGAATTACTCCCTCGGGGGTGATGTGAGCCCGTTTCCATTGACGGATGAAATCGAACGCTTGTCTCTGGCCTGCTCAGAACTGGTGGGACTGGAGGTAGCCGGGATTGATTTGTTGTTTTCGTCTGAGGGCTTTTTGATTTGTGAAGCCAATTCATCGCCCGGCTTTAAAGGAATGGAATTGATTACCGGCGATGACATCGCCGGCAAGATACTGGAATATTGCATAACGCGGATTAGGGCAGCGTAAATATATTACTCTTTCGCCCGCGACACGTACTCACCTTTGCGCGTATCAACTTTAACCAACTCACCAGTCTGAACAAACAAGGGAACCCGAACCACAGCACCCGTTTCCAGCGTTGCCGGTTTACCGCCGCCGCCAGAGGTATCGCCTTTCAAACCAGGATCCGTTTCAGTAATTGCCAGCACAACAAAGGTAGGCGGCAGAACCTGAATGGGTTCATTGTTCCATAAGGTCACGACACACAAATCTTGCTCTTTCAGCCACTGCGCGGTATCAGTCAGTGTATCCGCACCCACTGCGTATTGCTCAAACGTCTCGGGAACCATAAAATGCCATTGCTCGCCATCGCTATACAAATATTGCATTTCAACGTCTGCAACATCCGCAGACTCCAGGGTCTCGCCCGTTTTATAGGTTCGTTCAACCACGCGCCCGGTTTTGAGGTTACGAATTTTAATGCGGGTAAAGGCCTGGCCTTTGCCCGGTTTGACAAATTCGCAATCGACGATGTTGCAAGGCGATCCATCGACCATAACTTTTAAACCGTTTTTAAATTCGTTGTTGCTGTAAAAGGCCATCGGTGCTCCGCTGTTGTGATTTCGTTGCAATTTAGATAAAGTTCACGCAGTTTACCAATTATGAACACGTAATGCGAGATGCCTCTGTGACTTGGCAAAAAATTCTGGCGCAAGGCTTTTCGTCTGCCAATGATTTACTGGACTATTTGAATCTGCCTGCACGCCTCGGCCATGCCGGGGCAGAAAATCAATTTAAAACACGGGTGCCCCGCGGCTTTGCCGCCCGAATGCAGCCTGGTAATGAACGCGATCCTTTATTGATGCAGGTTTTGGCGGTCGAACAGGAGATAATACCGGTAGACGGTTATGTGTCCGATCCGCTGGTGGAAGCCGACGCCAATCCCGTTCCGGGTCTGCTGCACAAATACCATGGCCGCGTGTTGCTGACCTTGACCGGCGTCTGCGCCATCAATTGCCGTTATTGTTTTCGGCGTCATTTTCCCTATCAGGATAACAACCCGGGCCGCGCTGGCTGGCAGCAGGCACTGGACTATATCCGCTGCGATCCCACGATTCGCGAAGTAATTTTGAGCGGTGGTGACCCGTTGCTGGCCAGTGACAACTTGCTGAAAGAGGTGATTGATCAGCTGAATAATATCACTCACGTGCAGACCCTGCGTTTCCATACCCGTATTCCGGTGGTCTTGCCCGAGCGCATTGAACCTGCGTTCCTCGCTATATTGTCGGCCACTCGTTTGCGCAAAGTAGTGGTTTTGCATAGCAATCATGCACGGGAACTGGATGAGCAGGTGAAAAACGTCTGTGTTGCCTTGCGGAACGCGGGATGCAGTCTGCTCAATCAATCGGTACTGCTCAAAGGTATCAACGATGACGTAGAAAGCCTGACGGATTTGAGCGAAAAATTATTCGACTGCGGCGTGCTGCCTTACTATTTGCATGTGCTCGATAAAGTCGCGGGTGCGGCGCATTTTGATATCAGTACGCAAGCAGCACAAGAGCTGTACCGCGATTTACAAACCCGCCTGCCAGGCTATTTATTACCAAAACTGGCACGAGAAGAGCCGGGGAAACGCAGCAAAAGTTTGTTGTATTAAAAGCTGACGGTGCCAACTGCGGGAGACCCTTCACTTCGTTCTGGGCGACACTACGGCTGTCCTGCGTCACTGCGGTGGTCCGCTGCACACTGATGCCCAAGCGTGTCGCCCAGAGCGAAGCGAAGGGTCTCCAGCAGCCGGCACGATCCCTAATCCCCATTCTTCGAATACAACAACAATAACTCCTCCTGCGCACTATGCTGCCCATGCGATATTTGCTTGTAACTGCCATCTTGTTGCATGTCCCAGGCGTTACTATTGTCCTTCAGATAATTTTTAAACACTTCCTGCTTGATGCGTTTTTGATTTTTCTCATCAAGAATGGGAAATAAAATCTCAATCCGATTATATAAATTTCGCTCCATAAGATCGGCGCTGGAGCAATAATAATACTCTTTGTCATCAGCCTTAAAATGATAAATGCGGTGATGCTCAAGAAAGCGCCCGACAATAGACACCACGCGGATATTGTCCGACACCCCGGCTATCCCCGGTTTCAGACAACACACACTGCGCACCAGCAAGTTGATTTTGACCCCGGCTTGTGAAGCTTGATACAACGCCTTGATGGTGGTTTTGTCGGTTAGTCCATTCACCTTGATGTTGATTTCCGCCTCTTTTCCAGCCAGCGCGGCTTGTCGGCATTCCTCAACATGAGCCAGCAACGTTTTGTGCAAGGTAAAGGGTGAATGGCTGATGGCCTTCAGTTTGATGGCTTTCCCCAAACCGGTCAGTTGCTGAAAAATACTTTGCGTGTCCGCCGTAATAGACGGGTCACTGGTGAGCAGCCCAAAATCGGTATAACTTTTAACCGTTTGCTCGTGATAATTGCCCGTGCCCAAATGAACATAACGTTTGAGTTTGCCATGGGCGCGACGCACAACTATCGTCATTTTGGCGTGGGTTTTATAGCCCATCACCCCATACAAAACCAACACACCACTTTCGTGCAAATGATTGGCCAGCTTCAAATTCGATTCTTCATCAAAACGCGCCCGCAATTCCACAACTGCCGTTACCTCTTTGCCAGAACGGGCCGCTTCCACCAGCGCCTTGACCATGGTTGAGTCAGACCGACTGCGATACAGGGTTTGCTTGATCGCCAACACATTGGGATCTGCCGCCGCCTGGCGCACAAAATCGATGACCACATTGAAACTTTGATAAGGGTGATGCAATAAAATATCCTGCTCATCCAGTACAGCAAACAGATTGCGTTTGAGGTGAGACAGCTCTGGATATTGCACAACCAGCGGCGGATAATTCAGCTCAGGCCGATCAATGCCGTTGATGGCGCTGTAATAGCGTTGCAGGTTAACCGGGCCATCGCAATAATACGCGTCTTCATGATGCAAATGATGTTTGACCAGCAAAAAATCGACGATGTCATGCGGGCAATGTTTGTCAATTTCCAGACGCACCACGTGTCCATAATGCCGCGAAAACAGCTCGCGCTGCACAGCCACAGCGAGGTCGTCAATTTCTTCTTCGCGCAAAAACATGTCACTGTTTCGCGTCAAACGAAAAGGGTAACAGCCCTTGATTTCCATGCCCGGAAACAAGCGATGAATATGCGTGTGAATAATGGATGACAGGTAAACAAAGTAGTTGTCGCCATTGGTGCACAATTCCGAAGGCAAATGAATGATGCGCGGCAACGAGCGCGGCGCATGCACCACCGCATAATCAATGGTTCTGTCAAAGGCGTCACGCCCCTGCAGGGAAATAATAAAATTCAAACTTTTATTAAACAAACGCGGAAAAGGATGGGCGAGATCCAGTGCTATCGGGCTGACTATGGGCAGAATCTCGTTTTTAAAATAATGCTTGGCCCACAAATGGATGTCCTCAGACCACTCTTCCACCGGTAAAAAATAGATATTTTCCTGCTTCATGGCCGGTAACAATTGCTTGTTGAATATATGGTAAATGTCATCGCTGAGGCGGTGAATTTTTTTGCTGAGTTGATTCAGTATGTCGTCAGCCATCAAGCCGTCGATATTCGGTTTTTGTGATTGCAGCGCGACTTTCTCTTTCAAACCCGCCATGCGAATTTCAAAAAATTCGTCCAGATTGCCGCAACAAATGCAGAGAAAGCGCATCCGATCCAGCAGGGGAACGCGCTGATCCCGGGCCAACTGCAATACACGTTCCAAAAAAGCCAGCGACGTGAAATCGCGATTGATATAGTAATTCGGGTTATCCAATGCATCAGGCACAAGTAAATTCCTTTTAACGAACCAGGAAAAAGCTAATCCCGATAAACGCAATAAATCCCCAGAACGGCGATAATTGCAAATACACCAGGGCCAAAAAAAACAGGATACTGACGATCACAATGGGCAGGGCATAATACATGGCGATCACGCCTTGACCCACCGAAACACTGGCCGCAGCCAGCAGCGCCAAGGCGCCATATTGAACCGATATCATAATTTTCCGGGCGATGGGGCCATTGTTATTGCTCAGAAAACGATAGCCCAATACCGCCAGCACCAGGCCAGGTAAATTAATACTGATCACCGCCAGCAGCAAACCCGGCAAGCCCGCAGCTTTATATCCAATCAGCGCGGCCAGCTTCACCGCCGTCAGTCCGGGAAACAAAAAGGTGGCGCCGACCATGCGCACAAACTCTTCCGGCGCTATCCACTGACGATAGGTAACTGCTTCGACCTCAATCAGTTTCAACATGGAATTGCCGCCGCCCAGCGAAACAAAACCGATTTTGCCGAAGCTGTAAATCAGGGCGAGCAGCGTGTTCATCATGGCAGCGCAATCTGTTTGAGAAAAGTAACATAATCGCAGGAAATCTGCTGATTAAGCAAGTGCTTACTGATTAAATTGACCAGCTTGTACGAGCGCCCCTCCACGCAGGCGGTGAAAAAAACGCGACCCGCAATGGTGAGTCGCGCCAGCTCCAGTTTGATGCCGGGTTTGCTGGCAAATTTGTATACCAGCGCACTTTTTTCAGCAGATATAATCCGACCTTGTTGTTGAATGGATTCCAGCAATTCTGCGGCTGTGATGGCCGGAATGCCGGGCAAGGTTTGTTCTGATGCGTGTTCGTACAGGTTGAGTTTCTTTCCAAAAGCCAGGCAGGCATCCCGTTTTTCCATCAAGGGTTTGTATAAAATCTCACCCCGGCGTTGTTTGATGTTGTATGGGCTGTCGGCAAGAAGATAATAGGCATCGGGTCGATGTTTCAAGGTATAGCGCGTCAAATCCAGGTAGCTGCTATTCAGCCCGTGAAGGATGATGTCCTCATTCTCTGGCCAGAAATAACGCGCCTCCCAACGCAAGGCTTCACCGTCTTCTTCCGGCAGCTGCCCAATATCCAGCGGATTGTCGTCATCAATACTGAAATTCCAAACCAGACGATGCTTCATATTATTCGCAACCAGAGATAAAACTTTACGCTAGTCTATTTACAGGTTGCTGGCAACCCATCCCATATCCGAAATCAAATTTTCCTGCTAGGATCAGTAACTTGTTCAAGTTGTCTGAAACAAAAGGAATAAAATACGATGGCTATCTTACTGTTTTTAGTGTTTGTGATGTTTACCCTCGTTGCCTTGTATCGCAGCATGGCCTCACCTGTTTGGGAAACGGTGGCCGTCATTTATCTGATCGTTGCAACCTTCGTCATCGGCATGCCCTGGTTCGCCGCCTTGCTGCTCTGGCTGTTTGTTGCCGCCGTGCTCACCGTCATGTACGCGCCGCCCGTGCGCAGTTTTATTGTCGACAAACTGTATCTGCGCTCCATCAAATCCATCCCGAAATTATCCAGAACCGAAGAAGAAGCCCTGAACGCCGGGGATACCTGGGTTGAACAGGATATTTTCACCGGCACGCCTGACTGGAGTCGCCTGGACAGTATCTCGACAGAACTCAGCGCTGAAGAACAGTCTTTTGTCGACAACGAAGTGCAAACCCTGTGCGCCATGCTGGATGATTGGGCTATTGGCCAGGAACGCGATTTACCGGAACCCGTTTGGAACTACCTGAAAGAAAACGGCTTTTTCGGCCTCGTCATCGCCAAAGAATTTGGCGGAAAAGGCTTCTCGGCTCGCGCGCATTCCGATATCGTGATGAAAATTGCCAGCCGCTCCGGCGTGGCCGCAGTCACCGTGATGGTACCCAACTCACTCGGCCCAGGCGAACTGCTGCATTATTACGGCACAGACGAGCAAAAGGCACAGTATCTGCCCAATTTGGCCAAAGGCATCGATATGCCCTGTTTTGCCCTGACGGAGCCAGGTGCTGGCAGCGACGCCACCTCCATTCAGTCTGAGGCTATTGTCACCACGAAAAAAGTGGATGGCAAAAAGGTGTTGGGTCTGACCATCAACAATTTAAACAAACGCTGGATTACGCTTGCACCCATCGCCACCCTGATTGGTTTGGCGGTCAACCTGAAAGATCCGGATGGCTTGCTGAAAGGTGAGGGCGAAGAGGGCATCACCTGCTTGTTGATCCCCCGTGATACCGCCAATCTGGAAATCGGCAATCGCCATCTGCCCGGCGATCAGCCCTTCATGAACGGCACGATCCGCGGCGACAATATTTTTGTACCCATTGATACCATCATCGGCGGCCAGAAAAATGCCGGTCATGGATGGCAAATGCTGGTGGAGTGCCTGTCCATTGGCCGTTCCATTTCCCTGCCTGCTCTGGCGGCGGCTTCGTCCAGTGTGGCCTACATCGGAACCAGTGCGTTTGCCCGTATCCGCAAACAATTTAATGTTGAAATTGCCCAGTTCGAGGGCGTTGAGGAAAAACTGGCGGAAATTGCCGGCCTTAATTATCTGATTAACGCCACCCGCTTGTTGACGGTGGCCGCTGTCAATCAACACAAAAAACCCTCGGTGGCATCGGCAATCACCAAATATTTCAACACCGAGCTGTCGCGTATCGTGGTCAACGATGCCATGGACATCCATGCCGGACGCTCCGTGGTAGTCGGGCCGCGTAACTACCTGAGCTCTTGTTACCTGAGCCTGCCCATTTCGATTACTGTGGAAGGGGCAAATATCATGTCGCGCAACCTGTTGATTTTTGGTCAGGGCTCCATGGCCTGCCATCCCTTCATTCGCGATGAATTTTATGCCATCGCCAAAGAAGACAAACAGGCTTTTTCCGTGCTGCTCTGGAAACACATCAGCTATTTCATGACCAACTTCGCCAAAGCCGTGTGCTCAGCCTGGACCGGGGGTGTGTTTATCGACGTGCCGGATAACGCCTTGTCAAAAGAATACCGGCATCTGGCCAGACTGAGCCATGCCTTTGCCTGGCTGGCTGACCTGTCCCTGATTTATATGGGTGGTGAACTGAAGCGCAAGGAACGCTTGTCCGCGCGCCTGGCTGATGGCATGTCCTACCTTTATATGGCCATGGCAGCGCTGCGTTTGTACAAAAAAAATGACGCCAACGAAGATCAAAAATTGCATGCTCAATGGGCGCTGTCGTATTGCTTTTATCACGCGCAAAAAGCCATGCTGTCATTTTGCAATAACTTCCCTTCTCGTATAATCGGCGCGCTGGTGCGATTGCTGGTATTCCCCTTCGGCCAAACCATGCGTTACCCTTCAGACAAACTCGACCATAAAATCGCGCGTTTGATGACGACCAACAATCAATACCGCGACAGTATTAAAAAATGCTTATATCTGAGCGGAGACAGTGAGCAGCCCCTGGATAAAATGGAAAACGCATTGCAATTGCTGATTCAGCACGCGGATTTGTATCCCAAAATCAACGATCTGAGACGCTATTCTTTTGCTGCCCTGAAAGTGAAGATGGCAGAAAAAGTCAGCAAAGGCGAGATCACGCAAGACGAAATGGACGCATTGGTCGCCGTCGAACGCGCGCGCTGGGATGCCATTCAGGTGGATGAATTTACTTTTGACTCAATGAAAAAGAAAACGTTCAAATCGGTAACGGACGATCTGCCTAATCCACTGGATTAAACGTTTTACGTATATTTAACGATAAATCTGGATAAAAGGCGTCAATGAACAGACGCCTTTTTGCTATAATGTTAATCAGAGCTGTTTTTGAGCAATTGATACAGAGGGTATTCATGGGCAAATATCAAACAACCACACGCGGCAGCATGGACGTTCAACACTTGCCAAACGCAGAAGCGCTCAAGAACTGTTTCGAGATAGTAACGGATTCCGAGGTCGGTGATTATATGTTTAATCAGTGCAGCAAATTGGGTTTGCCCAATGAAGTGCTTGACGTGGTGGGAAATTTCGCCAGAAAGCTGCATCTCATGAAAGACGGGCGCAGCAATCCCTTTGCCGGCAACCCCGCAGAGATCCTGGATCCAGCTGCTCACTTCCAGAAAATGATCACCATCGATGCCGCCAAAACAATCAAGGAACAAGCACCACAAGGTTTGCATGTGGGTTTTGCGGTCAACGACGAGTCCAAAATATTGCGCGCGGTTTCGGTAGACAAAAAACTGGTTGAGCCAGAAGTGGCCAACGCACAAGATTCCTTGTTCAGCGCCTGGTTATTCAATCACCATGCAGCCTGCGAAGACGCGACCATCTACGCCACCGTTGATTCGGTTGAAAACAATATGCGTGGCCGCCAGATCGAAACCAATTCCAAAAATCAACCAGTTACCTTCCCGGCAGACAGGCTGGCCAAATTAATGACCGACCCCGGCAAAGATGGCTACGCAGCCTTTCTAAAACGCCAGGGCATCGAAGCCACCATCCAGCAACGCAACTACCCAGACAGCAAACCCGCTCAACAGGTAGTGACAGAGGAAAGACCACGTCCAGTTACTCAAAAACCAGACGCACCAACACCATCCGGCGGTGTACAAAACAACTAAACTGCAAAGCTACAACCGACTTGGATCTTGCTGTGAACGGGTAGGTTGCAGCCCTGGCCCAACAACGATCTTCCCGGTTAAACCCATGTTGAGCCAAAGTCATCCAACCGTTGCGCCGGCATTTTACCGGCTTTGATTGGCAAAGCGAAGCCGTTCGACTGTGCCAATATCTATCCACATCCCATCAAACAGCGACCCGCCGATTTGGTTTTGCTCAGCCAGGCTGCGCAATATCGGCGTCATCGAATAGCGCCCAATCGAGCAGGACGCAAACACGTCAGGATGATAACAGGCAACGCCGGCAAAGGTATAATTACGCTTCTGATTCAACACCCGACCCTGGCTCAAACCAAAATCCCCCTGACTATTATGCGGAGGATTCTTCACCAGCAACAATTGCACCAGAGACTGCTCCGCCAGCTGCAAACGATCAAAAGCAAAATCCGTATAAATATCCGCGTTCACCGTCAAAAAAGGCGTATCGCCCAACAAGGGCAGAGCATTCACAATCCCGCCACCCGTTTCCAAACCACCCGGTGCTTCCGGTGAATAACAAATCTCCACATTCCAGCGGCTGCCATTACCCAAATGACGCCGGATTTGATCCCCCAGGTAAGCATGATTGATCACCAAACGCTCAAATCCAGCCTTGGCCAAGTTACCAACATGATGCTCAATCAGCGGCATCCCCTTGACCAGACACATGGCTTTGGGAATCCATTCGGTCACCGGTTTGAGACGCTCGCCGCGGCCGGCAGCCAGTATCATCGCTGTTTTCATGACAGTTTCACCCTGACTTGCATGAAGCGATACAGATCAGCCAGTTCCTCACAGGACTCCAGACAAGACATCACATAATGCAAAGTCAGCGGCAAATCTTTTAAATATCCGGGTTTGCCGTCACGCAGATACAAACGGGAGAAAATCCCCAATACTTTTAAATGTCGTTGCAAACCGCAGAGATCAAAGGCGCGCGAAAAATCCGGCAAAGACCAGCGCTGAGCCACGTCCGATCGGCTATAAAAATATTCCAGCCATTGCTTAATCTGCTCAGCAGGCCATTGAACATAGCAATCTTTGAGCAGCGACACGAGATCATAGGTAAACGGCCCAATCATCGCGTCCTGAAAATCAATAATCCCCAATTCGCAAGCATCGCTGTTATCAAGCACCATCAGGTTGCGGGAATGATAATCGCGATGAATCACAACCCGGGGCTGTTCCATTACCTTGTCGGCTAACCAGTCAAGACTGCTCTCGATCAGGCTTTTTTCGCTGTCAGACAAATCAAGCCCCAGATTCGCCTTCAGAAACCACGCTTCAAATAAATGCAATTCCTTCAAACAATGTGTTTTATCAAATGCGGGTAAAGAACAGGTAACAGGAATTTTTTGCAGATCAATCAATGCATCCATAGCCGATTGATATAAAGCATTCGCGGTGACAGACGACAGGGATTTTAAAAATACCTGATCCCCAAAATCATCCAGCATAATAAAACCCTGACTTTGGTCCATGGCATACATGTGTGGGGCTTTGACCCCATGTTCCGCCAACAGCGTCGCAACGGCCACAAAGGACTCTACCGATTCTTTTTCAGGGGGTGCGTCCATGATGATGCGGCTGATGTTGCCGTAATGCAGACGATGATAATGACGGAAACTGGCATCGCCAGCCAGGGTACTTAAAGAAAACGGAACCGAATGAAGGACTTGATTAAGCCATTTGTACAGTGCGTTTTGTCGATTAGGCATGTTATACTCCCCGGAAACAAAAATGGCAGCGGCCAGCCACGTAGCTTGTTCGATCATAAGGTATTTTGACAGCGGTGAACATCAGGTTTAATGCCATATCCGGAAAAATCATTACGAAGGGATTCCATCGGACTGCCTGCGCGATTTTTTTTACCTTGATATCGGGTATCGGCGCTTTTTATTATATTAACGCGCCTGCTGCCACGCTGATGGTGGAGCCAGTCCATGCTTGTGTCGTGACACGCGACACCGAGCTAAGCCCCTTGCTGCGCAGCAATATTGCCCGCTGCCTCGGCTGGCAGGAAACCGACCGTTCGTATTTATGCAACGGCTTTTACAAACCGCTGGAAGTCAAAGCCCTCGATAATCCCAATGAAGTTCAAATTTTTGCTAACCAGGTCTCCTTTTACAACCAGGGTCGCTCCGAATTGCATGGCGATGTGGAAGTTCGCCAGACTTCGCGTATTCTGAATGCACAAACCGCTTATGTATATCGCGATGCTGCGACCAATCAAGTCAGCGAAATAGAATTGCTCGGCGAGGTGAAATATCTCGAACCTGGCCGCTTGATGATTGCCAGAAAAGCCGTTTTTCATCCCCAGGATAAATCAGGACGGGCAGAAGACGTGCTGTATCGCTTCAATTCCTACCGCCCCGGCTCGGTATTGCCAGCCTGGGGACAAGCCAGTTTGATTGAGCGTTTCGCCAATAAAGATTATCTGTTACGCAAGGCAACCTACAGCACCTGCGCCCCGCAAGACCGGGCCTGGCATATCGAAGCAGACAGCATTGCCATCAATGACGCCAAATCCACCGGCGTGGCGCGTAACGCACGGCTTTATGTGGGCAAGGTTCCGGTGGTGTATTCGCCCTACATGAGTTTTCCCACGTCCAAAGAACGAAAATCCGGATTTTTGTTCCCGATTCTCGGCAGTTCAAACGTCGGCGGCTTCGACATGGCGCTGCCATATTACTGGAATATCAAACCCAATTATGACGCCACCCTGACACCCCATATCTATTCTTTGCGCGGCTTGATGATGGGCGGACAGTTTCGCTATTTAACCGAAAAATCCTATGGTCAGATCAATGCCCGTTTTTTATCGCACGACCGGGCTTACACGGATTTTCTTCATGATAATCAGTTTCAATATCCACAATTACGCGGTGCATCTACGGATCGCTGGTCGCTGTTGTTTCGGGATATCACCCAGATAAGCCCGAATTTGCAATTGAAAATGAACATTCAGGACGTGTCGGACGATTATTTCCTCCAGGATTTTGACAGCAATCTGTCCTTGATGACCAAGCGACAATTATTGCGCGAAGGCCAGTTGGACTACACAACCGATAACTGGCTATTTCGCGGTCTGGTGCAAAGTTATCAAACCCTGCAACCGATCAATCAAACGCCGGTCAGCGATATTTATCAACGCCTGCCGCAACTGCTGGCGCGTGGATTTTACGATAATCTGCCTTTGAATGGCCAGTTAACCCTGCTCGGGCAATTCGATAATTTCAATTGGTCAAACAGTTCTCAAGCGATGCCCAACGGCCCGCGCTACTATTTAAACCCGGTTCTGTCGCTGCCACAGATTAAACCCTGGGGTTACGTCACGCCCTCGATCGACTTTGTGCAAAATTACTATGATGTACAACATTATAATTATAACTATACGAGCAGCGTACAGTTGCAGCGCAGCATCCCCCGTTACAGTCTGGATAGCGGTTTGTATTTTGACCGCGACGTCCGCTGGCTGAACCGCAGTTTTACCCAGACCCTGGAGCCGAGGCTGTATTATTTGAATGTGCCGTATCGTAATCAAGCCAATATTCCGGTTTATGATTCTGCCTTTATGATTTTTAATACCGATCAACTATTCCGTAACAACCGTTTTTCCGGCTACGATCGGGTAGGCGACGCCAACCAACTGGCTTACGCAGTAACCACGCGCTGGATGTCGTCCGAAACCGGTGTGGAGCGCGCCAATTTTACGATCGGCCAGATTCAGTATTTCGCCAATCGTCGTGTAGGCCTTTGTCAAAGTGTGACCGGGCAATGTTTCGATAATCCCCTGGATCTGGGCTATTTGTCGCCATTGGCAAGTTCCTCACCCATCGCAACACGCGCGGTTTACTATTTTAATCCCGCCTGGATAGCCACCGGAGATTACGTTTGGGATACCAACACGCGCTCAACCAATAACGGACATCTTGATTTTCATTATCAGCCAGCGTTTAATCAATTGATTGGCATTGGTTATACCTATTTGGTGAATGGGGATATTACCCAGGTCGGCAACACAGCCGCCCGCATTGATCCCTTGCATCAGGCTTCGTTTTCCTATGCCTGGCCATTTACCGAACGCTGGAGCAGTCTGGGTGCTTATGCATACAACATCAGCAAAGGTTATGAGATGATGTCCTTTATGGGCCTGCAGTATGATAATTGCTGCTGGGCGGTTCGTTTGATGGGTGGACGCAGTTTTCAAAACCTCGGTCAGAGCGGACGTCCCGAATACAACAACAATGTTTATTTAC
>Ga0075012_10002361_pt1 | contig 18623 bp, 13 predicted proteins | sample All_14_2_FD_71474 | JGI IMG/M metagenome (GOLD analysis project Ga0075012, IMG submission 71474) | Freshwater microbial communities in response to fracking from Pennsylvania, USA - Allegheny Zone_MetaG_DW_15 | ecosystem: Environmental > Aquatic > Deep subsurface > Groundwater > Drilled... | reverse complement strand
GCGAGGGAACTCGCGGCGGCGATAGGCGGGCGTGGCGGAACTGGTAGACGCGCTGGATTCAAAATCCTGTTCTGGTGACAGAGTGTCGGTTCGATTCCGACCGCCCGCACCATCACGCAATTCGGGAACGACATTCCCGATGCGAACATCTTTCAAGGTCGCCGCTGGAAGGCCTTGTCACTCGGGCCGACCGCATTGAGCTAGCATTTGCGAGCCATAAGCAACTCTGCGCCATTTCCTAACCTTGCCAAGGTCGGGGTCGAGGGTTCGAATCCCTTCGCCCGCTCCAAAATTCTTCACCAAAACAAAGCATTTAGAAAGTGCCGAGTGGGTGAATTCTGCTTACATCGGCGGTCTTGCAACTCAATGTAAGCGCTTTGTAAGCAGCGTGATTAAGCAACAGCCTATGGTGCGTGCCGTCTGGCCTGCCTCGTTTGAATGGGGAATGAAACGATGGCCAAGCGCGATGCGATCTTCCTGCCAGCCGGCGGCGTCTTGCGAGATCAACCGCTATTCGGCGGCGATCCACTCCGGCAACTTTCTGCTCGACTCGGGCCAGGTCTGTAGCCGCGACGACGAGTGGCCCGAGCCGGTCTTCGAAAAGCAGGTCCAGCTCGCCTTCGACAGTCTCGCAGCAGTGATGAAGGCCGCCAGTTGCACGTTCGACGACGTGACCCTTCCACGCCGACTCGCCCACGCAGTAAGAGACGGTTGCCGCCCTTCCACTGAAGGCGGTCAGGCTGCACGGTGCAAGAACGGTGCGGCGGGTTCTTTGCCACAGGACGGCTGCGGCAGAGCAACTCAATCTGGCCAATTCCTGGCTTCGGAACCTATCTAATGCTGCCTGAGCATGATGAACGTGTAATCGTGGTCAATCTGCTCCGCGGAGTAGTCCCTGACGGGTTCTATGACCACTTCGTATCGACGAAGTATCCGGTCCGACCTGGGCACTCCCAGCCATCCGGCGTTTTGTGCGGTCGCAATGTGCTGTCCTGCGTTTTGCGCGTGAACTTTTTTGAGCAGTAAGCGCACTGGTAGACGTAGCTCGGACCGTAGCTGGTTGAGCGCGATGCGCGGGTTCTTGTGCTGCCTAGGCCGCCGCCCCACGAACGGCCTCCAAAACCCGAGCCGAAGCCTCCTGAGGACGACTCGGTCCGCTCAGTATCGGGGATCGCCTGTCGTCCGCTTGGCGTCAATTCGATCGCATGGCGAGGCGTGAAGGTCCGCGTGGATGGACGGGCGGCGCGAATACGGTCGGTGCGGTAGCTGCGATGGTCGTTGCGGTGTAAATCATGGGTATGGAGGAGGACGTTGCCTTCGCTCGTCCGGCGCAGCGAATAGGCTTCGATTTCTCGAGTCGTACGCTGACCGTTTTCCTTGATGTAGTCGATCTCGACGGTGAGCCGGTTGGCGGCGGCAAAGCGAATGATCTCGAGCGCCGAGGCGACCCAGCCTGGGCCGGACAGTGTGCCGAGCGGTTGGCGCAGGACAACGTCACCCTGCGCGAGCGGATAGGCTGCAGGCATCGCGGGACGCATACCGCCAACCAGCCACGCAAAGAATTCCGGCAGCACATCCCAGAAAGCCTGGAGCGGCGGCAGGGCCGGGAGCTGATGCGCCAGCATCGTCGCCCAATCGCCGCTGAGTTCGGCCTCGAAGGCGCGAATGGTGTCGATGGTCGGCAGGAGGATGCCCTTGAAGTCGCACTTGCGGCGCAGCACGTCGAGGATGGTCGCCGGGGACGGATGAAACTCTTCGTGCCGGTAGAGGTTCACCACGTCATAGAGGTCGCGCGGCCGGGCGCGCTCGGCGAGCGCCCGGACTTTCTCGCCGAAAACCTCCTCGAAGGCATAGCAATGGGCATGGATGCCGCCTTCGGGCGTGTCCGAGTACGGATGCGCCACCGGACGCATGACGGGCGGAAGCGCGACGAGCTCGTCGGTGGTGAGGTCGAACTTGATGCGTGGTAGGTCGCCGGTCCGCGGCCCGATCGGCCCGCGGTAGTAGACGCGGCCCTCGGCGGCGAGCTTGTCGCGCTTGTTCCGGTAAACCTCGAAACGCAGCTTATCGGCCGGAATCTCGATGCCGGAGCGCTCGTAGATCCAGGCCGAGATGTCGGCGAACACGCGCAGAAGAAACGCCTCGTCGAGATGCGCTTCGTTGATGACAGTGAAGTCGAGGTCTTCGGAGAAGCGATAGGTCTCGAAGTAGCACTTCTTGAGACAGGTGCCGCCCTTGAACACCCAGTGCTCGCGCAACTCGTTGTTGGCGTGGACGCCGGAAAGGAGCCAGCCGAGCACGTAATCCTTCTCGACGACCTGGGGCGCCAGTCCGAGATTCTGGGCGAGTTCCATGAGCTCGGCGCGGGTGATCATGCGCTTGCTCCCTCACCCTTGCGCGCCGAAGGCCGCCAGTTGTCGGGAATCCACACGCGCCACGCTTTGACGAGGCGCGGGCAAGGAATGTCGGGATCGAGTTTGGCGTTGCCTTTGGTCATCAGATCGCGGCAGGCCAGCGTCAGCGTGCCCTGGTCGGGGTAGGCGGATGAGAGGAAGCCCATACGCTTGTAGACCGCGCCGTTGCCGAGCTTGCTGGCGTAGGCAATGAGCGTTTCGGCGCTTGCGTCCTTGTGCTTGAGATAGGCCGCGAAGCAATCCGCCACGTGCCGAATGCCGCCGCCGGTCGAAGGATCGGCGAGCATATCGATCATGGTGCGGTGGATGTCGGAGAGTTGGACGCGGGTTTGTCCGTGCCAGATCGTGCGCGTGCCGAAGAGCAACTTCCGCTGGATGTGACGCAAGACAAACAGGATGCCGTTGACCGCGTGGCGGCGGTCGCGGATTTTCTTCGTGGTGAAGACCATAGTGTCGCGGAACAACTGCTCCGTCAGGTCCCAATGCTCGGCGGCGGTCCAGCCGCCGATGTAGGCCTCGCCGAAGAGAGCAGGCACAAGAATCCACGGGTCTTCGAGAACCTGCTCGGTGGCGTGGGTGTCGAGAGGAACCGGCGCATAGAGGCCGTGGCCGACGCGCTTCAGCCAGCGTTGGAGTTGCCAGCGGGCGAGCGTCTTCGAAGCCGAGGATCGGTCGAGATTGAGCGCGGTCATGGCGTCTTCGACGCGCACGAGCTGCCCCCCCGCTTTGCTCAGCACGGCGGCCAAACGAGCGCGGTGGCTTCTCTGATCGGATGGGTATAGTGCTTGCGCCAAAGTTCACACGAATACGGAATTTCGTCATTTACAGTATACTACACTATCCGCCGTTCGGAATAGAAGATATAGTACGCGCGCTCCAATTCATCATAAAGATGAATATAGAGGCCTAGACTATAGCCGCAGAAAAATTGTTCTGCTTCAATAGCTTGCCAGAAATGAGGATTCGGCAAAGCCGACGCGCCTCCTTGCCCAAATAATTCGACTCGCGTACACGTTAGGTGTACAAGCTTCTTCTCGCGTTGGGATTGCCCGACGCATTGGGAAATGGAGCCCTGCGATGTCACTTCTTCTGGAAGCGCACGATTCGAATCAGTCGATGACGAATGTCTATAACCTCCTGCGCGAAGCCTGCGGTCTGTCACAGGCGGAAGCGGCGGCGTTCCACGAAACTCGTCTCGATAGCGTCAAGTCTTGGTGCAGTGATCGGAGAACCGCTCCACAAGGAGTGATCAACGATCTCCAGAGGCTTGCTCGCCAGATCCACGCCTCGGGCATCGCGTATGCTGAGCTTCTTAAAAGCTCCAGCGGAGGCGACGTGTACGTCATTGGCCTGCCCAGCGACGAACAAGATGCACGTACCTGCGGTTTCCCATCAATCGCCGCACAGATGCGTGCGGTCGCAGTCGCCATATCGCTTTTACCCGACGGTTCCGAGATCAGGATGGTGGAGCGCGTACGCGGCGCGATCCCGGCCCCTGTGCTCGAGAGAGAAATGCTGACTCCTGCTGCAAAGGACAGCCGGGTGCTGAGCTCGATGAAATTTACGAACGGCAAATGCTACACCACCGGCAATGTGGATCGGCGCAAGTACGAGCGCCTGGAAGAAATCGGTTGGATTAGAGGACTTTCCACGAACCTCAGCGACGTCGAGTACTATTTGACCGACACGGGTCACGCACAGCTTGCGCTAACAAGCGCAGCGGGCGCTATGGAGCGAGATTATCCGGACCCGGCGCCGGGTGGATTTCAGACGAGGGTCAATTCGGGACTCAGGCGTGGGCCCACAGTCAAGTTAAGGCTGAACCAGATGTGCCAGATCGGCGATCTGTCGTTCTACGTTGAGAAGATCGACGGCGGCCTGGTCACCGTCAAACTTTCCGACGGCACCACGACGATGCTGCACGTGCCCGCCATTCTGTTGTAGCCCTAGGATTGCGCGAGGATTGGATGCAGCTCTTCAATCCTATTGTCCCCCAAGACCGCCAACATCCGAACTTCCGCACCGTTCTGGCCCTTGGTAACGGCTTCACGATTGACGTGATCAACGATTGGGCGAAGGGCTTCGTTGATCGCGACGGCAAGTTCGTTGAAGAATTTCAGACGACCTTCAACTCGGGTTTCTGGGAGCTTTACCTCTTCGCGGTGCTCAAGAAATACGGAATGGCCGTAGACTTTTCGTTTGATCGGCCGGATTTCTGTGTACCGAGATTGGGTCTAAACATCGAAGCGACGATTGCGTCTAATGCACAAGGGGCGGAGCCGGAGCATGTGCGACTTGGCGCTCCGCCAGCCGATCTGAACGCGTTCAACATGCGCACCATCATTCGACTGTCGAACAGCCTGACGAAAAAACACCGGAAGTATCAGCAATCCTATGCCCTCCTCGACCACGTCCGCGATCGCGCCTTTGTCGTAGCGGTTGCGAACTTCGATCAGCCCTACAGCTTCCTTTCCAGTCATCGGCCAATCGATGCCGTGCTGCATGGCTACTATGTAGACGAAGAGCGTTTCATGGCGGGCGGCCGAGAAGGTCGTCTCACTGGCGAAGAACTGATGACGGTGATGAAGGCAAACGGCAGTCCGGTCGATCTGGGACTATTCACGACGCCAGCCTACAAAGAAATCAGCGCGGTAATCTTCAACGGCTGTGCTACCATGGGCAAAGCGCGCGCTCTGTCATCAGACCCCAACCCCGACATTGTGTTCACGGCCTTCCGCCTTAACACCAAGTCGCATACACCCCATATCATCAAGTGCAGGAAGAAAAGCTACGAGGAAAATCTGCTCGACGGCTTGCGCGTCTACCACAATCCATTTGCGACTCACCCGCTTGATCCGGCTCTCTTCCGGCACCCCAGAGTCTTTCAATCGTATTTTGCCAACGGCGATTGGATTTACGAACAGAGAGACGGCCAGCTGTTGTCTCGAAATCTCATGACGATCATTGCTCGCAAAGGTAATCAGCCCTAGCTCGTTCATTGGACGTGCTCGATAGTGCCAGTCTCAAAATCCTTGAGGATGAAAGCGACCAAAAGCTTTTCGAGTCTTTGACCGGTCATGTGGCCCGACGCCTGTTCGTCTGTCTCGATGAAGACGATCCGCTCTCCCGCGCTGTCAGTGCAATGAAGAGCCCCGGCCTTTCGACCGGGCTCCGTGACTTGGGAGATTGATGAACTCTTCCACAGCACGGATGGTCGCGTGCCATGTACGCACGGTTTGGCCGGCTTCGTATTGTGAGAGTACGAAGAGGATGCCGCCGCTGTGAGATGCGAGCTGTTCTTCAATCAGGTGTCGTGCATCACCCACGCACTGCCACGGCGCTCGACCCTCTGGCGGACCAATAAGATTGGGAGGCGCGCGCATGACGACGACGCTAAACGCCTCGATTGGGAAGCTCAAACCTGAACAGGGCACGGAACGGTAGTGCTGCCGCTCAGTCACTCAGAGTCTAGAGCCCACGGGCGTTCATGAGATTGATCATCGCGCCCTTCCAGGGCCGTGTGCAGAGGCCACGCTGGGTAGAAGGTCAGGACGCGCTCCAGTTCCGAACGCGCCCGTCACGTTGGCGCCACCACGGCGTCGTCCCCCGCCAGTTCGGGAAAAATTCCTTCGAGACAAGCCAATGCGGTCGAGGCAATGCCCGGTGCATGGATGTGTACCCCGATCTCGCTCCACGGAAAGTCTGGGTCTGCAGACGCGGAGGCCCAGTTCAAGCTGGTTACAATCAGATCATCGTCGTCCCACGCTACGAACTTGCCATGGAGGGGCACCTTTCTTGTCCTGGTGAGCGTCAGCCCGTGAACCTTGGCTTCCTCAGCAAGAGCTCGGGCGTGCCGGTTTTTTAACGGGCCCGTCGTCTGGGTGTAGAGCACCTTGGCTTGAACACCATTCCGCCCCGCTGCGACTTCACCCTGCATCAACGCGCCTGGCCGAGCCGTCGAACCCAACCTGTTACTGCCAACCACGAACCGCCGAACCGCCGAACTACTCGCTGCGCGGATCAATCGGTCATGAGCGTCGCCCACCACAATCGATATCCGAGCGTCGCCGCCCATCGCGGACGAGCGGCGCAAATCACGCGCTGTTATCGCCATCTCCGTCGCGATGTCGTCCGCAAGGCCGCGGCGACCAACGAGACGCTGCAGTGCGACGGCGACATCCGCGACTGCGTGTTGGTCGCGGACCATCACCGAAAGTTCGACCGCCTGGAAGGGCGACGACAGCCAGTTGCAGGATCCCGTCGCGGCGATCCAACCATCCTCGGCTGTGTCCAGCAGGATCAGTTTTGCATGGGACCCTGTCGTCCGCATATGGACGTGAAATCTACCCCTGATCTCTTTATCTTCGCGAACGAGCCGTGCGATTTCCGATGCGGCAGCCGCATTTCTTCGCTCGGTTTCCTCGTCCTTCTCAGCGCCCCAAAGCAAGTCGAATTTGACGCCGCGAAGACAGGCGGCGCGTATCAGGTCACCCATGACGGAGAAGCGCTGAGCATCAAGAAACGTAGAGTGAATGATGACGCGCTTATGCGCTTGTCCAATAAGTTGTTCAAGGCAGGTGCGTTGAGCGGAGCCCCCGATGACGACGTCGGCCGGATCGAAGGAGCACGCGTGACTTGTCGGCTCCGTATCGTTGACCTCACGCGGGCCCGCATAGGTGACTGGCACCGCAGTCGTGCTCGCAGGGAGTGCAGCCGCTTCGAAAGCCAGTCGTCGAAGGTCGGGGCCTGCAGACTCCGGCAGCCCCTGCGGCACACCGTCGATGACGCGAAGGACCATGAACTCGTCGTCGCGCATGGTCGCGGTGCGGCCGTCGACTAAGGCGACTTGTTCGTCCCAGCCGCGGGCAGCGATGTCGGAGAGCCGGTTCAGATTGGCCCCGTGCGACATCGGAGGTAGGCCACCCTCGACATGGACCTCTCGGACGCTGGCGCCGGCTTTCCGCTCCTGTTCGAGGCGATGTGGCGACATTAGCCGCACTTGGCGTGTTGGGAAAAAGTCACCGGTAGCCCATTCAATGACGAAGCTCACGCGTCTCGAAACCCGTTTGGGAAAAAACGGAAGCGGCTCTCCGCTGCTGACTGCCTTGAAGCCGTGTTCGCTTGCCCGAAACGACACGCCATTGCCGACAACCGATACTTCAACAAGCCGGAAGCGCATCAACCGGGCAATCGACGCGATGATTAGCTGATGGGGGAGGTCTGCTTCCTGCGCGAGCGAAGCGATGCTTTTCGACTGTCGCGTAATCGCCCACAGTACGACTTCGTCAATGACACTCCACGCACGGCCCCGATCGATGCCGACCTTGCAGCCGACTCTAAAGACGGGAACCGCGATCAACACGCTCATGGTCGCGTTCCCAAAAGTGTGGGAGCGATAAGTGTTGCCAGAGGAATGCCCTTCCGTTGCCTCTGCGCAAGCCCGTCGATCGCATCGGCGATGGCGGCCAAGAAGGAGAGATCGTGACTTTCTGCATCTGGGTTCACCCCCCTAACGGCCTCGCGAAGGAACGCCAAGCTTCCAACGATAATCAGTTGGGATTTAGCTCGGCTGAGTGCGACGTTCATACGTCGTCTGTCGCGAAGAAAGCCCAAGGCTCCACCTCCAGTCCGAGGATTGTTCCGAACGAGCGAGAGGATGACGACGTCGGCTTCGCTTCCTTGGAACGAATCTACCGTGCCGACAAAAGCTCCATTATTGCGCACGGATGCGAATTGATCTAGATGCTGCAGCTCGCGCGTCCTCGCCACGGTGACCCGCTCGTGCAACTTGTCCACCTGCGCTTTGTATGGCGACAAGATCGCCAAACTGGGGGGCTTTTGTGGGTCACGCGGTCTGAGATGTCGGAGGACGTCGATTACTGCCGAGACTTCGGATGGATTGTGCCAGCGCGGCCGGCCACGTTCGACTCCGTCGCCTTTCCCCGTCGCGCTTATATGGGGGAAGTTGATCACGACCACCGGCGATTTCGGCAAGGCGCCAAGCTGCAAGATCGGAGGCTCCTCCGTCTCGGCGGCATTTGCGCGGTTCGCCTCCGTAGTTAGCCGACCGCTGTAGAACGCCTTGGAGACCACTTCGGCGATCGCAGGGTCCATTCGCCGCTGTTCCGTGAGTGTCGCCGCGATCGGGCGGTGCCCTGGATCCGCCAACTGACGGCGCTCGTCATCCTCGGCAAAAGTCCGAAATGGTTCGAGGAGCCGCAGGCCCATGTGTGCCGCGTCCTGCAGACTCCCAGAATTCGCTGCAATGGTGTCGAGCTCATCGAGTTCGCCCTCGCGGAGGAGGGGCCCTACGAGTTGCGTGACCATCGCTAAGGCCTCGCGCACCAGGCTGTGGTCGCTCAGGATTTTGACGAGCCGATCTGCCTCGAACGGGGGAAGCTGATGGTGATCGCCGATCAACAACCGACGGCCTGACAGCATCAGCGGTCCGATCAATTCTGGCCCCGTTGCCTTGGCGGCTTCTTCGACAATGACCCAATCGAACTGCTCGCGAGCCTCGACCAAACGTTCGATGTCTGGCGAGTTTGCTGTCGAAATCACGATGTTGGCGGCGTCGAGTATCAAATTCGATACCGCGCCCAAGCCAGACCGCTGGTCCCTATCGACAGTCCCCTTTGCCGTGCCTAAGCGACTGGCCGACTCCCTGAGGGAATTGATACGGGCCCGTGTCGGTCCAGGTGCGTCCCGTGCAAGGGCGCTTCGCGAGAGCCGATCCAGGTAATCGAGTCCGGCTAGGCTCATGTCCTCGTCGCTGGTCGGGCGACGCTCGGAGGACGTTGCGGAACGCACTATCAGCACATCAGACAAGCCGGACTCATCTAGCGTCTCCTTGATCTTCTTCTGAAGATTGTCGAGTGCGTCGTGGCCTTGCGCGCTTACCAGCATGCGGGTGGAGCGGTCGGCGACGAAACGGCGTCGCACCACCTCGGTCGCCAATTTGGTCTTGCCTACACCGGGAGGCCCAACAACGAAGAACGATGGCAGCGTGGACCAAAGTCCGGCCAGAGCATCTTGCTTGGGCTTGTCCAGATCCTGGAAGGCTTCGTCCTTCCGGTCGGCGTCGCTCAGGCTCTCCCGGCTAGATCGGCGAACCCGCCACGGATCAGCCAGCATCTCCGCGAGATCGACACGGGTGTTCAATGCCTTGATGTTGCGAAGTCGGCGACCGATAACCTGTTCGGTGCCAGTGTCGCGCTCGGTTCTGAGGAAGTACGGGCCGCTATCGGAGAGTGCCTCATCGATCTCGAATTGGTAGGAACGACGACCCTTGTGATCAACAACATCGATGAAACTCGCCACGACGTCGCTCATCCGGGTGGCGCCGAGACTCGCCGCTTGGCTGATGCGCCATTTTGCCTCGGCGTCGCGGTGTTCCTCCTCAAACAACCGCTTGAGGGCCGATGCGGTTTCCGAGAGCCCAATGCGTTTCGCGATACGGTCGCGTTCGTTGTTCGGCTCAGCGCGAACCAGGGCGAACCGGCGGCCATCCCGCCGACCTGTGTCGAGAATCTCTACGGGATAGACCTCAAGAGCTTTGACCACCGCTTCGATCGTTTGCACGAGTGTCAGAGCACGGCGGATCGTATCGACTTCGCCAAGCGTTCCTGCGTCTTGTGCCGGACCAGCAAGCGCACTCCAGTCCAAAGCATCCGGACCGAGTCGCCCCCGCAGTTCCTGCGCCTCACGCGAATTTCCGGCGATCATTACGGGTTGGAGAAATGCATGCTCGTCGTTGTCGCCGAGACTGAAAATGCCGGTCCGCCCTTCGACTGCCTGGCAGACGGCGACGTCCCAGACTGCCGAGCCTTCGTCGCGGAACGCCCGAATCTTGTAGATCATCGAGTTGGTAACAAGCTTGAGCCAACTGGTCGCCGGATCGAATGTCTTGGGCACCAGGAGCGTCGCGCCACCGTCGAGATCGGCTCGCACCCAGTCGAGCTGACGGCGATACTCATCAATTGGGATTTCCCCGTCGGTCGCGTCGTACACGGCCTCACCGAGCTTCGACAGCCGGTCGAAAGTCATGATGAACGTCCCAGCACGGGTCGACACTGACCGGGCTACACTAGCGATGAGATCGTCAATGGAGTGCCCGATCGAGTCCGCATCGAGCTGATCCATTCTGGCCGGCGCAACTAGCCGCCTCAGCAAGACACGCTCCGATACGTTCAGGACGATCGGCGATTCACCTCGACCGCTCGGCTGAACGTCGCCGGACGGCTTTACAACCGAGTCCAGGCAATCGGCGGCCAGAATACCCAGGGCGCGCCAGTCTTCCGCAAAAGAGTAGCTTTCAGCCCTGTTGACCGCGGCCGCCGGACCGATCTTGGCGTGGGTCCGGCCAGCGAGATCCGCGCTTAGCCAAAGGCTCCATTCGAAGCCACCGAGTTGAAAGTCGGGCTCGTCAGCACCTTCCGTCATGACAACATCAGCGGTAATGCGACCGTGAACAAGCCCTTGTGCGTGAATGATTCCAAGGGCATTCACCAGGCGCCTTACGTTACGCCAAAATAGAGTTCTCGGTCGCGGCCCCCCAAGATTGCGCAGCCAGTGTTGTCGGGAAACTCGCTTTCGTCTTTCACTAAGGGGTTGGCCGACGCGTTCAAGAACGACGCCGAAGTCATCGTCATCCTCGACAAATTCCAGAACGTCCACGATTACGTCACGGGCGCCGGTGTAGGACATCACGCGTTGGACCTGACGCATCTCATGAAGCCAGAGCTGCCGAAGATCGTCGTCGACAGATGTGCCGGTCTTGCGCCAGAGTTTGAGGCTCCGCTCCGCGCCGGTGACTTTATCGTTAACCTCAAAGAGCGCCGAACGCAGAGCCGCTCTGTTGCCAGCCGCCACAGCGTCCCCGATAAACTCGAAGCGATCCTCGAGCGAAGGTTTTGCGGATTTGCCTTTGGTGGGCCCTGCCATCCTCTTCTCCAAGCCTCGAATCGTCAGATATCGCCTAAATAGCGGGAAACCAGCAACCGCGTGAGTTGTTCTCCGCGGGTCGTCAGTAGACGGATGCTGTCCTCCGACATTGCCGCAAAATCAGTAGGATACTCCCGTACGGCAGAGCGAGGGACGAGATCCGGTGGAGGCGCAGGCAGTTTCGCATCCTCCTGGCCGAGGTAAGCCATTACAAATCCGGAGAGAAGGCCCGAATCAACCAGGCGATGAAGCCGGCTGTATGCCGCTTCCTGCACCCGTCGATGGGCAATTTCAAAAGATTGCTTCAGACGTGGCATCATCCATAGTGTCCGAGATCCTATGGCGGACTGGCCCGCGCCGGCATTGAGGCAAAGTATGTGGGTCACGTCGGATACGTTCACGCTAATTGACGGATCGCGACCGGGCTCAAGCACATTGACCCCCAAATTGTCGAACACGCCACCATCCGACAGCGCAATTTCATATTCCCTAGGTGCCGCCCCACTTCTGACGAAGTTGAAGGTCTCGATCAGTGGCGGCAGCAGCACCGGAAAGGCCGCCGAGGCCGCAACAGCTTTTGCGACCGGAAATGCATCAGCGTCTGAAATTCTGCCGTATCGCCACCCACCGGAATGTCGTGACCCGAACCGAAATGCTGTCCCCGTTCGGAGATCGCATGCGTTGATTACCACCTCAATATTCTCGTGCTTCACGTCTCCAAGGCCTTGCCCGCGGAATAACCTCCGATCCAGTACATACTCCAGCGCAGTCGAAAGGGTCGCCCAGACCGGCAGTCTGTCCTCCCCTGACAGAAGCCACATCTGCAGCGATTGCACCGGAAGGCCCGTCATGGCGCGCGTGACCGAAAGTACCTTTCGGACCACCCAGAAGAGGAGGCCCGGCACCAAGTGAAGGAGAAGTGTCGCGAAGATCGGCAGCGTCAGGCGGCTGAATAGGACCACGCCAAACATGGAACGTTGCAGGCCGGTTCTCAGCAAAGCCACCATATCTCGATCAAATTCGTCGAAGTCGCTGTAGCCTCCGTAGGCGTAGGCGGCCCCAATTACACTCCCCCCCGATACGGTGGAGATGATCTTCGACTGTTGAAGGATGCCCAGATCGTGCAGTGCGCGCAGGCACCCTAAATGGAACGCAATCGCCCTCGAACCCCCGCCCGATAGCGCAAGCCCTAAGCGCGGAGGACGTGGAGCAGACACGTCAATCTTCATCGGATCGTGCGAAGACAAATCCCTCAAACTGAGGGGATTCCATATCTCCACCAAGAATAAGCATCAAGAAATGGCGCGGCGCGGAGCTGGGGCTTTCCCGGAGTTTGCTCATCGCGGAGAAGTCGGTGCAGCTTGGTGACGGGATACTGCCTGGATGCGTATGCCACATGCCAATGAAACTCACTGAGCCGCGTGTCCGCGCGCGCTTTTCCTCCGATAGCTCTTTCGTCCCAGCGACGCCGCAGAGGAAACCTTCCGCTGAGGCACGACTATCCGGCGGGGGCCCGCTTACCTCCGTTACCCATGCGATCTTGAGAAACTCGTCAAACTGGCCGAACAGAAGGCCTCCCGTTTCGACCCTCGGCCCGCGTAGGCGCCTGGACGAGCGAATCCAGCCGAGGAGATCTCGTTCAGCGCCCGGCGTGCAACGGATGTGGAAGCCGTGGCGATGGTCCGTGATGACACGATCCGCTGGCCAAGCAAATTGCACGATGGCGGGCCGTTGAGGCCTGATGGTGTGCGGCGCTCGTATGAGACAGCAGCGAGCGCTCGTCGTCGGCTCTGCCAGCCAGCTACTTGCGACATTCAATAGCCCAGCCGATAGACCTTGGACGTCTGCAGCGGAGCCTACAAACGTGGGGTCCGAACATCCGGGTTCGGGTTGGAAGAGTTTGTGGCGCTGCCCCGGAAGCGGCCAGAACTCGTCGAGGAAGTCCTGCCCATTGCTTGCATTCGCAAGCGCTATTTTCGTGCGCCGCTCAAGGTCCTGCGCAACCCCTGCGACACCGTGGATGCCCAGGGTGACCATTCCCACGTCACATTTGTGGCCGACTGCCATCGACACGATCGGCGGATGGAGTTTTGTCTCATTCGAGAGATGTTTTTCAAGCGCCGCTGCGACAGCTACCGATGCCGTCGCGTTTACGATCACGTCGCAGTCAAAGAGCTTATCGGCTTCCGTACGGAGTGCATGAACGACGTTGATGGGACGGTCAACGACCTCGATGGCAGGATTGACGGCCTCCACGTTCCGAAACGTTGCGGATGACTTGGTGTAGCCAATTTGATGGCGCTGAAAGTTCTGTCTGCTGAGCACGCCGGGCGCTACGCCGGCTCGATCATAGAGCCTCAGGTGCGCAATGCCCGCCCGAGCAAGCATTAGCGCTACGGCGCTACCGAGTGCACCGCACCCGAGAATGGTGACGCGCTTGGATCGCCACCAGGCAAGCGGTGAACCAAGGTCCCGCGGTACTACAATTTCGGGTCGATCCTCCCGGACCCTGCACCATTCGACTTGGGTGTCACCAGCCCAGGCATCGAAGTCGCTGGCACGCGCTTTCGCATCTGTCTGGTCCTTGCCTGCCAGTTCCCTCAAAGACGCCGCGCGCTCGGGGCTGATGTACCAGCAAGCGAGATGTTGCTTTCGATCGATTTCACCAGCAACGCCTCGCATAGCCGCGCCGAGGAGCACATAGAGCGCCTTGCCTTCGGGTGCGCGCAGCGCCGTGAGCTCGAGTACCACGCGCAGCAAGTCAACCGTGACCGCCCGCTCTACCAATGTCTCCGCGAGCGTGCGGAACGTACTGGGATACTCAAACGGCATATCGGTCGGGAGGAGGATGGCACTCGCCAATCGTATCTTCGGAATCTCGCCGTCGTAGGCGTGCCACTTGCCGAGCAGCACCGCGCCGACCGTTTCATCCTCGATCTCGGCATAGCCTATCCACCAGGGGGGCGTGACGGGCGGGGCATCGACACGTGGAACGACATACTGCGACCGTTGTGCATAGACGGCCGGAGGGTGGAGCGGGAGGCCCGTGGGGTCGAGCTGACCCAAGGCACCAGCCCGCAGCCACGCATCGAGGCGCTCAAGGAAGCCAAACATTCCATCCGCCGGAGACCACTCAGTCTCCGGTGATTGATAGAGGCACAGGTAGTCGCCCCATTGCACGTGGGGAAAGCCAGCGAACCGCTTATGGGTAGATCGGACTTCTGGGCGATCGAGCGGAAAGTCGGCCGGAATGGTGATGACCACGCGCTCCCGATGCCGCAGGGGTAGGCCGCCTTCGGCGTGCGAATACGTGCTGCAATCGATCGATAGTTCCGCCCGAAGCCTGCTCTCGCTGTCGGTGGGACGCGTGACCGATACAATCTCCATGGCTTGGTTGCTGGCGGCTACTTCTTGTAGCTGCGCCAGCGCCCATTCCTGCCCATCGGTCATGTCCGGCCGAAGCCAACTCGCTCGGTCGGGGGCCTATCTGTGCCTCTGGCAGCGGCGACAGCCTTCGCCAGCGTCGAACGGCTTTCCTCAGAGAGTTCCAGCGCATCGCCGACGAAGATGACGCCCCGTTCAGTTACCGAGAACACAACCGGCCGCATGTTTTCCGGCGTGCTGTACTCGCCGGTGCAGATGAACCCGCCAATTGCGATCTCCTCGTATCTGCGCCTCGCCTTGATATGCGGCGGGTTGTCGCCGGGACTGTTCGATGCCGGGAAAGCCGAGGAACTCGCGACAATGCAGCCGCCGTCGGCCTGAACGGCGTTCAGCTCATCGAGGATATCCTGCATCAGCACGTCGCTGCCGTCCTGATTCCGGACGTACATCACCTTCTTGGAGCAGTGGTGCGACGACAGATGGACGTCCCAGACGAGCCGGTCATCATTATTGTGACGATGGGTTTCATCGAAGATGCGGCGAATGGTCGGATAGCTGAGATCGCCGAAGAAGAGGCCGCAGCCGACTGTGCGGCCGTGGTACAGCCGCACCTGCAATGCGAGGCTCGTCTCGTTGCGTTCCCCAGCCGAGTCGTCCTTGAAGGGCGCATGGACGAACGCAGAGAAGAACTGGGATAGATCCTGACCGTCCACGATCTCGATCGATTGACCGGGGATGGTCAGAAACTTCCTCGGGAAGCCTCTGTAGTCATCTTTCCCGAGAAGATCGTCATAGCCGATCAGCCGGACGCGGTGGCCTCTGCCGGGGTCGCCTCCGGCGGCGATCGTATGCTTTACGCGCCGCTGTGCTTCCTCGCAGAATGCCAGCGCATCGGGACTGAGATCCTTCTTGTACTCCCAGAACACGCGAGGCGTGAACCACAATTCGCCAATCACGACGCGCTTAAGGAGCTCCTTGAAGCCCTTCACGTGGTCGAGGTCGGGATGCGTCAAGGCGAAGCAGGAGAGATACGGCTTGCCGTTGAGACGGGGCAGCTTGGCAACGAGCTCGTCAACGACCGGGATGCGCTCGTTGTCGGTGTTGTCGGCAGTTGCCCCGTCGTTGATGTCGATCTGAAGCGTGAAGTCGCCGACGATGGGAATCGTCGTGCTGTCACCGCAGCCAACAGGCCAGAAAACAAACGAGGGGTAGGTCAAATCGCCAAACACTGAAGTCTCCTTTCAAACGGGTAGGTGGTGCACTCCTAATTCAGCACTCCTATCCCGCGGCCTCGATCGACCGACCGGCGGTCGCCCAGGCACCCCAAAATGCGCCGGGGCAAGTGGATCTTAGTGCTCGGCGCAACGAATAGCGGAGAAAAGCGTTATCTCTTCGCCGCAAGCCCGATGCGCCTAGAAAGCATATGGGTAGCCTTTCTTTACCCGTCAAGATACTATGCGCAAGGTCGAGACCGGGGGATGTCGAATGCCGGACCAGAACGTGGAACTCAGCTGGAGCGTCGAGCAACGCCTTGAATTCATTGAGTTTCGGCTGTTTTGGGAAGGGAAGGTCAGACGCGCGGACCTTGTGGATGAATTCGGGATATCGGTCCCTCAGGCTTCGGCCGACATCCAGCGGTACGACGCCTTGGCTCCAGGAAACATCGAGTATGATGCCAGTGCGAAAACCTACGTCATAGCCGCGGCCTTCAAACCGCTTCTTTTCAAGCCATCGGCACGGCGTTACTTGAACTACTTGCGATCTATTGCCGACGGGGTGCTGCGTGCCGAGGAGGTCTGGCTCGGCTGGATGCCATCATTCGATGTCGTGCCGTTAGTTCGGCGCAAGCTAGACGCATCCAAGCTTCGAAGGGTGCTCGAGGCTATTCGCCATTGCTCAAGCATGAAGATTGAGTACCAGTCGATGAGGCGTCCGGAACCAACCACTCGTCAGATTTCACCACACGCCCTCGGATTCGACGGCTTTCGATGGCATGCCCGAGCGTGGTGCCATGCGCGTCGCGAGTTCCGAGATTTTGTTCTGGCGAGAGTAATCTCAATCTCCAAAGCGCCGCCCTCCGACATTGATCCAAAGCACGATTTTGCATGGCATCATTACATCGTGCACAGGATCGGCCCTCACCCCAAATTAGCAGCTGGTGCTCGAAAGGCGATAGAGCTCGACTACGGAATGAAGGATGGCATCCTAGAAATCCGAACTAGAGCTTGCCTATCATTCTATTTGTTGCGGCACCTACGGCTAGATCTCGCGTCACTCGAATTGGATCCAGCTCAACAACAGATAGTTCTGCTCAACGCGGCTGAAGTCGAGCGACAGGCGCAAAAGCACGCCTAGGCCCCCTCATGTAGAGGGCCGAGCTTGCCGAGATCGGCAAGGACGCGCCTGGAGGACATAATGGCGAAGAGAAAGGCGGCGGGTCAGACGATCTATGATTTGCTCAAGGGCGAGTTCGAGAACCTCACAATAGTGCTGACGCACACTGACACTGACCACGTAGAATGGTCCGAACTCCTCAAGCAATTTTCGGAAGCGGGCCAACGCATTGTCCTCGTTGAGGGCAAGCGCGAACTCGACTTCTTCCGCATCCCTCATCATGGGCGGGAGGTGGGACGCGCCTTTAGGGATATCGCCGACGGTCTCCAACCAAAGGTACGCCAAACCTGAAATCGGCGCAGGCATGGTTATCGTCCCCGACAAGCCGGTAACTGAAGGCATTTTGATCCAGTCAACATCGCTCTATTGGACAGCAATAGTGGAGGAGCTCAAAGGAGACTGGACAAGAGCTCACTCAATACCATCGCGAGTGTGGGAAGAGATCGTCGCTGGTGCATACAAGAAAGCGGGGTTCGATGAGGTCATCCTGACCCCTCGAGCGGGAGACCACGGGCGGGACATCATTGCCCTTCGAAAGGGCATTGGAAGCATCCGGATTCTAGGGTCTGTGAAAGCCTATCGCCCAGGCCACTTGATCACGAAAGAAGAAGTCCACGCGCTCATGGGAGTAGTGAACTTGGATCCGAATGCTTCAAAAGGCATCTTCACCACTACTTCCGACTTCGCGCCTCGGTTGCTCAATGATGAGCGGCTGGCTAAGGCTATTCCACATCGAATTGAACTGATGAACGGGGTGCGACTACGGGAGTGGCTCTTGCAGCTCGCGAAGGTCAAAGGCTGACCCATTCTGCAGAGGCGTTTCGAGATCTCAACCTCATGTAGCGTCCCTCAAGGCCCGACCAGCTTGTCGGACCTTCGTCCTGCAGGGCGCCAATCTAGGACTTCCTTGAAGCGGATGAACCGAGCCACATGCCCCTGTCCCCCCTGGCCCTAGGGCATCGGAGTTACCGTCAGCGCCACTGACGATGTCGGGGTGAGAGGAAGAGGGACGCGGGACGGGCTTGAGCCGATAAGCGCGCCCGTCGGTTACTAACGATGCAGCCGCAAGCGAGGCGATGGTCGCAAGCGACTTCACGGCGCGGCAGCAGAGTGAGAGGGCTGCGCCGGCTTCCATGACGGATTGTAGGTCGAGAGAGAGTCTTTCGGCCGTCCGTCGCGGAGTATCCCGACATGGCAAAGGCCGTTCAGAAGATCATCCTCAGCGCCTCACGCGACATTCCCTTCAACAGGCTGGTCCTCAGCCAGGCCAACGCCCGGCGTCTGAAAGTCGGTGTCTCGGTCGAGGATCTGGCCGAGGACATCGCCCGGCGCGGACTCCTGCAGAGCCTCAACGTCCGGCCGATATTCAACGGCGAGGGCGCCGAGACGGGCCAGTTCGAAATCCCGGCCGGCGGCCGCCGCTACCGGGCCCTCGAACGCCTGGTCAGGCAGAAGCGCCTTTCAAAGACGGCGCTCATCCCCTGCATC
>Ga0075012_10002360_pt1 | contig 18625 bp, 14 predicted proteins | sample All_14_2_FD_71474 | JGI IMG/M metagenome (GOLD analysis project Ga0075012, IMG submission 71474) | Freshwater microbial communities in response to fracking from Pennsylvania, USA - Allegheny Zone_MetaG_DW_15 | ecosystem: Environmental > Aquatic > Deep subsurface > Groundwater > Drilled... | reverse complement strand
CATCGCGGCCACACACCGCGACCTGGCGTCGGACGTCGCAGCGGGTCGATTCCGAGAGGACCTCTTCCATCGCTTGGCTGTTGGCATCCTTCGCCTACCGCCATTGCGTGAGCGTGATCGCGACGTGGCGGTCTTGATCGACCACTTCCTGGCGCAGATCAACGCAGACGCTCGCGGCAGACCAGAAGCGCAAGATAAGGAACTTTCTGAAGACGCAAGAAAAGTTCTTCTCTCTTACTCCTGGCCAGGTAATGTTCGCGAGCTGTATCACACGCTTGTGCGGGCATCTATCTGGTCTCAAAGTTCCACGATCGGTGCTGAGGAAGCAAGGTCAGCGCTGCTGCAGATTCAACGTCAGAGCGATACAGTCCTGGGTCGACCGCTTGCGCAAGGCTTTGATCTAAAAGGACTTTTGGACGAAGTCGCGCGAGACTACATCGCCCGAGCACTCAAGCAATCTGGCGATCGGAAATCTGCGGCGGCCGAATTGCTCGGCTTTCCGAACTATCAAACTTTTGGTAACTGGATGAAGCGCCTCGGCGTTGATTCCTCAGAATAGGGAGGCTGGCACGGCTTTCGCAGACAGAGGTGGTATGCCCAATGCGAATGCCCGTCAGATGTTGATGCAGGATCTCCGATCGCTGAACTTCGAGCCGCTGCGCGCTGTGTACCCGGAGCTCGCCAACATGGGCGGGTATGCGGAGCACTACGCCCACAGCGACCCTGAGAGCGCACTCGTCAAGCTGCGCAACTTCGCGGAACGCCTGGTCGATCGGGTGTACGTCAAGCTGAAGCTGGAGCGCGTACCTCAGTCCAACTTCGTGGACCTGCTGCACAACGCCAGCTTCCGTGCGGTGGCTCAGCCCCTGGTTCTGGACAAACTCCACCTGCTTCGACGCCTGGGAAATCGCGGCGCACACGGTGAAGACGTGGAAGCAACAGATGCCGTTCGCTGCGTTCAAGAGGCATGGCAGTTGGCCCGTTGGCTGCATGTCACCTTCCTCGGCGGCCAGATCAGCGACTTCACTGAGTTCAAGCAGCCCCCAGCCGAGGGCATCGACAGCAAGGCAGAGTTCAAACGAAAGGCCAAGGCCCTTGCTGAAGAAAACAACCTCAAGGAAGAGCGCCTCAGGCAAGCTCTGGAAGAGCTCGCAGCCCTGCGCGCAGCCGACCGCGCTTCTACACCTGCAGCTCAGCAGTTCGTCGCGCTCACCGAACAAGAACTGCGGCAAGCAGGCCAAGCATCTGCCGCAGCTGCGAACCAGCTGCGCTTCAGCGAGGACAACACCCGCAAGTGGTTGATCGACCGTGACCTGCGCATGGCCGGGTGGAATGTCCCGACCGGTACAGCCTCGAACGATTCAGTCGGCCAGGAAGTCGAGGTTCCGCATCAGCCCACCCAAACCGGCAAGGGCTATTGCGACTACGTCCTGTGGGACGACAACGGCAAGCCGCTTGCCGTTGTGGAGGCCAAGAAAACGCAAGTCGATGCCCGCGCCGGTCAAGAACAGGCCAAGCTGTATGCCGACGCTCTGGAGAAGGTGCACGGCCAGCGGCCAATGATTTTCTACACCAACGGCCACGACATCTGGGTGTGGGACGACGCAGGTGGCTACCCGCCTCGGTCGGTCTTCGGCTTCTTCTCCAAAGATACGCTGCAATACCGCGTTGGCTTCCAGCGCCGCGAAAAGCTGAACCTGTTGACCGATGTGCGCCCCGACGCCAACATCGCAGGCCGCCTGTACCAGATCGAAAGCATCACCCGCGTTGCTGAGCGCTTCTCGCAGCGGCACCGCCGCGCTCTGGTTGTGCAGGCCACCGGCACGGGCAAGACGCGCGTGGCCATCGCCTTGGCCAAGCTGCTGATCGATGCTCGCTGGGTGAAGCGCGTGCTGTTCCTGTGCGACCGCAAAGAGCTGCGTAAGCAGGCCAAGAACGCCTTCAATGACTTCGTTCAAGAGCCCATCTACGTCATCGGCCAAGCCAACGATGTGGGCAAGATGGATGCGCGCATCTACATCGGCATCTACCAAGGCCTGATCAACGACTACGAGTCCTTCGACGTCGGCTTCTTCGACCTGATCATCGCGGACGAATCACACCGCTCGATCTACAACCTCTACGGCGACCTGTTCAAGTACTTCGATGCCATCCAGGTCGGCCTCACTGCCACGCCCGTGGAGATGGTCAGCCGCAGCACCTGCCGCCTTTTCGGTTGCGACTACAAGCTGCCCACGGCGAACTACCCGCTGGAGCAGGCCATTGCAGACCGCAACCTGGTGCCCTTCCGCGTGGTGGCGCACACCACCAAATTCTTGCGCGACGGCATCAAGGCAGCACACCTGTCAGATGAACAGATTGCTCAACTGGAAGACCAAGGCATCGACCCCAACACCCTGGACTTCGACGCCAAGGAAATCGACGACGCGGTGTTCAACAAGGACACCAACCGCGTCATCCTGCGCAACCTGATGGACAACGGCCTGCGCGACGCCGATGGCCAGCTGCCTGGCAAGACCATCGTCTTCGCCCGCAACATCGACCATGCTCGGCTGATGGCTGAGTTGTTTGACGAGATGTACCCGCAGTTCGCGGGCAAGTTCTGTCGCGTCATCCACTCCAAAGAGCCTCGCTCCGAAGACCTCATCGACCAGTTCAAGGAGCCGAATGGCGACCTGCGCATCGCGATCTCGGTGGACATGATGGACACCGGCATCGACGTGCCAGAGGTGGTAAACCTTGTCTTTGCCAAGCCGGTGAAGAGCAAGGTCAAGTTCTGGCAGATGATCGGGCGCGGTACGCGCCTCTGCAAGAACCTGTATGGCCCAGGCAAAGACAAGAGCGAGTTCCTGATCTTCGACCACTGGGAAAACTTCGCCTTCCACGACCTGAACGCAGATGAGGTCGAGCCGAGCATTCCGAAGCCACTCACCCAGCGGCGGTATGAGGCCCGCGTTGAGCTGGCGGCCCTCGCACTGGCTCGTTCTGACCTGAGTGCTTTCGACCAACTGGCGAAGCAACTGCAGCAAGACGCTGCGGCACTGCCTGACGGTGCCATTGCTGTGCGTGAGAACTGGCAGGCTGTGCAGCAAGCACGAGACGTCAAGCTCGTGCATCAGTTCGCCCCCGTCACCCGGCAAGTGCTGACCGACACCGTGGCCCCACTGATGAGTGCGGTGGATGTACGCGGCCAGGGCGATGCCCTGCGCTGGGACTTACTGTTCGCCAAGGCCCAAGCCGGAGCCATTGCCGAGCCTTGCAAGCCCAACCCACAACGCGAAGCGATTCTCGAATGGATCGGCCGGCTGCCCCCGCACCTCAACCCGGTGCGCGCCAAAGCCAACGAGCTCAAAACGCTGCGCTCAGATGCCTTCTGGCAGTCGCCCACTTTCGCGCAACTGGACGCCATGCGTGAAGCGCTGCGTGATGTCATCGGCCTGGCCGAAGCGCCCATCACACCGCCTCCCATGCCAACCACGGTGCTGGACGTGCGAGAGAACGAAGCCGACTATCGGGTGGTGCACCGATCCACCAACGTCAAGTCGGTCGACTTCGTCATTTACCGCGAGGCCGTTCAAGCCGCGCTGGAGCCCTTGTTCGAGACGGACCCGGTTCTGCAAAAGGTGCGCCGAGGCGAACCCATCACGCCGGAAGAACTGGACCAGCTCAACAGCCTGCTGCACACCCGTAACCCGAATGTGGACTTAAGCACCCTGCGTGAGTTCTACCCTGACACAGCTGTGCCACTGGCCCACATCCTGCGCGCCATCGTGGGCCTGGACCACGAAGCGGTGGATGCCAAGTTCACCGCCTTCGCGCAAAGCCATGCCTTGACCAGCCAGCAACTGCGCTTCCTGGCCATGCTGAAGGACCACATTCGCCAGTTCGGCGCCATCGCCGTGGCACAACTGTTCGACGCACCGTTCAACTCCCTCCACGCCGAGGGCTTGGGCGGCGTCTTCCCCAACCAAACCCAACTCGACGAGCTGGTGGCGCTGGTGCGCGGCTTTGGTGAGCCGTTGCAGCAGCCTGCCGCCAACTGATCCCGCACACAGTAGACAGGACACCCAATGATCACAGGGCCTCTCAAGAGCCGCATCGACAGCCTCTGGACCGACTTCTGGACCGGTGGCATCACCAACCCGCTGACGGTGATCGAGCAAATCACCTTCCTGATGTACAGCCGCCTGCTGGACATGAAAGAACGCGCCGACGAGAAGCGCGCGTCGCTGACCGGGCAAGCTTTCACCCGTCGCTTTGGCGATGATGAGCAAGATTGCCGCTGGGAAACCTGGCGTCACTACGGCAGCGAGAAGATGCTGCCCCATGTGCGCGACCGCGTGTTCCCGCACTTCCGTCGCCTGGCCGAGCGCAGCACGGGCAACGACAGCCTGTTTGCGTCCTTCATGAAGGACGCCCAGCTGATGATCCAGAAAGAGACGCTGCTCTCCAAGGCGGTAGCTGCTGTTGGAGACCTGCCCCTGGAGCGAGGCGACACCAAGGGTGACCTCTATGAGTACCTGCTCAGCAAGCTCACCACGGCTGGCATCAACGGCCAGTTCCGTACGCCACGGCACATCATCCGCCTGATGGTGGAGCTGATGCAGCCCCAGCCGACGGATCGCATTTGTGACCCGTCTTGCGGCACCGCAGGTTTCCTGGTTGAGGCCTACGACTACCTGCTGCGCGAGCACACCAGCGAGGCCGGGAAACACGTGGAGTTGGTGGACGGCGAAGAGCACGTCACCTACAGCGGCGACCTACTCGCCCAGCAAGGCCACCGCGCGCATGTGGACAGGGACATGTTCCATGCCTATGACTTTGACGCCACCATGCTGCGCATCGCAAGCATGAACTTGGTGATGCACGGCGTTGGTGAGCCCGACGTGCACTACCAGGACACGCTGAGCCAGAGCTTTGAAGAGCGTCACCCGAAGGGCTCCAAGGGCGCTTTCGACCTCATCCTTGCAAATCCACCATTCAAGGGCATGCTGGATGAGCAGGACGTGGCGCCGGACTTGCTACGCGTCGTCAAGACTAAGAAGACCGAGCTGCTGTTTATTGCGCTGATTCTGCGCATGCTCAAGGTTGGCGGCCGCAGTGCCACCATCGTGCCCGATGGCGTTCTATTCGGCTCCAGCAAGGCCCATGTGCAGTTGCGCCAGCACCTGATCGAAAACAACCAGCTGGAAGCCGTGATCTCGCTGCCTTCAGGCGTGTTCAAACCCTATGCCGGTGTGTCCACGGCCATCATCATCTTTGCCAAGGGCGGTAAGACGGAGAGGGTGCTCTTCTATGACGTTCAGTCAGATGGCCGTACGCTGGATGACAAACGGACGGAGATTGGTGATGGCAAGGGTGACCTACCGGATGTGCTTTTGAAGTATCGCGAGTGGTGCCTGGGCGGTGTTGGTTTCCGCGATCGCTCAGCTCAGGCCTTCGATGTTTCTGCTGATGAGATCCGTGCCGAGAACTACGACCTATCGATCAACCGCTTCATGGTGAAAGCGGCAAGTGCGGTGCGACACGAAGATCCACGCGTCCTGCTTCGAAATCTGCAAAGCTTGGAGATAGAGATCCGGGAAGAACTGAACGCTTTGGAGGCACTGCTTTGAGTAGCCGGACGTTTCGCTTGGGCGACATTGCGCCAAGCAGCCCCTCAGTAGATTGTGATCAGCAAGATGAGGTCTGGCTCCTCAACTTAGATCGCATTGAGCCAAATACCGGCCGCTTGCTGGGCAAGGATCTTGTGCCGATCTCTTCGGTTGGCAATTCGACTCATCGCTTCGACGAGGGAAACGTTCTTTACTCGAAGCTACGTCCGTACCTCAATAAAGTTCTGTTGCCAGATGGCCCCGGTATTTGCACATCCGAGTTGATACCGCTACGCCCTGATTGCCGTCTTGTGACTCGCAAGTACCTTGCCGCGTACCTTCGCTCGCCGGGCTTCCTGCATTGGGTTACGCAACAAGTCGACGGCGCGAAGATGCCACGAGTGTCAATGAAGGTCTTTTGGGATCACGAGCTCGCTTTACCTACACTTGAAGCGCAGCAGCGAATCACCGATGTTCTCGACAAGGTCGACAGCCTGCGCCTAAAGCGGCAGGAGGCCATCCGGCTAGCAGATGAATTTCTGCGGGCGGCATACCTGGATCTGGCGCATCGCCATCCGAGCGCGGTACCAGTCGAAACATTGCTCGCTGACGTTCCAAACGCAGCGCGAACCGGCCCTTTCGGCAGCCAGTTGCTGGTGTCCGAGTTCACTGAGTCTGGCATCCCTGTTCTCGGCATCGACAACGTGGTTTCGAACACCTTCGCATGGGCTGCACCCCGGTTCATCTCAGCCGAGAAGTACGCCGAGCTTGAGCGCTACACCGTCAGGCCAGGCGATGTGATGGTCACGATCATGGGAACCACCGGTCGCGTTGCCATTGCGCCGGACGACTTGCCGACCTGCATCAGCACCAAGCACCTCTGCACGCTCACACTCGACCGAAAGAAGATGCTCCCGACCTATCTCTGGGCTTGCCTGCGCTGGGACCCTGAGGTCCGCGCACAGACTCGCCGTGAGGCCAAGGGCGCCATCATGGAAGGCTGGAACATGGGCATTGTCAAGGGGCTGCTGGTCAATGCACCGCCCATGGACGTTCAACTGCAGTTCGAAGAGATTGCAAATCGCATCAAGCGCATGAGTTCAGCGCAAGTCCTTGCAGCCAAGGGCACAGACGACCTGATGGCCTCGCTGTCTGCCAAGTACCTTGATCCGACGACCTAAACAACCCAGCACGCAAAACCATGTCATCGCTGATCAAGTCGCTCTCGCTTAAGAACTTCAAGGGATTCTCAGAGGAGGTCCGCATCGAGCTCCGGCCGATAACCCTCCTCTTCGGCGCCAACAGCGCTGGCAAGAGCAGCGTATTGCAGGCACTGCAGTACGTACGTGAAATTCTGGAGCGGCAGAACATCAATGCTGATCGCACCCTTCAAGGCGGGGAAGCTGTGGACCTGGGCGGCTTCTTGAATTTGGTCAACGGCCGCGATCCGCAGAAGCAGGTCGAGATCGCCGTCGAGATGGAGCTGGGCGCGACGTCCATCCCGGAACTGGTGCCCGATGCCTTCGAAGAATGGCAGACGAGCGACGAGGAGGTCTGGTGGATGTACGACACCCTGCAGAACATCCGCCGTGCCGTAAAGACCGTCGCCATCCGGCTGAACATTGGATGGAACGAGCAACGCGAACAGCCCATCGTCCAGGGTTATGAGATCGCCACAAATGGCGAGTGGTGCCTGACCATCGCCTCAAGCCGCGATGGCCGTGATGCGCATATGCGTATCAACCATGCAAATCCGATCTTCATGGTCGATGCACCGGATGTTGGCGAGCTCCTCTCGTTGCTGGACGATTTCGTCAACCCGGAGGATCTGGCGCAGTCCATCGAGACTCCTGCGACCAGCGAGTTACCCAAGGTGCCTCGGAAGACGTCGATCTTGCCGTCCCTGTTCAGCGCGGTCAGGGAAGCAGGCATGGAGCGCCCTGGCGATGGCCTGCGCGCCTGGCTCACGGGCTTCCGTGGAGCCCTGCCTCGACTGGACCAGATGCTGTTCATCCCCGCGCCAGGCGCCAAGGGGGCTGAGAACGTCTACATGGTGCGCGAGTTCACAGCATTCCTGTCGTGGCTGACCGTCGGACCCGCATTGCTGCTTCGCGAGCAGTTGGGCCAGATGCGCTACATCGGCCCGCTGCGGCGTATTCCGCCTCGCGGCCTTGAGGTCTCGCTCACCAAGAGCGACTCGGCCTGGTCGGATGGCATGGCCGCGTGGGAAACGCTGGTCACCGGCAGCCAGGACTTGGTAGAGCGCGTGAGCGATTGGATGCAGTCATCCGCCAAGCTGGGCACTGGGTATGCCGTTACCCGCAAGGCTTACCAGGAGTTCGATCCGAACCATCCCGTGCCGCAGCCCATCGGCCCCATACGCAAGCGCGCGCAACTGGTGGACGGTACTGGGCTGACCTTGCAGCCGCAAGACGTGGGCGTTGGCATCTCACAGGTACTGCCGGTGGTCGTGGCGGCACAAGACGGCTCGGCCAGCGTGGTGTGCATCGAGCAACCCGAACTGCACATCCACCCTGCCGTGCAGGTTGGCCTGGGCGACCTGTTCATCGACGGTGCCGTGAACCAAGGGCTGTCGTTCCTCATCGAGACGCACAGCGAGCATCTGATCCTGCGTCTACTGCGGCGCATCCGCGAGGCCGCAGAACTGACCAGCAACGTGATGGATCAGCCGCTGTCGCCCACTTTGATCGGTGTTTACTGCCTCAGCAAGCGCAACGGTGCGGTGACCATCGACGAGATCCCGGTGACGAAGGATGGCGACTTTGCCAAGCCTTGGCCGCAAGGCTTCTTTGACGAACGCGGTGCGGAGTTGTTCTGATGTTCAAGGAGATCGCTATTGAGCCAGCTGCTGTGGCCGCGTCTGACCTGCAATTCCGATACATCGTGGAGAAGTTTGGGATTGCTGAGGGTCGGCTCATCGCTGCGTTTCCCAGCAAGTGGAAGAAGTTCGTCTACGAGGCAGCTCAGGCCAAGTTACGAGGCACCGCCGAACTTACCAAGATCGAGTTGCGTTTGCGCAGCTTGACGAACGACTTCTTCTACTTCCAAGGCCGTCCAGGAGACGGTTGCGCTGAGAACTGGCTTGCAGCTGCTGAGGCTGAGCATGAACGCGTACCTTTCGACGCCATCATCGTCTCGGAGGGCGACGCCCGAGGCGCAGTTGTGCCTGCCCATGAACTGGACGCCAGGCATCCATGCTTGGAACCGAACAGGCAATGGCACATCGAGCGCACCGCTGAGGCGATGACCCAATGCTGCGCACCCTTGCTGCGCGCTGCATCCCACATCAAGCTGATTGACCCCCACTTAGACGCCAACAACGGCCGACATCGCAGGCCGCTGGTGGCGTTCCTCACGTGCGTTAAGCCCGGAGCAAGGGTTGACGTGTTCTGCGGCGATCGAAACGGTCATGAGCATTTGAGCCGTGGCATCGTTCGTGCACTGGAGGCCGCCCGGCCTGACGGTGTTGAAGTTCGTCTGTACATGCGCCCACAAGCAACCCTTCACAACCGCTACGTACTCACGCAAGGCGGAGGCCTGTTCTTCTCAACTGGTCTGGATGACCACGACGAGGGCGAAAACCGGACCGATGAGGTCGGCGTTTTGGAGCCGGCCATCTGGTCTGTCCAGTGGGAAAGGTACAGCGGGGACGACCCAGTCGCCTGCTGGCGATAGCAAATCAATCAGGGAGAAGAATGAAGCCAAAACAACGCATCAGAACGGTCGGCTCAGTCTCAAACGAGTTGCTTAAGAAGTCCCGTGAGGCCGCTTTGGCGGCTGTGCAGGTCTTCAACAATCCAGCCATCACGTTCAAGTCCGAGATCTTCGTCGTGATGATGGTGATCTCGTGGACGTACTTGCTCCATGCGCACTTCCGCAAGCAAGGTATCGAGTACCGCTACTTCAAGGTCGCTGGGACGCGCAAGCGCTTCGACAAGACAGCGAAGGGCGCCTTCAAGTACTGGGAGCTTGAGCGCTGCATGAACGACAGCGCCTCGCCCGTTGACAAGGCGGCTGCGAACAATCTGCGTTTCCTTGTCGGCTTGCGGCATGAGATCGAGCACCAAATGACGAACAGGTTGGACGAGCACCTGAGTGCCCGCTTCCAAGCCTGTTGCTTGAACTACAACGAATTGATCAAGCGTCTCTTCGGGAGCGAGTTCGGCATCGACAAGCATTTGTCCTTCAGCCTTCAGTTCTCAGCGATCAACACTGATCAATGGGAAGCGCTGCATGACGCCGAGGGCTTGCCTCCGAACATTCGTGCGTTCATCAACGCCTTCGACTCGGCACTGACCGAAGCCGAGTTCAACGACCCGCGGTTCGCATACCGCGTACTGTTTGTGCCCAAAACAGCGAACCGAAAAGGGCAGGCGGACAAGGTGATCGAGTTCATCAAGGCTGACTCGGAGTTGGCCAAGGACGTCAACAAGCACTACGCCGTCGTCAAAGAAACCGAGAAGGCCAAATACCTACCGAAGCAGGTGGTGGAGAAGATGCAGGCGAGCGGGTATCCGCGCTTCACCATGCACAGCCACACTCAGCTGTGGAAAGAGCAAGCCGCAAAGCACCCGTCCAAAGGTTTGGGTGTTCTGGTCGTCAAGACCTGGTATTGGTATCAGCCTTGGCTTGAAATCGTTGAGTCACATTGCGCAGCAAATGCGCGCCTCTATTCGTAAAACACGCTATGGATGTTCTGTACTACTGGAAGGACTACGAGTCTGATCTTCGCGAAGGTCGAATCGGCTACTTCCGTTCTGCAAAAAGCAAGTTGGAGGAACTTCAACGTCGTTCACCGGATGACATCTGGGTGGTGAAGACGCCGCGTGGGTTCAAGGGTCAGCTTCAGTTGTTGGGACGCCTTGTGTGGGCTGATTCGCCCACCACGAAAGTGATGACGACGCTTGGCGACAGCCTCATCCACTACAGACCGGGTCACCCTCGCTCCGTCTGGTTCGACGAGGAGGCAGCGCTTCAGCACCTTGAGCAGGTGACGGCTTGGCTGCGCGCACGCCATCCCAGCAGCCTCAGAGCGAACTTCCAAGGTGGCAACGGGCAACTGGCTGTCGAGCAATCTGCATCGCTCGAACTGCGGCGCCTGACTGCGCATTGGCCTAGCCAGCCCTTCTCATGCGCAATAAATAGTAAACATAATTATTGAAGAGATAATAAAACTTATGTTTTGTTTGATGGTTTTGACTGTAAGTCGTTGATTTTCAACGGCTGATGATGGACTCCCGCCCTGGTACGGCATTCGCACAGTCTTGAGCGTCAGCCACCTCGGGGGATCTTCATGAACCAGCGTCACCAACAAGAACGGCTGCTTGCTCGCAAGCCGGAATTGAGCCAACACGCGGAAGTCAGGATGCAGCAGCGTGGGATTCGTCGGACGGATATTGAGTTAGCCGTTCAGTACGGTCGGCGCATCCATGCCAAGGGCCTCATCTACTATGTGATGGGGCGCAAGGAAGTGGAGCGACAGGCCATGCATGGGCGGGACATTGCGGGCCTGGCGGGCTTGCAGGTACTGGTTCAAGAAGAGGATGGGCTGGTGGTGACCACCTACCGCAGCACGGATTTCCACGCCATTCGCAGCACGGCACGCAGCAAGCGTCGCCTGCGCCTTCAGTCCTGGCATTGAGATACTGACGAACACCAAACAGAGGAGTTTCAGAAATGGCACTTGCCAAGTTCCGCGAGGACATCGCTTCTCGCTTTCACCAGGCCACAGTCATTCGTGCCAAAGAGCATGAAGCGCTGACGCCGCCGGAAGTCGAGCCCAAGGGTGCTCCCACCAAGCTGAAAGGCTTTGCAGCGCCGGAGCCGCGCCCGCTGCCGGTGATTGTGTTGGCCGACACCAGCGGCAGCATGTCGGTCAACGGCAAGATCGACGCACTGAACGAGGCACTCAAGACCATGATCCTGACCTTCGGCCGCGAGAGCCGTTTGCGGGCTGAGATCCAGGTGGGACTGATCACTTTCGGCGGCGAGAATGCTGAAGCGCATGTGCCTTTGGTGGGCGCCCATCGCATCGAAGGGGTGCAAGCGCTATCAGCGTCCGGTCGCACCCCCATGGGATCGGCATTCGCCATGGCTCGCCAGTGGCTGGAAGACAAAGATCTGGTGCCATCGCGGGCCTACAGGCCTGTGTTGGTGCTGGTCTCCGATGGAGAGCCCACCGACGACTGGCAGGCCTCGCTGGAGGCCCTGAAGTCCAGCGAGCGGGGGCAGAAAGCCACTCGCTTTGCCATGGCGATCGGTGCGGATGCCGACCGGACAATGCTGCGCCAATTCACCAATGACCTGGAGGCGCCGGTCTTCGAGGCCGATGGTGCGCGCGACATCGTCAAGTTCTTCAGGGCGGTCACGATGAGTGTAGTGGCTCGGTCCACCAGCGGATCTCCCAACACCGCCCAGCCCCTGAATGTGGGGGACGACCTCGAGGATGACCTCGACCTGGACGCGCTCTGAATGCTGAGCGCTGCTGGTACTTCGGTGATCGGCCCATCCCATGCTGAGGCGGGAGATCCATGCCAAGACGCCTGCGGTGTCCGCGGTTGGCGGGGTGGATGGATTGCCTGCGTTGCGGACGGGCTGGGTAGTCGGTCCCAGAGTGGCATGGGGGCGCGTTACGCGGTGCGTGCGGCCCACCAAGTGCTGCACCGTGAGCCAAATCACCAGCAAGACATGCGGGAGCTGACAACGCGCATCTATGGAAAGCAGCCGACGCCTGTTGGACGAGCAGGTTCAGCAGCTGCAAAGTCAAGTGAATGATCTGACCAATCGACAGCAGGCCGCCTCCATCTTTCCCGAGTTGGATCGCATGGATCGGGAGTTCACCGTTCCGGTCCACACTGAGCCTGTCAAGGACTTGAAGAAGTTCACCTCTGACCTGCGTAGCGCGATGTCGCACGCGGGAGAGCGCGGGGTGTTGAAGTTCCGAGAGCGGGACGTCCAGATTTTCGTGGGCGGGCTGGCAATGAGCCAGTTGCACATCCTTCAGGGTATCAGCGGCACCGGCAAGACAAGCTTGGCGACAGCCTTCGCGAAGGCCATCGGTGCCGAGTTGACGGTGATCGCGGTTCAGGCTGGTTGGCGCGAGCGCGCGGATCTGCTCGGCTACTTCAACGCCTTCGATCGAAAGTTCTACGAGCTCAAGACACTGCAGGCCATCTACCGGGCTCAAACACCGCAAGACCAGGATCGGTTGCATGTGGTGCTGTTGGATGAGATGAACCTGTCCAGGCCTGAGCAGTACTTTGCGGACTTCTTGTCTGCTCTCGAGGGTGAAGGTGTTGCGCGCAACATCCGACTCGTGGACAACCGCATTGAAAATGCACCAAGGTCGTTGATCGACGGCCGGGACTTGGCTCTGCCACGGAACGTCTGGTTCATCGGGACAGCCAACCAGGACGAGACTACGAACGCCTTCGCGGACAAGACCTACGACAGGTCCTTCGTGATGGAAGTTCAGCGACCACGCGACGACATTACAGATGCGAAGCGCCCATCCCAAAGGAGGACCCTGTCCGTCGGAAGCCTGCTGACCGCGTTTGACGACGTCGAAGCTGCGGCAAACGAACGTAGTCGCGGCCAGTTTGCAAAGCTGAATGAGAGCGGCCTGGCCAGGACCTTAGCGGACGAGTTCACGACCGGATGGGGTTCACGGCTGGAGCGTCAGTGGCAACGGTTTGTACCTGTGGTCGTTGCTGCCGGCGGTGAAGAGGCAATGGCTGTCGACCACCTGCTTCACACAAGGGTGATACGTGACGGCAAGGTGACCGGACGCCATGACATCACGCAACGACAACTGGAGTCGGTGGCAGAGGACCTGCAGGAACTGTGGCTGGACCTGGGGCTCTCTGGCGAACCTCAGAACTGTCTGGATGCACTGGAGCGCGACAAGCGACGTCTGGAGCGCGGCGGGTGAAAGTCTACGATCTTGTCACCGGCAAGGAGGCTGACCTCCCCGTCACCGGGATTCCCAGTGGACGCTATCGCGTGACCCAAGCCTGTGTTTTCAATGGAGAGGTCAAGCTGTCGCGTGGAGCCACCCTCTGGCGAACAGGTGAGGGCGCAGCGTCGCTCACGACGGAGGACCAGCCCAACCTCCGTGTGCCCATCCGATTTGCTCATGCCACCAAGCCGTCCACCACTCATGGTGTTGTGGATTTGTCGATTGCCGCAGTTGTCGAGTCTTGGTCTGTGGAGGCTGATGCCAACCACTTACCTTCGCCTTTGTTGCCGGCTGTGCTTCGGGATCGGATGGAGTTGATGGATCCCGAGCCTGAGATGGAGCGATCGATAGCGACGGGGCATTGGGACGAGATTTCCGCCAGACCCAGGCTAGACATGCACTATGTGCCGGAAACCTTGCCCGTTGCCCGTGCTAAGCGCGTGCAAGCGTCAGCGGTGGAACACCTTTCGCAGCATTCGGAACTCTGGGCTAGGCGCAGTATCAGCGGCGTCATTCCCGCGAAGGTGTTGGCAAGGGTGACCGAGGATGAGTACGCGATCTACGAAAACATTGTCTTCGCGCGTCTGCTGGACAACTGTGCGCACTGGCTGAACGCGCGCATTGCTGAGGTCCGCGCCATCGCGGACGGCCAGCGCATGGCATTGAAGTTTGAGAAAAGCGATGAACGGCATCGCCTCCTCCGACATCGTATCTGTTCTCTGTGGGGTAAGGCTTGGTTCAGCGAAGCCGAAGACGCGCAAGCAACCCGAGAGACGCTTGAACGGCTGGAGCAGATGAGGTCCCAGGTGGAGCGGCTTCGACGTGCGGGTGTCTACAAGCGTGTGCCTCGTTCGGCCAGGGTGCCGCTCAGGCTACGTCCGACCAACATCTTTCAGTATGACAAACGATACCGAGAATTGCGGCCGCTTTGGGATGCCATGACTTCCGCCGGTTCCAAGGATCGGATCAGCGAACCAGAGCGCTACCAATCGATGGCCGCCAAGCAGGCCGCCTTCCACCGCTATGTTCTCTTGCTGCTGTGCCATGCTCTGCGTGACATGGGGGCAGCACCTACTGACACAGGCAGACTTAGCTATCGCGTCGGACCGTGGGATCTTCGGATTGACGGTGACGACCTGTGCGAGGTTCGGGTCAAGGTGCAAGCTTGTGGCAAGCTGCTGCGAACCAGAACGATAGTGCTACTCCTGGCCAAGGAGGAAGAAGCGTTGTGTTGCGCACCTGATCGTTCCATTTTTTATGCCGATGACTTGATGGCAGTCGACGCTACCGATGGCCTAGAGCAAGATCCAGGAGTAGTGAACCCCTTTCGATTCTTTTCCGTGGAGCGCATCCGGCAATTGTTGGAGCGAGATCTTGGTGAGGTCTTTCTAGATCAGTATCCGCCTGCTGTCGGACGGGTGCCCCGGATGGTTCGGGAAAAGCTGACGCAAACCGCACCTGAAATCTTCAGGCCGGAAGGCGAGGGGCTTGTGGTCCTGCCGACTGCCAGGAGATCAGCGGCAGCCCTGGAAAGGTGGGCTTCGGAGGCGTGCGCAAGTCATACAGATACTGAGAAACAGCTAAGGTATGCAATTGGCCTCAGTCAGTGGCTGGTCCGGTGTCGTGCTTGCGGCGTCATCGGTAATGCGCCAGACCTGTCGGCTGACCACCGCGCATTGCGATTGGTGTGTCAGTCATGTCGTCTGGAAACGATCATTAAGACTTCGCCGTCCAAAAGTATGAGGTCGTGCTTTGAGGGCGTGCGATCCGGCTTCGACTTCTGTGGTGGCGTCGAGCTTGAGATCGCACGTCTACCACCTCCCGAGTGAAGCCATGGTAAGCATCCGACGCCAGAAGTCGGTCAACCAGTGCTCAGTTTTCGGTCGGCGCCAACACTCTTTGCGGCTCTTAACGTCCCGGACTGGCTGCCGCACCGCTCGGCTTAATTCGAGCGTTGAATGGCAACCTCGTGCGTCGCGTTCGATGAAGCGTAAGACCGCAACCGCCGCAGAACGACCTCTCACTCGGGAAAGACGGCTAGAGGCTGTGTACTGCCGGTCAGGTCTTGGGCGCGAATGACAGCGATCGCCTAAAGCTGCCATTCGATTTCTGGACAAGCTGATGCCCCCACAAAGGCGGTATGGCTCAGCATCATCGGGCAGAACTCCTGTGTGCGATCAAGCGCACGATGCCTTGCGCTAAACGCCTGCTGTACACTCGATTACAGCCCTCAAAGAAGGGCCACTCGCGCGAGACAGAGGAATATTCGTGCCATGCCCCCTTCGTAAGTTCAAAATCGACGGAACACCGTATTTCAGACGGGACAAAGTTGAAGCCGAGATTCAAACCCTGGCTGGAATCAGCGCTGCTGAACTGGAACGTCGCGCTGACATCAGTGAGCCCGGCTTCATCTCCCCCGAAGCGCTGCTGTACTTCGTTCGCAACGCGTCCGCTGGGACCCACCGAGAGAAGCTGACCGAGAAGCTTTTAGGCCGGGTGGCCCGCAAAGTCCGGTCCGTCACCAATTCAGGCGACAACACCGTCTCGTTGACCCGGATGAACATCCGAGAGGATATCGTCGACCACTTTGTCGACCTGCTCCTCAGCGACCGGGACCAGTACGACGAGCGACTCGATTATTACGAGGTGAACTTCAATGCAGCCATCGCGGCGGATCGACACGACGCAAATGTCCGCCACTGGAAGCATGAGAATCGGAACGATGATCTGGAAACCGAGGACGGTGAAATTTCTGCACAAGTGGAGTCCATCGTCGGCGGTTACAACCCCCTCGATCCCGACGAACTCGACAAAAAAGCTTACCGGCTACTCCTCGACGATGCGATTGACAGCCTGCCTGAATTACAAAGGAGGATCGTCGTGATGCTGCGCCAAGAAGTTCCCATCGAATCCAAAGACCCCTCGATTGATTCCATCAGCAAAGTGCTGGGCAAATCGGAAAAGACCATCCGCACGCATCGCGACAAGGCTTATGCGTCCTTAAAGCTGCGCCTTCAACGCAAGGGGAAGAAGTGATGGCCGGGCATACCAAAGTCTCAGCCTACGATGTCCTGAGAGCGTTTGCTATGGACTTTGAGCCAGGAGCCTCAGTCCTACAGCGCTACCTCGCTCAGTACCCCGAGCATTCCTTGGCCCTGATAGACCTCTCCATGGAGTTGTCGCGCGAGTTCGACGATGACACGCCCTCCGGCGCCGCAGAATTCGACCTCGTTGCGGCAGGTATGGCGCGACTCCGGGAGAACAAGTTGACTCTGCAGTTCCTACAAGCTGCCCCTGCGAAGTTGTTCGCCGACGCCATCAAAGTGCTGTCATTACCCATGCAGGTCGGCCTTGCGTTTCGAGAGCGTCGAATAGAAGTCGCAACCTTGCCCCAGCGCGTGCTCGCCAAAATGGCCGAGGCGCTGCAGACATCGACCGACACACTGCTCTCGTATCTCGCACTTCCTCCTGAGGCCCCACAGGCTCGCGCGAGGAAGTCGGCTGTTAAGCCTGTAACTCCTGAGAAGGTGTCGTTCGAGAGGGTCTTGCAAGATGCGGGCGTAGACGAACAGAGCATTTCGAAATTACTCCGCGAGGAGTAGCCATGGACCCGATTGAGCTGGCTAGGCAACACGCTCGGCGACTGCACGATGAGGCCTTACGGCGCGGGCACAATCCGTGGTCCCCTTATGAGTTCGCTGTCGGCATAGCAAACGATCTAGGGATCGCCGTCGAGACCTGCGCTCCCGGCTCTGCGCTGCTCGATGGCGGCCGGGCCTTCTATGACCCGGACCTTCCCTTCATCATCCATGAGACCGAAGGCTCACCTTTCGACCAAGCGTTCCTGGTTGCGCACGAAATTGGGCACGCCGAATTAGGCGATGGCGAAGAGGAGCCGCTGGCCCAAATCGACCCAACCCGCAGCGCGGAAGCCGCCCCGGTCGGGATGGACCGAGTTGTCGACTACAGCCGACGGCAACGGCGGGAGGTCCAGATGGACCTCTTTGCACGTGAACTTCTACTCCCAAGGCATGTGGCTGTCGACCTTCATGTGGCTCAGGGCCAGACGTGCTCCGCCATTGCCGCGCGCCTCGGGGCGCCGTTTGAGGTCGTCGCCCAGCAGATGCTGGACGCCCTGTTGCTCCCAGCTTTCCCGATTGTCGCTGAAGCAGACCTCGTCCAAATCCCCCTGAACTCAAAGCAGCAAACCGCTGCTTCTCACCGCGGCGCCGCTTTCCTGCTCCAGGCTGGGCCAGGTACAGGAAAGACACGCACGCTGGTGGCTCGCGTTGAAAGCCTACTTGACGACGGTGTTGACCCCAGGCGCATCCTCCTCCTGACCTTCTCGAACAAGGCCGCAGGTGAGATGGCCGACCGGATTGCGCAGAAGCGCCCGCAAGAGGCTGCCGCACTGTGCATCGGGACGTTCCACAGCTTTGGCCTGGACATCCTGAGGCGCTTTAACGACAGGTGCCAGTTGCCCCAAGACCCTCGGCTGATGGACCGCACTGAGGCTGTTGAGCTGCTCGAAAACGAGTTTCCGCGCCTGGGCCTGACCCACTATCGAAACCTCTACGACCCATCGCAGACTGCTGCCGACATCTTGGCCGCAGTCTCCCGTGCCAAGGACGAGGTCGTCGAGCCCTTGGCATACTTGGCCCTGGGTCAAGCGATGCGCGCGGCGGCGACTGAGCCGGCGGCTATCGAAGCCGCTGAGAAGGCTGAAGAGGTTGCCAGGGTCTACGCGCGCTACGAGGAACTCAAGGCCAGGTCGGGGTGCGTCGACTTCGGGGATCTGGTCATGCTGCCGGTGCTCCTCCTTGAGCGCGATGAAGCGGTCAGGACGCAACTCCAGAGCGACTACGACCACGTCCTGGTCGACGAGTATCAGGACGTGAACCGAAGCAGCGTGCGGCTCCTCACGGCTCTCAAGCCTGTTGACGCCGACCGAAAACTGAGCCACTTTTTTGGGTGATGCCGATCCAAAACTGAGCCAGGTGTTTTACCTACCCTGCTGCTTTTTGCAGCAGTGGGAAGAAGAAGGTGATCACCA
>Ga0075012_10002357_pt1 | contig 18632 bp, 20 predicted proteins | sample All_14_2_FD_71474 | JGI IMG/M metagenome (GOLD analysis project Ga0075012, IMG submission 71474) | Freshwater microbial communities in response to fracking from Pennsylvania, USA - Allegheny Zone_MetaG_DW_15 | ecosystem: Environmental > Aquatic > Deep subsurface > Groundwater > Drilled... | reverse complement strand
CTGACGCTCGGAAGTATTTAAGGCGATGGGATAGATTTTTGGACGCATCTCCTCTTCGTACAGAAGGCACCGAAGATGTACAGCTTATTTTAAGGCGTTGTCCATTCAATGTGACACTAGCCCCGGACCCGTTCAGGGACGGCGCAATTCCGCGGCGGGAATATCCAGCTTCCAGCGCTCCGCGCCGGTTTTGTCCACCGAGCGGATCGTAGCCGTCCTCTGCTTCCCGTCCCCATGGACATCGATCCGGCAAAAATTCTGCAGGTCGACCAGGGTTCCCGGAACCCGCATCGGATTGACCGCCTCCAATTTGAGGGCACCCGTGGCCACCCCCGAACTGAGAGGGGAACTGGTGATCTCATAAAGGGGGTAATCACCCGCGCGTTCCACCCGGTTGACCTCGGTGAAATGCCGGTCCCCGCCGATGAAAACCACGCCGCTGATTTTTTGTTTCTGCAGGAAATCCAGGATCCGCTTCCGGTCCGCCGGGAAATCCGCATAGGACTCGAAGGTCTGGTCCTTCAGGAACTGCCCGCCCTGGACGATGAATTTGAACGGGGCGTTGCGGTTTTCCAACAGGGTCTGCTCCAGCCATTCGATCTGCCGCCGGCCCAGCATGGTTTTTTCAGGATGGCTCTGGAGATCGAGCTTGTCGGAATCGCGGTTCGAGCGGTTGTCGAGCAGGATGAAGAGACAGTCGCCCCAGACAAACGTGCTCATGATCCCCTGCTCCGGGGACAGACCGGAGGGCGGGTTGGCCCAGAATTCCCGGAACATCTGTGTCGTCACCCCTCGCAGGGGGAACGACTTCGAGGAATCATCCGGACCGAAATCATGGTCGTCCCAGATCGCGAAGTGGTGCATCCCGCGAAGCAGATCCTGCATGGCCGGGCTGCAGCGGTCATGGGTCATGCGGTAGCGGATGCCGGCGGGCGAGGTCAGGTCGGCCGGGCGGAAGTAACTGTTGTCGCCCAGCCAGATCATGAAATCGGCCTTGGAGCGGGCCATGAAGCCGAGGATGCCATCCCCCTGCCCGTAGGGTTTCCCCGGGCGGTCGAAGGGTGGGTCATTGAGGTAAAGACAGGATCCGAAGATGAATGAAAAATTCGGCGCTTCTGATTTGAAAGTCCAGTCGGCCTGGGTTTGGAAACGGGCTTCCCCGTCCAGACCCGGGTCTTCCAGACGGCAGATGTAGCGCGTGCCGGGATCCAGGAGGGAGGGGCAATAGCGGACGATGGCCGGATTCCCGTTTTCCCGGAGCAATTCGACGGGGTCGACCGCTTTTTTATCCTCCGGGCGGTCCTCCGGCCAGTAAACCAACCGGTCATTCCCCGGTCCCTCGAGCATGGCCCAGATTTCCACCTCGCGGTGCCCGCTCCAACCGGGCATGGGCCCGGCCAGCAAGCGTGAATGGCCCGGGCCCGGTGTCGGGCCGCAGGACACCAGGACCGAAAGCTGGGCCAGGGCCGTAAAACGGAGGAGGAATGTCTTCATATCGTGTGGGCGCAACGGCTTTGCTGCACGGATCTCAAATCGGACAGGGACAAAAAGATCAAAGCTCCACCGCCATGCCCAGACGGGCGGAGCGGTAAACCGCCCCGATGAAAGCCACGGCCGCGCGGGCGGACAATCCGTCCACGGCAGGTGGCCGGTGATCCCGGCAGGCGGTGATGAAATCATCCAATTGGGCCCGGTGGGCATCCCCCCACACCCATTGGTTCCCCAGGGCCTCCCCGGTGGAAGCCTCCGTCGCACCCAGGGTTCCCCCCGCAGCCACCTGCCGGGCGTGTTCGTGGGCCGTACCCCTCACCGTTTCACGGCCCCGGATGGCCACGGTGTGGATTTCATCGCCCTCAATCAGCACCGTTCCTTCCGTGCCGGCAATTTCCAACCAGACGGGGAATCCCGGATAAGTGGCGGTCGAAGCCGACAGATTGCCGATGGCCCCGCTGGCAAACTCCACGGTGGCGCAGAGATGGTCCTCGACGGCGATGCGTTGGTGGGCCGCGGTGAGCGTGCGCGCCCACACCCGTTTGACCGGCCCGGCCAGCCAGAGCATCAGGTCGACGGTATGAATCCCCTGGTTCATCAGGCACCCCCCGCCGTCCATTTCCCAGGTGCCTCGCCAATCGCCCGAATCATAATACTCCTGTGTCCGGAACCAGGGGATGCGCACATTGACGCCGAAGATCCTCCCCAACGCAGACTCCTCCACCAACCTGCGTGCAGCGAGGCTGGCCCGGTCGAACCGGTGCTGGGAAATGACCGTCAGGATTTTTCCCGACTCTTTCGCCGCCTTCAAGGCCGGCTCGCATGCGGCGGCATGGATATCGAACGGCTTTTCCACCACCACGTGCTTACCCGCAAGGAGGGCCTCGGCGGCCTGGGCCGCATGCAGGCCGCTCGGGGTGCAGATGGAAACCGCCTGAATGCCGGGATCGGCCAGAATTTCGTTCCAGGACCGCACCCGGCCACCGTATTCCTTCGCCAGCGTGGCGGCGCGTTCCGGAATCACGTCGCACACCGCCGACAGGCAGGCCCGGTCGGAGAGGGAAAGGAGGGCTTTGGCGTGGGTGGGGGCAATCGTGCCGCATCCCAGGATGGCAAAAGACAGGGGTTGGGTCATGAAAACGAGATGCTTCCAGATCGGGGCCCGTTTGGCAAACACCTCCTGCCCCCCTATTCGCAGCCCCGGGGAAGAAAAAGCCGGGCCGGTGGAAACTTATTTTCCACACCGCCAATCGGTTTTAGTGCCCTTTTTCCCTAACACTATTAACGCTTACTTGCTTGGCACCGCACGCCGGTCCTGATAGACTGGGCGGCCATGGACGAAGAAATCAAGACCCCCAGTGCCACCGCCACCCAGCCGGTTACCGTCGATCTCCGTTCATACGTTATGCGTCTGATGGAAAAAGAACGTAAACACCCCGACGGGCTCATCCCTTCATCCACGGACAACTTCGGCTCACTGGCCTGCCGGCAACCGAAAAACAACACCTCCCATCCGGGGATTTGAGCCGGTTCGGAGAGGAGTTTCCCTCCCCCTCTCACTTGCCGCCCGGGACCATCCGGCTATCTTGACGGAGAACCCCATGCCCTACGTCAACGTCAAGATCACCAAGGACGGCGTCACCGCCGAACAGAAAAGAAAAATCGTCGGGGACATCACGCACTCGCTGGTCACCGTCCTGGGAAAGAAACCCGAACACATCCACATCGTGATCGATGAAATCGAGCCGGAAAACTGGGGCTTTGCCGGGATGTTGACGACGGATTACCGGAAGCAGCATCAAATCCCGGGGAAATGATCCCTGCCGGATGGGACGACCTTATTTCCGCTTGGCCGTCGGATTCTTGAGATAGGCCGCGACGGCCTTCTTGGTGTCCCCGCCGCCCGCGTTGTCGGTGTAGAACACCTGTCCCCCAACGCTCAACTCCGCCAGGTATCCCTGGTATTTCAAACCGGAATGCCACGTCATGTTTCCCTTCACGGAATTGGTGATGGTAAAATCCAGCGATCCCATATCGATCCGGGTGGTGCCCTGCTTGTCGATGACGAGGCCCTTTTTCTCCAGTATCTTGTAAACTTGGACATCGTCCTCGTTTTTGAAATTGAACGGCGACGCCACCACGTAAACCCTGGCCTCTACCCCGGAACAGGTCTCTGCTGTCAGATTTTCCACCGTAAAGCCGAAATCATAGTGGGTCACGATCTTGTCCCCGGTTCCCAATTTCTGGTCGGTCATCTTGTCCTTGTCGCGGTCTTTCTCCGCCTCAAAGGTGATCTTGTAGGACTCGGGACCCGCCATGGCCGGAAACAGGGAAAGAAGAAACAAGGCAAGAAAGGCCGCGGGCTTCATGAGCACAATGGTTAGACCAACCACGGCGGAGGGTCAAGCCCCGACCCCGCCTCACATGTTGAAACGCGGGCCGAGGTACAATTCGCGGGCGATGGGGTCGTTGATCAGGAACTCGCTCGTCCCCTCGGATTCCACGCGGCCGTCACAGATGAGATAGGCCCGGTTCACCACCTCCAGCGTGTCGCGCACGTTGTGGTCGGTGATGAGCACGGACAACCCCTTGCGGGAAAGCGTCACGATGATGTCCTTGATGTCGTTGACGGCAATGGGATCGACGCCGCTGAAGGGTTCGTCGAGCAGGAGGATGGACGGCTCCGTGGCCAGGCAGCGGGCGATCGACAGGCGGCGCTTTTCCCCGCCGGAAAGCTTGAAGGCCTGGCTTTTGCGGATGTAGTCGATGCCGAATTCGAACAGCAGGTCCTCGCAGCGCTGGACCCTCTCGGCGGGGCTGAGGTTGAGGGTCTCCAGGATGCACATGAGATTCTGTTCGACGGTCAGCTTGCGGAAAATGGATTCTTCCTGGGGCAGGTAACCGAGCCCGCGGCGGGCGCGGCGGTACATCGGCATTTCGGTCACATCCTCGCCCCCGATCGTGATGCTGCCCGAGGTGGGCCGGATCATGCCGGTGATCATGTGGAAGGTGGTGGTCTTCCCGGCCCCGTTCTTCCCGAGGAGGCCCACGACCTCGCGGGCCCCGACGTGGAGGCTGACGCCATTGACCACATTGCGGCTCCCGTAGGTCTTGACCAGATAATCGGCGCGAAGGACTTCGGACATAGATGAATAATCCAACAGAAGACAACGAAGTTAACGGAGCAAGGCAGCGGATTCTGCTTAAAACTTAATACCGGGATGGCCGCAGGGGGTCATTTAAGGAAGAAAGTCACCTTGCTGCGACCGTCCACATCCATGCGGTCGGATTCGGGAAACATGGTGATGACGGTGCCGGTGATCCGGTTCTGGTCCTGCAGGACCACGGGGTCACCCGTCAGCTTGATTTTCTTCTCCGCCACGATGTATTCGGCCTCGCGGCTGGTGGACGAACGGTCGGAGCCGGCCTTGATCTTGACGTTGCCGCGGGCGACGAGGCGCTCGAGCTTGTTGTCGGCGGCGAAATACACCACCAGTTCCTCCGACTCCATGTTGAAGGTCTTGTCGGTGACTTTGACGTTGCCGCTGAAAACGCCTTCTTTTTTCTCGAGGTTGAGGCGGAAGGTGTCGCTCAGGACCTGGGTGCCGCCCTCGGGGCCGGCATTGATGGCGGGGGCGGACGGCTTGGCCGGGGTCTGGGCGGGCAGGGATGCCGCGGCCAGGCCGAGAATCAGAACGGCCAACAAACAGGATTTCGGGGTGTTTTTCATGGGGAGGTTATGGCTTCCTTTTTTTGCACAGTGAGCTGAACGCCGCCTTGGAACAAGCCTTTGTTGCCGTTCAGTTCCCAGTCCATCTTGTCGGCCTTCAGCTTGAAGGCGGCATGCTGGACCACGACACCCTTGCTGGAGGTGAGCCGGCTTTCCAGTTTCCAATAATCGCATTCGGGGGAACGCATCTCGATTTCCGGCTGGCCGGCCTTGTAGACCTCGATGCGGAGCTTCTCGATCTTGATCCGGTTGGGGGTGATCACCGTGGCCTGGTCGCCGAAAATCTGCAGCTTCATGTTGCCCTCGGCATCGCGCTGGGGCAGTTGGAACGACTTGATGATCGAGCCGATGGCGAAATCGCTCTGGGCCCGGAGCAGAACCGGGGCGGCCACGACGAGCGCAGCCAACCCGGAAAAGACCCATGTTTTATCGCACCGCATCACGCACCTTGGCCAGTTGTCTCAGAATCCGCGGGAGTTGGGCAAGAGGAATCATGTTGGGGCCGTCCGAGGGGGACTTGTCCGGATCGGGGTGGGTCTCGAGGAAAAGCCCGTCTATCCCGACCGCCATGGCGGCGCGGGCGAGGACCGGAGCGAGGGGACCATCGCCCCCGGTGGCATTCCCCAGGCCCCCGGGACGCTGGACGGAATGGGTGGCATCGAACACCACCGGATGCCCCTGTTCGCGCATCCAGACAAAGGACCGCATGTCGACAACCAGGTTGTTGTAACCGAAGGTCGTGCCGCGCTCGCACATCCAATAGGTTTTGCAGCCGGCCTGTTTGAGCTTCGCGGCGATGGGATTGACATCGAGGGGGGCGAGGAATTGTCCCTTCTTGACGTTGACCGGCAGGCCGGTCTCGGCGGCGGCCACCACGAGGTCGGTCTGGCGGCAGAGGAAGGCGGGAATCTGGAGGGCGTCGACAAAGCGGGCGGCCAGGCGGGCCTCCTCCGGGCTGTGGACATCCGTGATGACCTTGACCCCGGCCTTGTCCCCTATCCTGCGCAGGAGGGCGAGGCCCTTTTCCGCGCCGAGGCCCCGGTGGGACTTGATGGAGGTGCGGTTGGCCTTGTCGTAGGACGCCTTGAAATAATAGTTCCAGCCGAGATCCGCGGCGAGGTCGCGGACCCGCCGGGCGATGCGCAGGCCGAGGGCCTCGGTCTCGAGGACACAAGGGCCGCAGAAGAGTACGAACTCAGGCGTTTTCGTTCTGGCCATGAAGGAGTCCGGCAGCAACAAAGGCGCGGAAGAGCGGATGCGGCTTGCCCGGCTTGGATTTGAATTCGGGGTGGAACTGGCAGGCAAGGTACCACGGGTGGCCGGCCACTTCCACGATCTCGACCAGGTCGCGTCCCTCGTAGAGCCCGGAGATGCGTAGGCCGGCTTCTTCCATCTGCTTCCGGTAATCGAGGTTGAACTCGTAGCGGTGGCGGTGGCGTTCGGAAACAGGGGATTTGCCGTAGGCGGCGTGGGCGGCCGAACCGGGGGCCAGGACGCAGGGACTGCTGCCCAGCCGCATGGTGCCCCCCTTGGTGGTCACTTTCGATTGCTCGTCGAGCAGGGTGATGACCGGGTGCGGGGTGTCGGGATCGAACTCCGTGCTGTGGGCCCCCTTGAGATTGCAGACATGGCGGGCGAATTCGATCGTGGCGATCTGCATGCCGAGACAAAGGCCGAAATACGGGGTCTTGGACTTGCGGGCGTATTCTGCCGCGAGGATTTTGCCCTCGATGCCCCGGACGCCGAATCCGCCGGGAACGAGGATGCCGTCCATGCCGGCGAGGAATTTTTCCGCGCCTTCCTGCTCGATGTCCTCCGCATCCACCCGATGGACGTGGATGCCGGTGTCGAGGTCGGCCCCGGCGTGGGTGAGCGATTCGTAGATGCTCTTGTAGGCGTCCTGGTGCTCGATGTATTTGCCGACGACGGCGATGTTGACCTGGTGCTTGGGCGCGATGATGCGGTTGACCATCTGCTGCCAGTCCCTCATGTCGGCAGGCGGCAATTCCAAACGAAGGTATTTGCAAACGAGGTCGTCGAGGTGCTCGCGCTGGAGCATGAGGGGGATCTCGTAAATGGTGTAGGCGGCGTCCTGTTCCTCGATGACGGCTTCCAGCGGGACGTTGCAGAACATGGAGAGTTTGGCCCGGATCTCCTTGTCCATCGGCTGTTCGGTGCGGCAGATGAGGATCTGGGGCTGGATGCCGATTTCCCGGAGCTTGGCCACGCTCTGCTGGGTGGGCTTGGACTTCAATTCCCCTGCGGCCTTGATGTAGGGGATCAGCGTGACATGCAGGAAGAGGGCGTTTTCCGGGCCGACTTCCAGGGCGAACTGGCGGAGGGCCTCGATGAAGGGCAGCCCCTCGATGTCGCCGGTGGTGCCGCCGATCTCGGTGATGAGGACGTCGCACTCCTGGAACTGGCTGACCTTGCGGATGCGGGCCTTGATCTCGTCGGTGACGTGCGGGATGACCTGGACGGTTTTCCCGAGGTAGTCGCCGCGGCGTTCCTTGCGCAAAACTTCCTCGTAAATCTGGCCGGTGGTGAGGTTGTTGGACTTGGTCAGGTGGCCGTTGGTGAAGCGCTCGTAATGGCCGAGGTCGAGATCGGTTTCGGCCCCGTCCTCGAGTACGTAGACTTCCCCGTGCTGGAACGGGCTCATGGTGCCGGGGTCGACATTGAGATAGGGATCGAACTTCTGGAGGACGACACGGAGGCCGCGCCGCTCCAAGAGGGTGCCCAGGGAAGCGCCCGTGAGCCCTTTTCCGAGTGAACTGACCACGCCACCGGTGACAAAAATATACTTCATGAAGCCCGCATTATCCTTGGGAGCGGCCGGCCTTTTCCATCAGGATCGCAGCCACACGCTGCATATCCTCGGGGCGGTCCACACCGATGGATTCCACGCTAGTGGGAACGACTTGGACCGCAACCCCATTCTGTAGAGCGCGGAGTTGTTCGAGCTTTTCCGCGACTTCCAGCGGGCTGGGGGGCCATTGGACGAGTTTTTGCAGGATTTCCGGCCGGTAGACGTAAATACCCAGGTGATGCCAATAATCCGCCCGGTCCCCGGCATCGCGCACGTGGGGGATGGGCGAACGGGAGAAATACAGGGCCCGTCCGGAGAGATCCATGACCACCTTGACCACATTGGGGTCGGTGATGGCGGCGGGATCGGTGATCCGGCGGGCCATGGTGGCCATGGGACAGTCACCCAGGGCACCGATGAACCCATCCAGCACCTCCCCGGTGATCAGGGGTTCGTCCCCCTGGACATTCAGGACCCAATCCACCGACAATCCCCGGGTGGCCACGGCCACGCGGTCCGTGCCGGAAGGCAGCGCGGGATCGGTCATGACCGCCTCGCCGCCGAAACCCTGGACGGCCGCGCGGATGCGTTCGTCATCGGTGGCGATGAGAATCCGGCTGATCCGCCGGGCGGAGCGGACCTGTTCCCAAACCCGCTGGATCAGGGGTTTGCCATTCAGGTCGGCCAGCATCTTTCCGGGAAACCGGGTCGAGGCGTAGCGGGCGGGTATGACGGCACAAACAGAGGGATTCATGAAATGGGATCCTTAAAGGTTTGTCCGCAGCCGGGAGGGAATGCAACCCAAACCGCGCTCAGGCCTGCCGGTTCAGGATCCAATCCGCGACCGCAGACATATCATCCGCAGCAAAATCTGCAAGCTCCTCCCCTCCAGCCACTTCTGAGTGGTGGGTGCCGGTGCGAACAAAAGCGGTGCGACATCCGGCGTTCCGGCCACATTCCATGTCGATGCGTTTGTCCCCCACCATGAAACTGAGGGACAGATCGATGCCGAGTTCCTCGCGGGCACGGAACAGCAGGGCCGGCGAAGGTTTCCGGTCCGGGGTCCCGAGGGGATCGGACGGATCCGCATAGGAAAGGTAGTAACCCCCAATCAGGCCGCGCCCGATCTGTTCTTCCATGGCATCATTGACCGCGGCAACCTGGGCTTCGGTGATCAGGCCGCGTCCAACCCCTGACTGGTTGCTCACGACAAGCAACAAAAAACCGGCCGCCTTCAGGCGGCCCAGGGCTTCGGGCACTCCGGGCAGCACCTCCACGCCCGCCGGATCACCCAGATAGGGCACGTTGCGGATGAGGGTGTCGTCGCGGTCAAAAAAAACCGCCCTGGGGTTTGCGGTCATGGGTCAGGCGGATTCGGGGAAAATGCTTTTACGCAACTCATCCGGAGTCACCGTGGCCGTGCCCAGCTTGCTGACCACCACCCCTGCGGCATGGTTGGCGATCTCTGCCGAGACCCGGCCTCCGAGTCCCGCGGAAAGGGCGGAGGTGAAAAAGGCGATCACGGTATCGCCCGCCCCGGAAACATCAAAAACCTCCCTCGCCCGCGTCGGGGTGTGGTAGGGCGCCTTGTCTTTTTCAAAAAGGAGCATCCCCTCCTCGCCCATGGTCACGAGCAGATGGGGCAGCTTCCACCGGCGGACCAGTTCCGTTCCGGCCGCACGGGCTTCCGCCAGGCTGTCGAAGGACTGCCCTGCAGCCGCGGCCGCCTCCAGCCGGTTGGGCTTGAGCACGGTCGCCCCCGAATAATCCAGGGGATTGTTGACGTTGGGATCGACGGCCACGAGCTTCCGCTCCTTGCGGCAGATGCGGAAGATGGAGGAAACCAGGTCCTGCGTGACGAACCCCTTGCCGTAATCCTCGATGATTACCGCATCGTGCTGCGCGATCGCCCGGGCGAGGTACTGTTTCAGCGCCTTGATGCGCGGCGATGCCAGGGTGATGCGCTCTTCCCAATCCACGCGCACGACCTGCTGCTGGCGGGCAATAATGCGTGTTTTGACGCTCGTGGGAAGGGCGGGCTCGACCAGCAATCCCTGGGTGCCGATGCGGTCCGCCTTGAGCAATGCGGTCAACTCCCGTCCGGCAGTATCCCGTCCGATGACCCCGCAGATGGTGCAGCGGACGCCCAGGTCCGCGAGGTTGCGGGCCACATTGGCGGCCCCGCCGACGTGGGCGGTTTCATGGGTCACATGGACCACGGGGACCGGGGCTTCCGGGGAGATGCGGCTGACTTTTCCCCGCACAAAACGATCCAGCATGACATCCCCCACCACAAGGATGCGTTGCCGGCGCATGGCGGCCAGGGCGGTTTGGAGGCTCTTGGGGGTCAGAAGGGGATCACTCATGGAAGCCGCAAGCGTAGCGGCGCCGGCCCGCGACAAAAAAGAATATTTTTATCCGTCCCCCAAGCAAGTCGTTGCCTGCGGGATTTCGTCCGTTAGGATCAGAGAATGACCAAGGGTTGTCTGGCTGCGTTCGGCTTGGGGCTGTTACTGGTCCCCTGTCCGCTCCACTCCGCCCTCCCGCCTTGGAAGGAGGACAGCGCCGCCACCTGGTTCCAGGAACACCCGGATCCGCAGGGCTGGCCCGCCGCCGCCGCATCCCTCAAACAATCCCTCGCCGAGGCCCATGCCCTGAAAGGCCCCGATGTCTTCACCCAGGACGAAACTTTTTCACACTGGCTCTCCCACTTGTGCTGGATCAATGCCGGCCTCGGCTCGGAGCAGGTCCGGAATGAACCGAAACTGCTCAAGGCTTTTGTGGAACTCGGCAGCAAACCCGCCCTCTCCCACGAATGGGTCCGCGCCCTGACACCCTACGACAAACCCTACCCATCCCTGGCCATCCTGCTGGCCCTCCATCTCGCCAACCCCGCCGACCTCGAGGAATTCCCCACCCTCGGCGTGGCCTATGCCGTCGTTTTCGACCAGCCCTTCCCCAAACGCTGGCCGCATCCCCAGGTCGACCCGGACGACATCCCGAAGGACAAATCCAATTTTGTGGAACGGTTTTCCGACCTGGTCCGCGCGGAACGGAACGGCGACCTCGACCTCGATCCGCGGAAATTGTCGGTCAATGAATTGCGTTTTGTGGTCGACACCGAAGTCTCGCTCGATGAGCTCGCCTGGGCGAGGAAGCACGTCCGCCTGAGCCGGAGCAAATTCGACGAGGCCTTCAGCAGCATCCGCTACACCACCCCGCGTCTGTTGTCGGGCGAGTTCACCTGGCAACTCGGCCCCTATACCCTGGAGGCCATCCAGAAAAACGGGGGCATCTGCGTGGACCAGGCCTACTTCGCCTCCACCGCCGGAAAAGCCCACGGGCTGCCCACACTCTTTTTCCACGGACAGGGCCAGGGAGGCGGGCACGCCTGGTTCGGTTACATGGAACGCCCGGGAAAGTGGAACACCGATTGCGGCCGTTATGCCAGCCAGAACTACCCCGTGGGCCAGGCCGTCAATCCGCAAACCTGGCAGCCGATCAATGACTCCGAGCTGGATTGGATGGTGGCGGATCTGCCCAAAAATCCCGCCTACCTTCCGGCCCGGACCGCCCTCACCTGGGCCCGCATCAACCGCTCAAACAGCCCCGATGAGTTCCTGAAAGCGGTCCGGGAAGCCCGCAATCTCCTCCCCGCATGGCCCGATCCCTGGATCGAGGAAGCCGCCCTGCTCAAGGACGCCCCGGCCGCCGGACGGAAAGAATTTTACGCGCTCTGGGTCCAGAATTTCGACAAACAAACCGACCTCAAGGTCACCGGCCAGCAGCAACTCCTGGAAATTCTCAAAAAAGAAAACGACCCCGCAGCCGCCGAACTGCAAAAAGAAATCGTCCGGGAAAACCGGAAAAAACGTTTCGACCTCGGCATCGGAGCCGGGGCCGGTGTCATCTTCGAAAAAATCGACGCCGGCGACTGGGAGGCGGCGGAGGGGGAATACAAAAGCCTCATCCGCAAATTCGACGACAAGGGCGGGGGCAACTTGTTCTACCAGGTCGTCCAACCCTATGTCGTCAGTTGCATCGAGGATGCGCAATGGAAGCGGGCCGAATCGGCCCTGGAATACGCCGAAAGAAAAATGAAGGTCGACAACCAGGGCATCCTCGGCCGGGAATTTTCCGGCCTGCGCCTGCGGATCAAAAACAAGGAGCAACCCCCGTCCGCCAATCCCGGCGGACTCTGAAAAAACAGGGTATCCCGGTTGCCTGAATGCGGGGGATGTGCATGATGGCCCCCCATGCCGCATTGGTTGGATACTGTCATTCTGGGAATCATCGAGGGGATCACCGAATTCCTCCCGATCTCGTCCACCGGCCACCTCATCGTGGCGGAAAACCTCCTGCACGCGCCGCGTTCGGAATTTTTCAACGTCGGCATCCAGGCGGGGGCCGTGCTGGCCGTCGTCCTGATCTACTGGCGCCGCCTGCTTGACCTCGGACTCCACTGCCGCGAACGCGAATCGCAAATCTATCTCGGCAAACTGGCCCTCGCATTCGGGATCACGGCGGTCCTCGGGTTGGTCTCCCGAAAAATGGGCATGAAGCTTACCGATTCCCCGGAACCCGTGGCCTGGGCGGTATTCGCCGGGGCTGTCGGCATCTTTGTGGCCGAGGCCCTTCTCCGCCGGCGCACCCCGGTGGAAACCATCAGCTGGCTGGGCGCTTCCCTCATCGGCGTCTCCCAGGTCGTGGCCGGCATTTTCCCCGGCACATCGCGGTCCGCCGCCACCATCATCGCGGCCATGCTCCTCGGCTGCTCGCGCCTCTCCGCCACGGAATTTTCCTTCCTCCTCGGCATCCCCACCATGTTCGCCGCCAGCGGTTACCTGGCCCTCCATGAGTTCAAGGACCGGGGCGCCGGGGCCGTCCTGGGGGAAATGGGCGATTTCACCCTCGGGTTCGCCGTCTCCCTGGTCACCGCCTTCCTGGCCGTGAAATGGCTCCTGTACTACCTGCGCAGCCACGACTTCATCCTGTTCGCCTGGTACCGTCTGGCCCTGGGCCTGGCCCTGCTGGCCTGGATTTATCTCTTCTGATACGATAGGAACACCGCGCTGGCCGGGGGGTTTTATTTTTCCGCGAAAGGATAAAACAACGCCAGGGTGGCCGTGTATCCATGGGCGAACGCCCGGCCTGCCACCGGCCCGATTTCCCCGTTGCAAAACAACCCGGCTGATGGATGCGCCCCCAGCGCATGTTCCAGCATGCGCGCATCATGCCCGGATTCCCCGAAGAACCGCCGGCCCCGGCCCGTGCAGGTGAACACCAGCGAAGCCATGGGCGTCCCGAATTTTTTCAGGCCGCCCAGCATCCGGCGGCAATCGCTCTGGGCCGTGCCCTTCTCCCGCATCTGGTATTGCAGGGTCTGGCCCACCCGCGGCCAGGCCCCCACCACAACGGCCCCGCTCCCGGGGTCGGCCGCGACAATGTTGCGGACCAGGAAATCCCCGGCGTGGAATTCCTCGTGGTATTCACTCATGGCCAATCCGGCAAAAATATTGCCCCGGGCCCGCTCCCGCTCGGCATCATCCATCGACGATATCACATCGCTGAGCACCTCATAGGCCGGCCGGGCCCCGAGCTGGAGAATGACATGATCCTGGGCCTGGGTGATGGTCAGGGGTTCGCCGATCGGCTTGCATCCCTGGGTGATGGCGGTGCGAAGCAGCACCGCGCCCCTGATACCCACCGCCAGCCCCCCGGAGGCCACCACATCGCCATTGGCAAAAACCCGGATGCCCTCGGTGCCCAGACGGCTGCTCGCCAGTCCTCCCACGCAGGGAATACCGGGCCAGGCCCGGTTCCACGACTCAAGCCAGGGATCGACCCCGAGGGAGAGCGGATCGGCAAAGACGATCCACGCGCGAACCCCGGAGGGATCCACCCCGGCCTTGCGGTGCCAGACTTCGGGGCCGGTCTGCGCCGAGGCTTCCCCTTTGCCGAAGGGCAGCGGGAAAAATTCCGCGCCGGGAAGATTCAAAAAAAGGATCGATGCGCCCGATTCACCCTCCCATTCATGGCCCGTTCCGACCAGACCGGCGGCGGTGCAACCAAAGATCTGCGGCACATGGCCGTGCACCCGCACGAGGTCACAAAAAGATTCCAATTCCGGAAGATAATCCTCGCTGACAAAGGCGAAGGCAACGGTGGCCCCGCCGCCGCACTGCGCCCGGAGCTGCCCTGCCGTCTGTTGGACCACGGCTTCATCAAATTTCCCATTGATGACCAATGATGCTGCGCTCACACCCCCAACGTCGGCCGGTTTTCCCCCGCTGTCAATCCGCGGCCGGGAAACTCAGGGAAAAAGATGGGGCATCTTTTCCCGGGCCAGCCGCAGGCTTTCCGGCATCAACTGGTAACCCACGTGGCCCTGGCGGCATTCCGCGTAGTGCGAACCCTTCCACTGTTCATGCACCCGGCGGATCGTGGCGGGCGGCGAGATCCGGTCAAAGGTTCCCGCCATGAGCAGGATGTTTTCCGGTGGGATCAGGGGTTGGTGCAGGCCCGGGCAGACCAGCCGGCAGTAGGGCGCGACCATGGCCCGGCTGATGCCCCGCCGGGCCAATTGCCGCCGCAGCGTGATCGCGGCCGGCGACACAAAAATGGCCTCTTCCACACCGATGATCGGCTCGAGCAACCAGGCCGTGCTGACGGATGATTCCAACAGGGCCAGCAACCCCGCAACCCAGCCGCCATAGCTCGTGCCCCACAATCCGATGTGGGGAACCCCGCGCTCCCGCAGGGCCCGGCACACCACCCGCAACTCCACCACCGCCTGCCGCAATCCCTCGGCCGTCCGGATGATGTTGCTGGTCAGGGCCAGTTCCCCGCTCCAGGTCCCGGAAGGCCGCCGGCCGTAATGATAGGGAAGATGAAAAAAAGCCGCGCTCCAGCCCAGCCGGTTCAATTTGTCCGCCCACATCCGGTAACCCACATCGCTCACCGACATCATGCCGTGCAGCATGAACATGACCGGTGATCCCCAGCCTTTCGGGCCGGGCCAGAAGTCCATGTGCACCTGGTTGTTCTCCGGGCGGTCACAAGGAACCGGGCTGGCAAATCTCACCGTGCCCCGCCGGTCCGGCAGATCCGGACTGGTGGCATCACCGGGAACGGCAAAAAAATCCCGGGGCTCCAGGCTCGGCCATCGGGAAAAATAGGCCCGCATGCTTTCTTCATCATGGGCCCCGCTTTTGCCGCGCAACTGCAGGGCATTGATAAACCCGAAGGACAAACCGTCGATGCCGATGGCCGCCAGATCCTTGATCGATCCCGCCCTCACGCCCTCTCCTTCCACCGTTCCTGGGCGGTGCGCGGTTCCACCCCCGCGTGGTAGCCGGGTTGTTGTTTCACAATCTCATGCAAGGCCATCCAGGACCGGCGCAACCTTTCGTTCAAATCCTCGCGCGCGGCCGCGGGTTCCAGGGCCGGATCCAACAGCAGGGCTTCCCCGAATGCCATGAACACCCGGGGTCGCTTCCAGAGTGTCCGCCACTGGTAGAACTGGTCGCTGCCCAGGATGATCGCGGGCCGTATGGGAACCCCGGCCATCTGCGCCAGCGCCGCCGCACCGGCCGGCAGGGAGGCCCCGCCCAGGACCGAAGTTTCTCCCGAACGGATTCCCCCTTCGGGAAACAGGAAAACAATCCGGCCCGCGCGCAACCGCCGCACCGCCGTCCTCACCGCCCCGGTATCGATGCGTTCCCGCGATACCGGGAATACGTCGCATTTCCTGAAAAGCCAGTCCGCCACGGGGTGGCTGAATATTTCCCGGACGGCCATGAAATCCATTTTCCGCCCCGTGCAGATGCTCGCCACCGGGGGATCAAAATGACTGGTGTGGTTGCAGGCCACCAGGTAGGGGCCGTGGGGCAATTTGAGGCCGGTGGCCACACGGACCCTGGCCACCAACGCCAGCACGATCCGGCAGGTCACAATGACCAGCCAATAAGGCACCGTCCACACGTCGCCGTGACGCGGCTCCGCGGGCATCGCGGAATGGGGGTTGGGTTCGGGCGGCATGAACGATGTGAAAGAAGGGCAATTCCGCGTCTAATTCAAGTTTCTTCGGCACGCCCGGCCCGGCAGAACCGTTCCCTCCCGGGGTTCGGGAAAGACTTTGCTCCCGCTTGAAGTCCCTCTAAATTGGCGGCCATGTCCGCCCTGCCTTCCTCCTTCCATGCCGTGGTCATTGGCGGCGGCCTGGGCGGACTGGCCTCCGCCCTCCGCCTCCGCGCCGCCGGAGCACAGGTCACCCTGCTGGAAAAAAACAAACAAACCGGCGGCAAGGCCGTCGAAGTCCGGGCCGACGGTTTCCGTTGGGATGTCGGCCCTTCCCTGCTCACCCTTCCCACCATCCTCGAAGAACTCTACACCGACGCCGGGGCAAAGCTCTCCGATCATCTCACCCTGGAACGAGTCTCCCCCGTATGCCGGTATTTCTGGCCCGATGGCACCGTCCTGGATGAAGATGAGGACTTCTTCGCCCGCCCGGATGTGGCGAAATTCCTCGGCTATGCGAGGGGTATTTATGAACTTTCCGGCGAAGCCTTCCTGACCCGTCCCCCGGAGGATCTCTGGAGGGCCTTCCGTCCGTCAAACTGGCACAAACTTGTCCACCTCCCCAAGGTGGCCACCTTCCGCTCGGTCAGCCAGGTGGTGGACCGCTATTTCCCCGATCCCCATTTGCGGCAGCTGTTCAAACGCTTCGCCACGTACAACGGCAGCAGTCCCTACAAGGCCCCGGCGACTTTCAATGTCATCCCCTATGTCGAAGCCGCCTTCGGGGCCTGGACGGTCAAGGGGGGCATGGCCCGCATCGCCGAATCCCTCACCCGGCTGGCCCGCGACCGCGGGGTCGAGGTGCGCACGGGATGTGAAGTCATCCGCATCGATTCGCAGGGCATCCGCCTCCGTTCGGGGGAATCCCTCGTTTCCGACTGCATCGTGGTCAATGGCGACGTCATCCGGGCCCACCGCGATTGGATCCGCTACCCGGGCCACCGCGCCGAGGCCATCCGCCTCTCCCGGCCCGAACTCTCCCTTTCGGGATTCGTCCTCCTGCTGGGCATCGACCGGCGACACGTCGGACTGGGCCACCACAATATTTTCTTCAGCCAGGATTACGCGGAGGAATTCCGCGACCTCTTCGAACGGAAAATCCCCACGCAGGATCCCACGATCTACGTCAGTTCCACCTCCAGGAGCAACCCCGGCGATGCCCCGCCGGGGTGCGACAATCTCTTCATCCTCGTCAACGCCCCGCCCTCGAACCCAACGATCGACTGGGAGAAACAAAAGCCGGATTACGCCGCCCTCATCATCCGGAGGCTGGAGGCCATTGGACTAACCGGCCTCTCAAAACAAATCATCCACCAGCAGGCCTTCAGCCCCGCGGATTTCGCGGACCGCGACCTCAGTTCCGGCGGAGCGCTTTACGGCTGGGCCTCGCACAGCCCCTGGACCTCCCTGCTCCGCCCCCCGCTGCAGTCGCGCATCGAGCCGAGCCTGTTCTTCGCCGGCGGAACCACCCACCCGGGTGGCGGCATCCCGTTGGTTCTGCTCAGCGCCCAAATGGCCGTGGAAAAAATCATCCACCAATTCGGGGAGGACCCGGCATGAAGATCCCGCACCAGGTCCGTGAACAGTGGAACACCCTGCGCTCGGGAACGCCCCGGGAAATTTTCACCGAGCTGGCGTGGTGGGTGTTCCTCATCTGGACAACCGTGGGACTTGTGATCATGGCCGGAGGGGTGTCGCCCAAAACCATCCCGGCCTGGAACCTGGACCCCGCCCTGGAAAAAGCCGCACTGGCCTGCCTGCATTGGGGGGATTTTTTGTTCCTTTTCTTCGGGGCCCTTGTGGTCGGCGCCACGGCGGCGGGAGGGATGTCACGGCGCGATTTGTGGAAATCGGTCCTCATCATCACGGTGGGATCCGGAATTGTGGAAACGATCGGCACGGTGACCGGCTTCCCCTTCGGTTCCTACACCTACATGAACCGCATGGGCCCCCAGTTGGGTCCCCTTCCCCTGGCCATTCCCACCGCGTGGTGGCTGGTGGTGGCCGGATTTTATCTCACGGCCCGGCGGCTCCTTCCCCTGGCCGGACGGCGCACGGTCTGCCTGGCCACGGCGGCTTCGGCCACGCTGTTCGATTGGATCATGGAGCCGTTTGCCTGGCAGGTGCGGGGTTATTGGACCTGGCATGACGGCACGGTTCCCCCGGAAAACTATGCCGCGTGGTTCGCCCTGAGTTTCATCCTGGCAAGGCTCGCCCCGCTGCATGTCCCCGCCCCCTGGAAAACGGATTTGCGCGCCGCCGGCGTATTGCTGCTGACCGTGTTGTTGTTCATCATCGGCCGGCTGGCCTCGGCCTGAGGCCCATTCAAGTACTTGTTCCGGCTCTTGATCTTGCTCTTACTCTGAATTCAATCCCGGGGCATCGGCCCAAGATGAAGAGTAAGGACTAGTGTCTCATTGAATGGACAACGCCTTAAAATAAGCTGTACATCTTCGGTGCCTTCTGTACGAAGAGGAGATGCGTCCAAAAATCTATCCCATCGCCTTAAATACTTCCGAGCGT
>Ga0075012_10002354_pt1 | contig 18646 bp, 3 predicted proteins | sample All_14_2_FD_71474 | JGI IMG/M metagenome (GOLD analysis project Ga0075012, IMG submission 71474) | Freshwater microbial communities in response to fracking from Pennsylvania, USA - Allegheny Zone_MetaG_DW_15 | ecosystem: Environmental > Aquatic > Deep subsurface > Groundwater > Drilled... | reverse complement strand
TACCTATTTCACTTTTCCGAAAGGCTTCAGCGAGGCAAAAGCGCCCATCGGCATCCCCATCCTGAACTATGAAATTTTCATTTTGGATTCCAACATGCAGGAAGTGCCCCGTGGCGAAGTCGGTGAGATTTACATCGGCGGAACTAAACCTGTCGTTGGCCGAGGCTACTGGAACCGCCCGGAACTGACCGCTGAGCGCTTTGTAACACGGACTGCCAGTCCGTGCTTCCCCCCTTCCAAAAATACGGAAGCTCAAAGCGAAAAAGCACGGACTAGCAGTCCGTGTTACAAAACCGGCGACCTCGCCCGTTGGCAGCCCGACGGCAATATCGAGTTCCTCGGGCGCTCCGATTTTCAGGTGAAATTCCGTGGCTATCGTATTGAACTGGGCGAAATCGAGGCGGCCATCTCCAACCACCCTGCCGTCCGGGAAACAGTGGTGGTGTTGAAAAATCCGCACCAGGTCAACGAAGGTAAACTCGTAGCTTATATCGTGAAAAATGCGAGCAAATCGCTGACTATTAGTGAGTTGCGAGACTTTATTTCGGTTGGTTTACCGGACTACATGCTACCTTCCCATTTTGTTTTTTTGGATAAAATACCCTTGACCACCAATGGGAAAATAGACCGAAAAGCACTTCCATATCCTGCTACTGACCGTCCAGAGCTTGCCCAAGCCTACGAGGCGCCGCAAGGTGATTTGGAAAAACACATCGCCGTACAATGGGAAGAACTGTTGCAGGTCAGCCCCATTGGTCGGCACGACAAATTCTTTGAATTAGGTGGAAACAGCATCCTAGCCGCCCGTTTCATCGGTGGTTTAATGACGGCTTGCGAGGCCAGCATCTTCATCACCACCATCTTCGATCACCCGACGGTGGCAGGATATGCCGCTTTTTTTGAAAAAAATTACGCCAAGTTATTGCCCAAGTTGACCAATGAAACTGTCAACATTTATAATCCTACGACAGGGGGAGCGATTGAAAACGGTCGCTCCCCAAAACTATCAACGGCTGACATTTTGAAGTTTAGGGCAGTGGTGCCGAAACATCTTCCCGAAATCGTCAATAGTCAATCGTCAATCGTCAAACCTCCAGCCCCGATTTTCATCCTCGCCCCGCCTCGTTCTGGCACGACGCTACTACGGGTAATGCTTGCCGGGCATCCCGGGTTGTTTGCCTGCAACGAGCTGCAACTGCTTCATTTTGAGACACTTGCAGAACGAGAAGCAGCCTATCAGGGAAAATTCGCCCTTTGGGCGGAAGGCTTGGTCAGGGCAGTAATGGAACTCAACCATTGCGAAGCAGAGGATGCGAAACTGCTGCTGCACAATTTTGCGAAGCACGGAATGACCACCCGTGAAATGTTCGAACAACTGCAAGAATGGGTGGGCGACCGCCTCATTGTTGATAAATCCCCAAGCTACGCCCTCGACGCCGAGGCACTCGAAAAAGCACTTTCAGACTTCCCAAATGCCCGTTTCATCCACCTTGTACGCCATCCATATAGTATGGTGAAGTCGTTCGAGAAGTACCACATGGACCAGGTGCTTTATCTGCACCCGCATGATTTTTCGGCGCAACAATTGGGCGAACTTGTATGGCTTGAAAGCCAAACAACGACAACCATTTTTTTGAAAAATGTCCCAAAAAACCAACAGTTCCGCATGGTTTACGAGGATTTGGTGCAAAATCCAGAAACGGTAATGCGCCAAATGTGCGAGGCTTTGGAGATACCCTTCCACGAGGGACTGCTCGACCCCTACAAGGACTTGGACAAAAAAATGACCGACGGCATCCACCGGGATAGCCGCTCGATGGGCGACACCCATTTTGACCAAAAGAAAAAAATAGAGGCAAAGAAAGCGGAGGACTGGAAGGGCGTTTTGGAAGATAATTTCCTTTGCGAAGCAACTTGGAATACGGCGCAACCGCTTGGTTATGAGCTAGTTGGTAAGTTAGGCGGAGATTTCAAGTTACCCCCTAACTTGAAGCATGAACCTGTGAAATTGCAGGAAGCAGCCCCCCAATCCGCAATCCGCAATCCACAATCCGCAATCGCTATCATTGGCATGTCCTGCCGCCTCCCAGGTGCTAATAATATCGAAGAGTTCTGGCAAAACCTTTTGGAGGGAAAAGACGTCAGCAAACTTATTACCGACGCCGACCTTGATGCCGAAGGAATCGTAAATCGTAAATCCAAGATAGTAAATCGTACCTATGCCCTCGACAACCCCTACGCCTTCGACGCCGCCTTCTTCGGCTACCAACCACGGGAGGCAGAAATGATGGACCCACAGCACCGCCATTTCCTTGAAACAGCTTATGAGGCGTTGGAATCGGCGGGTTATAACCCATACCAATATGAGGGAAATATCGGCGTCTTTGGTGGTGTAGCGAGGAACACGTATGCCCTCAATAACCTATTGACAAACAAGGAGTTATTGGAAAATAGCGGCGGCTGGTACCAAGAGATGCTTGCCTCCGATACGACCTTTAGCATCAGCCGAGTGGCCTATAAACTGAACCTTCGAGGCCCAGCTGTCAACATTCAAACCGCCTGCTCGACGGGCGGGGTTTCTGTGCATTTAGCCTGCCAAAGCCTGCTCGCTGGCGACAGCGATATGGTCATCGTGGGTGGGGGACGAGTGCAGGCTCCTGTGCTCGGCGGCTACGAGCATATCGAGGGCGGCCCGCTTTCTGCCGATGGCTATTGCCGGGCTTTTGATGAAAAAGCAAATGGGATGGTGCAGGGTCATGGCATGACGATGTTGGTTTTGAAAAAATTGGACAAAGCCCTTGAAGACGGCGACCATGTTTGGGCGGTCATCCGCTCCACCGCTATCAATAACGATGGCTCGGACAAGACGGGCATTACGGCGCCAAGTAGCAAGGGACAGGCGGCCGTCATCAGAAAAGCACTCGAAAAAGCGGGTTTGTCGGGCGACCAAATTGGCTATGTGGAGACGCATGGCACTGGAACTTTCATCGGCGACCCAATTGAGATACAAGGACTTATGTTAGGGATGAGGGATGAGGGATTAGGTATGAACGAGGCAGGAGCTCATCATCCCTCATCCCTCATCCCTCATCCCTGCTTTATCGGCTCGGTGAAAACGAATATAGGCCACCTCGACGCCGGGGCATGCATTGTTGGTATCATCAAAACGGCACTGGCGCTGTATCATGAGCAATTGCCCGCCACGCTGCATTTCAAGAAGCCCAACCCACAGCTGGATTTTTCCAAAACGCCTTTCGAAGTAAACGCTGAATTGCGATCCTGGAAACGTGGTGAGCAGCCCCGTTACGCTGGCGTGAGCAGTTTTGGTTTGGGTGGGACTAATGCGCATATTGTTCTCGAAGAAGCACCGGTTGAAATTGGGAGTTGGCAGTCTTCATTAACCAGACCGCAGCTATTGCCACTTTCAACTAAAACCGATGAGTCAACAGAGCTGATGTTGGAGCAAATGACTGGCTTTTTCCAAAAAAATAAAGCTGTGTCACTTGCGGATGCCGCCTACACCCTTGCCACAGGCCGACCACATTTTGCGAAGCGCAAAGCCCTGCTTTTTGCCGAAGGCAAAGAAAAACCTGAGCTTATAAGTGTCCCACCGTCCACCGTCCAACGTCCACCGTCCACCGTCTTCATGTTCCCCGGCGGCGGCGCACAGTATGTTGGCATGGCGAGGGATTTGTATGAAACCAACGCCTTTTTCCAACAACAAGTGGACGTTTGTTTTACCATTTTGGAACAACGGCATGGCTTGATTATCAAGGACTTAGTTTTTCCAAAAGAAAAAAATGAAGCAGATGAAACGGTGCTTCAAAACCCCGCAGCCGGGCTTGCCAGCCTTTTTACAATAGAATATGCGTTGGCAAAGCTCTGGCAGCATTGGGGCATCCAACCCGCCGAACTTATCGGGCATTCGATGGGCGAATACACGGCGGCATGCATCGCAGGGGTGATGTCGTTGGAAGATGCACTTGGTCTGGTGACGGTGCGGGGCAAGCTTTTCGAGACATTAGACGGCGATGGCTGCATGTTGAGCGTGGCTGCGACGGAGGAAAAGTTACGCCCGTTTTTAACCAACGAACTCACGATTTCAGTAATCAATAAAGTGGACAGCCTCGTGGTTAGTGGAACTTCGGCAACCATTGACGATTTGCAAAAAAGGTTGAATGAGGCGGGGATTGACGCTTCTAAAATTCATATCAAAGTCCCGGCACACTCGCCGCTGATTGACCCAATTTTACCGGAATTCAAGCAATATTTGGAGTCTGTTGAACTGAAAGCGCCGCAAATCCCCATCGTCAGCAACGTATCAGGCACTTGGCTCACCAATGAAGAGGCAACGAGCGTGGACTATTGGCTGCGCCACCTCCGCCAAACCGTTCGTTTTGCTGATGGACTCAAAACATTGACAAACAATGTATTAAGTGGAAATTCACAATTCACAATTCACAATTCACAATTAAGTAAGAACCGTATCTTCCTCGAAGTGGGGCCCGGGCAGACACTTAGTACGTTTGCACGGGCACTTCCCACTCTCCCAAACGAGGCTCGACTGATATTGGCGTCCGTGCGCCACCCAAAGGAAGTTCGCAATGACGTTGAGTTCCTCCTCCGTACCCTTGGCAAGCTCTGGGTGAGCGGCGTGGACGTGGATTGGCAAGCGTTTTATGAAGGTGAAAACCTGCGCCGTGTGCCGTTGCCGACGTATCCTTTTGAAAGGAAGAAGTATTTCATATCGCCAAAAAGGGTTGAAAATCAGGTAGTTGCGGCAAAGGATGAGTTAGGAGGTAACTTAAAGTTACCTCCTAACTCACCAGCAACCCCTATGCTGTCCCAACCCAACGAACAAACCATGAGTGAAACAAACACATCCCGCATCCCCAACCTCGTTGCCGAAATCAAGGCGTCGCTGCACGAATTGAGTGGCATGGAACCAGCCCAGATGGACGCCTCGGCGAGCTTCTTGGAATTGGGCTTTGACAGCCTGTTTTTGAGCCAAGCCATCATCCGTTTCAACCAAAAATTCAAGCTGGACTTGGGTTTCAGGGTGCTATTTGAAGATGCTCCTACCATTGAGGCATTGGCAGAGTATGTGGATGGGTTGGCGACGGAGGGGATGTTTGCGCCTCAGCCCGTGAGTCAGCCCATGACCCCTAAAGGGGAACCTAATCCGGTCATTATGAGCCAATTGGCACAACAGATTGCCCATTCAATAGCACCTGTCCAGTTTTCTGAAATCACGAAGATTTCGGAAAACTCGACCGCCGTCCAGCAAATCATCAACCATCAATTGCAGTTGATGCAGCAGCAATTGGCCTTGCTCGGTAGTTCGGCGTTCACGCCGACCAGTCCAGCGCCGTTTACGGCGGCGTCTGCTTCTGTTCAGGCGGGTATCAGCGGCCTAAAGGCCGGTGGACAGGACAGCCTAAAGGCTGTCCTACCGGCGTCGCAAGAGATTGAAATTCAACGAAATACGAAAGGCGTCACCGCCAAGTTGAACAGCTATAAGAAAATTTCGACGGGCGATGACCTGAGCGAAAAGCAGCGCCAAGGCTTGCAGGATTTCATGCGCAGCTACGAGGCAATGACCCCGAAATCCAAGGCGATGGCACAGCGCCACCGCCAGTTTTATGCCGACCCCCGCTCGGTGACAGGCTTTAGCAAGTTGTGGAAGGAGGTCTGTTACCAGATTGCTCACGAGCGATCAAAAGGCTCGCATATCTGGGACGTGGACGGCAACGAATACGTGGACTATGTGATGAGCTACGGTGTGGCGCTGTTCGGGCACATGCCCGATTTTGTGGAAAAAGCAGCAGCGGCTGCCATCCAACGGGGCAATTCGATTGACCTGTTGCCACCCGAAGCGACCGAGATTGCAAGGATGATTTGCAAAATGACCGGCTTCGACCGGGTTACCTTGGCAAACACGGGAACTGAGGCGGTTTTGGGCGCTGTCCGTGCTGCTCGTACCGCCACTGGAAGAGAAAAAATCGCCGTTTTCGATACCGATTACCACGGCATGATTGACGAGTTCATGGTGCGGGGCGTGCATTTTAAGCATGAAACGAAGTCACTGCCTTCCTCGCCCGGCGTGCCGAAATACAACGTGGAAAACGTGCTCGTGCTCGACTACGACGACCCGAATGTGCTGCAAAAATTGGAGCGCCACGCAGGGGAACTCGCTGCCGTGCTCATCGAACCCGTGCAGGCACAGAATCCGCATTGGCAACACGGTGAATTGATAAAAGCTATTCGCAAAATCACTGAAAATCAAGGCGTTGCGCTGATTTTTGATGAAATCATCAACGGTTTCCGCCTTGACCAACGTGGCGCTCAGGCATGGTATGGCGTGGATGCGGACATTTGCGCCTACGGCAAAAGCATATCCGGCGGCTTCCCGCTCGCAGCCGTGGCGGGCAAGTCAAAATACATGAACTCCTTCGATGGCGGTTATTGGGGCTATGGCGACGACAGCTCCCCGGAGGGCGTTATTGCCTATTTCGCCAGCACGTTTATCAAAAACCCCATCAGCGTGGCGGCTGCACATGCGGCCCTCAGCGAAATTCAGCGGCTCGGCCCCGATTTGCAACGGGATTTGAACGAAAAAACTGCCCGTTTTGCGAAGCAAATCAGTGAGATTTTCTTGCGGAAAAAAGCACCGCTGATGATTCAGTCGGCGTCCTCGTTTTTTATGATAAAAAATGCCGACGCCAGCCCGCTCACCCGCTTGTTTAACTATGTTTTGAGGACAAAAGGCATCAACATCCGGGAGCGCCCGTGCTTTATTTCCACGGTGCACACGGAGGCGGACTTCGAGCGTACTTACAAAGGTTTTGAAGATGCCATTGATGAAATGATGGCGCTGGGGCTGATGGAGGCTTGGCATGGGGAGGATTTGAATGTGATTTTTTCACCTCCAGTTTTACCCTTGACCGCTAAAGGTGAACCTAAACCCGAACAGCAGGAGCAACCTTCACAAGTTATTGAATTACAGCAGAATAGAACAGCTGTGGGTTCTCCTTTAGGGGTCGGGGGTGAAATCCCCACCACAGAGGGACAGCAAGAAATCTTTCTCTCCGACCAATTTTCGCCGGAGGCGTCGAAGGCGTACAATATTGCCACTGAAATAAGGCTGGAAGGCAATTTTGATGAGGCAAAAATACGGGCTGCGTTGCAAGCCTTAGTGGACCGACACGAAGCGCTGCGGACGGTTTTTTTGCCTGATGGCAAGACAATGAAGGTCCTGCCGCAATTGCAAATTGACATTCCGTTCATTAATTTGAGTGCCGACCCCGAAAGGATTTCGGGGCTGCACAACGAAGAAGCCGAACACCTTTTCGACCTGCAAAATGGGCCACTCGTGCGCTTCAAAATCGTGCGGTTGGCCGAGCAGGTTCACCTCGTTTTCATCAATGTTCACCATATTATTTGCGATGGGTGGTCGTTGGGGATTTTGACGAGGGAACTTGGTGAGGTGTATGGGGCAGCCTTTTCAAGTTTCAAAAACTTGGAAAGCCTCGGTTCGCCCAAACAACTCAGCCAATTCGCCACCGAACAGGCTGATTTACAAGGACTTCCGGTTTTCGAGAAGAACAAAAAATATTGGCTTTCGCAATATGAGAGCGGCGTCCCCGTCCTCGATTTGCCAACGGACTTCCCCCGCCCACCCGTGAAAACCTTTAATGGTGCGGTAGAGAAAATCAGTTTCGATGCTGAGTTTACCGCCCAAATCAGAAAAGCAGCGGCGAAGCAGGGGAGTACTTTCTATGTTTTCATGATGGCGGCGTACAAAGCCTACCTCAGTCGGATTACGGGCCAAGACGACATCGTTTTTGGCGTGGCGGCAGCGGGTCACAACCTGCCGGGTAATGCCAATCTCGTCGCTCATGCCATCAGCCTGCTGCCAGTGCGCTCGAAAGTGAACCCACGGGGCGAGTTCAAGGATTTTTTGAAGCAATTACGGAAGCAAGTTTTGGATGCTTTTGACCACCAGCAATACACCTTCGGGGCGCTGGTGAAAAAGCTGAAAATCGGTCGGAATGCCAGTCGCAACACGCTAGTCAGCGTGGCTTTTAACCTCGATAGCCCCTTGGATGATTTGAAGTTTGGCAAGCTGAATGCGACGACCCGTGCCATTCCGAGGCATTATGAAACCTTCGATACTTTCATCAATTTGAAACCCCTCGGCTCAACCATTGATTTTGAATGGAATTTCAACACAGATCTTTTCCGAAGGGAAAGCATTCAGATGAGGCTTTCGGAGTTTGAGGTGTTTTTGAGGGGTTTGGTGGGTGGCGATGCATTCACGACGTCGAGTGGCGTCGCCCTGAAGGGCGACGGACAGCACAGCCTAAAGGCTATCCTACCGATGTCGCAACTTCCCCTTTTGCCGGATTTTGAAAAAAAGCAATTGGAAAAATTTGGTCGGGGCGAAGTCTGCAACGATTTTCCATTGCAGGAGACGCTGCATGGCTTGTTTGAAAAACAAGTGGAGCGTACGCCGGATAAAACTGCTGTTTCTATTGAAAATCAATCACTTAGCTATCGGGAACTGAACGACCGGGCAAATGTCCTTGCCGCACATTTAATTGAAAAAGGACTGCAATCCGGCAGCTTCGTCGGCTTGTGCATGGAGCGGTCATTGGAGATGATGGTCAGCATATACGCCATCTTGAAAGCGGGCAGCGCTTATGTGCCAATTGACCCTCGCAACCCTCAAGAGCGCATTAAACTGATTTTGGAAGATGCAGAATGCCAGCTTGTTTTGACCCAAAATTCGGTTGCGTACTTACTGCCTGAGTTTGCTGGGGAAATGGTAGTGGTGGACGATTTAGACTTTCCAAGTTTCAAAAACTTGGAAAGCCTGCGCCCCCAAATCCGCAATCCGCAATCCGCAATCCGAAATGCGTATGTCATCTACACCTCCGGTTCGACTGGCACACCCAAAGGCGTCGCCATTAGTCACGCCAATGCCATCAACACGCTGTTTGCCATCAACAAACAGTTGAAAATGAGCGAGTTGGATGTGGTGTTCAGCGTTTCGAGCATGGCGTTTGACATGAGCATCCCCGATTATTTTTTGACAATGATGACCGGGGCCACACTGATTTTGGCAGGCGAGGAGACGAAAAAAGATGGTTTTGGCCTTCGGGAAAGCCTTGAAAAAAACCACCCAACGGTGATGCAAGCGACGCCCACGACTTGGAAAATCCTGCTCATGGCGGGCTGGGAAGGCGACAAACAACTTCGGGCCATTGCCGGAGGCGAAGGCTTTGCCAAGGAATTGGCAGCCGATATGATGCACCGTTGCGGCAAGGTCTGGAACGGCTACGGCCCCACGGAGACGACGATTTACGCTACGTGGCAGCTCATCACCGAGGAGCATTTGGCGACCTGCCCCGGCGAGTTCGCCGCCATAGGTTCGGCGATTGCGAACGTGGAGCTATTGATTTTAGATAAAAATGGCGAGCAAGTACCAGTTGGTGTTCCGGGCGAGCTTTACATTGGTGGAAATGGGGTGGCCAATGGGTACCTCAACCGACCAGAATTGACCAAGGAATGCTTTGTCCACTCATCTCTGATTCCTGATTCCTCATCCCTATACAAAACTGGTGATCTCGTCCGCTACCTACCCACTGGCGAAATCGAATTCCTCGGTAGAATAGATAACCAAGTGAAAATCAGGGGCTACCGAGTGGAACTGGGCGAGATAGAGGAGACGATGAAGCAGTTCCCAGGCGTACTAAACTGCGTGGTGAATGTCTTCAGCGACGCCATCGGCAGCCAACAATTGGTGGGCTATGTGGTGGAAAATGGACGACCGCTCGGCGAGGCTTGGCAAGATAAACTGAAAGATTTTTTGCGCAGCAAAATGCCCGGTTATATGGTGCCCTCTGCCTTCATCAAAATGGATTCGTTCCCACAAAATACTTCACTGAAAGTGGACCGAAAGGCACTGCCAAGGCCAGATATTTCCACCATTGTCGCAAGCAAATACGAAGCTCCGAAAACCCCTGGCGAAAAGCTGCTGGTGGAAGTCTGGAGTGAGTTGTTGGGGCTGGAAAAGGTGGGGATTCACGATGATTTTTTTGAACTGGGCGGCCACTCATTGGCTGCTGTTCAGATGATGACCAAGGTGAAGGTGGCCACTGGTAAAAAACTACCATTAACAACCTTGTTTCAACATTCCACCATACACAAACTGGCGGGCCAACTGAACGGTTTTAACCAAAAAGGGAATGTGCCGTCTAATGGAATAGCCGTTGATAATCAAGGCTTTACCTCGCTTGTCCCCATCCGGGAGGGCGGCTCCAAACCTGCGCTCTACCTTGTACATGGCGGTGGCTTGCACGTGCTTTTTTACCAAAACATGGTGAAGTACATGGACGCCGACCAGCCGATTTATGCGCTGCAAGCCCGTGGTCTAAACGGTGACCAAGAACCCCTCGACCGCATCGAGGACATGGCGACACACTATATTTCGGAAATTTTGCGAAGCAACCCCGACGGCCCGTTTTGCCTTGCTGGCTACTCGCTCGGCGGCATCATCGCTTGGGAAATGGCCAAGCAGTTGAAGGAGCAGGGTAGGGAGGTGCTGATGCTTTCGCTGTTCGATGCGGTGGCGAAAAATGAATGGTCGGCAGGGGGACTAAGCAGTGGTTTTTCAAAAAAACTGAAAAAAGCAGGTTATAATTTGTCCTTGATGGTGAAGAACCCGCTCAATGCTTTTGAGTACAAAACACATGTGCTGAAGATGCAGTTTGAGCAGAAAAAGGGCAAGCTAAAAACGGCTTTCAGAAACAACAAAACCAATGAAATCGAGGAGGGATACATCCCTTATGGTTCCACCGTTTATGAAAAAAGCATTGAGGCATACGAAAACTACAGTTTGCAAGCTTTGGACATTCAGGTTGACCTGTTTAAGGCGAAAGAACAAATGTTTTATCTTCACGATCCTGTTCATTATGGGTGGGACAAGTTTGCCCTGGGGGGCGTGGTCACCCATGAAATCGAAGGCAACCACCTGACGCTTTTCGACGAACCACATGGCAAACAGGTGGCAGAAGTGATGAAAAAACGCATGAATGAAATTATAAATGCAGTTTTGGCTGCTTAATCCGATAAATTGGCAAGTTTTTTAATACAACACATTATACCCAAATTTTTACGAACATGAAAGAATCAAAGCAAGAGATAATCCAGTTGCTGGAACTGCCGAATGAACCTGGTTTGGCGGGTTTAAGGGTATTGCTTTTCGATGCGCTTAAACTCCCAAACCACCTTGTTTTTGAAGTCGGCAAATTGTTGTCGCCATCTGAGCTGCGCAAATCCTCTAAATTTCGCTTTCCAAACGATAGGCTCATCTACCTGACCGGACGTGGGATATTACGCAAACTGAGTGGCGAAATGCTGAAATCCCCGGCTGCCGACCTCGTCATCCGAGAAGGTCAGTACGGTAAGCCCTATTTCGAAGGTTTCGAAAAGCGCTTGCCTTTCAACCTCTCCAATTCCGGCACCATGATTTCCATTGCCTTTGAATTTACGGAACGGGAAGTCGGCCTAGACATTGAAGTCATTGACAAAAACTTCAATTACTGGGAAATGGGTGGGTACTATTTCTGCAAGCGGGAATGCGATGCTATTTACTCCCATCGTGATTTTTACAGATATTGGACGATGAAGGAAGCTCTTCTGAAAGCTACTGGGGTCGGCCTCATTGATGACCTGAACGCAATTGATATGTCAGGGAAAATGAGCCGAGTGCAAGTAACGGACGAGCGGTTGCTCCCATTTAAAGACAAAGCTTACACTATTTACACCTTTGACAATGAAAGCATCGCATTTTCCATCGCCGTCTCTGGAGCGCAACATTCAGAAAACCTTGTCGGTAGCAAGACGAACAAGAGCAATCTGGCTGTTCGTCATGTTTATTTTTATTGAAAAACTGCCTGCTCAGGACGCCCTCAACCGCTCCGTGCAAGTCAGCGCAAAATACTTGACGAACCCTAGTCGGCTAGAATTTAGCTGGCCTTGGGATTGGTCGGAAGGAGGCTATACCATCTACCGAAAAGCACCGGAAGCCACAGATTGGGGGCAGCCCATTTTTAACTTGCCTTGGGGAGCGACCACATTTACGGATAATACCATCTCAAATTCAGCGGTTTACGAATATGCGTTTTATAAAAAGGAATTTGAGCAAATCCATTGGGACGTTGCTGTGACACCTGGCCAGACATACATTTTCACCATTGAAAATATTTATGGAAATGGCCTCTGCTGTAATTTCGGACACGGCTGGTACCTGCTCCAAGCTTGTGGCGACATCCTGAATGGGGGTTCTGATTTTGGCTTCATCAAAAAAGACACCCTCCAAATCTGCGACAACGGCAATCCCATTGAAACACTTGCCATCACCATCAACCCGGACATGCTCGCTAACAATACCTGGTGGAAGCTGTCCACCTTGGACGGGCAGACAGTGGACAGTTCTGGTGTACCAGGTACGAACCTCGCCGAGCGGCCAAAATTTGGCTACATTCTGGCTGGGAATGACCAAAACCAAACCGACAAGCGGGGCAGTTTGCTTTTGCTGATTGACGATGAATACAGCCAGCCGCTGCAAAACGAGATTGCGCAATTGGTGCAAGACCTGCGTGGCGACGGTTGGAAAGTGAAAACCCACGAAGTGAATCGAAATGATGCAGTTACTGCCGTTAAATCATTGATTGTCAATGAGTTTCAGCAAACTGCTGACTTGAAAATGGTTTACCTGTTGGGACATATCCCCGTGCCGTACAGCGGCAGTTTTTATGCCGACGGCCATATCGAAAGCCACTGGGGTGCTTGGCCTGCCGATGTTTACTACGGGGATATGGACGGCATTTGGACGGATGCTACGGTGAACAATACCCAAGCCGTTTTTCCCAGAAACCACAACGTACCGGGCGATGGCAAATTTGACCAAAGCGACATTCCTTCGGAAATTGAATTGGCGGTTGGTCGGGTGGATTTGTACGACATGCCAGCATTCGGCATTGGCGATGTCGAACTTACCCGGAGGTATTTAAACAAGGCCCACCAATTCAAAACTGGACAACTGAAAGTGGCTCGCCGTGGCCTCGTGGACGATAATCTCGGCATCGCCCTCGGCGCTCCAGCGGCCAGTGGCTGGCGCAATTTTGCCCCAATGTTCACTGCTGATAGCGTACATGCGCTCGACTATTTTTCAACGATGAAAAACGAGAGCTACCTGTGGTCGTTTGGCGGAGGCAGCGGTAGTTTCACCAGTGCCAATGACATTGGCACGACACAGGATTTTGTCAACGATTCGCTTCGCAACATCTTCACCCTGCTCTGTGGCAGCTACTTCGGCGACTGGGACAATTCCGACAATTTCCTGCGGGCACCACTTGCCTCGGCAGGTTGGACGCTGACGAGCTGCTGGGCTGGAAACCCTCCGTTCACCCTGCACCGCATGGCCATGGGCGAACCGATTGGTGGTAGTTTGCAACGTACCCAAAATGCCACCGAAAGCGACTATTACCCCGGTCCCCAATTGGTTCACACGGCACTGATGGGAGACCCGTCGCTGCGTTTGCACCCTGTGAAGCCACCTACCAATTTACAGGCAACCACGGTCGGTCAGGCGGTGAACTTGACTTGGGACACATCAGTTGGCGAAAGCATTTCCCACTACACTGTTTCCCGTTTTGACAGCACACAGCTTGATTTCGTCCTGTTGGATAACCAGGTGATTTCCACCAATTTTCATGATGCCAGCCCGCCTTCCGGCAGCCAAACTTACATGGTCAGGGCGGTGAAATGGGAGACAAGCGGCAGTGGTTCGTACTGGAATTTGAGTTTGGGGGCAACAGTGTCCAGCGTGGATACCTGCCAACCCATTGATATCAGCATTTCCGCAGTGATTTGCGAAGGGCAATCCTTTGTTTTTGGAGATTCAACTTACACCGTAGGCGGTACTTACTATCAATCGTTGGTGGCTGCGAGCGGTTGCGACAGCGTGGTCACGCTAACGCTGTTCGTTGAATTCTCACCAGTTATTGCTGCAAGCGGAAGCATCTGCGAAGGCGATACGATTGCTTTATTTGGGGAAGTTTTCACCCAGGGCGGCAATTACGAATTTGTGCAAATTTCACCCGAAGGATGCATTCAGCATTACTCCGTTTTTCTGTTGGTGTTTCCCAGCTACGAAATATCCCTTGATTCAAACTACATCCCACCAATTCTCATTAACGGCACATCGCACACAGATGATTTTACCCATGTTTTTCAACTAAAAACCGCACAAAACTGTGACAGCACCGTCACCGTCAATTTCCATCCGTTGGTCAACACGACCCAAAGCCTTTTGGAGCAAAAGGTGGTTGTGTACCCAAACCCCAGCGCTGGCCATTTTTTTATTGAAAACAAAATGCCGGGCGAGCCGCTGGATATTGAAGTTTGGAATGGAGTGGGACAGCAGGTTTTTTATGAAAAATCGAACTACCACTCTCGGATGGACATGGATTTAACTCATTTACCAAGCGGGGTTTACTGGTTGAAAATCAAGGGATTACATGGAATCTTCTCGAAGAAATTGATTTTGATGGAATAATTTCAAAACCAGCGCAAGGGGTGGTCAAAAGCCGCTCCTTGCCAGTTTTTCCCAAGTTTTTTCCTTAAAAAACCAGCCGTCCAACCTAAGTCCATTCCCACATCGTTTAAGCTGCCAAAACCCAAACGGCCATTTCCCCGTACTTTAGCGGGCGAAAGCAAGTGTTAGTTGCGCAAGCTCCAATCTCAATATCCTATCTGTTTTTGATGAAAAAAATCCTACTCGTAGCGTCCGTGTTTTTTGCCTTTGGCAAATTGTTGGCGCAAGACAAAGCCCTACTCACTGGAACCGTGACCGACGCTCTCTCCAGCGAGCCAGTTGATCTCGTGACGGTGTACGAGAAGGGCACGAACAATGCCAGCGAAACCAACGACAAAGGCATTTGGCGATTGGAAGTGCCTGCTAATCAGCGTGTTGTGTTGGTTTTTTCCCGCATCGGCTACAAGGAATCCTCTGTGGATGTGGAGCCGTTGCCGAAAGGCGCCAAGCAGCAAATTGATGTTGCGATGCCGCCGTCTGATGCGACGGTGGAGGTGGAGGTGCGGGAAAGCCGCATCGAACAGGGCGGCATGATTCGGGAAAATACCGAAGACCTACGCTTGCTACCGACCACGACGGGCAACCTCGAAAGCATGTTGCCGCACTTGGCACTCGGCACCACGAGCGGCTCTGGCGGCGAACTGACCAGCCAGTACAACGTGCGTGGCGGCAACTACGACGAAAACCTCGTTTACGTCAACGATTTTGAAATCTATCGCCCACAGCTCATTCGGGCAGGGCAGCAGGAGGGGCTTACATTTCCCAATATTGACCTTATCCAAAGCTTGACTTTCAGCTCAGGTGGCTTCGAGGCCCGCTACGGTGACAAGCAATCCAGCGTGCTGGACATCCATTACAAGCGGCCCGAACGGTTTGCGGGAAGTGCCTCGGCGAGCTTGCTGGGCGGCTCTGCGCATATTGAAGGAGCAAAATTGCTGGGCAACAACAAATACCAGAAGCTGCGCTACCTCGTTGGCGCACGTTACAAGACGACGAGCTATCTACTTGGTTCTCAGGATATTACGGGCGAGTACAACCCTAATTTCACCGATATTCAAGCTTACATCACCTACGACCTGAACCGCAACTGGCAGCTTGGCCTCATCGGCAACTACAACCGCAGCGAGTTCTTTTTCAAACCCGACGAGCGCCGCACCGCTTTCGGCTTGGTCAATTTTGCGCTGGAACTTTACTCTGTCTTCGAGGGCCATGAAGTGGATGATTTCACCACTTCGATGGTGGGCACTTCGCTCACGTATTTGCCCGACAGGGACAAAAATCCACTGTTCGTCAAACTGCTAGCCAGCTCGTACCGCAGCGACGAAAACGAGCGCTTCGACATCATTGGGCGGTACAGCCTTCGGCAAATCGAGAGCAACCTCGGCTCCGACAGCTACGGCGATGTGGTTGCCGAGCTGGGTGCTGGAACGCAGCACCAGTACGTCCGTAATTTTCTGAACGCCCAAGTTTCGAACGTGGAATTGAAAGGGGGAATCGAGCTAGGCGTAGGCAGTTTGACCGTGGAAAATGGACAGCCTGCGGAAGCGAACCCGCAGACACCAATCTCCAATCACCAATCACCAGTCACCAAATCCCATTTCCTCCAGTGGAGCCTGAAATACCAGCGGGAAGACATTGACGACCAAATCAATGAATGGGAACGGCTCGATTCGGCGGGCTATTCGCTGCGCTACGATACTACCCAATTGTTGTTGTACAATGTGCTGAAAACCAAAAACAGCCTCGGTTCAAACCGCATCAGCGCCTACATACAGGACACCTATACTTGGCGGCGTGACAGCGTGGGCGAACTCAAAGCTTCACTCGGTGTGCGGGGCCAGTATTGGGATTTGAACCAAGAAAAATTTGTGACGCCGAGGGCGCAATTGCTTTACAAACCCCTCAACAGCAGCAAGGATATTTCCTATCGCTTCGCAACGGGCCTGTATTACCAACCGCCATTTTACAGGGAGCTTCGCAACCCGCAGGGTATTGTGAATACAGGCGTTTTGGCACAAAAATCGGCGCACGTGGTGGCTGGTTTCACCTACGACTTTTTCATGGGGAGCCTCAGCCCGACCAAGTTCCGGCTCATCATGGAGGCTTACTACAAAAAGCTTTGGGACGTGGAAACCTACGAGATTGACAACGTGCGCATCCGCTATTCCGGGGAAAACGACGCCAAGGGCTATATCACGGGCCTCGACATGCGCCTGAACGGCGAGTTTGTGCCGGGCGTCGAATCCTGGTTCAATCTCTCGCTGCTGCGGGCAAGGGAAAGCCTCAACGGTATTCAGCACTTGAAACGGGAAATCGGCCAGGAAGAGGCCATTCCCGTGAAGGATGTAGCGAGGCCGACCGACCAGTTCCTCTCGCTCTCCGTCTTTTTTCAAGATTATTTGCCGAAAAACGAGAATTTCAAGATGCACATGAGCCTCTTTGTGGGCACTGGCCTGCCGTATGGACTGAAGGACAACAACCGCATTTACCGAAATACCTACCGTTTCAAGCCTTACCATCGGGTGGATATTGGTTTTTCTCTCAAAATCTGGGATGAAAGCCGCAAGGCCAGCCGACCGAAGAATCCCTTCCGATTCACCAAAGCCAGTTGGCTCAGCCTCGAAATCTTTAACCTGATGCAGGTGCAGAACGAGGCTTCACGGACTTGGATTAAGACGATTTTTGCGCAGCAGTTTGCGATTCCGAATTATTTGACCGGGAGGCGGGTGAATTTGCGGTGGCGGGTGGAGTTTTAGAGAAACTAAGAAATTGAGAAATTAAGCGGTCGTGGGGATGATGTCTCCACGACCGCTTTTGTATTTCTAGGATGCTGCCTTAGCCGCAGAAGGGTTTAGAAGCAGGGGTGAGATTACTAACCTTTAATGTCGTTAAGTCGCAATGCTGCCTTAGCCGCAGAAGGGTTTAGAAGGGTAAAAAGGTGCTAAATAAAATAACTGCAACAATGTCGCAATGCTGCCTTAGCCGCAGAAGGGTTTAGAAGATCACATCCAATAATTTTTTCTAACGCTGCGATCAGTCGCAATGCTGCCTTAGCCGCAGAAGGGTTTAGAAGAAGAAGGGAAAGAGTGGATTATTAAAGTCAACCAGACTGTCGCAATGCTGCCTTAGCCGCAGAAGGGTTTAGAAGCTACAAAAGTAATTGGAAGATTCAAAAACTTATCAGTCGCAATGCTGCCTTAGCCGCAGAAGGGTTTAGAAGGACTTTTCACGAACATGAGTCTGATGCCTGGGTAACGTCGCAATGCTGCCTTAGCCGCAGAAGGGTTTAGAAGCAAGTGGTACTTTTAACACTGGACCACTTACAACTACGTCGCAATGCTGCCTTAGCCGCAGAAGGGTTTAGAAGCTATCACCGGCACGCCATGTGACACCGCAGTATTGGTCGCAATGCTGCCTTAGCCGCAGAAGGGTTTAGAAGCTACCTGAGCTACACAAAGCCAAAGAGGGTCTTATCGTCGCAATGCTGCCTTAGCCGCAGAAGGGTTTAGAAGAGGATTTTTGGTCCTGCTTAAAACAAGTTTTCAAACTAGTCGCAATGCTGCCTTAGCCGCAGAAGGGTTTAGAAGACAACAATATAGGGAGTAACTTTTACAACCTGGATGTCGCAATGCTGCCTTAGCCGCAGAAGGGTTTAGAAGTAGTGACAGCAATAGAGGACCCCTCGATCTTACAGGTCGCAATGCTGCCTTAGCCGCAGAAGGGTTTAGAAGTGACTACACACATTTCGTCCAGGCCGAGCCTTGGAAGTCGTAATGCTGCCTTAGCCGCAGAAGGGTTTAGAAGCCTCATTACTGCTTCAGAAAAATGGGAAGCAGTTAGTCGCAATGCTGCCTTAGCCGCAGAAGGGTTTAGAAGCAAAGAAAAATTGTTTGACACTAGATTCCCTGAATGTCGCAATGCTGCCTTAGCCGCAGAAGGGTTTAGAAGTTTTAAACCTTAAACTTCAGTATCATGAAGCAA
>Ga0075012_10002353_pt1 | contig 18647 bp, 1 predicted proteins | sample All_14_2_FD_71474 | JGI IMG/M metagenome (GOLD analysis project Ga0075012, IMG submission 71474) | Freshwater microbial communities in response to fracking from Pennsylvania, USA - Allegheny Zone_MetaG_DW_15 | ecosystem: Environmental > Aquatic > Deep subsurface > Groundwater > Drilled... | reverse complement strand
GGTATCGACAACGGCGAGCATTTTCGTCGGTGCTCAGGTGACAGCGACGGACAAGATCTCTTTGACATCATTCAGCGATATCGCCGACGGGAATCTCGCCTCACCAACGTCTCTATCCGCGCCGCAAATCAATTTGACTTCTACGAATGGATCGATTGGCTCAAACGCAAACGAACTTGATCTCGATGCAGTGAACCTGACGCTGAATGCGCCAATGGGGATGGTTTATGTGGTCGACCCAAACAGCGTAACTCTTACTGGAACTAACTCTGCGGGCCCCAATTTAAACCAGACGTTTTCCATTTTGGGGACAAGCGGCCTTACGACGAATGGTCAAATCAGTGCAGATGTCGTTCAGCTCGCTTCTGGAGCTAACCTGCATTTTGGTGGAACAATCGACTCTCGCATCGCGACTTTCAGCGCTAGCGACGTCCTGGTCGATAGTGGAGCCTTTGTTACTGCGACTGGGCAGCTTCAACTATTCGCTGCCAATGTCGGATCTTCGGTGAGCAGACTAAATTTTTCTACGCCAGACGTGGTGTCGATGGTAACTGGTTCTTCGTATCTGGATGCAGTCGGCAACACCTCGGTTTCGACTGCGAACGGATACCTTCTTGATATCAGGGCTGAAGACGACTTGAATCTAGTAAACGGGAACGTCGCTTCACTGGTCGCTACATCCACCGATGGGGGGATTACAGTTTCATTTGTTGTAGCATCATCCTCCGCGGTGTTGACAGCCTATGAAAGTTTCACAGCGGCTAATCAATTAAATTTCGTTGTCACCCCCACACTCTCTGTGACCTCTACCAACGGCAATGTGGGAGATGTCGCTCCAATTACGCTCTCTAACAACGTGGAGTCGCTCACCCTCAATGCGCCGACAGGTTTTGTAAACGTTGTCGCTAACAATGCGAATATAGCTCTGGTCGACGATTCCGCTGCCTTGGGTATGTTCTACGTGCAGAGCGCCGGCAACATAACGGTACCAGGTACGGTATCAGGACAGCCTGCCATCCTTGTTTCCGCAGGAACCGTTTCAATCACCGGTTCGATCAGCAGCTCTGATTTTGTCGAAATCAACGCATCGAGCATCAGTGCTACGGATATACCGGTGGGAACTATTCTCGCTCCTGCTGTAGTGCTTGACTCTGCAGCAGGTATCGGCTCTAGCCTTGCTCCTGTCCAGTTAGCCACTTCAGCCTTGACTTTCTCTGCCGCAGCCGGAAGTGCTTATGTTGAAAACAGCGGCGCATTGAATGTCCTCTCTGGATCAGCGACGGGCACCGCATCGGTGAAGTCCACAGGAGATCTCACCAGTTCCGGCACAATTTCCGGCGCCGATGTGAATTTGACCTCCACTGGAGGCCGTCTGGACCTGGATGGCAGCGTGGAAGGTAGCAACAGCATTACGCTTACTTCATTCGGGTCCATATTGAACGATAGCATTTTGGGTGGTTTAAGTGATGGACTCGGCGGTCCTGTTCCCAACCTCACGCTTATTTCGACCGGGGGAAGCATTGGTTCGCTTCCGTCATCACCGCTTGAAATTGATGCAACCAATCTGGTCGCAGTAGCCGCCCATGACGTCTTTATCAGTGATACCGCCGGTGATGTGAATGTTTCTGGACCAAGTTCCGCAGGAGCCGGCTATGTATTCGATCTGACAGCGACCAACAATCTGTCCATTGGCGCACTTGGAACCATCACGGCGAAGGACGTCTATTTGACGGCGTCGGGCGGATCACTCACGCTCAATGCACTTGTTACTGGAACCAGCAACATTAATTTGACTGCGAATGGGGCCATAAGTGATGCGTCCATTCTTGGAGGACTGAGTTCGCCGGTTATCAATTTGACTTCCATCACAAGCAGCATAAACGTCACTACCGTCGATTTTTCGACCGTCACAGCAAATGCGGCGACTTCCGTCAATCTGACCGACACTGCCGGTTCCATGAACATCGGACCCGATCCATCATCTGCGGGCACGACATTCACAGCATCTTCCGGAAGCCTCTCGAACGATGGGACTATCGATGCTGTTGATGTGAATTTGACCGCCACTACTGGCGGTTTCACATTCAATAACGTAATTACAGGAACCACCAGCATTACGCTAACTTCCAACGATGATATCTTGAATGGAGTGGGTGCCGGTCAACTCGTGACGCCAACCTTGATCGCTACCTCGACCACCGGAAATATCGGCGCGGCGCTTGACCCGCTGACTTTGAGCGTATCTTCTGTGACACTAAATGCGCCTCTAGGCTCTGTATGGGTTGAGAACTCTCAGGCGCTCGGGGTAGGCGGGGCTTCAGGCGCAGCTGGTTCATTCAATCTAACCGCTCAAGGGACTATCACCGTTGCGGCGCCGATCTCGGCTGGCGACGTGACCTTGAAAGCAAAGGATGGCAGCGGCGGTCATATCGCGGTTAACGCTGCAATCACAGGCACAAACCAGGTCACTATTGCTTCTGATGCCGGAATAGTCTCGACTGATATTGCATCGACTATAACGACGCCGGTGCTTAACTTGATTACGACCACAGGAAGCATCGGCTCGCTGGGCACGCCTATTTCCATCAGTGCAGGAACTGTGTCCGTGCATTCGGCTGACTCAGCCTTTGTCACGAAACCAGTCGGATCTCTCATCGTCAATGAATCGTCTGCGATGAACACTCTGCGGATTTCGTCCAATGTCAACTTGACCACGGCCGGCGAATTGATTGCAACGGATGTGGCGCTGTTCGCTAACACTGGAAGTTTGCAGATTAATGATGACATCATCGGCGTCAACAGCATTTCGCTTACCTCTGCTAACTCGATTTTGAACTCGAACGTCGTAGGTGAATTGATGTCAGGCCTGGGTGTGCCTGTGAATCAATTGAATTTGAATGTCACCGCTGGTGATATCGGTGCCAGCGTCGACTACTTCAGCTTTGATGCTGTTAACATTCGAGCAAATGCGACGGGCTCCGTCTACTTAAGCGACGAGTCAGGAAGCGTTAACTTCGGTGGTGGAGCTTCCTCGGCCGGCAACGCATTTGTAGCCGTCTCTACCGGCGATATAAGCAGTTCTTCGACCATTGGCGGTCAGGACGTCACCCTGATTGCAGATGGTGGTTTTGATCTGGATGGCGCCGTTAATGCTGTTGCGAGCATCTCTCTGAACTCTGGTACCGGTATTGCGAATTCGAATATTTCCGGTGGTTTGAATGCGCCGGCACTCAACCTGGTTGCTCTTACCGGTGATATAGGAGCGCTACTAGCGCCGCTTTCCATCGACACTGATGTTCTGAAGGCAAATGCATTCTCTGGTTCTGTATACGTGGATGATTCCGATGATCTGACGTTGAGGTCCGATTCGTCCGCGACCGGTACCCTGTCGGTTGCTGCGGCTACGACACTTCTTGTTCAAGACAACGGAGTCAATTTGACTGCCCCCATTGTCATTCTGGATGCCGGTAGCAGCTTGTCGATAGCTCGCACTGTTGATGCATCCACGGGGACATCCCTCGTTTCCGGTGGCACCCTGGTTCAGACAGCTGGCTCTATCAATACCGGCGATTTAGCTGTCTCATTCGTCACCGGTCCGGTCACCCTCACTACGGACGCCGCGAAGTTGGCGACGCTGGGCGGTTCTGGTCAAATTCTGACCATCAATGAGGCTGACGGCATCGAGTTGCTCGCGCAAGCAGTTGGAACTCTCAACATAAATGCCTCTCAGGTCAGCGGCGGCGATGTCACTACGGGTGGTGACTTCACAGTCGCCACGCTGAATATCATCAATAACAACGGAAACATTCTGATCGGCCATAACATCACTGCCACGACGGCCATGACACTCAATACCCAGGGTGGAGGCAGCGGATCTATTCAACAAACGAATGGACTGCTTACGACACCGTCCCTAACGGTTCTTGCAGGTATTGGTGGAATCGGTTCTGCCGGGAATGAGTTGGTCTTCACTAATGGTGCTAACCCTGTGTCGCTGACGGCTAATGCCACTGGTGGTGGTGATGTCTCCGTTATTTACTCGGGTACTGGAACTGTCAACGTTCAAGCATCCGCTGGTAATGATTTCTTCTCCATCGACACTACTAATGGCGGCAGCATATCGCTTGCCGGCAATTTGTCCGGAAGTGGAACGCTGAGCCTCACGACTGACAATTTAACGAGCGGCTCTGTCGCTAACTTCGATCAAATCAGTATCGACAACTCGCCGTTGGGTGCTCTATCTATCTCGGGTGGAACTTATACGACGGTAAACGGCTTCAGTGCAACATCTACTCACGGTATCAGCCTATCAGGCGCAATTCTTCTGAACGGCGCTGGCGACGCAGTGTTCAGCGTGGGCGACGAACCGGATCAGTTTATCGTCAACGCTGGCGCAACAGTGACAGGCACGAACAAGCTCACTGTCAATGCTTGCGACCTCGTATTCAATGGAACTATCACCGGCAATCCGCTAGTGATCGTTTGCTCGAATAATGGAACAATCGCCAACAGTACAGGCGATGTGCTCCTTCCCTCAGATCTCGTATTTGTCGGTCAAAATCTGGCGATTCTCGCCGCCGGCAACATCACTACCACCGGCTCAACCCTGATTAACTTGTCCGGAGCCAGTGGCTCCGGCTCGTTGACGTTGATGGCTGGCTATGACTTCACGCCGGCTACCGGCGGTCAGATTCAGGGACCTGGCTTGTATACGATCACCGGCGTCAGCGCCAATGGCGGGTCGATTGATTTAACTAATGTCGATATAGTTCTTTCCGGCGGCACTGGCAGTGGTGGCAACCTCGTGGCAGTTGCAAACGCCGGCGCTCTGAACGATGGTTCTGTTATCCTCGGTACCGTCGACACTACTGGCACCATAAATGGTGGCAACGTGACCGTTACCGCTCCTGGCGGTATAACGATCGACTCGGTCACCACCACCGGTGGTACGAACAGCGGGAATGTCGCGCTGAGCGTGGCTAATCCAACCATAGTCGGTGGTCCGGTGACGGTTCAAAACGGTGTGGTTCTCACTGGAAGCTTTGGAGTCGGAACTGCTACCAGTGGCGATCTGACGGTTAACTCTCTCGTTGCCGGCACTGGTGACGTGACCCTTCTTGGTGCATTCGGCGCACTCGATAATATCGACGTGCAGAGCGTAAACGCCAATCGTTTGAACGTAAATGTCGGTGATGGCGCGGCAACAATATCCAACTCCGGACTGAATGAGTTGAATACCAATGGAAGCGGCACGATTAGTTTGCTTAACCAAACCGGTGCGATTGTTCTAAATAACATCGTCGGTGCCTCACAAGATCTCGATGTTAGCGCAAGCGGAACAATTTCTACCACCGCCAGCGCCATCAACATAGATAATCTGAATCTTCAGACGTCTTCAGGCGGCGACATACTGTTGAACGGTAACGTCTCAGGTGCAACGTTCGTCACGTTCGACGCGGATGGAACAATCACTCAAACAAACGGCGTTGTTGGTGGCGGTCAATTCAGCATCACATTCAACAATGGACCAGTGACATTGAACACGAGCGTTTCGACACTGTTGTCGAATGCCGGAAGCGGCTCTACTGATCTGACTATCAATGAGACCGACGACTTGATCCTGGACAGTCAGGGCGTTGACGTCCTGACTGTTAACGTAGCTAGCGGCGCTGTCACTACGAACTCAGACTTCACTGTCGATGACCTCACGGTCAATGTTGCAAATGGAACCTTTGCCGTATCAAATAGCATCGGAGCTACAGGAACCACAAATGTGTTCGCCGATGATGGCGTTACATCTAGCGGCACGGGAGTGATAAACGGTGACGTCGTCATTCTGGATACAAATGCCGCGCTTGGTGTGGATGCCTCGAATAAGCTGCAAATCAATGCCAACACCTTCCAGGTTTCGGGCCAAAATGTTTTCGTCAACAACAATAACGTCGCGGCGTCAACGCTCAATGCGAGTTCAGCTGTAGGCACCCTAGACGTGTCAACGGTTGGAGATCTGGTCTCCGGCGGCGACTACAGCGCGGCGGTAGTGGCTCTATCTACTGGTGGAGCCTTCGATCTAACCAGCACTATCAATGGAACGACCAGCGTATCGCTCACCACAAATGGTGACCTGACCAACATCACAGGAACACTGAACACTCCGACTTTGCTTCTTAACTCAGTAAGTGGCAATGTCGGCACTGACGCGAATAACCCCTTCCTGGTGGCAGCAAACGTCACGTCTATAGGTGGAACGGCAGGCGGTGGTTTCTTCGTCACCAGTGCCGCAACCGGTGGAGTCAACTTTGTTGCGATCACCGCGGGTGACGATATATCACTGAAGGCAAACGGTGGATTGAACCTCACTCAGAACATCACATCGACCGGTGGCGCGCTTGCCGTTCAAGCAACCCAAGACGTGCTTGATATTGCCGATGGTATTACTCTCCTGGCTCATGACCAGATCGATATAACCCAGGTTGGAACGGTTAAGAAGCGCGACAAAATCGTATTCGGCGCAGGCTCATCAGTTTTGACCAATGCGAAAACAGTCGGTCTCGGCAATATAAATATTGTCCTGGGTGCTCCCCAGTCGCCAGGCAATAAGATTCCGACGCCCAAGAAAAACGTGACAATCGTTGAGAATGGCGGAAGCGTTCTCTTCGGCGGTAAGAAAGCTCAGGCTGCGGCGCCGGGGAACGTGTTCACCGCGCAGGGCGCCGACGTTTACGTTAGCACCTTCAATCCGAAGTCGATTGTGTTCGAGGGCAACGTAACTATCACTGCTGATCCTCCGGTTGCCGAAGGAACGCCGGTTCTCATTCGCGAATTTGGCGGTGGTGGCAGTTCCGCATCTGGTGATCCTCAGACCACAGCACTTTCCAACGGGCTTGACTCCATGTCTTCACTGACCACAGCCTTGAATTTGCTGCCGGCAAACTCAACAAGCCTGGGCGGTTTCGGATCGTCGGCTCTCCAAAACGTCCAGAATATATCTATGAACAACGCAACGATTACTTCTGGCACTTCCGGCAATCTCGCGGGCGGTAGTTTGAACATTGCAGGTGTTTCTCAAGTTGATGACTCTTATATGACTACCAGTGCGCCTCAAGGCACGATGGTCAATGCGAGTATCTGCAGTGATATCGAATTTGTTGGCGATGTCGGTTTCAGCGGCGTCGAGAAAATGAAGCATAGTGCTGTTGTTTCAGTAAATTCTGGCAGCGTTCTCTTCGCCCCGACGAGCGACACAACCGTCGTCACGCCAAAGGGCAAGGTCAAAGTCGCTGCCAACGCCGTTGCTATGGTGGTCGTCGAAGACACGCATCTGTCGGTTTACGACGTCAACGATTTGCATAAGAACAGCGTTGTTATTGAAGCCGCCGGTCGAAGCATACCGTTATCGCCCGGCAGCCATGCGGTAATAACTCATGCTGGTGTCGAGCAGTTCTGCGACATCAACCCTGTTGAATCGATCATGCACAGAGGTCTGAGCCGCCATGAGCTCGGAAACGGACATCGAGCGTTTACAAGCGAATTTTCCGTTCCAGCGGCAATTCAATGTATCAAACCGCTTTCGGCGGTGATTCTCTCAAATCACAGCCAGGCGAAGAAAGTAAAGGAGCGTGTCTTGAAGACTTCTGCAATCATCATGCAATTGTCATCAAACACTCCGTACGAGTTCCACGCGAAACCAAAGACGGTGGCACTCAAATGGTAATCAAATAACTCGAGGGGCTTCGCGAAATGCGGAGCCCTTCTAACATCGGCGCGTAGTCAAGAAGTTGCAATCGACAATCATCGAGGATCGGGTTAATGAGTAAGAAGGCAGTCAAAGTAAGAAAGTCATTCGTAAAACAATGGGTTGCGGTTATAAGCGGTTCATTGTTCGCGTCTGCTATGCAAGCGCATGCGGCAGACGTCGATCGACCATCTTTCCGCGACTTTAGAGAACAGAATCCTGGCATCGATAGACAAGCTGCGCGTCAGATGTTCCGCCAGGAATTCGGACAACATCGAGCTTCCTCCATCAACACAGTCGCTGTTCCCACTTTGGGCAACGGTGGAAACAATCTTCCGGTCCCGTCGGTTTCGAATTCCGTAGATACAATTCGAATGGATCGCCTCAGTCGCAGATTGGAGCGGCAGGGCGTCATTAATCAATCTGTTCAAGGCGGCGATGGCACTCTCGTTAACCTACGCAATGGCGTCAATCTGGACCTTGGTTCTGATGTGAGAAACATCACTCTTGGTCGCAATCTTTTCGACAATAAGCTATCTGTCGAGATCAATGTTGGTGGTGAAATTAAAACTGTTGCTGCCGGTTCACAGGTCAGCGCCGCCGAGTACATCGCTGTCAAACAAATTCTTTCAGGCAGTGCGCAAAAGATTGTCATCGACGGGAAGGGCGCTGCGACAGGCGGTGAGGTGGACCTCGGTGCTATCACGGCAAACAACGATGTATTGCGCGCCACAGATTTGACCGTTCCAGTAAATGTCACCACATATGGTGACTTCAGCAAGCGTTCTGATTTCAAACTGCTCGGCGATTTGAACAACGCCGGTACCGTTTACACCTATGGAAACGGCAGAAACGGCGGCGTCATACGTGCCGATGACATCGTTAACCAGTTAGGAGCGAGTATAGCGTCTGACAGTAGTTTGGGTCTGCTAGCCAGTGGTAATCTCTCGAACTATGGAACGATCACGTCGAAAGGTACGCTGACCCTGAGCGCAGGGAACGTTCTGACCAACACCGGAAACGTGAGCGCAAAGGGCGATGTGAATCTGAACGCTTCCACCATCAATAATTCCGGCGCCGTTCAAGCGGTGCGCGGTGACATCAATATTGATGGTCCGTCAACGGCTGAGTTGAATGTGAACGGAGCCGGAGGTAACTTCTCTGCCGGTCGTGACATAAACGTGAGAGCAGCCGATTATGTTGGTTCCTCAAACACGAACCTCAACGATGGAGACTATTTCTCGAGGCAGTTGAACTTGAACGCCGGCGCCGGTATCCTGCGCGCCGACCTTGGCGAAGTGACCGGTCTTGTTAATCAGACCGGTTCAGAAGCGCATTTGAGCGCGTCAACTGATGAACTCAATATTGGAAACGTCTGCCTTACAGGCGACCCGACTATAAGAACAACGCCGGTAACATCAACATCAATGGTGACATTTCAGTCAATGAAAAACTCGCCATTATCGCTAGTGGAAATATTACGAGTGCTAACAACGTCACGATCAGTACAGCGCAAGCTAGCGGTGGATTCGACATCTTCATGGCGGCCGGTGCAGAACAGACTGCTGGTGGGACTAATGTGACCTCGACCAGCGGAGCTACCGCCTCTGGTACCACCCTGACGGGCCTTGCATCCTCATCCGGGGGAAGTATTCTCCTGGGAAGCGGTGTGACGATAGATTCGAGGGGCACGAGCGGCAACGCAGATGGCGGCGACGTCTCGATGTTCGCCTTCAGCGGTCTGAATTTTAATTCTGGCAGGATCGATGTTTCGAACACCACCATTAGAACGGGCGGAAGCGGAACCGGGCTCAATGGTGATGCAATATTTGTCGCCGGAGCTCAGAGTACCACTGCCATTCGCCTCGGCGTGATTGACACCACAGGTGGAGCGTTAGAGTCCGGACTGATTTCGGCTGTTACTGCGCAACCAATTTCATCGGGCGGTGCAATTGTTTTTGACGCGACAGGCAATATCACGTCAATGAACAATCTCATCCCTGGTGCATCGCCTACAGGCGGCGATGTAGTGATTTCGAGAAATTTGACCAGCCAGGGCGGCATAAATATAGGTGCTGATGGGATTATCACCCTGGGAGCGGGAGTCGTGTTGACGAACACTTCCCTGATAAACTCTATCTATTTATCGGGAAACGCCGGTGTCGTAAGTGGAGGAAACGCCTCTCTACTGGTGTCCGACAGAGTAGAGCTGGAGTCGTGGAACGGCAATGTCGGTTCAATCTCGAATCGTGTTCGGATAGATGCTAACGACCTTGCCGTCAACAGTCCGAACGGCTCGTTCTACGTAAGCGATATCGATGATGTGGTGCTTAGCGGTTTCGTCACCGGTAATACCGCTGACCTGACAGCCACAGGACTCCTCACCGTAGACAATGCGGTCCCTCATATCGCAGACCATGTGGTTTTGCGCTCGACCGCCGGTGCGATTCAACTGAACGCGGATATGACCGGCACTACCGATGTGCGCTTACGTGCCAATGGCAACATTGATAGTATGGTCGGCGTCGAAGTCACTTCTCCACAAACTTACTTGACCTCCGATACCGCTACAGTGACCGTGAATCTCACGGGCGGCAACGTGGCTGTCACTGCCCAGAATGCAGTATTGAACAGTACCGGAGCTATTAATTTCGCTGGTGGCGACACGTTCGTGACAAGCCTTCTACAGGCTAACGCCGCAGGAAATATTTCGAGCAGTAGCAACATTTCCGCTGCAACCGTTCAATTAGTGAGTTCCGCAGGTGCCTTTGCGCTCGGAAGTTCGATCACGGGTAGCTCTCAAGTCAACCTCTCCTCCAATGCATCAATCGTAGATTCTAGTTTTGCCGGCGCTACGATTGTCACGCCTGAGTTGAACCTGTTGTCGTTCTCCGGCTCGATTGGCTCAGTTGGCAATCAACTGCATATCGATGCCAATCGATTGAGTGCGACGGCTGCGCTTGGAGACATCTACGTCGTCGACCCCAACTCGATCACGATAACTAACGCAACATCAAATTCTAATATTACATTCATTGCCAACAACAATATTTTGAGCACTGCAGGCAGTGTCATTAGTGCTCCGAATGTCACGCTCACCGCAACAAATGGCTCGTTTGGTTTGACGGGGGCGGTGTACGGACCGAACGTATCTTTGACGTCTGGAAACACCATCTCGTCATCTGGGCTTGGAACGATTGCACTGAACAATTTAGGTGATCCGGTCGTTAATCTGTCGCTGTCGTCCACAAACGGTAGCATTGGGTCACTCGGTTCGAGAGTCGCCACCAATGCTGAAAACCTGGTACTCAATGCCGCCAACGGCGTGTATGTCGCCAATACTTCAACTTCTCTGCAAACGGATATCGAGGCCGGCTCATCGGCAGGGACCGACTTCTTCGTATCAACAAACAATGACCTTTCGATTAATGCCGCACCGACCGCAGGACGTAATATCGAGCTGGCATCGACCGCCGGAGATTTGTTCCAAGATTTCGCAGCGCCGATTACAACGACTGGAGGCTACATCAAGCTCTCTGGCGCTACTGGTCTGATTTCATCGGGTGCTATCTCGGCATCTGGCAACGTGATTTTGGAATCCGGCAGTACGTTGGCAATCGGGCCCAGTGATATAACCAGCACCGCTGGTGATGTCAATGTGGTGGCTGCTGACGATGTAGATGCTTTGACCGGCGCCGGAACTATCTCTGCTTTCGGCTCTATCAACATCACGTCTACCAGCGGAAGCGCCTCGATTAACAAGTCGCTGGAAACGACTACAGGCAACATCAATATCACCGCATCAACTCTTGCGATCTTCCAGGGGGCCACGAGCACTGTCACTACACCGCAAGCCTTTAACATCACAGGCGGTACCGCTGTCTTCGCCGGTGGTACCGTTGATGCTCAAGATGTCACGCTAAAGTCAACTGTATCCAATATCGTCGTAGCCACTCAGCTGAATGCCAGTCAGTCGATCACTTTGGACTCAGCTACTTCGATTGACGACGCCACCTTAAACAATAACCCGACCATTTTGGACGCAGACCAAATCAATTTGAAAGCGGTCGCGAACATCGGTGTAGGAGCAGGAAATCCACTCGATATCGACGCAGTCAACCTTAATCTGCAGGGCGGTACTGTCTCTGTTCATGACCCGAACTCGGTTAACATCAATGGAACGAATACGTCGACACTGGACTTCATCGTCACAGCCGATGATGATTTGACCACTTCCGGAGTGATCGGTGCCGGAGACTTCGGAATCCTTCCAACAATTTCGAGTATAAATTTGACTGCTGGCGACCAGATGGTGATCGGCGCCAATATGTACGGACTGAATGTCTCCCTGTCGTCTGGCACTGACATGACGACCGTGAACGGTGCTCAGATCCGCGGCGCCTTCTTGACCTTGAATTCGACCGGCGGGGACATTGGAACAGACGCGTCGTCTCGCTTGAATACGAAGTCTACAACTTTGACTGTCAACTCTGGTGGTTCTGCGTATATCTTGTCTGACGCTATTGCCAGCCTCATCGATTTAAATCTATCTGGTAACAGCGTTGTTACCGGAACGTTTGATCTTGCCAGACCAGACGAGGACCTTAAGTTTGGCAACATAGTCGTACCAGTAACCGCTACTGTGAGTGCCAACGACCTGTTGCTTTCTGCCCCACGAGGGTTCCTCACTATCGATGGCACCACTACCGGTACCAATAGCGTCACGTTGAAATCTGCGGGCCCCATAACCAACGCTTCTACTACCGGTCTGCAGTTCACAGACACTCTAAACCTCACGTCGACTTTCGGAGGCATAGGACTGCTTGGAGACTCCTTTGATGTAAACGCGAATAACTTCTCGGCCTCTGCCGGAAGTATGTTGGCTCCGGGCAATTCCGTTTACGCCACCAGGACTGGGGCGCTCAACATCGTCGGAGTTAATTCTTCCACGGGAACGTTCGCTGTTGATGCGACCGGTGCTTTGACGGTCACAGGCTCGATTACCTCACCGATAATCGACTTGACGTCCAGCGGTGCCAAAGTCCAGATTCCGGGCTCGCTGATTGCCAATGCACTGTCGGTTAACTCGGGTAACGGCATTGTTGATGCGGACCTGAGCGGTACGTTCAATATTATGTCCGTGAATCTTACGACTACAGCTGGAGATATTGATGTCTCCGTGCTCGATGTAAATTCGCTGTCGTTCAACTCAGCAGGTTCCTTCACCTATTCTGACCCAAACAGCGTTGCTATCGACCTGGCCTCCACCGCCGTAAACGATATTTCGGTGACCGCCAATCAGAACTTGAGTTCTGTTACAGGCGCACTAATACAGTCGACGACCGGCTCAGTGAGCTTGACCGCGACGAATGGCTCCTTCGATCTTGACGGCGGGGTTCGCGCTGCCGCCTCCATCACCCTGACCTCGGCAGGAGACATAAACGGTACCACCGTATCCGGTGTCCTTGATGGGGGAGCAGGTCTACCGGTTCAGTCTCTCGTGTTGCAAACAGACGGTGACGTCGGAGCAGCCGGCGGTCAGGCCAACGCCTTCGCGTTCAATGCGCTTGCCGTAAGTGTGGATGCAACTAATGCCTATTTGAACAACACAGGCAATGCGATAGACCTCAGATCATCCAATGTGACCAATGACCTGGCGCTATGGTCGGTAGGCACTATCACTGTGCCTGTCGCGCAAACGGTCGTGGCTGATTCGTTATACCTGAATTCTGCAAGTGGTAGCATCCTCATTCCGGGAGCTGTGACTATCGGCTCCAGAATTGAGTTGATTTCATTCAATGATATTTTGACGGCTAACTTCGCCAACCCGTTAACCGCCCCTACAATTGTTCTGAACGCTACCAATGCCGGCGCCACTATCGATGTCACTGCTGATTTCCAGAACGTGAGTGCATCGGCGACTACGGTTGTCCTTACTGACACAACCGGCTCGATGAATATTGGACCAGGAGCGTCGGCGGCAACTTCCTTTACGGCTTCAGCGCCTGTAAATATTTCAAACGATGGCACAATCGATGCCGCTACAGTGAGCCTAACTGCCACTACAGGCGGTTTCACCTTCAATAATGCCATTACGGGCACAACAAGCATTACGCTCATCTCGGGCGACGATATCCTGAACGGCGTTGGTCTGGGGCAGTTGATTACACCCACCCTGGTCGCGACTTCCACCAACGGCGATATCGGAACAGCGCTTGATCCTTTGACCCTCGATGTTTCAAATGTAACTTTGAATGCTGCTCTCGGTAATGTCTGGGTGGAGAATGCCGGTGCTGTTACAGTCAGCGGTGCATCCTCCGCGCAGGGCATCTTCAGCCTCCGCGCTGACGGAGTCGTAACTGTCAACTCGACCATCAATGCAGCAGACGTCAATCTAACGGCCATTGCCGGATCATCTCAATTTGTGATGATAAACGCTATCGTGACCGGCACGACTAGCGTCACCATTTCGTCTGACGATGAAATTCTCGCCGGCGACGGTATGAACAACATTGTCTCGCCAAGAATCAATCTGGTGACAACTGATGGCGATATAGGCGCCATCGGTAGTGCCGTCGTGGTCGATACAAATGTACTTTCCGTTCAGTCAGCTGGAAGCGCCTATGTCAGCGACACCAATTCCGTTGACCTCGCGGCATCGTCAGCGGTTGGCGCGTTCAACGTCACTGCTGCGAACAGTCTGACTTCATCAGGTACCGTCTCAGCTGCTGACGTGACTCTCACCGCCACCACAGGCAGTCTCACGCTTAATGGTTTGACTAGAGGAACCAGCAGCATCACGTTATCCTCTGCAGGTTCGATTCTCAACGCCAACATTGCTGGCGGTTTGGATTCGGGAGTCGGTTTTCCGGTTGCCCAACTCAACCTGGTTTCCACAGGTGGCGATATAGGTGCAGCGATCGACTTCCTGCAGGTTGATGCCGACAATGTCACCGCCAATGCCACGACCGGTTCGGTTTTCCTTCAAGACGCCAATTCAATGAATTTTGGTCCTGGTGGTTCGGCAGCTTCCAACGCCGTCGGTGAGGTGTTCCAAGCCATCGCCGGTGGTGCTTTGACAAGCACAGGAGCTATCTCCGGCAATGCTGTCCGTCTGCAGACCGGTGATAAGTTCGATCTCGACGGTGCAGTCACGGCGACGACGCAGATTCGATTGGACGCGCAGAATGACATATTGAACGGAGATATTACAGGTGGATTGAACTCGCCTGACTTGTACCTCACGTCTGCGCTCGGTTCGATCGGCGAATCTCTCGATTTTCTACTGGTGAACGCTTCATCCGCATCACTCAGTGCCGGCGGGTCCGTCTATTTCACCAGTACCTCGGCATTGACTTTACAGACAATTGCTGCGGCAACTGATACCTTCATTGCGAGCTCGAATCTCAGTCTTCTGGTTAACACAGCGGTCAGCGGCACCGATGTGACCCTCGATGGTGCTACCGGCCTTACTCTTAATGCTAACGTGACGGGCACAAACTCTGTTGCGTTGGTCTCCTTCGCGGGTCTGACTCAGAGTTCTGGCACCGTTATTGGTGGCGCTCTGAACGTCGATTTCGTCACCGGTCCGGTGACACTGGTTACAAATGTCGCCTCATTGACAGCTTCTGGTGGAAGCACACAGACTCTGACTATCAATGAAAGAGATGGCATCGACGTTCAATCGGCAGAAGTCGGTACATTCAACCTCAACGCATCACAAATCGCTTCCGGCAACGTTCTTGTTTCCGGCGATATCGATGCTGCGGTGGTGAGCATCGTTAACGCCGGCGGCAACGTCACAATCGGTGCTGATGTCGATGCAACAACATCGCTGAGCATCAACACATCGGGCGGAAGTGGTTTCATCCAGCAGACCTCCGGTACCCTGACGACGCCGACTTTGACGGTCCTGGCTGCAGTTGGTGGCATTGGTGGCGCAGGCAACGACCTTATAATCACCAACGGCGCAAATCCGCTCTCACTCACGGCGAATGCTACGGGCGGCGGTGACGTCGCGATCGTGTATGCGGGAACGGGAACGATTAACGTTCAAGCCTCGGCGGGCAACGATTTCTTCACGCTGGACACCACTAATGGTGGCAGTATCAACCTGGCGGGCGGTGTCTCCGGAACGGGCACGCTAAATCTGATCACCAGCAATTTGACAAGCAATGTTGTCGCGAACTTCGACCAGATTGGCATTTCCAATACAGCTGGTGCACTTTCGATTACCGGCGGAACCTACACAACTGCTAATGGTTTCACCGTTCTCTCGGCAGCCGGAATCAATCTCTCAGGTACCATTTTGCTGAACGGCACAGGCGAAGCTGCCTTCACCGTCGGCGATGAGCCTGATACTTTCGTGGTCAATGCAGGAGCTGTTGTTACAGGAGTCAACAGAACCACAATCAATGCTTGCGACCTGACCTTCGACGGCATTATTACAGGCAATCCGCTCGTAATTGTTTGCAGCAATAATGGAACTATTGCAAACAGCACAGGCGATGTTCTGCTTCCGTCGGACCTGGTATTCGTCGGTCAAAATCTTGCGATTCTTGCAGCCGGAAATATTACGACAACAGGTTCCACCTCTATCAATCTTTCAGGACCTACGGGCGGCGGCTCGCTGACATTGATGGCGGGCTATGATTTCACACCGGCAACCGCCGGACAAATCCAGGGACCTGGATTGTTCACGATAACCGGTGTGAACTCCAACGGTGGTTCAATCGATTTGACCAACGTCACTATCACTTTGAACGGTGGCACTGGCAGTGGTGGCAACCTCACTGCGGTTGCTAACGCCGGTACTCTCAATGACGGCTCGATCGTGCTCCATACGGTCGACACTACCGGCGCCGTGAATGGTGGCAGTGTCAACATCATCGGACCTGGTGGAGTCACTGTCGGCAGCATCAACACCGCCGGCGGTTCTGCCAGCGGTAACGTGAATATCGCGGTTGCAACCCCAACTATCGTAGGCGGACCGATCACCGTACAGAACGGCGTGCTGCTCTCCGGCAGTTTCGCAGTCGGTGCTCAGACGGCTGGCAACTTGAACATCTCAACAATCAATGCCGGACTCGCCGATGTCGTACTTACAGGTGCTCTGGGAGCCTCCGATGCAATCACCCAGACGATCGGTTTGATAAGTGCTAACAATCTGACGGTCAACGTCGGAGACGGTACGGCTACACTCGGAAATACCGCTGTCTCGACATTGAACGCATCTAGCAGTGGCCTCGGTACCGTGGACGTGACTGACGTGGACGCTCTGAACCTCGGTACAATCAGCGGCTCCGACTTGTCGCTGTTTGTAAATGCTGGTGGGAACCTTGTCGCGACGACGGCATTCAACATCTTTATTGCCGATCTGGCAACCACTGCCGGCGATATCGTTCTCAACGCCAGCGTAGGTGCTAGCGTTTATGTCGAGTTGGTTTCGGCTGGAACGATCACGCAGAATGCTGGTACTGTGCAAGGAGGATCGCTGTCCCTCGATTTCGCGACCGGACCGGTAACTCTGAATACGGATGTCGAACGAGTCACTTCGGCAATCAACGCTGTTACCCTCACTATTAATGAGGCGAATGACTTGACTCTCGGCTCCCAGGGGGTTGATGTCTTAAACGTCAACGTCAACAGTGGAGCATTGACGACGGATACAGATTTCACCGTTGGTACTTTGACAGTTAACGTAGCCGATGGAACCATCGACGTGAGCAATTCGATTGGTTCGACAGGAACGACCAGCCTGTTTGCGGATGACGGTGTGACCACCTCTGGTACTGGTGTCGTGAACGGTGACATCGTCGTGCTCGACACTAATGCCACACTCGGAGTCGATGCTGCGACAAAGCTGCAAATCAACGCTAACGAATTCCAAGTCGCAGGTCAGAATGTTTTCGTAAACAACACGAACACTTTGGCATCGACGTTGAATGCTAGCAGCGCGACCAATACGCTGGACGTATCGACGGCCGGCGACCTGGTCTCCGGTGGTGATTACAGTGCTCAGATTGTTGCGCTTGCTACAGGCGGAGCATTCGACCTGACAAGCACGATTAATGGAACGACGAGCGTATCACTCACCACTGATGGTGACCTGACCAACATAACCGGAACCCTTAATACACCGACGTTGTTGTTGAACTCTGTTAGTGGAAACGTTGGAACGGACGCCAATAATCCATTCCTTGTAGCGGCGAATGTTTCTTCAATCGGTGGCTCGGCTGGTAATGGATTCTTTGTCTCCAGCGCATCGACTGCCGGTGTGAACTTCGTCGCCATCACTGCAGCTGGTGACATCAATCTGACAGCAAACGGTGGTTTGAATCTGACCCAGAACATCACCTCGACTGGTGGTGCCTTCGCTGTCACCGCGACTCAAGACACTCTCGACATCGCAGATGGCATCACAATCTTGGCTCACGACCAGATCGACATCACGATGCTTGGTTCAACGAAGAAACGCGATAGCATCGTTTTCGGAAATGGTTCTTCAGTTCTCACCAACGCCAAGACTCCAGGTCTCGGAAACATCAACATCGTACTTGGCGCACCACAGTCACCAGGTCGCAAGACGCCTACACCTAAGAAGTTCGTGACCATCGTTGAAAACGGCGGTAGCGTTCTCTTCGGCGGCAAGAAGGCTCAAGCTGTTTCGGGAGGTATTGTGTTCACAGCTCAGGGCGCTGATGTTTACGTCAGCACCTTCAATCCGAAATCAATAGTCTTCGAAGGCAATAACATAATCACTGCAGATCCGCCGGTCGCTGAAGGAACACCGATGACAATCCGGACCTTCGGCAACGCCGGTTCCGCAGCCAATACGCTCAATGTCCTTAGCGACCTGTCCATTAATTCGCTGGATGGTTCGGTGACGATGTCGCCGGTCGCAATCACGAAT
>Ga0075012_10002352_pt1 | contig 18656 bp, 12 predicted proteins | sample All_14_2_FD_71474 | JGI IMG/M metagenome (GOLD analysis project Ga0075012, IMG submission 71474) | Freshwater microbial communities in response to fracking from Pennsylvania, USA - Allegheny Zone_MetaG_DW_15 | ecosystem: Environmental > Aquatic > Deep subsurface > Groundwater > Drilled... | reverse complement strand
CGCAACGTGTCGAGCAAGGCTTCTTCGTCGGCCCCGCCGGCGCGGCCCCAGGCCTGATGGCGGTCTTCCAAGTCGCGGGTGTAGGCCTGCGGGTCAAAGCGCTCGTGCACCGTGCGGGCATCTGCCAGCTCATCGATCACGCCGGGATGCAACATCAGGTAGCGCATCGGCCAGCGGGCCACGCCCAGCAGGTGCAGCAGGCGGTGCAGCACCCCGGGCCGCTCGGCGAGCAGGGCCAGGTAGCTGTCGCGGCGCAGCAGCGGGTCGAGCCAGTCGATGAAGCGCAGCACCGCCTCCTCACCCACCTCATCCCGCAGCTTCAGGGCCCGCTGGATGAGGCGAGACAGGCGCTTGCGGCCCTCCTCGCGCACCATGGCCACGCGGGGCTGCGTAACAAACCGCTGCAGCCGCTCGGCCACGGCCGGGCTGGCCTTGGCCCACAACGCTGGATCGTCCAACGCCGGCGGCGGCGACACGCACGAAGGGCAGCCATTGCCGCCACGCACCGGCGCCCGGCCATCGTGCAGCAACGCATCGAACTCGGTGGCCACCAGCTCGCGGTGGGCACACAGCTGGTCGAGCAACGAGCAGGCCTCGCCCTCGCAGCCGGCGCCCATCGAGCGGGCGATCCAGCACAGATCACGGTCCTCCGAGGGCAGCAGGTGGGTCTGCTGATCATCGAGGTATTGGATGCGGTGCTCCACCGCACGCAGGAAGCGGTAGGCCTTGGCCAACTGCTCAGCCGTCTGCGGTTTCATCACACCGACGGCGGCCAGCCGCTCCAGCGCCCGCAGCGTGCGGCGCGTGCGGATCTCGGGAAACTGCCCGCCACGCACCACTTGCAGCAACTGCACGATGAACTCAATCTCGCGAATGCCCCCGCGCGACAACTTCACATCATTGGCCCGCTCGGGGCGACCAGCAGCGCGGCGATTGGCCTCGTCGCGGATCTTCTGGTGCAGCTGCCGCAGGCCTTCAAACACGCCGTAATCGAGGTAACGCCGGTACACAAAGGGCTGCACCACGTCGCGCAGCGCCATCGCCCGACCGCTGGTCACGGCAGCAGCCGGTGCGATCACCCGGCTCTTGAGCCAGGCAAAACGCTCCCATTCGCGGCCTTGCACCAGGAAATACTCTTCCAGCGCCGCCAGGCTCACCGCGGGCGGGCCGGAGTTGCCATTGGGCCGCAGGGCCAGGTCCATGCGGAAGACAAACCCGTCTTCGGTGACGTCACCGATCATGGCTTGCAGGCCGCGGGTGAGCTGGCCGAAGTATTCGGGCGAGCTGATCACGCCCCGGCCATCGGCTCGCCCGGCCGTTTCGCCTTCGGCCTCGTAGACGTAGATCAAGTCGATGTCGGACGACACATTGAGTTCGCGCGCGCCCAGCTTGCCCATGCCGATGATCCAGAACTCGATCGGCTCGCCCGCCTCGGTGCGCAGGACGCCGTGGCGCTCGTCCAGCTCGGCCCGCAAGGCAGCCAGCGCCCGCTCCAGCGTGGCCTCGGCCAGCTCGGTCATCACCAGCGTCACATCCTCCACCGCCGCCTGCTGCTCGACATCGAGCACCACCAGCCGCTCCATCACCAGTTGGCGGGTATGGCGCAGCGCCGCCGGCAGGGTGCGGCCGGCCTGCAGCAGCGAGTCGATGGCCGCGTCGATCAGCGCGCGGCGCGGCAGGCCCGGGGGCAGGCGGTGGAAATCGTCAGCGCGCACACGGCGCACACGCTGGACATAACGGGAGTGGTCAGCTCGGGCCCGCCCGGTGGATGCGTCAGCATCGGAGGCGGCAGGAGTGGCAGGAGTGGCAGTCACGGAAACCCTGGTCTCAAATCAATCGAAGACAGCAGACATGGAGCCGATCATCGTCTGTGCTAGCGTGTCGTCGGGTGAGGCTGATCATGGCCTCACCGGTCTTGGTCCTTCGGTCTTTCATGCCCCTGCTGACGATCTTTCCTCAGGCCACCCGCTGGCCTCGTGCCCTGCAGTGGCCTCTCAGACTGGTGTTGGGCGCCTTCTTGACGGGCGCCAGTATCCTGCTTGCGGCGTGGCTGATCCTGCAATGGGGGATTCTGCCCCGTGTCGAAAAGTGGAAACCCGAGCTTGAACAATGGGCCAGCCAGGCGCTCGGGGTCAAGGTACAGGCCGCCGCCATCGAAGTGAGCGGGGGCATGTGGTCGCCGATGCTCACCCTGCGCGACCTGCGCCTGCTCGACCCGCAGGGGCGTACCGCCCTGCAACTCAACCGGGTACGCGCCGTCCTGGCACCGCGCTCGCTGCTGCCGCGCTCGCTGGTGGACTGGACGCCCCACTTCGAACAGATCCTGATCGAGGCGCCGCAGTTGGAGCTGCGGCTCGACCCGCAGGGCCAGCTCTGGATCGCCGGCATCGCCCTGCAGCGTCAGGGTGCCCAGAAAGGCAGCAGCCCGGCGGCAGACTGGCTGTTCCGTCAGCGCGAGGTGGTGGTGACGCAGGGCGACGTGAGCTGGGTCGACCAGCAGCGCGGCGCGCCGCCGCTGCACCTGCGTGACGTGCGACTGCTGCTGCGCAACCTCATCACCCGCCACCAGGTGCGACTGGATGCAGTGCCACCGCCGGGCTGGGGCGAGGCCTTCACCCTGCGGGGCGATTTCCGCAGCTCGCTGCTCGCCGTGGCGGGCCTGCAGGGCGCGGGCGACTGGCAGCGCTGGCGCGGCCAGGCCCATGTGGATCTGCCACTGATCGACATCGAGCAGCTCGGCACCTACGTCACCCTGCCCTGGACGGTGCGCCACGGCCGCGCCCACGTGGCCGCGTGGCTGGACGTCGACCAAGGGGCCGTCACCCGTAGCAGCGCCGATGTGGCGCTGCGCGATGTGTTGCTGCAGGCCGGTCCCACCGCCAGCCCGCTGGACCTGCGCTGGCTGCAGGGCCGGGTGGCCTTCGAGCGCACCACCACCCGCCAGGGCGCATCGCTCAAGCTCGACCTGCAACAGCTCCAGTTCGAGACCGCCACCGGTGTGAACTGGCCGCGCTCCGACATCAACCTGGCGCTGGATCAAGACCCGCGCGACCAGATCCGCAGCGGCAGCCTGGAGACCGCCGGCATCGACCTGCATCGCCTGGCCGAGCTGGCCGACCACCTGCCGCTGCCACCCCGCTGGCACCAGCAACTCGACAGCCTGCAAGCCACCGGGCAGGTCGAACGGCTACGCCTGCGCTGGCAGGGCACACCCGACGACTGGCAGAGCTACTGGGCCGCCGGCCAGGTCAAGGGCCTCAGCCTGGCTGCCTTGGCGGCGCCGGACGCCTCGGCCCCCGCCGACAACCCGCACCCGCCGGTGGGTCGCCCCGGCCTGCGCAACGCCGATCTCGACTTCGAATTCACCGATCGCACCGGCCGGCTCAGCGCCAGGATGCGCCAGGGCGAGCTGGCCTTCCCCGGCGTTTTTGAGACCGCCGCCATCCCGATGGACGAGCTCAAGGCCGAGCTCACCTGGCGCCGCGACGAACGGCCGAACCGCCCACCGGCCTACAGCGTCGAACTGCAATCGCTCAAGCTCGTCAATGCCGACCTGCAGGGTCAGTTGCAGGCCCGCTGGCAAACCGGCCCCGGTGAAGGCACAGGCCGCGGCGGCTACCTGCCCGGCCGTCTCGACCTGAAGGCCCGCCTGAGCCGCGCCAACCTGGCCAGCGTGCACCGCTACCTGCCACTGGCCCTGGGCCCCGACACGCGGCACTACCTGCGCGACAGCCTGCTGGCAGGCCAGGTGACCAGTCTCACCGCCCAGGTGCGCGGTGATCTGCATGACTTCCCCTTCGAGCGCGAAGGCAGCGGCGACTTCCGGCTGCGCGCCAGTGTCGAGCAGGGCCGCTACGCCTACGTGCCCAAGAGCGACACCCACCCGGCCTGGCCGCCGTTCACCGACCTGCGCACCGACGTCATCATCGACCGCCACCGGCTGTCGCTGCAGCGCGGCACAGCCCTGCTGGGCACCACCGGCGAGGGCCGCTACGCGCTCAGCCAGGTGCGAGGCCAGATCGACAACTACCTGCACGCACCCGTGCTCGCCATCGAAGGCCAGGGCAACGGCCCGCTCGCCGACGCCCTGCGCTACGTGAACGACGCGCCCGTGGGCGCCTGGATCGGCCATGCCCTGGCCCCCACCCGTGCCACCGGCGATGCCAGCCTGCGCCTGGCCCTGAACATCCCGCTGACACACACCGAACAGACCACCGTGCGCGGCACGGTGCAGCTGGCCGGCAACGACCTGGCCATGACCCCCGACGTGCCGCTGCTCGCCGGCACCCGCGGGCGGGTCGACTTCACCGAAAGCGGCTTCAGCGTCAGCAACGCCAGCGCCCGCGCGGTGGGCGGCACGCTCAACTTCGAAGGCGCCCAGCAGCCCGATGGCAGCGTGCGTTTCACCGGCACCGGCCTGGCCACCGCCGAGGGCCTGCGCCGCACTGCCGAGATGCCCTGGCTGGCCAGCCTGGCCCGCCCGATGACGGGCCAGGCTGGCTACCGGCTGCAGCTTGGTTTTGTGCACGGGCAACCCGATGTGGTGGTGACCAGCCACCTTGCCGGCCTGGGCTTGAAACTGCCGGCCCCGCTGGGCAAGGCTGAAGCCGACACGCTGCCGCTGCGCGTGAGCCTGCAGCCACAAGGCGACAGCGGCGGCAGCGCCACCGATCTGCTGCGTGTAGAGCTGGGCAAGCTGCTCGACGCCCAGTACTTGCGCCGCCACGCCCCTGCCGGCAGCAGCGCCCAACTGCAGGTGGTTCGCGGCGCCATTGGCCTGGGGCAGGCGCCCGACTGGCCCACTCAAGGCGTGACAGCGCAGATCGCCTGGCCCAGTGTGTCGATCGACGATTGGGTGGACTGGTCGCGCCGCCAGACCGGCGATGCCCGCCCAGCCGGCGCCAACAGCGCCCCAGCGCGCGACGAGAGCGCGGCCTACCTGCCCACCCGGCTGCAGATCCGCACCGCCAAGCTGCAGGTGATGAACCGGCAGCTCAACCAGGTGCGCGCCACCCTCAGCCGCGACGGCAACAACGCCCCGCGCAACAACGCCTGGCTGATCGACATCGACGCCGATCAACTGGCCGGCAAGCTGGAGCTGCACGGCCCCGGCTTCGGCGGCACCGCCCCCAACCACCAGGACGACCGCGTGGTCGCCCGGCTCAGCCGGCTGTCGATCCCGCGCAGCGAAGTCAGCGCCCTGGGCGAACAACTGGAACGCAGCGAAGACGAACTGCCCGCGCTGGACATCGCCGTCGAACGCTTTGAACTGCACGGCAACACGCTGGGCCGACTGGAGCTGCAGGCCGGCAACCTGGCCGTGCCACGCACCGGAGAAGCGCGCCTGTGGCGCATCGGCAAGCTGCTGGTGGCCGGGCCGGAAGCCCAGTTGCAGGCCAGCGGCCAATGGCTGCGCCGCGGTGGCCTGCTACCCAGCCAGACCGCCATGGACTTCAAGCTCGACATCCACGACGCCGGCCAGCTGCTCACCCGGTTTGGCATGGAAAAAGCCGTGCGGGCCGGCACCGGCACCCTCAGCGGCGAAGTGCGATGGCGTGGCGCGCCCACCGCGTTCGACTGGGCCACGCTCGGCGGCAACCTGCACCTCGCGGTGGAGCGCGGCCAATTCCTGCGTGCCGATGCGGGCGCTGCCAAACTGCTGGGCATCCTGAGCCTGCAGTCGTTGCCACGCCGGCTGTTGCTCGACTTCCGCGACCTCACGCAAAGCGGCTTCCCGTTCGACCGGGTCGAAGGTGACTTTGGCATCGAGCGCGGCGTGGCCAGCACCCGCAACCTGCAGGTGCGCGGCGTGCAGGCCCTGATCCTCACCGAAGGCCAGGCCGATCTGGTCAACGAGACGCAGGACCTGCAGGTTTGGGTGGTGCCCGAGATCAATGCCGGTGCGGCGTCGCTGGCCTACGCGGTGATCAACCCGGCCGTGGGCCTGGGCACGCTGCTGGGCCAGATCTTCCTGCGCCGGCCGCTGGCCGAGGCGGCCACGCGGCAGTTCCATGTGACCGGGGCGTGGGATGCCCCCGTGGTCGCGCAGATCGAACGCCGGCCACGGGCACAGCCGACACCGGGCGGAGAGCCCAACCCACCCGCACAGGCCGAGGCCGGCCAACGCGACCTGCCGAAGACCCCCTGAGCACCGCTTTGCCCTGATCCACGCTGAGGACCGCCCATGAAAATCGCCGCCGTCCAAATGATTGCCACCCCGCGCGTGGCCGACAACCTGGCCCGCGCCCGAGCCCTGTGCGAACAAGCCGCCGCGCGCGGTGCCGAGCTGGTGGCCCTGCCGGAATACTTCTGCCTGATGGGCCTGCGCGAGCAGGACAAGCTGGCCATTGCCGAAGTGCCTGGCCAGGGCCCGATCCAGGAGCACCTGGCCCGCACTGCACGCGAGTTGGGCCTCTGGCTCATCGGCGGCACGCTGCCACTGACCGTGCCGGGTGATGCCGACCATGCCTTCAATGCCAGCCTGGTGTTCAGCCCACAAGGCGAGCCGGTGGCGCGCTACGACAAGATCCACCTCTTTCGCTTCGATGATGGCGAGCGCCGCTACGACGAAGCCGCCAGCCTGCGCGCCGGCAGCCAGCCCGTGGCGTGGCAGGCCACCGACCGGCAGGGGCTGCCGCTTCGGGTGGGCCTGTCAGTCTGCTACGACCTTCGCTTTCCTGAGCTGTACAGGGCGCTCAGCCAGCCGCCATGCGACCTGCTGGTGGTGCCCGCCGCCTTCACCTACCCCACAGGCGAAGCTCATTGGGAACTGCTGCTGCGCGCCCGCGCCGTGGAGAACCAGTGTTATGTGCTGGCCAGTGCCCAAGGCGGGATGCACGAAAACGGCCGCCGCACCTGGGGCCATTCGATGGTGATCGACCCCTGGGGCCGCGTGCTCGAAGTGCTGCCTGAAGGCGAAGGCGTGGTGGTAGCCGAGCTGGACCGGCAAGCCGCCGAGCGCATCCGCACGCAGTTGCCGGCCTTGCAGCACAGGGTGCTGTAGGCCCTTACCGGCGACCGAACATCATCTGGCGCGCGAGGGCACGCTGCACCGGCGGCGCCTTCGCCAGCAACTCCAGCCCCATGCCCCGCACCGTGCTCAGCCCCGGCAGTTGCCAGGTGAAGCTGCGGGCCAGGAAATCGGTGGCCGCGATCATGCTCCAGCGATCGGGCGCACGCTGCCATTCGAGGCGGCGCAAGGCAGCATCCAGGTCGCTGGCCTGTGAGAGTCCACGCACCAGCTCGTAGGCATCCCGCAGCCCGAGGTTCAAGCCCTGGCCGGCCACCGGATGCATCGTCTGCGCGGCATTGCCGATGCGCACGCAGCGGCCCTGCACCAGCGTCTTCTCGGCATTGAGGCCCAGCGGGAAAGCCTTCAGCGGCGACACGCTCAGTACCCGTCCGGCGGCGGCGGGCAGCAGGCTGTTGATCACGGTGGCGCGCTGCGCATCGGAGAGCGCCTGCACCGGGTCGTCATCCCGATCAACGCACCACACCAGCGAAGCGGTGTTGGCCTGCGGCAGCGGTAGCAAGGCCAGCGGCCCACTGGTGGTGAAGCGCTCGAAGGCCGTGCCCGGTGCCAGGCCCGAGAGCGTCACCTGCCCCACCCAGGCGGTCTGGCGGTAGTCGTGATGCACGGCCTTGCGCGCCTGGTCGGCGAAGACGCCGCCTTCGGCGATCACCACCACGTCATGTTGGTCGACCACACCAGCGTCCACCTCCACGCCCGGTGCCTTGGGCGTGATGGCGCTGACCGGCGTGCCGTAGCGCGCCACACAGCGCTGCGGCTCACGCTCGCAGCAGGCCTGCCAGGCTTGGCGCAGCGGCATCACGATCGATCCATAGCCGGCCACCGCGCCCAGCATCGGCACGCCCTGCTCGCTGGCGCGCAGCCACAGGTGCGGCTCCTCGCGCGGGCGCAGCAGGCCCAGCAGCGCGGGCTGCCGCTGCGACACATGCACCGCCTGGATCGGCGCGGCCACGGCCGCGATGGCCGGCCACACGCCCAGGCGCTCGAAGGTCTGCACGCTGCCCAACGACAGCGCGAGCACGCGCGCATCCTGCGCGATGCGCTCGTCGGTGACGCGGGTGTCGTACACGGTGATGGTGGCCGCAGGCCAGGCCGCCTGCGCCATCAGCGCCAGCGACAGGCCCACCGGCCCGGCGCCTACCACGCCCAAGCTCACGGGCTGAGACGAAGGAGCCGCGGTGTTCGACGAGGGGTTCAAGCTCATGGCAACGTAGCCTATCAGTTCAAACGGGCGACTCGGTGAGCGCCGATCAAATGCTCAGCGGATCGACGTCAATGGCCCAGCGCATCACCCGCTGCGGGCCCGCCGCCAAGGCCTTGAGATCACCTTGCCAATCCTGCAACAGGTTCTGCAAGGCCATGCGTTGCGGGGCTTCGAGCAGCATCTGGGCGCGCTCCACATCGGCCACCTTCTGCACGCTGGCGGGCACCGGTGGGTAGACCATCACGCCCCGGTCGGTCGCACCCAGCGCTTCGGCGGCTTGCGCGGCCGCGTGCAGGAAGGCCTGGGCAGCTTCCTGCGTGCGGGCTTCAGCCCGCAACAGCGCCAGGTGGGCGAAGGGTGGCAGGCCGGCCGCGCGCCGCTCGCCCAGCTGTGCCTGGGCAAACGCCTCGAAGTCATGCGCCACCAGCGCCCCGTACAGCGGGTGCGCGGGATGCCAGGTCTGCACCCACATCTCGCTGCGGGCAGACCAGGCCGGGTCACGGCCCGCGCGGCCGGCCGCTTGCATCAGCAAGGAGAACAGGCGTTCGGGCGCGCGGAAATCGCTGCTGAACAGCGCCGCATCGGCATGCACGGCCACCACCAGGCTGACGCGGCGGAAGTCGTGCCCCTTGGCCACGATCTGGGTGCCCACCAGCACGTCGACCTCGCCGCTGTGCACTTCGGCCAGCTGTTGTTCGAGCGCGCCCTTGAGCCGCGTGGTGTCGGCATCGATGCGACGGATGCGAGCGCCGGGCAGCTGCGCGGCCAGTTGCTCTTCCACCCGCTCGGTGCCGCGGCCCAGGGGCTGGATGTCCGGGTCTTTGCACACCGGGCAGGCACGTGGCACCGGCTCGGTGAAGCCGCAATGGTGGCAGCGCAGCGTGCGGTCGAGCTTGTGGAAGACGCGCCAGGCCGAGCAGTGTTGGCAAGCGCTTTTCCAGCCACAGCTGGTGCAGTGCAGGACGGGGGCATAGCCGCGCCGGTTGAGCAGCACCAGTGTCTGCTCGCCCCGCTCCATGCGCTCGTGCACGGCCTTCATCAGCGGCGGGGCCACCACGCAGTCGCGCATCGCGTTGCGGCCGTATTGGTTGGTGACCATGGCCAGGTCGAGCAGGCGCACCTTGGGCAGCTCACCCTGGCCAATGCGCTCGGCCATCGCGTGGTATTGGTAGCGGGTAGATTTCGCCGGGGACTCGCCATCGCCCCGCGCATTGACCCAGGTTTCGAGCGACGGCGTGGCCGAGCCCAGCAGCACCGGGCACTGCAGCTGGCGGCCACGGTAGACAGCCAGGTCGCGGGCCGAATAGCGTGCGCCCTCCTGCTGCTTGTACGACGGGTCGTGTTCTTCGTCGACCACGATCAGGCCGAGCCGGGGCATCGACGCAAAGATCGCCATGCGCGTGCCCAACACCAGCTCGGCCTCGCCCAGGTGGGCGGCCAGCCAGTTCTGCAGCCGCTGCGCCGGCGTCAGGCCGCTGTGCAGGCTCACCAGGCAGCGCCCCGGGAAACGCTGGGCGAAGCGGGCTTCGAGCTGGGGCGTGAGGTTGATCTCCGGCACCAGCACCAGCACCTGTTCGCCGCGGGCCAGGGCCGCATCGGCAGCTTGCAGGTAGACCTCGGTCTTGCCGCTGCCGGTCACACCGTGGATCAGATGCGCCGCGGGCGCCGCCCCTTCCAGCGCCGCCAACACCTGGGCCTGCGACGGGCTCAACGGGCGCGCCAGCTCGGCATCGGCCGCAGGCACCGCCGCCGCGGCGTCCAGGCGCTTGTTCAGGCGCTTCAGCCGCCGCGCCAGCATCACCGCGTCCAGATCGCGCAGCTCGGGCGGCAGCGCGGTGAGTGCCAGCTCACCCACGCTACGTTGGTAGTAGCCGGCCGCGAAGGCCAACAACGCACACCAGGGATCCGACAGCGGCGGCAAGGCGGCCAGCACCTCCGCGATGTCCCGCACCCCAGCCTGGGGCGGCGGCTCGGTGCTGTCATGCCAGACGATGCCCGCCACCAGCCGCTTGCCCAACGGCACCCGCACCAAGGTGCCCACCGGCAGCCGGCATGTCCAGCGGTAGTGCAAGGCGGCATCCAACGCGCTGTGGCGGGGCAGTTGCACCAGCACGGTGAGGTACACGCCGTTCTCTGCTTCAGCCGGTGAGTTGTTCAACTTGGGGTCAGAACTTCGTGTTCAGTCGAGATGTCGCCGGCAAGTGGCTGTGAGCGCTTGATTTTTCAGAGTCATCCACGCGTGCTGTGGATAACTTTGTGCGCAAGTCAAACGACTGGTGGCGCTGAGTGGATCAACTCAGCTCCGCGCGTCAAGCTGAAATCTTCAATAGACGCGCAAAACCGATTCACAAATCAACGACTTAGCAAATACCCGCACATTTGTTTACAACCTGCCATCATTCGATTCGTGAATAACGTCGCTAGTCATTGACTGGGGATAAGTCAATAGCCGGGCTGCATAAGTCACGGATCTCAAGCACCATGCCGCACGGCACGTGAGTGAGCATGAACCGCCGCCACCAGCGCCGACACGGCCTCTGGCGGCGTGTGCTGGCTGATGCCGTGGCCGAGGTTGAAGACGTGGCCAGGGTGCGGCCCGAAGGCGTCGACGATGCGGCGAGCCTCGGCTTCGATCACCGGCGCGGGGGCGAACAGCACCGCCGGATCCAGATTGCCCTGCAACGCGACGCGGTGACCCACGCGGCGGCGGGCGTCGGCGAGGTTGACCGTCCAGTCCAGGCCCACGGCATCGGTGTCGATCGCGGCAATCTCGTCGAGCCAGATGCCGCCACCCTTGGTGAAGACGATGCGGGGGATCTGCGCGCCGTCGTGCTCGCGCTTCAGGCCGGCCAGCACTCGGCGGGTGTAGGCCAGGCTGAAGGGCTCGAAGGCCTCGTGGGCCAACACGCCGCCCCAGCTGTCGAAGATCATCACGGCCTGGGCGCCGGCATCGATCTGGGCGTTGAGGTAGGCAGCCACCGCATCGGCGGTGATGCCGAGGATGCGGTGCATCAGGTCGGGGCGGCTGTACATCAGCGTCTTGACCAGGCGGTAGTCATCGCTGCCGGCGCCTTCAACCATGTAGCAGGCCAGCGTCCAGGGGCTGCCGGAGAAGCCGATCAGCGGCACACGGCCGTTCAACGCCTTGCGGATGGAGGTGACGGCATCAAAGACGTAGCGCAGCTTGTGCATGTCGGGCACGGCCAGGCGCAGGATGTCGTCTTCGGTGCGCAGCGGATGGGCAAAACGCGGGCCCTCGCCCAGTGCGAAGCTCAAGCCCAGGCCCATGGCATCAGGCACGGTGAGGATGTCCGAGAACAGGATGGCGGCGTCCAGCGGGTAGCGCTCCAGCGGCTGCAGCGTCACCTCGGTGGCGTAATCGGTGTTGGTGGCCAGGCCCATGAAGCTGCCGGCGCGGGCGCGGGTCTCGCGATACTCGGGCAGGTAGCGGCCCGCCTGGCGCATCAGCCACACGGGCGTGTAGTCGGTGGGTTGGCGGCGCAGGGCGCGCAGGAAGCAATCGTTTTGAAGGGGGGCAAACATCCGGGGATTGTAGGCAGGCGGTCGGCGTTGGCTTCCCCGCACGCCGTCAAACACATGTCGGGCCGCCCGGACTAGACTCGCGCACCGCGGGCGATAGACCCGCGTGGAGGACTTCATGCAAACGCTCTTCGCTCGCACACTGCGCCGCCTCGGCGGCTTGGGTCTCCTGCTGGCCGCCGTCGCGCTCAGCGGCTGTGGCTACAACGACTTTCAACGCCAGGACGAAGGCGTCAAGGCGTCCTGGGCCGAGGTGCTGAACCAGTACCAGCGCCGGGCCGACTTGGTGCCCAACCTGGTGGCCACCGTCAAAGGAGAGGCCAACTTTGAACAAGAGACGCTGACCCGCGTGATCGAAGCGCGCTCCAAAGCCACCGCGGTGCAAGCCACGCCGGAATTGGTGAACAACCCCGAGGCGTTCCAGAAGTTCCAGTCGGCCCAGGGCGAGCTGGGCAGCGCGCTGTCACGGCTGCTGGTGGTCACCGAGAACTACCCGAACCTGAAGGCCAACCAGGCTTTTCAGGACCTGCGCGTGCAGCTGGAAGGCACCGAGAACCGCATCACCGTGGCCCGCAACCGCTACATCAAGGCGGTGCAGGAGTACAACGTGCTGGCCCGCAGCTTCCCCAGCAACCTGACGGCCATGGTGTTCGGCTACAAGCCCAAGGCGTCGTTCACGGTGCAGGACGAGGCCACGATCTCGCGGCCGCCAGCCGTGTCGTTTGAGCCTGCTGCCTCTCGTTGAGATGAGCCCACTCCTGCGTTTTTGGCGGCTCTGGGCTGTTGGGCTGCTGCTCGGCCTCGCGGCCGGTGCGGGTTGGGCACAAGCGGCGTCTGCGGCAGAGCCCAGCGGTGACTTGCAGCCCGTTCCAGCACTCAGTGGCCGGGTGGTTGATCTGGCGCAGGTGTTGACGCCGGTCCAGGCCGCTTCGCTCACCGAGCAACTGGCCGAGCTGGAGCAACGCACCGGTGCACAGGTAGCCGTGCTAACGCTCGACAGTACCCTGCCCGAAGACATTGCCGACTACACCCAGCGCGTGGCCGATGCGTGGAAGCTAGGCAGGGCTGAGATCGGCGACGGTGTGCTGGTCGTGCTGGCCGTGAAGGACCGGCGCGTGCGCATTGCCGTGGCCAAGACGCTAGAAGGCGCGATCCCCGATCTGGAAGCCAAGCGCGTGATCTCGCAGACCATGGCGCCGAGGTTCCAGGGCGGCAACTACCCTGCTGGACTGCGTGCAGGCGTCGAGCGCCTGGGCGCCCTGATCGCGCATGAGGATCTGCCCGCACCGGCTTCGGGCAACGGCGCAGGCACCGACAACGGCGGCAGCCCCTGGTGGGTGCCGGGGCTGATGGTGGCGGTGGTGCTGTCGTCGATCTTGCGAGCGCTGTTCGGCCGCAAGGCCGGGGCAGCGCTGACCGGCGGCGCAGCCGGTGTCGTCACGGGCCTGATGACGGGCAGCTGGGGCCTGGCGTTGGGCATCGGCTTGGCGGCTTCGGTGGTGGCGCTGGTGTTCGGCGCAGCCACCGTGTTGCGAGGCCTGGCCGGTGGACGCCGCGGGCCGGTGATCTGGGGTTCCGGCGGTTGGGGTTCCGGTGGCTCGTGGGGCGGTGGTGGTGGCGGTGGCGGCTGGAGTTCCGGCGGCGGTGGCGACTTTGGCGGCGGCGGCGCGTCGGGGAACTGGTGATGACAGCGACACAACAGCGCAAACAACGCGATTGGCCCACCCGCTGGCGCCACCTTTGGCTTGATGAAAGCGATGCCAAATGGCTGCTGGGCCCCAACGGCCTGGAGCGGCTCACCGAGAAGGTGGCAGCCAGTGAACGGCACCACCGCGGCGAGATCCGGGTCTGCATTGAAGCGGCCCTGCCGGTGCGGCACCTGCTGGTAGGCCGCAGTGCGCGCGCACGCGCGCTGCAACTGTTCAACAGCCTCGGTGTGGGACGCACCCGTGAACGCAACGGCGTGCTGATCTACCTGCTGCAGGCGGACCGGGCGATCGAGGTGATCGTGGACCCGGCCTTGGCCGCCCAGGTCGACCCGACCCAATGGCAGCGCGTGGTCGACGGCCTGCAAACGCAGTTCCGCGCGGGCCGTTTCGAGGCCGGGCTGCTGGAGGCGATCGATGCCGTCGACCACCTGCTGGTCGCGCACTGCCCTACTGCACCCGGCACCCTCAATCCCAACGAGCTCCCCAACGAACCCCTGTTGATGTGAACGGGCATGATCCCGCCCAGGGCGAGCCCCCAATGAAAAACGCCTGGCGGGCCGCAAAGCCCCCAGGCGTTTTTCCAGACGTTGGTGCCGGCTGACCGGCCTGCGCCTTACTTCTTGCGGAACTTGCGGATCGCCGCCAGCTGCGCTGCCATCGCAGCGAACTCGCCCTGGGCCTTGGCCAGGTCGAGATCGGTCTTGGCGTTTTTCATCGCCTCTTCGGCAATCTTCTTCGCTTCGGTGGCCTTGGCTTCGTCAAGGTCGTGACCGCGGATGGCGGTATCCGCCAGCACGGTGACCGTACCCGGCTGCACTTCCAGAATGCCGCCAGCCACGAACACGAACTCTTCTTCACCGTTGTCGGCGCGCTCGATGCGCACGGCACCGGGCTTGATGCGCGTGATCAGCGGCGTGTGCTTGGGCAGGATGCCCAGCTCGCCCGCCTCACCCGGCAGCGCGACAAACTTGGCCTCGCCCGAGAAGATCGACTGCTCAGCCGAAACGACGTCAACGTGGATCGTTGCCATGGTTGTCTTTCTTTAACGTGGAAGAAGGGGCAGGAAGCAAGCAGACGGGTGTCAGGCTAGGCGCCGCGTGCAAGCGGACTGCTGTCCGCTGAGCACGGCAACGACGCATGACGCCCGTATGCGCCGCTTACTGCATCTTCTTCGCCTTTTCGAAAGCTTCGTCGATCGTGCCGACCATGTAGAAGGCCTGCTCGGGCAGGTGATCGCATTCGCCGGCCACGATCATCTTGAAACCACGGATGGTTTCCGACAGCGGCACGTACTTGCCGGGCGAACCGGTGAACACTTCGGCCACGTGGAACGGCTGCGACAGGAAGCGCTGGATCTTCCGGGCACGAGACACGGCCAGCTTGTCTTCTGGCGCCAGTTCGTCCATGCCCAGAATGGCGATGATGTCGCGCAGTTCCTTGTAGCGCTGCAGCACGGACTGCACGGCACGGGTGGTGTTGTAGTGGTCTTCGCCCACCACGTTCGGGTCCACCTGGCGGCTGGTCGAGTCGAGCGGGTCGACCGCGGGGTAGATACCCAGCGAGGCGATGTCACGGCTCAGCACCACGGTTGCGTCCAAGTGGGCAAAGGTGGTGGCGGGCGACGGGTCGGTCAAGTCATCGGCAGGCACGTACACGGCCTGGATGGACGTGATCGAACCGACCTTGGTCGAGGTGATCCGCTCTTGCAGACGGCCCATTTCTTCGGCCAGCGTGGGCTGATAACCCACCGCCGAAGGCATACGACCCAGCAGGGCGGACACTTCGGTGCCGGCCAGCGTGTAGCGGTAAATGTTGTCCACAAAGAACAGCACGTCCTTGCCTTCGTCGCGGAACGACTCGGCAATGGTCAGGCCGGTCAGCGCCACGCGCAGACGGTTGCCCGGAGGCTCGTTCATCTGACCGTAAACCATGGCCACCTTGGACTCGCCCAGGTTCTCCAGGTTCACAACGCCGGAATCGGCCATCTCGTGATAGAAGTCGTTGCCCTCACGGGTACGCTCACCCACACCAGCAAACACTGACAAGCCGCTGTGCGCCTTGGCGATGTTGTTGATGAGTTCCATCATGTTCACGGTCTTGCCCACACCGGCGCCACCGAACAGACCCACCTTGCCGCCCTTGGCGAACGGGCAGATCAGGTCGATCACCTTGATGCCGGTTTCGAGCAGTTCCTGCGAAGGGCTCAGCTCGTCATAAGCCGGGGCCTTGCGGTGGATGGAAGCCGTCAGCTCCTGGCTCACGGGGCCGCGCTCGTCGATCGGCGAGCCCAGCACGTCCATGATGCGACCCAGCGTGGCCGGGCCGACCGGCACGGTGATGGCCGCGCCGGTGTTGCGCACGTTCAAACCGCGGCGCAGGCCGTCGGAAGAACCCAGCGCGATGGTGCGCACCACACCGTCACCCAGCTGCTGCTGCACTTCCAGGGTCAGGTTCGAGCCGTCCATCTTCAGGGCGTCGTAGATCTTGGGCATGTGCGTGCGCGGGAACTCCACGTCCACCACGGCGCCAATGCACTGAACGATCTTGCCTACCGCGTCAGTAGTCGTCGTCATTTTGCGTTCCTTCAATCTATGTCGATACGAGGGTCAGAGGTCGCTGCGGGGCTGATCGATCAGCCCACTGCGGCGGCGCCGCCCACGATCTCGGAAAGTTCCTTGGTGATCCCGGCTTGGCGAGTCTTGTTGTAGACCAGCTTCAGCTCGTTGATCAGGGTGCCGGCGTTGTCGGTCGCGGCCTTCATGGCCACCATGCGCGCCGATTGCTCGGACGCCATGTTTTCGGCCACAGCCTGGTAGATCAGGGCCTCGGCGTAGCGCACCATCAGGTCGTCGATCACGGCCTGCGGGGCGGGCTCGTAGAGGTAGTCCCAACCGTAGGCCTGCTTCTCAGCATCGCTCTGCGACAGGCGCTCGGCGGACAGCGGCAGCAGCTGCTCCACGATCGGCTCTTGCTTCATCGTGTTGATGAAACGCGTGAAGCAGAGGTAGACCGCGTCGAGCTTGCCTTCAGCGTAGGCGTCGAGCACCACCTTGACCGGGCCGATCAGCTTTTCGAGGTGTGGCGTGTCACCCAGCTGGGTGGCTTGCGACACGACCTTGAGGCCGATGCGGTTCAGGAATCCCAGACCCTTGTTGCCGATGGCCACGGCTTCGACCTTCTGCCCAGCCGCATCCAGCTCGCGCACCTTGTTGGTGGCCGCGCGCAGGATGTTGGTGTTCAGGCCGCCGCACAGGCCCTTGTCCGTAGACACCACGATCAAGCCGACACGGCCGCTGCCAGAGTTCTTCACCACGAACGGGTGTTGATACTCAGGCGTGGCACGCGACAGGTTGGCCGTGATGTTGCGGATCTTGTCGGCATAGGGGCGAGCGGCCCGCATCCGTTCCTGCGCCTTGCGCATCTTGGATGCGGCCACCATTTCCATGGCCTTGGTGATCTTCTTGGTGTTCTCGACCGACTTGATCTTGCCGCGTATTTCCTTGCCTGCTGCCATGACCTAGCTCCTTTCAGTAATAGCGGCCGGACGGCGCCGGGCCGCCCCAAGCCGGCCGGAGCCCCCGTGGGGGACAGCGAACGGAGTGAGCGTGGGGGCCATGATCAGGCGAAGGACTTCTTGAAGGCAACGATGGCGGCGGTCAGCTCGGCTTCCGAGTCCTTGTCCAGGGCCTTGTTGTCTTCCAGCTTCTTCAGCAAGGCGCCGCAGCTGGTCTTCAGGTACTGGTGCAGACCGGCTTCGAAGGCCAGAACCTTCTTCACCTCGATGTCGTCGAAGTAACCCTTGTTGACCGCGAACAGCGACGCACCCATCAGGCTGATGGGCAGCGGCACGTACTGGGCCTGCTTGAGCAGTTCGGTCACGCGGGCACCGCGGTCGAGCTGCTTGCGGGTGGCTTCGTCGAGGTCGGAAGCGAACTGCGCGAACGCAGCCAGTTCACGGTACTGCGCCAGGTCGGTACGGATACCGCCGGACAGGCCCTTGATCAGCTTGGTCTGGGCTGCACCACCGACGCGCGACACAGAAATACCGGCGTTGATGGCGGGGCGCACACCTGCGTTGAACAGGTTGGTTTCAAGGAAGATCTGGCCGTCGGTGATCGAGATCACGTTGGTCGGCACGAAGGCAGACACGTCGCCGGCTTGGGTTTCGATGATCGGCAGGGCCGTCAGCGAACCCGTCTTGCCCTTGACTTCGCCCTTGGTGAAGGCTTCCACGTAGTCGGCGTTCACGCGCGCAGCGCGTTCGAGCAGGCGGCTGTGGAGATAGAACACGTCGCCAGGGAAAGCTTCGCGGCCCGGGGGACGGCGCAGCAGCAGCGACACTTGGCGATAAGCCACGGCCTGCTTCGACAGATCGTCATAGACGATCAGCGCGTCTTGGCCGCGGTCGCGGAAGTATTCGCCCATCGTGCAGCCGGTGTAGGCCGAGATGTACTGCATGGCAGCCGACTCGGAGGCCGAAGCGGCCACGACGATGGTGTAGTCCATCGCGCCGTGCTGTTCCAGAGCGCGCACCACGTTCTTGATCGACGATGCCTTCTGGCCGATCGCAACGTAGATGCAGGTCATGTTCTGACCCTTCTGGTTGATGATCGCGTCGATGGCGACAGCGGTCTTACCAGTTTGGCGGTCGCCAATGATCAGCTCGCGCTGGCCACGGCCGACGGGCACCATCGAGTCGATCGACTTCAGGCCGGTCTGCACCGGCTGGTCCACCGACTTACGGGCGATCACGCCAGGGGCGACCTTTTCGATCACGTCCGTCAACTTGGCGTTGATCGGGCCCTTGCCGTCGATGGGCTGACCCAGGGCGTTGACCACGCGGCCGATCAGCTCGGGTCCGACGGGCACTTCCAGGATGCGACCCGTGCACTTCACGGTGTCGCCTTCGGAGATGTGCTCGTACTCGCCCAGGATCACGGCGCCGACGGAGTCGCGTTCCAGGTTCAGCGCGAGGCCGAAGGTGTTGCCCGGGAATTCGAGCATTTCACCAGCCATCACGTCAGACAGGCCGTGCACACGCACGATACCGTCCGACACGGACACCACGGTGCCCTGATTGCGGATGTCTGCGGCCGCGCCGAGCCCTTCGATGCGGCTCTTGATCAGTTCGGAAATTTCTGCGGGATTCAGTTGCATAGCTTGCTCCCAGTCT